>OOAE01002348.1_pt1 | contig 10661 bp, 5 predicted proteins | sample 1671271 | NCBI WGS metagenome assembly OOAE01 (sample SAMN06348139, study PRJEB24527) | human gut metagenome | biome: human gut; feature: ankylosing spondylitis patient; material: feces | host: Homo sapiens | place: China | collected 2015-10 | reverse complement strand
CGGGACAATTGTCCCGCCGCTGTCTTTGATATTATTTAATCTCCATCAAATCGAAGATACTGATGTTCAGATGATAAAGTAAAGAAACATAACTCTTTTATTTGTTGGAGAATATATATTTCGCTTTCATTTGCATGAGAAATCAGCATATCAATATCTACTAAAAGATCTTTCACCATTTTATGATTAAAAGTTGTATCATCATATATATCAATATATTTGACAACATTTAACGGGTAAACAGCTATCCATTTCTGAATAAATAATTCAAAAATATTCTCATTGTCCGATAAAATAGGACTCAGTATTTCATGTTCAAAATCTTCTACGTAAATAGTCAACATTATTGCATTTATTTTGGTAACCCCGGGAAAATCGAAATTAATTCATTTGTCTTAGAGTTGGTTACGACGGTATATATAGTTGTCGTTGAATTAGTGGTTACATCAAAACTAATAATCTTTCCTGCATTAACGGTTCTAATATAATTTCCAGACGTTTTTTGTATATAGCCGGAAATATGAGTTGCGGCTTCTACTAATTGCTCCAATTCTTTTTCTGTTGTTACAAAAAATCTACTTTTATTCCTATATTTAGGAATTTGAATAACGTGTTTTTCAAAATTCCAACGTAAATTTTTTGCCGGTATTATAATTGGTCTGCCAAGTAATTTTGTTGAATTTGCGGCAATTCGACTGCCTTGCATTCCGATTCGCAGATTATTGCTTTGACCTGCCGTGAAAAAAAATAACCCTGCTTCAAACGTAGATAATAAATAACGAGCCGCAGCATGACCATATTCTCCATTTATCCGATAGGTGTCTGCTTCCATCCACATTGCGTAACCCGGTATGAGTAGATCATACGCCGCTCCCCAATAATCGAAATTACTATTGCTTCCACCATCTTCGGAAGGATAAACGATAACCGGAGGAATCATCACACTCGTCGAATCACGAGCCTCCATTCCATCGAGATCGACCAATCGGATTGGATTGTTTCCACAGAAAACATACGGGCTATGGTATTGCTGCAAGGGATCTTGCGAGAGCCATCGTCCTCTTTCTCGGTCGTACATTCGGGCTCCGTAGTCCGAGAACGGCAAGCCTGCGAACGCCTGATCCTCCTTGCCGTTGAACCGGTCGCGGTTGTCCGAAATTGGCAGCGATGCAGAGTCCCAGCGTTTTCCGAAAGGATAGTAGTCGTTGCGTTCGAGGACGTTGTTTTGGTCTGTCGCCACGACGCGCACACTGCCCAGATGATCCGTCACGAAATAACGAACCTCGGTTTCATCGTCGACCGTCCCCACGATCCGCCCGCCGCCGAACCGCGTACTCTCGAATACGCGGTCGCCTCCGGCATCCGCACGGTAGTATGTAAAAGAACCCCGATACGCAAAACCGCAGTCGTCGGCATTCACCGCAGTGAGTTTCGTACCGTCTACAAGATAACAATAATTTATGACATTCGCATCGTTGTCCGAGGTATATTCAAGCAAATTCAGACAATTATATGACATATCCAGTCCTCGCTCCCAGTCTTTTGTAACGTTACCGTTCGCATCGTATTGATGCAGTTGAACGGTTAGGGGAAAAACGATCCCTTTCTTGGGGACAATAATCTCTCCGATACCTACGTCCTCCCGTTCGAAGACTGTTCCCGGACAATACGAAACAAGTCGATTCCCCGAATAATTATAGCTGCTGTTCGATACACAGGCGCCATTCTCATAACGAATAAAAGTTTGAAGGTTTCCGTTACGGTCATAGGAAAGACAGCGTTCCACATTCTGCCGTGTCTTCTCGTTGTTTACATACTGGTCGGTATTCGTCAGCTGCGAGAGGTCGTCATAGGTGAAGTTATAGCGGTTCTGCGGGCCGTTGCCTGTCGGGTCGCCCTTGTGCTGCCACTGCCAAGAGGTGATGTTGCCCGTATAGGATGGCGAAACATCATCTATGCGTCCCCACTTATTATAGTAGTCCAAAGACATATCGAACAGTTCGCTGTTCTTCTCCGTAAACCAGCCCTGAATATTGTATTCCATCGTCTCGTGAATGGCGTGCGTTCCTGTACCATAGGTCTTTCCAGAGAGCTGACCGACAGCATCGTAGCTGTAAGCCACCACGGCCAATTCGCCGCCGTTCACCTGTGTCGTCTCGCTTAATAACCGCCCGCGATCGTCGTAGGTGAAGGTGCGGTCGAACGATCTTTTTAGCTAAATAGCATAAAAAGAGGAGCAAAAAAAGCTCCTCTTTCAATCAAGAATCTTTATTTAGTAAGTTTCTTATGTTTTCTTTCTCTTAGATAAATTAAACATAAAAGAACCGCAGATACAGATAACACAGGCAATGCTCTTTTCAAAAATCTTATAGGATTACTATACATGAAATCTTCTGACCATGCCATTACAATAAAAGAAAACGACAAAATGAACATAGTCCAAAGAACAGGCTTTATTAAAATAGATGTCATATTTCCACAAAATGGCATTATTTTTACATGTGGAAATTTTTGCTCCAATAAGGATAGCAAAATAAGAATTCCGGCAGAACCAAGTATGAAAGGTATAATATAATAAAAATCCATCAGTCTCAAGCCTTTCATTGTTGGATAAAGTCCCCAATGTAATAATCCTCCAATAGCTATAAAGAGGGTTAACAAATAAATTCCTCGAAAGAATATTTTTGCCAGTATCAGAGCAATAATATAGAATGTCTCCAAATCTTGTTTCATAAATCAATTTTTGCTATTTATATAATCGATAACTCGCGATAAAAATACCTGAAATTGCGCATTAGACATTCCCGTCAAATCCAAATCAATACGACCACCCAAATTCGACCAATCTCCGGATACGATCTGATGGACATAGATCGCAGATTGAGTAATACGTTCGGAAGCTCTCGTATCTCCCCATACATCAGCGATTTCATCATGTTCTTTCATCGACACCCCAGCATGACCATAACCATCTTGCAGAGCATGTAGTCCTACGCCAAACATCTGGATTCCGACATTGTTTTTCACGAAAGTGGCCAAAGAACCTTTGTTCGCAGAACTTAATATGTTTTTCCATCCGAAGCGCATACCTCGCAACTGAGCATCTCTCTTTGAGATTCCTCCTTCCCGTCCTTCCGAGTATGCTTGGGCTTCCCAATTCGATCGCATCGAATGCCGGATATTGGCATTCTCGTGCGGAGAACTCGGATCCCAATCCGTCTCCTGGGAGATGGCAGTTCCGCTATGATCTATACTTGAAATTTTCAGAAGAATTTTCTCTCGATAGTGAAATACATTGTTCAAAAATCTAACACCTCTACTTGGATTATCTGCATACATAGAAGCATAATACGATAATAATTCGGCTTGCTGTCCAGTTATGCCATATTGTGCCAACGCTTTTCGTGTCATCAAATAATGATTTGTAACCGACCAATTTCCGTCAACATCGATATTATTGATCGGATTATTCCCGCAGAAAACATACGGACTATGGTATTGCTGTAAGGGATCCTGTGTGAGCCATCTTCCTCGTTCTCGGTCGTACATTCGGGCGCCGTAGTCCGCGAGACAGTCTCCGATGAATACTTGATCCTCCTTGCCGTTGAAGCGGTCCCGATTGTCCGAAATTGGCAGCGATGCAGAGTCCCAGCGTTTTCCGAAAGGATAGTAGTCGTTGCGTTCGAGGACGTTGTTTTGGTCTGTCGCCACGACACGCACGCTTCCCAAATGATCGGTCAGGAAATAACGAACCTCGGTTTCAGCGTCGACCGTCCCTACGATTCGTCCGCCGCCGAACGGCGTACTCTCGAATACACGGTCGCCTCCGGCATCTGCACGGTATGTAAAAGAACCCCGATACGCAAAACCGCAGTCGTCGGCATTCACCGCAGAGAGTTTCGTACCATCTGCAAGGTACGAATATTTCGCGACAATCGTATCGTTCCGCATGGCTTTTTCTAACAGATTCAGATTGTTGTATGCAAAATTCGTTTCCAACTCCATGTCGTATGTCAGATTGCCGTTGCGGTCGTGCGCATAACGTGAATGCAAGATAATCCCCGGATCGACAGGATGTACGACCACACTCGTGTCGATGATAACTCCGGCAGCCAACGCAGAGGCTCCATTGTCCGCCATAGCAGCTCCAGGAACTACGATAGCCGGACCGCCAGGCTGACTATCGATTTCATCCCATGCGATCACCTTGTCTTTCTCCATCCGGTCGAGCCGGTTGCCGGTGTAGGTATAACGGCGATTGCTGCTCTGCTCGCCGTTCTCATAGCGGATCATCGTCAGCAGGTTTCCATTGCGGTCATAGGTAAGGAAACGTTCGACATTCTGCTTGTTCAATTCCCCGTTCACATACTGAGTCGTATTCGTCAGCCGCGACAGGTCGTCGTAAGTGAATTCATACCGGTTCTGCGGGCCGTCGCCGGACGGGTCTCCCTTGTGCTGCCACTGCCACGAGGTGATATTTCCCGTATAGGAGTGTCCGAGCGACATGTCGAACAACTCGCTGCTTTTCGCAGTCAGCCAGCTTCGGATGTCGTAATCCGACTGTTCTTCAACTGTGCCCAACATACGCCCAGACAATCGTCCTAACTCATCGTACTCATAATCGACAACGGCCAGCTCGCCACCGTTCACCTGTGTCGTCTCGCTTAATAACCGCCCGCGATCGTCGTAGGTGAAGGTGCGGTCGATGTCGTCGGTCTTGCCCGCGCGGGTGTAGCTTTCGCGCTGTACGATGAGGTTTCCCACGAAATCGTAGCGCTGCGAGGTGCAGAGGATGCCGTCCTCGGTGTCGCGCTCGACGGTCTGGATCAGACGTCCTTTGTAGTCGTAATAGTAGGCGCGCTGGTGATAGCCCGTGATCGTATCGTTGGCCAGCACGGCGAGTTTCTCGTAGGTCAGCGAACCCGTGGCATTGTCGTAGCGCAGCGATTCACCGTCCGTGGCCGTCAGACCTTCGATCGGCTGGAAATCGAGCCCTGCCGCCTGCACCTCCGATGGATAGGTGTCGTAAACATATTTCCGCAACGGTACCGAAGAGCTCAAATAGGGCGGTTCGACAGATTTGATCGGCTCACCGATCGAGACGCCAGCCTGTGACCTTATGGGGATCAATTCCGCTTCGACAGCGAGGCTCTGCTCCTGCACCCGTCCCAATGCATCGTACGAATAGCTTATCCACTGCTTCTTCGCGCGTAGGTTGCCGTCCTGCGACACTCGAAGACGGTCTCCTTCGTCGTAGCGCATATACTCCGCCTCGCGTCCGGGCATCCGTTTCTCGACCATGAGGCCGCGATCGTTGTAGGTGTAGACGTAGCAATACTTTTCGGCGAAATCGTCGTCGACGGGGAATGTCTGCGAATCGCTGAGCAGGTAACTGCCTTCGGGCGTGACGACCCACCGCAGCCGGCCGTAGTCGTCGTAGACGGAGTAGGTGTCGATCGGTTCGTCGTCATCGAACGTGCGGCTCAGCAGCGTCCGCCCCAGTCCGTCGGTGAAGCTCTGCACGACATGGCCGTCGGGATCGGTCGTCACGGTGCATGAGAGCGTTCCGGCGTCGTGGCACCCCTCGCAGACCAGTTCGCCGTCGACGCCCACTGCGAGCCATCGCACCTCGTCGGTGTCGTTTGTCCGGTAATCGAACTCGGTGTAGAGGACTTCGTAGTCTTTCATGTAACCGGGCAACGCCTGCTTGCGTACGCGCCCGAGCGGCGACGCCTCGTAGACCTTCTCCGTGAAGGAGCGCTGCGCATCGGCCTGTCCATACAATGTGCCGTAAAATGCCTGCTGGTTCGTCAGGGCCGACGCCTGTTTCCGTCCGCCACTCGACCGAGCCGCATAAGAGAGGTAACTTTTGGCGTCTTCACGCAGCAGCGCGTCATAACCGATCGGCGTTACCAGATCCCGACCGTCAGGCGATGCTGCGATCTGAATCGACTGTTCGGGCAATCCCAGCCCATTGTAATAGGCGACATCGGACGCCGCCGGCTTGTCGCCGTTGAAGGTTCTGGTCAGAATCCAGTTCTCGTCTTTGTCGAGAGCCAGTATGCCGTCGTCATACCGGGCGCCGTCGAGTTCCTTTTCGTCACGGAGCCCGTTCTCTTCGTAGGCCGCCGTGACGTGGTAATATCCGGTGGCTTTCGGGGCGTACAGCGTGATGGTCTCTCCGTTGCCGAGCACGGTCTCCTGTTCGATTCCGTCGCGATAGAGCGTATAGACCACGTCGGGTTGAGAGTTGCCGATATTTGCCACGACAACGGAGGCTGTTTTATCGTAGTGATAGACGACAGGAAGTGTTCGTACTGAGCCACCTCCGGACTGATGTACTTCCATAGCCATATTGTCGTCGAAACGCAAATTCGTATAACTGCGTATCGTCGCATTCGAGAGGTTGGGCGGACAATAGATCTCCAAATAGAGTTTCCCTAAATTTTCGTCGTAACCATAAGAGATACGCATATGTGGATTCCATTGGCTTGAATCTCCCGAATTGTAAATTGCGAACGGCGCATCGAAGAAGGAAATGTCCGCAAGATCGTCGACTGGATACATCGTACCGTCCTTCCAATATCGGGTCAGTGTGTATCGATATACGCCGCCGTCGGGATCGGCTGCGAGAACCTCTTCGCCGGCATTGTAGACATACTCGAATGCCTCGTAGTACTTGATTGAAAAGTCCGAATCCGGGAAGTCGAACCGGTACGTGCCCGGAGTAGAGATGCGATAGGTATAGTCGCCACCCGTACCGAGGAAGAAGTCAGTCTCCTCCTCGGAATCGTCCTCGTAGGTCCGCCATAGGAAATAGCTCTTGTCGAACTCCGTGTCGTGCAGATGAATTTCTGCGGACTGCCCCGGACAGATGTAGAAACAGCGGTCGGCCGGCCAGTCGACGGACGGATACGAATACTGGGGTTTTTGCTTGATATAGACGTGACTGGCATAAGTGCCGAAAGCCACCGTGCGTTCGCCGCTCGTGGTGTTGGGATCGAGTTGGAGTTCGACCAGATAGGTTCCTGTTTCGGCGTTGTCGATATACAGGACGCGAACCCAGCGGATCCCATTATCCAGAAGTTGGCGGTTCATCTCCTCGACGGCGTTGCCCGGCGAAAACTCGTCGCCGTCTTCGGCAACGATCGTATAGGACGTATCGTCCCAGGACAGCGAGACCTGCTCCGAGGGCGGTGTCCCGAGATTCGGATGCCAGATCAACTGGGCGAAGGATACGTGCATGCCCGCTACTGCGAGAGCAAGCAACAGATATAGCTTTTTCATGAGTGATTCAGATTTACCGGTTTTCCGTAGCAAAATGATAATCATAAGATTGGACTTGTTCGCCCTTACCGTCTTTGACCGAGATCAGGCGGCCGAACGCATCGTACTCGTAGGTGGTTTCACGTCCCGAAGGATCGGTCATCGAGGCCATCCCCACCAGCGGGATGTATGTCGCCGTGGTGACGTGCCACTCCTTGCGGCTGGTTCGCAGGCCGTCGAGCGCCGCAAGATCGCCCTCCGACAGCACGACCGAGGTACGGATACGCTCGACGGTCGCCGCACCCAAGGCGGTCGTCACCTCGTCGTATGCGGCGTTGCGGATTTCGGCCACGAGGTACTGACCCTTGTAGCCCCACAGATAACAGATCGGAGGCTGTCCCACGGCCTGCACCTCGCAGATGTTGCCGTCGGCGTCGTAGCGCAGCGACGCCCGTCCGATGTAATGCGTGTCGGGCGTATAGGCGCCTTTCCCGCCCGTAGAGCTGCGGTTCGAGAAGCGGAACGATGCGGGCGAGAGGTCGAGCGAAGCCAGCGTCGAGAGGCTGTCGGGACGCCCGTAGAGATCGTAGCGGAACGTATCGCCGTGCGTGACGGTCTCGTCGGTGTAGACGACCCGTTCGAGCGGGAGCGAGAGAAGGTTGCGATCGAGCATCGTCCGTACGCTCGACGGCAGGTAGTCTTCGGCGTAGAGCGTCCGCTCGGTGACGGTTCGTCCGTCGGCGTAGGTCGTCTCCTTGCGGCTGGCGGTATAGGGATTCGTGTCGTAATAATAGTTCGTCCGTCGGCGCAGGATGCGTCCGTCGTCTTCGCGCTGCTCGATAACCTCCTCCGAAAGCTGCATGCAACCCGGAGTGATGCCGTTGTAGGAGTATTCGAACGTATGGCCGTCGTCGATCTGCTGCGAACCGCCGAGCAGGTATCCCACTGCGGAGGCCCATACGCGGGCGCAGAAAATCCGTTCCGAGGCGTCGTATCGGTTGTAGGTATAGGCGCGGCGTGCAACCCAGTCGAAACGGCCGCCGTCGTACTTGTACTGGACGACCGAATCCAACTGTCCGAGATACCACGTGTCGCCTTCGACCGGATAGGGAGCGTTCGGATAGGCGAAGACCTCGCGCACGGGCCGCGCGTGGCGGTTCGTCAGGTCGTATTTGTAGACGGTCTTGCCCGAGAGCGTGCCGCCGGCACTCTGGTATTCGGCCACCTCGTCGTACTGGACATGGCTCCCGTCGTCGTAGTTGGTACGATAAATTGTGTGCGGATAGTAGGTGCGCAGACGCAGCGTCGCGCCGAGCGAATAACTCCCCGACCACGAGTCTCGGGGATAGTAGTAATTCACGATCTGTTCCGTATGGCAGTTGCCCATATCGTCGTCCATATCGGGTTCGTGGCGGATGACGCCGCAGCCGTCCTCGTCGGGGCCGTATTTGTACGCGGTCTCTTTGAGCAGCGTATCGTCGGTGTCGTAGTAGCGGATGTATTTGATCCGGTAGCTCGAAATACGGCGCACGGCATCCTCCCCGTCGCGGAAGCAGTTGTGGTCGCACATGAACTCCGTACGACCGCCCGTGGGATAGGTGATGCTCAACAGCCGCTTCTCCTCGTCGGGCGTGCGGTAAATCTCGTCGGGAAAACTGTTCGACGGCATGGAGAACTCCCGCTGGAAATAGTCGCCGGGATAGGTCAGCTTATCGCCGTACATATCGACGGGATCCGTTCCCAGATCAAGCAGTACCTTATGACAGGGAACGTCGGCCGACCCTCCCGAATAGTGTCCACGGTAGCCATAGCCCCAGAAGTCGGCGATCGCATCGCCGATATGCTGCATGCCGTAGGAGAAGGAATAGGTGTCGTTGCCGATCTGCACCGATTGCAGGTAACGCTCGTAACGCTGGTCGACGTTCGATTGCGTGAAGACGATGGTTTGACGCGCGACACCCTGCGTGTCGCAGATCACGACACGCTCCAGCACGGGATTCAGTATCCGCGTGCGCGTGTCGTCGTACGCTTCGTACTCGAATTGCGCATAGCCGCCGCGAAAAGTGATCCGGTCGATGTAGTGGCTTTCGACCCATTTGCTGACCGTCGACGAATTCTCCGGCTGATCGGGCAGCTCCTTCCAGAAGAAATTCGTCGGGCCGTAGCCCTCGTCGTCCCAACCGAAGAGCAGCGTACACGAATAGATGATCGAGCCATAGCGCTCCTCACGCGGGTAGCGGGCGGCATAGCGGACCTCATCATTGGTAGTGTAAAGCTCTCCGCGATCGTACAACGATACGGACCCGGGTGTTTGCAGCACACGACTACGGTACGGAAGATACGAGAACGCTATGCTGCTGCCTCCGTCGGCGCTCTCGATCTCCGTACATTTCCATGCCGTTTTCGAAGCCGGTTGAATCTGCGAGTCTGTCGCTGTATCCGCAACAGCCGAGCTGAAGCGGTAGATCGTGCCGTCCGTACCCGTGATGACGAAAGTCTCCGTACCCAGCTCGTCGAATACGATTCTGTCGCCCGTCACGGGAACGGTCTTGGGGCCGAGTTCCCGCTCGATATAGAACGAACCGCCGCCATTGAGCAGTTTGTAATAGAATCTGTCCGGATCTTCATCGGCACCTTTTCGCCAGAGCAGCCGCATCCGATCCGTCGTGGAACGCACAAGTGTCGTACTCGTAATGTCGGGCTTCGAAACACCCGTATGGAGGTAGCCCGTCGTTTTCAGATCGTCCACGCCGTTGATGATGCGCGAGACCTGCAAGTCGCAGCTCAGCGACCATCCTGCGCCGGCCGCGCCGGCGAGCTGGTTCACGCGCGTGAAGTCGTCGAGGTGGAAACTCAGGTTCACGGGCAGCTCCAGCGATCCCGATCTGACGGTGTAGAGCGGGATCGAGATTTCGGGAATTCCCGTGCGGTGCGAAACGGGATAGTCGATGTACTTCATCATCGACACCGCCGACGGCGGATAGAAATGGACGTCCGTCAGATCGGACGTCTCCTGCGCCTGTACGGACGTCGCTCCGAGAAACAGGAACGACACGGCGCAACATACAAAGGCCGGATGCTTCATAGCCGAAGGAATTTAGGTTAGAATGAGAATGTGTATGGAGTTCGGTTCGTAAACCGGAAGATGCGCCTTGAACAAAGATAGGGAATCTTTTCGGAAAAAGAGGATGAAATAGCAATGACAGAATTTTCGCAAACTGTTACTAATCAATTCGTTGAAAAATAAAAATCTTACATTTTCCTTACAGGCGGTTCGAAGCGGAGAATCGCACTCTTCATTTCCGCTTTTCGGTAAGTCTCGGCATATCGAATGCAAGCAGTGACGGAGCTGTTCCGCGATACTTTTCCAGAAGACGCAAAGCTGCGGGGAGAAA
>OOAE01002345.1_pt1 | contig 10672 bp, 8 predicted proteins | sample 1671271 | NCBI WGS metagenome assembly OOAE01 (sample SAMN06348139, study PRJEB24527) | human gut metagenome | biome: human gut; feature: ankylosing spondylitis patient; material: feces | host: Homo sapiens | place: China | collected 2015-10 | reverse complement strand
CCTTGCCTGCCTGCTGGAGAGAGAAGCTGTTGAGCATACGTCCATGAGCACTTGTGTTGAGAGCTGTCTTATCGAAGCTAACAGGATATTTCTCGTCTGGCTGACCTGGGTCAGGTGTCTCTGCCTTCTCGCCGTAAACGAACTGACCGTTCTCTGTTGTGAACTTGCAAACGAAGCCCTCAAAGCCGTTCTCGCCTACCTTTACAGAAGCAGAGAAGTCGGTGAAGTTGAGTTCTGTCTCGTCAGCGTCGTTCCAGAAGCCGCTTGCGTCAGGTGTTGTGAAGGTGATATTGCCATCTTCACCCTTTGTCGGCTGAAGGTTCTCGATTGTGAAGTCTTCGGTCTTTGTGCCCAAAGTGATCTTCTTGAACTTAACCATATAAACGTCTTCCATGTACTCTGTGAGCACAGCGTCAACATTCTCATAGTTGGTAACCTCATCGCCTGCCTTTACGTAAGCGTTGCTTGTGAAGTTGTAAATGTTCGGAACGTAAACATCATCACTGAACTCGTAGCTGATCATGTCGCCGTTGCCGACTAAGATAGTAAGCTGAACAGATGCAGAACCCTTGCTGTCTGCATCAGCAGCAGGTGTTGCGTCAATCATACCACCCTTAATAGACATAGACTTGCCATCGTATGGTGAGCCAGGAGCACTAATTGTAATGTTGCTTGTAGGAACATCAATCTCAAGTTTTCCCTCTTTTTCTGTGGCCGTAAGACCTGCGATAACGATATCGCCAAGAGATACACGGTCTTCGCCTACTACTACGTCCTTGAGAGTAGCTGTGTATGTGCCGTCAAGTTCCTTAACGAGCTGAAGTTTTGCGCCCTTAACATACTGGTGGAAATCAAGGTAGTCGCCCTCAGAAATTTCTTTCCAGTAAACAGTCTCTACATTGTTTGTAAACTCGTATGTAGCGGTCTCACCAGGTGTTGTACCGCTCTCTGTTACGAGCTCTACAGACTTGTAGGTAGCGTACGGATGCTCGCCACGCAAAGAACCAAAGTAGAGCTGGTTAGCGCCCTCCTGATAGAGGTTCGGCATAAGAGAAGCCTCGAACACGAGTGTGCCATCAATAGTGACGCCATTCTTGTCCATTACGATTGTGCAGTTAGAAATGTCCTGCACCTCGTAGAAACGGTTGGTAGCGCCGTTATCGCCTTTATAGCGATACTGAACAGCGAACTTGTGAACATCGGCAGTTGTAGAACCCCAGTCAGTAAAGTTCTGTCTGTAGAAGAAGTGAAGTGTGCTTCCGCTTTCCTGATCCCAGTTTGCGATATCCGCACTGTTGGTAGAGATAGCGAAGATCTGCTCGTTGGTGCCGGTAAGACAGTTTGTCAAATCTACATTCGCTACAATCTTCTGGGTAGCCCAATCGACTGTGATTGCTTTAGGTGTGATGGTACCGCCGTTAGGCTGAGTGCCGTCGGGAATAATTTTCTCGCTTGTGGTCTCAGCGAACGCTGTCAACGTCACCACCAACATTGCAATAAGAGATAAAATTTTCTTCATAATAAATCTAATTTGTTGGTTATTAATGTTAGTAAATTGTATTATTAGCTTTTACTTCACGAGCAACTTCTTTACCCTGCCGTTGGCTGTGCGCACGATGTTGATGCCATGCTGGAGGTGCTGTATGCGTACTCCGCCGAGGTTGTATATCTCGACATAGGTGTTGTCGTCGGCAGTGGTTAGGGTGTTGATGGCAGTGTCGATTTGCTTGCCGAACACCACGCTCACGTCTGAGCCCATTGTCATAAAGTTGAGTTCTGCTACAAACTTCGACTTATCTGCAGAGAGTGTAGCCGTAAAGGAGGTGAGTGTAGACTTGCTTCCCTCGGTTACGCCTCCGATGGCAGCTGTAGAAGTAACGTTTACCCATTTGCCCTCGGTGGCCGAAGTGGCAAAGGTAGTAACGCCAGTTTCTGCATCAACCGTAGACATAACGCCATCAATTTCAAAGTCGCCAAACGTTTTGTATGCCATGGGGGCGAGTTTCTTAAATGTCACCTTATATCTACTGCCACCCACTCGCTTCAGCTCCACTTCCTTCTGAGTGTAGTCGGTAGTTCTGCCTCCTCCACTTGTAACATGCAAATCGTCGGTAAACACCTGACCAAATGTGCAGAGCGTGGTCATCAGGAAGAATACTATAGAAAGAACTTTTTTCATATTAACTTTAGTTTAGATTGCTCAATATAGCAATATTATTGCAAACGGGGTGTATTAAAGCAAGTTTTAACATCATCAAAACTCATTTTAACACACCCCGTATAGTTGTTTGTTGTATCGTGTCTATATTACTTCAACACCTTAACAGTCTTGCCGTCAGCGGTGCGAACGATGTTCAGACCCTTCTGCAAGCCGTTCTGACGTGCGCCAGTAGCGTTGAACACAGCCACCGGAGCGGTCTTGCCTGCTACTACGCCGTTGATAGCTGTCTCCGACTTCTTGCCAAATACGCAGTCAACCTTAAGCTTTTCACCCATGTCTACAAGGAGTGAAATCTCTGCATAGAGCTTACCACCTTCTACTACAGAGTGGAGTGTAAGAGGAATTTGGTGGCCGAGAGCTTCCGCAACCGCTTTGTCGCTCGGCAACTTTGCAGTGCCTTCAAAGTCGTAGGTGGTAGCGTCGCCATTCTTTACGCCCTTGATACCCTCAACTATTACATCACCTACCTCAAAGATTCCGAAAGTGAAGTTCTTGAGCATGAATGTAGATGTACCATCAGCCTTGTGCTCAAGCTCAACTGTTGCGTCAACAGGATCTTGTGGAGCATCGTTGAGCGAGATTGCGAGCTTGTCGGTGAACTGTTCTGTTGTCTGAGCGTTAGCTGTTGTCGCCATGAATGCTGTCGCAGCAACGGCGAGTGTCATAAAAAACTTCTTCATTTTTTTATTTATTAATTAATAGCAATTTACTTCTTCAAAACCTTCAGTGTTCTGCCGTCAGCTGTGCGCACGATGTTCACGCCACGCTGGAGAGATGTAACCTTCGCACCAGTGAGGGTGTAGATGTGCTTAACTGTGCCGTCAGCTGCTACTACTGTATTTACAGAAGATACTGTCGGGTCGTAGTTGAATGTGTAAGCAACCGATTCGCCGTAGTTATCGACAACGAACTCACCAGTGCAGCTTGTCACCTTCTTCTCTGCGTCGAAGCCTACGATAAACTCGAAGTAAGTATAGTCAACCGCTGCGTACACTGGGTGTGTAGCTGTAGTCTTAGCTTCGCCCTTTTTGCTTGCGAACTTAGCCTCACTGTCATCGCCTGTGCGCTGAACGCCTTCGAACGAAACTGTGCCGAGAGCTACGCCGTCAGGAATAGCAACGTTGGTGAGCGAAAGTGTATAAACATCCTTTGCAGTCTCAGTGAATGTGAGTGTAGTTTCTACGTTGTTAGAGAATTCGCCATCGGCTGTGACTGTATAGCCAACGAGTTTGCCCCCTACCGAGAACGGATCAGCCGGAACGAACGGCTCCTGATAGTTGAACCATGCTGTGAGCTTGAACGAAGGCTCGCTCTCGTCTGTGAACACGATTGTAGCATAGAGGTCACCACCTTCGTCAATACGTGCCTCAACCTTAGCCTTGAGGTTTACGTAAGCGTCGTAGAAGTTAGGAAGAGTTTTGATCTCTGGCTCTACGGTGCCAGTGTATGTCACTTCGCCGTCAACTGTCTTCTTCTCAAGACCCTTCAGGAGTACACCTGACATAGTGCCCTTCTCGGTGTCGATGTGCTCAATCTCGATACTCTGCGCACCGTCGCTCCACTCGCAAACCTTTGCCACTACGTTAGGATACTTAACGTTGCCAGCCTGACCGCCCTCGAATACAGAAACCACATCAGCTGTGAACTGCTCTGTAGCGGTGATTGTCGGTTTGTCGTCGCCACCGGTGCTGCCACCGCCGCTGCTTGTGCGTGTGCCTTCAAACACTACGTTTCTGTACTCCTTGGTTGTGTTAACCTGGAAGTATTTGAATGTGATGTAGATCTTCTCGTCGTCGATAGTTGACTTGCCGAGAGCGTCAGACAACTCGAAATAGTATTTTGTAGCTGCGCCGAGGTTGCCGCCTTCGTTAGAGAAGGTGAAGCTGCCGCCGCCTGCCCACTTATAGTTCTCGATTCCGGCGAATGTACACTTTCCGAAGTCGTCGTTGCCGAAGATTACGCTCTCGAACACGAGTGTGTACTTGCCGCCCTCGCCCTGGGTTACGGCTACGGTTGTTTCATAATCACTAAACTCGTTCAACTTAGAGTGGAATTTTCCTTTGTAATACTGCTGTGCAGACACACAAAGTGTAGTCATCAAAAGGACTAAAAGAGTAAAGATTTTCTTCATAAGCTTGTAATTTTAAAAGGTTTAATTAATTCTTGTTGTTATGGTGAGATGGTGAGATGGTGAGATGGTGAGGTGGTGTGATGGTGAGATTTGCCTTTAAGCTGTAAACTAATGTCAACATTACAACACATCAACATCTCAACACATCAACATTACAACACATCAACGCATCAACATCTCAACACATCAACACATCAACTCATTTAAGTTTATACATCACACCGAGCGTAGCATACACGGGGTACATGGTCTGCTCGATGGTCTTGAACTCCTTGCGGAACACTCCCGACATACCCCACTGCACGTCGGCATAAGCGCCGAAGCGATGCGAGAAGTACCAGTCGGCACCGAAGTCGAAGCCGAAGTGCCAGTGGCGCATATCGCTTGAGAAGTCGTAGTCGCCACGCTCACCCTCGTTGTGTCCGAGTTCCACCTTCTGTCCGGTTGGGTCGCCCTCGCGCAGATAGCCATCGTAGGCGTAACCCGAGAAGTCGTTGTTGAGCGCGTAAGAGAAGTAAGGTCCGAACTTCAAGCGCACGGCATCCGACACATTGAACGTAGCCTGCAGAGGCAGCGTTACGACGAGTTGTGATGTCTTCGTAACGACATTGCCGGTGAAGAGTCCGCTGAGCGACTCGCCGCCCTGACGCATCTCCATTGAGTAGCTCTTCACGCGAGCGTCGGTCTCCATCGCCTTTGTCTGGAAGTGGAAGCCTGCCATCATACCCCACTTCTCGGTGAGAGGCTTGTAGGCATCGAGCGCGAGAGTGAAGCTTGGCCTCGGCTTATAGCTATCGAGACCACGTATAGAGGCAGGCATACCCATCGGCATTGTGCCACCGATGTTGTAGCCGAGACGTGCTTGATAGTTCAGATTGTCGAATATTCCGAATGCTGACGCACTGTGCGCGCCGAAGAGCAGCCCAAGGGCTGCAGCTATTATTGTTTTCTTCATTTTGCTTGTTTTCTTACTTCTTGTATGCAATGCTTACCTTGTCGATGAGCAGTGTGCTACCCACAGCGCCCTCGAAGGCTGCGCCCTCGATGCTTGAGGTGAATACGACCGCCATGCTATAGCCCTTGTTGGCAAGGATGGCTGCATCGAGCTCGCGAGTATATTTGAAGTCGACTGCGAACTCTTTCCATCCGCCCTCGGTCTTCACCACGTTGGGCACTCGTGCCAATGCTACTATCTGCGGCGAGGTGAGCACGTTGTCGCCCGTGAGGTAGAACGCCTTGCCTTCGCTGTCGACGTTGCGGAACACTACGGCGTAGATGTCGCCTCGGTCGATGCGTCCTTCTACCACCTTGGCGTTCTTGTCCTTGAACGTTGCACCCGGTGTGTACTGGTAGTAGCCCGAGAGAGTAATGGGGCGGTAGTTGATCTGGTTGTACGATCCGTCGCCGAAGTGTGTAGCCATAAGCGGTTCCTTGGTAGCCGACTTCGAGTCGAACACACCGGTGAAGAGGTTGCCGGCAGCGATGCGCATGTTCACAATGACGCCGAACGGTCCGGTATCGCACGTCTCAAGCTTCACGGCAGCTCCGTCGTAGCCCTCAGCGAGAGGTGTTGTCGGATACTGGTCGGGTTTTGCAGAACCTCTGGCTATACTAAAACCAGGGTTGCCGGTCGCCCAGTTGTATCCATTCTCGTAGTCGCTCCACATGTAGAACTTTGATGTAGCAGGGTCGAGCGAGTAGTTCTCGAAGTTGTAGTGTATGTATGCAAGCTGATCTTCTGGCTGATCAGGATTTTGGGTAGCCTCTTCAGCCTTGATAAACACACGATATGTACGACTGTACTGACCGTCTTCTGACGTTACGACGTATGTCACGGGACCGTTAGCGAAGTTCTGTGCCGAGCCACTTTCGGGAGAGACTGTCGCTCCAGGGGTTGCCTTGAAGTAGACCGGCAGCGCGGTAACATCACTGTTTGGGCGCAGGTCGGGGAAGATAAGGTCGGTCTTTGTCGACTCGATGCCCAATAGTTCGGCGTTTGACTGCTGAAAGAACACCTCGTCGGGGTTCTCTACCTGGATGCGTGCTTCAACGATATCGCACTCGTTGTTGGGTGCTTCGTCCTTAAAGCATGATGTGAGCGTTGTGGCGAACGCCACGATAGCGATAAGTGAGAATGGTTTTACCATTAATATTCGTTTTTGTTTATTACTACCAAGCCCATATCTAACTGAATTCAAGAGGGCTATAGTCGGTACAAAGTTCGGTAAAAAAAGCGACAAGCGCAAGAAAATACTTGCTTTTTTAACAATGCGCCTTAAAAAATGGTAATTTCTCGAACCTTTTGACAACAACAAAACCCATTAACACCATTTGTTTGTAAAAGAATGAGTAACTTTGCAGTTCGAATTTTATCAGGTAACGAATAATTAATCAGATACACTATGCTTGGATTACCCAAAGATCCGATGATGCTGCTGAGCGTCATCAACACGCACTTGCGCGACACTTACCCCTCTTTAGACGCTTTATGCGACGACCTAAACGTGGAAAAACAACAGATAATCAGTCAACTTGCAGCAATAGGATATGAATATAATGAAGAGCAGAACAAATTCTGGTAACAGCACTATAAGCATGAGCCAGCACTACCGCACACTGCTCTCCATCGGCATACCCATCATGATTGGTCAGATGGGCATGATTGTCCTTAGCTTTGCGGACACAATGATGGTGGGACACCACAGCACTACGGAGCTTGGTGCGGCATCGTTCGTGAACAACATCATCAACCTTGCCATCATCACGGGCACAGGTTTTTCCTACGGACTGACGCCAGTGGTGGGTGCGCTGTTCGGTCGTGGCGAGCAGGCTGAAGCAGGTCAGGCATTGCGCTGCTCACTGCTTGCCAACACGCTGGCAGCGGTGGCTATGATGACGGTGCTCTTGGTGCTCTACTTCAACCTCGGCAATCTCGGACAGCCCGTAGAACTCTTGGGCTATATGCGCCCCTACTACATGGTGCTATTCGCGTCGCTGCCGTTCGTGATGCTGTTCAACGCCTTCAAGCAGTTCACCGACAGCATCACGCTGACGCGCACATCGATGTGGATTTTGCTCTCGGGCAACCTGCTGAACATACTCGGCAATTACATCTTTATATATGGCAAGATGGGCGCACCGGAGATGGGCGTTGTGGGTGCCGGCGTGTCAACACTGCTCTCGCGCATCATCATGGTGGTGATATTCGTCGTTGTCTTCATGCGCTCACGTCGCTTTGCTGCGTACCGCGAAGGTTTCTTCAAGCTCGGTTGGTCGCGTCCGCTGCTGCGCCGCCTCAACTCGTTAGGCACCCCGATTGCGCTGGAGATGGGTATGGAGACAGCATCGTTCTCGCTCTCCATCATCATGGTGGGCTGGCTCGGCACCATTGCCTTGGCATCGCACCAGGTGATGACAACCATCTCGCAGTTCACGTTCATGGTCTACTACGGACTTGGGGCTGCGGTGGCTGTACGCACAAGCTACTTCCACGGTCAGCGCGACGTGCAGAACGTGCGCCACACGGTGACGGCGGGTCTGCACCTGATGGTGATGCTCGAGGTGGTGCTTGGCGGCACCATCTTCCTGCTGCGCAACCACATAGGTGCGTGGTTCACCGACAGCGCGGAGGTGTCGTCGACTGTGCTCACGCTGCTCCTGCCGTTCTTCATCTATCAGTTTGGCGACGGTATGCAGATCAACTACGCCAACGCGCTGCGCGGCATCGCCGACGTGAAACCACTGATGCTCATTGCGTTCGTCGCCTTCTTCGTCATATCGCTACCCGTGGGCTACCTCTGCGGCTTCGTGTTGGGCTACGGACTGATGGGCGTGTGGATGGCATTCCCGTTCGGACTGACATCGGCGGGCGTGATGATGTGGTGGAGGTTCAGAAGATACAAATAGAAAAAGCCTCGCAAGTTTTCACTTGCGAGGCTTTTAAAATGGCGCTTCAAGATGGACTTGAACCAACGACCCCCTGATTAACAGTCAGGTGCTCTAACCAACTGAGCTATTGAAGCAATCCGATGTTTGCGCTTCAAGATGGACTTGAACCAACGACCCCCTGATTAACAGTCAGGTGCTCTAACCAACTGAGCTATTGAAGCATTTTCCTACGACAACTTGGCTTATTGTCTGATTGCGGATGCAAAGGTAATAAGTTTTTCCGTAACACAAAAACTTTTCGGCACTTTTTTGTGTCTATTGCGTTATTTTTTTATGAACACTGCCGTTTTATGAGCGCAGATAGTAAGCAAAGGCGCAAAAACTCCACATTATTTATATGTATTTGACGTTAATGTTGTACTTTTGTAGTCTGAATAATAACGAACTCAAAAACATAAAGAAATGCGAAAAATCATAACTATCGCACTGATGCTCCTGCCTATGCTCGCCGTAGCGCAGAACAGCAGCGATCATAACTACCGCGTGGCGAAGAACTTGGACGTGTTCAATGCCGTGTATCGCAACCTCGACCTGCTATATGTCGACTCGCTGAACGCCGACGAGGTGGTGGGCGATGCCGTGAACCAGATGCTGCGCTCGCTCGACCCGTACACGGAGTACTATCCGGAGGACAAGGTGGGCGAATACAAGCAGATGCTCACGGGCAAGTATGCGGGCATCGGCTCGATTATCTCGTACAGCTTCACACGCAAGAACGTGGTGATAAACAAGCCGTACGAGGGTATGCCGGCTGCGGAAGCGGGTCTGCGCAAGGGCGACATCATACTCGCTATCGACGGCGAGTCGATGGAGGGAAAGATGACGGCGTACGTGTCGGAGCGTCTGCGTGGCGACGCGGGTACGACGATGGTGCTGAAGGTGAAGCGTCCGGCTACGGGCAAGACGCTGACGCTGAAAGTGCAGCGACGCGCCATACAGATGCCATATCTGACGTACTACGGTCTGCAGCCGGACAGCATAGGATACATAAGCTACAACCAGTTCCTCGAGAACTCGGCGAAGGACGTGCGCCGCGCGTTCATCGAGATGCGCTCGAAGGGTATGCGCAGCTTGGTGCTCGACCTCCGCTCCAACGGTGGCGGTTCGGTGCAGGAGGCTCTGCAGATTCTGAACATGTTTGTGCCGAAGGGCAAGCAGCTGTTGGAGATGCGCGGTAAGGTGAAGAGCTCGAACAAGACGTTCTACACAACGATGGAGCCGATTGACACGGTGATGCCTATCGTGGTGCTCGTGAACGAGGAGACGGCGAGCGCGAGCGAGATTACGTCGGGCGCGCTGCAGGACCTCGACCGCGCCGTGGTGATGGGCACACGCACATACGGCAAGGGACTGGTGCAGGTGCCGAACGTGCCCCTACCCTACAACGGCAAGCTGAAGCTGACTACGGCGAAGTACTACATACCGTCGGGCCGTTGCATTCAGGCACGCAAATACAAGCATACGAACAAGGGGTATGCGAGCGAGCACGTGGCTGACTCGCTGACGCATGAGTTCCGCACGGCGGCGGGTCGCATCGTGCGCGACGGCGGTGGCATAAAGCCCGACATCGAGGTGCTCCCCGACTCGATGCCGAACATAGCCTACTATCTGCAGTTCGCCGACACTACCGACTTGCTGCTCAACTACGAGATTGAGTACATGGCGAAGCACCGCACGGTGGCTGCACCGTCGGAGTTCGAGCTGTCGGACAAGGACTACGAGGAGTTCTGTGCGTATGTCGTGAAGAGTGGTTTCGAGTACGACCAGGTGAGCGAGAAGTATCTGAAGGACTTGGAGAAGCTGGCACGCTTCGAGGGCTACTACGAGGATGCGAAGCCGGAGTTTGAGGCACTGAAGGCGAAGCTGAAGCACGACATCGCCAAGGATCTGGCTTATCCGTACAACAAGGAGCAGCTGAAGCAGATCATCGCCAACGACATCATGTCGGCTTACTACTTCGACCGTGGTGCGCTGGAGAACTCGCTGCGCTACGACAAGCAGTTCGCCAAGGCTGTGGAACTGCTGAAGAACCCCGAGGAGTATCGCAAGACGCTTGCTCCCACAAAGGAGTGACCGCGTTTCTTCCCACGGAATCGCGTCTTATTGAGGGGCTTGTCTCCCATAGAAATTCCAGACAGAGGAAGTTCTCCCACGGAATTCACGGAACTCACAGAACCTTCTGCTGAAGTATACTCCCACAGAATTCACAGAACACACAGAACATTCTGCTGAAATATACTCACACAGAATTCACAGAACTCACGGAAAAGAAGAACTGAAACTTCTGTGAATTCCGTGAGTTCCGTGGGAAGAAAAGAATAAGCTCACACAGAACTCACAGAACACACAGAACATTCTGCTGAGATAAACTC
>OOAE01002341.1_pt1 | contig 10679 bp, 8 predicted proteins | sample 1671271 | NCBI WGS metagenome assembly OOAE01 (sample SAMN06348139, study PRJEB24527) | human gut metagenome | biome: human gut; feature: ankylosing spondylitis patient; material: feces | host: Homo sapiens | place: China | collected 2015-10 | reverse complement strand
ATCAGTGGTCTGCTTGGTGATCTTGTCGAGCTCCTTGAGCAGACGATCGCCCTCGTCCTCACCCATCTCGCCGTCCTTGATGGCCTTGTCAAGGGATTCCTTGGCCTTGCGACGAATGTTGCGCACCGCGACCTTGCCGTCTTCAGCCTTGCCCTTGGCAATCTTGACGTATTCCTTGCGACGCTCTTCGGTCAGCTCCGGCATGGTCAGGCGAATGACGTTGCCGTCGCGACGCGGGCTGGCGCCCAGATCGGAATCACGCAACGCCTTCTCGACGGCGTTGGCCTGGGACGCATCGAAAGGAGTGACCGCCAAGGTGCGCGGCTCCGGAACACCGATGGTGGCAACGGCCTTCAGCGGGGTCGGTGCGCCGTAATAGTCAACGGTGATGCCGTTAAGCAGCGCCGGATTCGCACGACCGGTGCGAATACCGGAGAAGTTCTCCTTGGTGGATTCCACGGACTTGGCCATCTGCGCCTTGGCCTGATCGACGATAGTTGCCATTGTTTGCTCCTTTAATATTGTTGGTTTAATCGATATTCGGCTTTGAATGTCGTCACTCGGCGAGGGTGGATTCCGCGGTGGAAACCATGGTGCCGATCTCCTCGCCCAGCAAAGCCTGGGTCACATTGCCGGCGCCCTCGAGTCCGAAGACGCGGATGCGCTGCTTGTTGTCCCGCGCCATGGAAAGCGCTGCAGCATCCATGACCGCAAGATTGTCGACCAATGCACGGTTATAGCTCAGCGTGGCGAAGCGCTTGGCGTTCTCGTCTTTGCGCGGATCGGCAGTGTATACGCCGTCCACGCCGTTCTTGCCCATCAGCACCTCATCGCAGTGGATTTCCAGAGAACGCTGGATGGACACGGTGTCAGTGGAGAAATACGGCATGCCTGCTCCGGCGCCGAAAATCACCACGCGTCCCTTTTCCAGATGACGAATGGCCTTAAGCGGAATGTACGGCTCGGCGACCTGTCCCATGGTGATGGCGGTTTGCACGCGCGTGGCCTGTCCCTCCTGCTCGAGGAAATCCTGCAGAGCGAGGCAGTTCATCACCGTTCCCAGCATGCCCATATAGTCGCCGCGGGAACGATCGATGCCGGCCTGCTGCAGTTCGGCGCCACGGAAGAAGTTGCCGCCACCAACAACGATGGCGACCTGCACACCTTGCTTGACCGCGGGAACGATTTCCTCCGCAATACGACGAACGACGGTGGTGTCGATGCCGACTTTGCCTCCGCCGAATGCCTCTCCGGACAGCTTGAGCAGTACCCTGCGGGGATTGTCGCCAGTGTTTTCGCCAGTCATGAAATGCCTTTCTTACCCGAAAACCCATGAAATTTACCGTTTTCAAGACTATCGGCAAACACAGACACCAAAACACGATGGGGTTTAGTGCAAAAAAATGTCCGCAATCCTGTTGGATTGCGGACATTGGAGATATGCCAAGCCCACGTTCGAAAGCGTGAGCTCAATTCACATCAGATTCACTCGGCGTCGCCCTTGCCGACCTCCACACGAGCGAAGGAAAGCGCGGTTCCCCCGACTTCCTTGAACAGGTCGCCGACGGTCTTGGACGGATCCTTGACGTACGCCTGCTCAAGCAGCACGGTCTCCTTGTAGAATGCGCCGAGACGGCCTTCCACGATCTTCGGAACGATCTTCTCCGGCTTGCCTTCGGCCAAGGACTTCTCGGTGGCCACGCGGCGCTCAGACTCGACCACATCGGCCGGAACGTCCTCGCGGGTCAGCCACTGGGCGCCCATCGCGGAAATCTGCAGAGCGGCCTCATGAGCCACAGCAGCGCCGGCTTCATCGGTGGCAATCATGGCCACGATGCTCGGCGGCATCTCAGCGGACTTCTTGTGGGCGTAGACCTCGACATGCGGGCCCTCGACCTTGGCGAACTGGCCTACCTTGACGTGCTCACCGAACAGAGCAGCGGCTTCCTCGACGGCTTCCTTCACGGTGGTGTCACCGGAGGCTGCTGCCAGAACCTCATCCACGGAGGATGCTTCGGCCTTGACGGCGTCATCGAGCACGCTGCCGGCGAATTCCACGAACTTCGGGGTCTTGGCCACGAAGTCGGTCTCGGAGTTCAGCTCGACCGCATAGCCGGTCTGGCCGTTGGCGGATTCGACAACGGTGGAGGCGATGGTGCCTTCCTGAGCCTTGCGGCCTTCACGCTTGCCAGCGGCCTGGATGCCCTTGGCGCGGATGATTTCCTTGGCGCGAGCCACATCGCCTTCGGCTTCGGTCAGGGCCTTCTTGACGTCCATCATGCCGGCGCCGGTTTCCTCGCGCACCTGCTTGATCAGAGCTGCAGTGATTGCTGCCATTGATTTGTCTCCTCTGAAAATTTGGTGATGCCCCGATGATGGGAGGCATAGCACCTCCCATCATAGAGCATGGTCTCACTCGGCCTTGGTTTCGCCTTCAGCCTCAGCCGGGGCTTCAGCTGCCGGAGCGCCCTCGGTGAGGAGCTCCTTTTCCCAAGCAGCCATCGGCTGCTCGGCTTCGCCTTCGGCCTTGGCGGCCTTGCCGGAACGCTCCAGCAGACCTTCGGCCACTGCGTCAGCCATGAGGCTGGTCAGCAGTTCGATGCCGCGGATGGCGTCATCGTTGGCGGCGATCGGATACTCAACGGATTCCGGATCGGCGTTGGTGTCGACGATGGCGACAACCGGAATGCCCAGCTTGTGGGCTTCCTCGACGGCCAGAGCTTCCTTGTTCACATCGACCACGAACATGGCGGACGGGGTGCGGTTCATGTTGCGGATACCGCCCAGCTGCTTAGCCAGCTTGTCCTTCTCACGCTCGAGGAGCAGCAGCTCCTTCTTGGTCAGACCGGAGCCGTGCACGTCGGTGAAGTCCATTTCCTCAAGTTCCTTGAGGCGGGAGACGCGCTTGGACACGGTCTGGAAGTTGGTCAGCATGCCGCCGAGCCAACGCTCGGAGACATACGGCATGTTCACGCGGGTGGCCTGAGCGGAAACAGCTTCCTGAGCCTGCTTCTTGGTGCCGACGAACAGCACGGTGCCGTTGTGGGCAACAGTGGCCTTGATGAAGTCGTAGGCCTTGTCGATCATGTCGAGCGACTTGAACAGGTTGATGATGTGGATGCCGTTGCGCTGGGTGAGGATGAACTGCTTCATCTTCGGGTTCCAACGACGGGTCTGGTGGCCGAAGTGCAGGCCTGCCTTCAGCATGTCGCTCATAGTGATCTGAGCCATGGTATTGCTACCTCTTTCTTTGTCGGTTCTTGCCTGGTCATGCGTTCCTGCGTGCAGCCAATGCCTTGCAGGCATCAGCCGACCGACACAGGTCGTCGCGAGCATGACGCGAATTGGTTGCGCACCGGTTGACAATAATTGGGCGGTTTGAAGCACTCGCGGCAGCGCTTCTCACCAAATTGGCGCACAAATATTAAAAATACCATGGGGCCACGTCTTTCTGACGTGGCCCCATGGTTGAATCGTCGTTCGCTGTTTCGATCACTTGCGATGGGTGCGCATGTAACGCATCGCCTCGCGGCGTTCTTCCTTTTCCAGACGATCAAGATAGACGTGACCGTCCAAATGATCAGTCTCGTGCTGCAGCATGCGGCCCATGATGCCATGGCCTTCCAACACTACCGGCTTGCCGTCCAGATCAATGCCCCGCACGCGAGCATAATCGGCGCGACGAGTCTTGTACCACAATCCTGGAACGGAAAGGCAGCCTTCATCGCCATATTGCTCTCCGCTGGTCTCCTCCAACACCGGGTTAAGCACATAGCCGATTTTGCCGTCGATATTGTAGGAAAACGCACGCAGACTCACACCGATTTGGTTGGCGGACAACCCGGCGCGTCCCGGGTCATCAACGGTATCCAACAAATCCTGCACCAGATGGCGCACCGCGGGCGTGATCTCCTTGATGGGATCGCATGGGGTGCGCAGCACTGGATCAGGTACGACTCGAATCTCACGGATTGCCAAAATTAACGCTCCTCGTTGTTCTTGGTTGCGGAAGGCTCGACGGACGGTGCCGTCTCGTCATCCGGTTCATCGGACTGCTTCTTGATTCTCTCCTGCATGGTATCAAATGCCTGCCGAACCTTCGGGCTGACGGATTCAGAAGCCTGCCGCATGCTTTCCGACGCCTGCTTGACGGTTTCGGTGGTGCGGTCGAGAATCTGGACGGTCTTCGGCAACGGCCTGTTGGAGGGTTTTGGCGCGTAAATCACGTTTTCGATGACGTCTGCGTAGCGCTGCAGCACCTTGGGACGAACAACTTTCAGGCTTGCCGTCAAGGTGCCGTCCTGTTGGTTGAATTCCTCATCGAGAATCTCGAATTTTCGTACGGATTCCGCACGGGAAACGTTCGCGTTGGCCTTTTCGACATACTGCTGCACGAAAGCGCGCACGGCATCGTTTTCCGCTACCTGCTTCATGGACATATCGGCATCAAGACCCTGCTGGGAAAGCCAAGAACGAGTCATATCAGAATCCAGTTCAATCAAAGCGCTGATGAACGGCTTGCCATCGCCAATGACCACAGCATGGGACACGATAGGACAGGTGTCGATGATGTCCTCCATCGGGGCGGGGCTGACGTTCTTGCCTCCGGCTGTGATGATGATGTCCTTCTTGCGGCCGGTGATATACACGAATCCATCATCGTCGATGGCCCCCAGATCGCCGGTCCTCAGCCAACCATCAGGCATTTTGACTTCAGCGGTCTTCTCAGGATTCTTGTAGTAGCCAAGAAAAACATTGGGGCCCATGACCTGCAGCTCGCCATCATCATCGGTGCGCACACCCATACCCGGCCCGGGCTTACCAACGGAACCGACGCGATTCGCATTTTGCCAGTTGACGATCATCGGAGCCGCGGTTTCCGTCATACCGTACCCCTGAATGAACGTGATGCCATCCATGCCATTGAAGAAGTGGGCAAGGTCGACGTTCAGCGGGGCGCCGCCGCATGCCAGATATTTCAGGTTCGGACCAAGCGCGGAACGAATGGACTTGCCGACGACGGACATGAAGAAGGAATGCTCGGCTCGGGCCACCATCGAATGATGTCCCCCGTCCTGCTCGTCCTTGGACCATTGCACGAAATGATCGAACGCCTTGGCGAAGACCCTGCCGCGAATACCCGCACCGGCCTTCTGCGAGGCAGCGTTGTACACTTTTTCGAACACACGTGGCACGCCAAGCAAATACGTCGGTTTGAAACTGCGCAGATCGGCGAGCAGATGCTTGGCTCCAGGCAGATAGCCGACCACGCCTTGTCCGCCAATCGCCACGTATTGGATATAGCGGGCGAAGCAGTGCGCCAACGGCAGGAACAGCATCAACCTGTTGGGCTGGTACAGCATCTCGTCAAGAATGATGTAGCCATTGAGCACGATATGCGTGAAGTTGCGATGGGACAGCATCGCACCCTTCGGACGTCCCGTGGAGCCCGATGTGTAAACGATGGTGAGCATGTCGTCCGCCTTGATCCGGGCAATGACCTGATCAAGGGTATCGTCATCGACGCCCTCTCCGAAATCGGCGACTGCGTCAAGACCGTCCGCTTTGAAATTGAACACGTAACGCAGCCCTTCATGCATGTCACGAATCTGTTCGAGCGTCTGCGTGTGGACGGAATCTCCAGCGAAGGCAATAACCGGCTCCACCTCTTCCACGATGGAAGCGGCCTGCTTGGCCGAATCGGTTTCATAAATCGGAACGCTTACCGCGCCGATGGCCGCGCATGCGAAATCGACCACACCCCACTCGTAACAGGTGGGAGAGTAAATGACCACCATGCTTCCGGCCTTGACTCCAAGACCGATAAGGCCCTTCGCCACGGCGCGCACACGAGCGAGCATCTGGCCTGCCGTCACATCATGCCATTGCCGAGTCTCATCATCCTGCCATTGTGCGATAAGATCATCCGGATTCTTCTGCGCACGACGCGACAGCAACGCATATACCGTGTCATCATCCGTGGTGCTGTAGGCCGGCTCTGGTACAAATTCTCTCAACATGGTTCTCTATAGTAGTTCCCGTATGCTTAAGGCACGCTGAAAACCCTTGGCATCGACTGCGAACATCGACGCCAAGGGCTTTTGCAGATTCCTACCGTATCATCGCATCAATGCGATCACCCGAAATCAGCCAAGACGCACTTCCACGTGGAGCCTTTGAGCCTGAATGCGGTGTTGCATCTCAACCGCGTTTCGCCGATGTTGAGCAAAGCCGCACATTCGAATTTCGTGGTCGAAGTCAACCAGCCATTAATGGCGGACACGTTGATGGGAAGCAGACCAATCTTGGCATATAGATTTGCGTCTTCCTTCATATAATGGCCTATTATGGAAGCTGCGATTTTAAGCCTACGCATACAGTCCTCCGTTAGAATACGCTCTACATGCGCCGGCTTTTGCCGACCACGGAAGATGTCGATGGCATCGCACGACATGCGCGCGCCCAATAACGCCAAGGAATAGGCTTGCTTCGCGTCCCACGGTGTGGAATCGGACCGGATAACATGGAAGGGCACCCGCATGCCGGATAATTGTGTTTCCAAAAACCCATCATATGAAGGAAGCTTCTCGACGGATTTTCCTATGCACTGCAGCCATTGGCCATTGTTTTCCGCTTCTTTAAGACCGACATACGAATCAGGGTCTGACGGTGGGATTTCGTCAGGCTCATTGCCTTCTATCTCCTTGTCGTCTTCCGGCTCCCGCTCAGAGCCGGACTGCCATTCCGGAGGTGAAACGCCATCGTCGGATAAGTCGTCCATTGCCATGGATCCCTCATTTCTTTACCTGTTTAATGTCATCCAACTCTCTTCACTGAGAAGGACCAAAAACATTAATACATAAAGACAATCCCCCCGTCAAGTCGACGGAGGGATTGTGGATAACTTTTTTTATCCACAGGACGAAGCTATCTGATCAGTGGCTCGAAGCGACCGTAACCGGACAACGTTGGAAGCTCTTCAAATCGACATAACCGGTCGTGGCCATGGCTCTGCGAAGCGCCCCAACAAAATTGGTGGTTCCGTCGGCGTTATGGCTCGGGCCGAACATGACCTCCTGCAAGGAACCTACGGTGCCCACGTTAGTGCGGAATCCGCGCGGCAACGTCTGGTGGCGGGCCTCGGCGCCCCAATGCATGCCTTTGCCAGGAGCCTCGGAGGCGCGTGCCAGAGGCGAGCCCAGCATCACCGCATCGGCGCCCAGCGCGAATGCCTTGACGAAGCTGCCGGAATCACCCATACCGCCGTCGGCAATCACCTGCACATAGCGTCCGCCCGATTCGTCCATGTAATCGCGGCGGGCCTCGGCGACATCGGCGATGGCTGTGGCCATCGGCGCGTGCACTCCAATCGTGTTGCGGTTGGCGGATACCGCACCGCCACCGAAGCCGACAAGCACGCCAGCGGCTCCCGTGCGCATCAAATGCAACGCAGCCGTGTAGTTGGCCGCGCCGCCAACAATGACGGGGACATCCAGGTCATAGATGAATTTCTTAAGGTTCAGGGGCTCATGGTCCTTGGAGACATGCTCCGCCGACACCACGGTGCCACGAATGACAAACAGATCGACACCGGCCTCAAGCACGGTGGAATAATAATCCTGCGTACGCTGCGGAGACAGCGCGCCGGCTACGGTGACGCCGGCATCACGAATCTCATGCAGACGTTCGACGATGAGTTCCGGCTTGATCGGCTCAGCGTAAATCTGCTGGATGCGTTCGGTGGCCTTGTCCGCAGGCAGCTGCGCGATTTCGTCCAGCAGCGGCTGGGGATCGTCATAGCGGGTCCACAATCCTTCTAGGTCAAGCACGCCAAGCGCGCCCATCTTGCCCATGGCGATGGCCGTGGCCGGGCTGGTCACGGAATCCATCGGGGCGCCGATGACCGGCACGTCGAATTCATAGGCGTCGACCTGCCAAGAGGTGGACACATCCTGAGGATCACGGGTACGACGGGAGGGAACGATGGAGACATCGTCCAGCGAATAGGCCAGACGGCCCTTCTTGCCCAAACCGATTTCAATTTCCTGAGACATGGTTTCAAGGCTAATGCTCAGCTATGACAGTGCCTTCGCGCGTGTCCCCACGGTTTTGGACATTTCCATACGGAATTAACACACATGTAATAAGACGGAACCCATCACCTTCAATTCCGACAGGGAGGACAAACCATGGCCAAAATCAAGGTCGAAGGCAAAGTCGTCGAACTCGACGGCGACGAGATGACCCGTGTCATCTGGAAAGACATCAAGAACCGTCTGATCCTGCCGTACCTCGACGTGGATTTGGATTATTACGATCTGGGCATCGAAAACCGCGACGCCACCGACGATCAGGTGACCGTCGACGCGGCGAAGGCCATCCAGCGCGAACATGTCGGCGTCAAATGCGCCACCATCACCCCGGACGAGGCGCGCGTCAAGGAGTTCGGCCTCAAGAAGATGTGGAAATCCCCCAATGGTACCATCCGCAACATTCTCGGCGGCACCATCTTCCGCGAGCCGATCGTCATGAGCAATGTGCCTCGCCTGGTCCCGGGATGGACCAAGCCGATCGTCGTGGCACGTCACGCCTTCGGAGACCAGTACAAAGCCACTGATTTCAAGGTTCCGGGAGCCGGCACCCTCACCGTAACCTTCACTCCGGAAGACGGCTCCGAGCCGATTGAGCACGTCGTTTACAATTATGGCCCTGACGGCGGAGTTGCCCAGGTGCAATACAACGTGAACGATTCCATCCGAGGTTTCGCACGCGCCTGCTTCAACTATGGTCTGATGCGCGGCTATCCGGTGTACCTGTCCACCAAGAACACGATTCTCAAGGCGTACGACGGCCAGTTCAAGGATACGTTCGCCGAGGTGTTCGAAAACGAATACAAGGACAAGTACGAGGCGGCTGGCCTGACCTACGAGCACCGACTCATTGATGACATGGTGGCAAGCTCCCTCAAGTGGCATGGCGGCTATATCTGGGCTTGCAAGAACTACGATGGCGACGTGCAGTCGGATTCCGTCGCACAGGGATTCGGCTCCCTTGGCCTAATGACCTCCGTGCTGATGACTCCCGACGGGCAGACCGTCGAAGCCGAAGCCGCGCACGGCACCGTGACCCGCCATTATCGCCGTTGGCAGAAGGGTGAAAAGACCTCGACCAATCCGATCGCCTCCATCTTCGCATGGACCGGCGGTCTGAAGCATCGCGCCGACCTTGACAACACTCCGGAAGTCAAGCATTTCGCCGAAACTTTGGAGAAAGTCATCATCTCCACCGTCGAAGGCGGACAGATGACCAAGGATCTGGCCATGCTCATCGGACCGGACCAGCCTTGGCTCGATACCGAGGGTTTCATGAACGCCCTCGACGAGAATCTGGCAAAGGCTCTGGCAGAGTAATCTATCTGAGCTGTCGAAAGCCCGTATGCGCAATCACACACGCGTACGGGCTTTTTGACGTCCGGATATTACAATCGATGGTCAGTATAAGGAACGTCTATTCTTCCGCAAAGGACATGGCATGATTCTGCATCGCACAATCCCGGCGAAACGTCTGCTCGCTCTGCTGGCATCGGTCTGCATGGCAACAGCCATGGGGGCCTGCTCGCCCAACGGTGATTCGCAATCGCAGCAACAGCCGTCATCACAATCCAGCGCAACAGCCGATGCCGGCAATGTGGCGATTTTCGCTCCGACAGACAGCATCACCATCTCTCAACAGACGCCATTGAGCAAATGGGAAAAACTCGTTCCCGAAATCGTGTCCTCGTTGAAACGGACCGGTGTCAAAAGCGGCGACATCACCGTGAAAACCGCTTCGAACCTCGACAAACAAAGTCAAAGCGTCCAAGACTATGTGGTGAATCACATCAACGGAACCGAGCATTCGTCCACGAAAGCCAAAACCACCTTGGTGGTGGCGCCTGTCGCCGAGATGCCGGAATCCGACAGGCAATACGGCGACTATGCACGGCATGATATCACGTGGAACTCCGACGCGTCGGATGAGGACGAACAGGATTATGCGCAATCAGCGCAACGGCTGGTTTCGGCGTTGCAGCTTGCGCAGAATGAAGGAATGAAGGTCGTTCTGATCTCCAATACGCTTCAAGGGTATGCGCCGGACGTGTACGTGCCGATGACCACGGCCGAGCAGATTGGAGAACTGCAAGCCAAAGAGCTCGTCAACAAGCTCGAGCTCGACAAGGCATCGTCCGATGCCCCCAAGCAAATCGAGGTACTACTCCCCTACGACGCGGCCGACGGACATGATGCCAAAACGGACACGTCCTTCGCCCAGAACATGTTCAAAGGCATCTGGAAAGTGCTCGAACCGTATTTCAAGGACGGCAAAGCGGCATCTCCTTCCGAGACGCTCACCGCTTCGACCACCAAGGATGACTGGCGGTCCGTGGCATTCGATTCGTCAAAAGCCGAACAAATCAAATCGGTGCTTGCCGAACGTCTCGACGCGGACAAGGACGATTCGCACCCTGTCCACCTTGATGGCGTCATCTCCTGCAACGACTATGTGGCGAAGAACATCGCCGACGAGTTGGACAAACTCGGCTACACAGGTTCCTCAGCCGATATCAACCCTTCCATCTCAATTTCCGGCATCGTGGACAGCATCACGGGCAAAAAAGACCTGAAACGGCAGGCAGTGCC
>OOAE01002323.1_pt1 | contig 10749 bp, 6 predicted proteins | sample 1671271 | NCBI WGS metagenome assembly OOAE01 (sample SAMN06348139, study PRJEB24527) | human gut metagenome | biome: human gut; feature: ankylosing spondylitis patient; material: feces | host: Homo sapiens | place: China | collected 2015-10 | reverse complement strand
TTTTGTTTCACTATAAAATTACTAATAATCAATGTATTAGCAAAGGGTAAAACGAGCTAAAATAGTTCGTTTTACCCTATTTTTTTTACGCAATCCTTATCCCGAACTCGCGTATATAACATTCAATATAATGAAGTTTATACTTGCAAAGCTATATACAAATATTGAAACCACAAAATAAAATTTCCACAAAAACTTTTTTAGATAGCCTTTCCCCACAACAAAAAACATGGAGGCCAAACGCTCAGGGCTGTTTGGTCTCCATGTTTTTATTTTAGGCGTACTGAAAGGATTTCAAGAACGCCATTACATATTATTTAGCGAATCACCTTTTCTCCGTTTCCGTTGATGTAAACGCCATGCTGCACGGGCTGGTGCAACTGTCTTCCTTGAAGGTCGTAATAGACGTTGGAAGGAGCGGCAGAAGAAGTGTTGACATTGTTGATAGACGTTGAGATATTGAGTTTCTCAAATGTCCAGATGCTGGCACCCCATGCAATGGGCTTGAGGATGACGTTGTTGGCCCAGCTGCTGGCATTGACATACCAACTGTAAGCACCAGAGGCAGAGATGATGCGGATGCCCGTCTTACCCTCGTCGCAAGTGTGCTGATCGAGTTTCCATGAATATTCCTTGCCCAAGAGGATGTTCTTGGTCTCGGCATCGGAAGCTGGATAGGCTGGTTTGTCACCCACCTTGCTGAAGATGCTCACCGTGCCATCGGCATTCTTGCGGATGCGCCATTGATAGGCGTCGGTGTTGTTGCTCATCGTGCGCGGCTGCACCGTGTTGGAAGTGGAAGCCATGGCCAGATAGTTGGTGAAATAGGCGTTACGCAGGTTATAGTAGTAACCTTCATCCAGCGCGTCGAGCACAGAGGTGCGTGGCATGGCCACAAACTGTGCGTAGAGCGCGAGGAATTTGTCGTATTCGCTGCGAAAAACAGCGCCCTTACCAATCAGCGCCTTGGCCGGCGCGATGATTTCATCGCTGAGCAAGCTGAGGGCCGCTTCTGTCGGTTCGCCCATCTCGCCCGGTTTTGCGTTGTGCAAAACGGTTTCACATTTCTCAACGAGGTGCTTAAGCATGAAGGTGAAGTCTTTCACCTCAACAATGCGCCATGTGCCCTGATAGCAGAGCGCAGCGTCAGTGCCGCTCTTGGCATAGCCTGTGCAGTCGGCCGTGAGGTATTTGCCGCCAGAGGAAATGTTGAGCACGGCAGGAATGTAAGTGTACTGTCCGCTGGCTTTAGTGGCGAGCGCAATTTTCATCACACTGCCGTTTGCCGTCAGCGTCATGTTTTCGGCATTGCCCGCCGGCATGGTCAAAGCCTTACCCGTGATGACGTTCTTCACCTTATAGCCACCCGTCACGGCTTCAAACTGCCAGATTTCTTCTGGTTCATATTGCTTCGTATAGTGGAAGCGCACGTTGTTGTCGCTGGCATAGAGCGATGAACCTTCATATTTTGCCTTGTAGTAAGTGGAAGCAGAGAGAATCTGATAGTATTTTCCCTCTTCCGGCATCGTGATGTCAGCCTTCTTATATTGGCCGACAGACGCTGTCAGGGCAGCGAGTTTGTCGGCATTCTCCATGTCGCCCTTCAAATCGCTGAGCGCCTCCGTCATTGCCATTTTCTTGTCGGCGGCAGGCAGACCAACGTAATCGCCAGCGGCAGCGATGATTTCCTCAGCCTCTTCAACGGCCTTTTGCGCCGCTGTCTGTTCGGGCTTCTCGAAATAATGAGTGGCATACGTCACGCCCATTTCGTCGAGCACGCTGCGCTGCGTCTGTAGACGCATATAGAAGCCCACCCAGTTTTTCTTGGCAGCTGGCAACCATCCCGTTTCAGAGAGCGCCAAGAGGCGCGGGAAGAGCTGGTATTCGAGTTCCACACTGTCGTTGCACGTTTCAGTCCACATATTTCCCTGAACGCCCAAACAAAAGTCTTCACGTCCTGAGAGCGAAGCCACGGGGTTGACATTGTAGACGGTTTCCACGCTGTTGACCCAGTTGTCGCCCCATCCGCCTTGGTATTTCTCGTTGATGTCTCTCTGTGCCATCGGCACCTGCATCATGTCGAGATAGAGCGACTGGTAAGGCACCACGATGCTCTTGAAGCCCTTGTCGGCAGCCTTGGAACTCATGTTGATGTTGTTCCAGGCCATGATGACGGGTTTCACCTTGTTGTCGGCATTCCAGTGTGAGAGGAGTTCATCCCAAACCACGATGTCCTTGCCGTATTTATCCTTCAGATAGAGGCCCAATTCTTCAACGAGCCACGACTGGAGTTCGTTGACGCCCGAGAGTCCCTTTTCCTTCACGCGGCGGAGGCAGTCGGCATTGTTGGCCCACTGGTTTGTCGGACACTCGTCGCCGCCGAGGTGAATATACTGATAAGGGAACACCTCTGCCACGTGGCCGAGCACACATTTGAGGAAGTCAACCACCTCGTCCTTGCCGATGTTGAGCACGTCTTTCGAAATACCGCCGTCAATGCGGACGCTGTAAGACTTCGAAGGATCGCAACTCAGTTCGGGATAAGCGGCCACGGCAGCCACCATGTGTCCCGGGAGGTCGATTTCAGGAATTATTTCAATGTTGCGGTCCTTGGCATAGGCCACGATTTCGCGCAAGTCGTTGAGCGAATACCACATGCCGCGACCATATTCCGTGTCGTCGAAAAATTTCGAAGCGCCACCAGCATTGGAGAACGAACCGGCACGCACGCTTCCCACCTCCGTCAAACGCGGATATTCAGGGATTTCAATGCGCCATCCCTGGTCGTCGGTGAGGTGCCAGTGGAAACGGTTCATCTTGTAAGAAGCCATCACGTCGAGCACGCGCATCACTTCTGTTTTAGAGAAGAAGTGGCGGGCCACATCGAGCATGAAACCGCGGTGGCCGAGGTTGGGTTTGTCAACGATTTCCACGTAAGGCAGCGTCCATCCATCGTTTTTCTGCAACGTCTTGCCATAGATGGCCGCCGGCAGCAACTGCTTGAGGGTTTGCAGACCATAGAAGAAACCAGTACTATCAGCCGAAGCGATTTCCACGCCAGAGGCGTTGATGTTCAGTCGGTAAGCCTCGTGTTCGAGCGTCTTGTCGGCCACCATAGAGATGGCGCAGGCTGCAGAAGCGGGGTTCACCTGAAAGTCGATGCCCAGCGTGCGCTTGGCCTGACTGGCAAATTCACTGGCATAGCGCAAAGGAGCGTCGCCCGTTGCCACGATACCATCGATTTTCGAGAGGCTCAAAGAGCCGTCGCCCTTAGTCACACTGGCAGGATAAGGCACCAAAGAGAGCATCTTGCCCATCTTTTCAAAATCCTCCTCACTCACGAAGGTGAGCGGCTGGTTGGCATCAGAGCGGTCGTTCCAGAGTCCGAGTTTTTTACCCGTTCCGGCACCACCCCACTGGTTCATATACACGCCCAGATTAGCCCTCGGCGAAATCACAAAATCGCCAGAATAGTTGGCATTAGTCGTGGTCTGCCAAACGAAATATTTGTTGGCGTTAGGCGTTTTTCCGGCCTTGAACATACCTTCCTGCTTAGTCGTAGTGGTATAAAGCGTGAGGCCCGAACGGCTTGTGAAGGTATAGCCCGTCGTTGCCGACCCTTCGATTTTCCAGAATTGTGCGTCACGTCCCATCGGAATGCCCGTAAGCACTTCTTCGCCGTCGCCCTGCGCCGTGAGCACACCTTTCCCGTTCGACATCTGAACGAGATACCATGTCACGTCGTCGCCGACGCTTACCTTCGGCTTTTCTGCCGCCCACAGTTGTGAAATGGCAAGCAGGCAGAAGAAGCATAGCAGTAATGTTTTCTTCATATAGATAACTTTTAAAATGTTGATTGTATTACACTTGCAAATATACTTTTAATAATTCAGACAACGAAAAAAACCTTGGATTTATTGTTGCGCGGGGAGGGAACTAAATGAAGCGCGGCATAAACCACAAAAATCATACCAAAAACACCCATTTTCTTGCCGATACCGGCAAGAAAACATACCCTTGCAATAAAGGAATAACCATCCAAAAGCCTTCTACCATACATTCAAACTTACCGCGACCATTTCCTTGCAACCTTAAATTGGCAGACAAACTCTCCCCTATTATGGCATGATTGTGCCCTGTCCCCTAATCACAAATTATCTACTCGCGGCCGCTGGTAGAGCTACTCGCAGCCGAGGGTAATGCTACTCGCGGCCGAAGGTTGCGCTACTTGCGGCCGCGATTAGATAACTTCTCATACTTCCTCGTCTGACGAAGTGAACTACCGCTAAGCTAAAGACTTAGGGGTTTTCAAATGCGCTGGTTACTGCAAATCGCCTCTATCTACAAAAATGTGATGCCCAAAGTAAATATTTTCAATTATTTATTCTTTCGTCTAAATAAGATTTCCTACTTTTGAAGTCAATAATTGACAATTCTGTCAAAAGAAAGTCTATTGGTTTAATCTAACCTCTGAGTAATAACATTGGAAGATAACACCAAACAGCCTCCAACGGCTGACGCTTCATTGTATAATGGGCAACCTACTGACACAGGTCCATCGTGTCCAAGTGCAAGACTTACCTCTTGTACGCCCTCCATCTCAAAGAACAAAGGTGGGGTGTCGGTAGAGAATGTACCATTTGAAAACAAGCAATGGTTTGTTCTGCGCGTTTCGTATGGGCGTATTATTAAGGCAAAAGCATTGGTAGAAGCTAAAGGACTCGAATGTTATGTTCCTTTACGATATAAAGAGGTAAGAAAGCAAGGAAAGAAGCGAATCATCACGGAGCCTCTTCTCCCCTCTTTTCTCTTTGTTCATGCATCAGCAGAGCAAGTTGATTCTCTTTTGCAAGATAAGAACATCAAGGCTTTTGAAAATAGAGCTTTGTTGAGATACTATTACGACCATACTTCACATTGTGAAAATGCGCCAACCAAGAATCCTCCTCTTATCATTGCCGATACAGCTATGGATAATTTCATCCGTTTAACCTCCATACATAATCCTCACATCATCCCTGTTACTTCGGATAATATCAAATATAAGTTAGAAGATGAAGTCATGATTACAGATGGTGAATTTAAAAATATACGTGGTAGAGTGGCAAGGATTGCAGGACAACAGAGAGTGTTGGTAGAATTATTTGAGGGATGCTTCGTGGCAACTGCGTATATACCAACATCAGCATTGTCACTTTTTAAAATATAAAATTTCATAAAAACATATCAAATTAGTGTACCAATACTAGTAGTCTGTAAAGTCTTAGAGTTTAGTAGGTATGTATGCTCTATCATTAAAAATCCAACAACAAATGAACTTTGTTTTACTAAACTTTTAAACTTTGTAATTTACTAATATTATTTATGACTTTCAGTATGAAGCGATTTTTTTTGTTTATTATAAGTGTTTTTACTCAAATTATTCTTGTTGCACAAACTCAGTATGACTACATGGACGACGACGCAGTTGCTGGTGGTGCAGATAGAGCACTAAATGGCATAATAATTATAGCCGTCCTTGTGATTGCAGCGATTGTGTTGTTATTTGTTATAGGTGGTATATTAAATGTCTATTATTGGTTTAACCCAAAGGCAGACCCTAACTATAAGAGGCTTTTGGCAAAACAAGAGCAGGAAAGAAAACATGAAGAATATGTCAAAGAACAAAGAAAAAAAGCTTTTCCTAATGCTGTTGATATAGGGCTATCTGTAAAATGGGCATCATTCAATTTGGGTGCTTACAAACCTGCTGATGTGGGAAGTATGTTTTACTGGGCAGAAAATCAATCATCGACTAAAGGAAATCCAAAATATAGTAAAGTTAAGGTTGATGTGATTGGTGATATTGCAGGTGACGATAAATATGATGCAGCTACAAACATGCTTGGTAAAAATTGGCGTTTGCCAACAGATGAAGAATGTCAAGAACTATTAAATAAGTGCAAATGGGAAACAAAAATTATTGATGGCATTGAGGGCAGATTGGTTACAGGACCTAACGGGAACAGCATATTCCTTCCTTTTAATCAAAAGAACTTCACATCATGGAAATACGTGTCTGGACATTACTGGACATCAACTCCACATCATGGGAGTGAAAGCGCAAATGATTTAAGATTTGGAGAAAATTGTAAGCAACCTGCAGAAATATGGTGTGCAACGGCTTGTCGCTGTTTGTTCGGCATAAGACCTGTTTATACAACAGTTACAAGAGCAATGTCCGATATGCAGAAAGTAACAGAGACAAAGAAAGCATATGACCAAATTTTGGCAGGAGATCCTTGCCTTACGGACACAGACTGTGATTATAAATATTATCAGGAACAATGTATAATACGAAAAGATGAGATCAGAGCTCATCTATTGGATGACGTTGCTTTTGTTGAAGACAAAATTCTTAGAGACGAGCATGGCGTTATTTATAGTTTGGACGGGAAAAGGCTCTTAGAAGGGAGGGATTGTGATTGCAAAACTTACAGAATTAAGGAAGGAACCGAGTTCGTATGTAATGACGCATTTAGCACGAATGCATGGGAAGACTTATTTTTTAAAAAAAAGAAAACGCTTGAAAAAATTATACTTCCATCTACACTTCTATATTTTCCGACATCAGCTATTTTTGAAGGTTGTGCGATAGAATCTTTAAGCCCCAATTATAGTATAATCAACGAACTACTTATTGATACAAGAAAGAAATGTGTGGTTAAGTGTCTCAATCGTTATATTCAAAAAATCGAAATATATGAACCCATTGAAGAAATTGGGGAATATGCCTTTGCCAATTGTAGCGTATTGCAAAGCGTTTCTTTGCCGAAGTCTATGCGGAGAATTGGAGAAAACGCATTTCGGAATTGTGAATTATTATGCAGCATAAACCTACTTGACTCTATTGACACTATTTCGGCAAGTGCTTTCTTCTATTGTAAAGCTCTTCACATTAACCATTTGCCAAAGCATCTTTCTCATATTGGAGATTCAGCGTTTCAGTGGTGTATAATAGATGGTGTAACAATCCCGAATTGTATAAAAGAAATCGGAAAAAGTCCTTTCTCAAAGAATGCGAATAATTTAACTTCGGAATCATCTCGTTTTGTTATTATAAATTCATTATTGATCGATTCTATAACTAACGAGTTAATTCAACTCGTTGATTCTGCTGTTAAAAAAGTTTCTATACCAGAATACATAACCAAAGTAAGGGATAATGCATTTATACATACTGACATTGAATCAATAACGATTCCATCTTCTGTGAAAGAATTGGGTTGTGGAATATTTTGGAATTGCAAGTTCTTATCAAATGTTCAACTTGATTGTAGAATAGAGAGACTCCCTAATTCTATTTTCGCATGCTCATCTCTTACATCATTTGATGTGCCTGAGTGTATAAAGGTTATTGGGTATGGTGCATTTTATAGTTGCACAAGCCTTCAAACAATTAATTTTAACAAAGGGCTTAAGACTATTGAGAATCGTTCATTTGAAGAATGTACAAATTTAGTATCATTGAACATTCCTGAATCAATCGAGAAAATTGGAGATGGTTATGGCTATTGTTTTAAAAATTGCAAGAATCTAAAAGATGTTATCTACGATGCAAGAGAAGCAGAAATAACAGGCTTACCTCAGAGCATGGATAAATTAACAATTGGTCCCCACGTTAATAAGCTACCCAAAAACATTCTATGCAATAATCCTGTAATAGAAGTTTTAGTTATAACCAACAATGTACAGCGAATTGAAAAAGAATGTATTGTCGATTGTTCAAATTTAAAAGAAATCTCAATAACTTCAAAGAACATTATGATTGAAGAAGGCTGGATTAGAAACTGCAAAAACCTTCGAATAATTAGAATACATGTAAATGTATATGAACAAATTCTTCCATTAATACCGAAAGAACAAGAAATAAAGATTAAGAAGATATATGATCATCAATTTCTGTTTTTCAAATGGTAGTTTTGCAATGAACAACCCTAAGACAAAGATTAAACGGTAGGGTATCGTTGTTATACAGTCACTGAATCCTAACGATTACAAAAAAAGAGAGATACCATATCATGATGTTCTCCAATATAAAGAATATCATAAAATAGAATATTTGCGTAAAATAAATAATATGGCACTCGCAATAAACATAAACGACCTGCTTAACAAGCAGAAAATAGAGTCTAACCGCATTGAGTTCAAGAAAGGTTGGAACCCTGGAAGCATATATCATAGTATATGTGCTTTCGCCAATGACTTTGATGACCTTGGCGGTGGGTATATTATCGTTGGGGTAGATACTGACGATAAGACAGGAATGGCAATACGGCCTGTGGAAGGTGTGCCCATAGAAAGGATAGACAACATCTTGCAGGAGATGGTGGGCTACAACAACAAAATATCTCCATACTACTTGCCTCGCACTTCTGTGGAGGAGGTAGATGGGAAACAGTTGATAGTGATATGGTGTCCCGCTGGTAGTTACCGTCCATATTCTGTGCCTGTAAATGTAACTGCAAAAGGAACGAAAGAATATTTCTACATTCGTAGTGGAACAAGTAGCATTGAGGCAAGAGGTGAAGCTCTCGTTGAATTGCGGGAATTGGCTAATCGTGTACCTTTTGACGAACGAGGTAATAGTGATATTCAGTTGGAAGATATTTCATTGGTACTCCTTCGTGATTATCTTGTCAAGGTGGGTAGCAAACTGGCAGATGATGTGATAAAAACTCCACTCTCTATTATACTTGACCAAATGGAATTATATACAGGACCTAAGGAGAATCGCTTGCTTCGTAATGTGGCAGCCATGATGTTCTGTGAGAATCCAAGCAAATTCTTCCCTTATACTCAGATAGATGTGGTAACGTTCCCTAATGGAAAGATGAAAGCCCCAAACAATTTTACGGAGGTCACATTCAAAGGAAGTATTCCACAGATGATAAAGCAAACAATGGATTACATCAAGAGCAATGTACTCAAAGAGCATGTGCGTAAGATTTCTGGTAGGCAGGAAGCTGAACGCTTCTGGAACTATCCATACGATGCTATCGAGGAAGCTGTTGTAAACTCAGTATATCACAGAGATTTCTTGCAGCATGAGCCAATAGAGATTACCATTGAGCCAAGTGGAATTTCTATACTCAATTGTCCTGGGCCTGACAGAAGCATCTCCAAGGAAGACATTGAAAAGGGCGATATGCTAAAAAGCCGTCGCTATCGCAACCGTCGCTTGGGGGACTTCTTGAAAGAACTTGACCTTACAGAGGGGCGTTCAACTGGCGTTCCTACAATCCAAGCAAAGTTAGCAGAGAACGGTTCACCACGTGCCATCTTTGAAACTACAGAAGACCGTTTGACGTTCTTGGTCACTATTCCTGTTCATGAGGGATGTTGTGAACGTTCGGAAACAGACGTGTTTGGTTCGGAAACTCATCATGAAAGTTCGGAGAGAAAGGAGATTAATTCGGAGACAGATTCAAAAAGTTCGGAGAGAAAAAGAAAAAGTTCGGAGAGAATACTTGATTTAATCAAGGACAAGCCTACTATATCAGCAGCAGAAATTGCAATGGAAATCAATATGTCATCACGAGGAGTAGAAAAACAGATAAAAAAACTCCGAGAGGCTGGAATCATTAAGCGCAATGGTGCTGACTTTGGCGGTTATTGGGAAATTGTAAATTTGGGTAACGACTAGTAGTCTGTAAAGTCTAAAAGTTTAGTAAAGGATACAAGTGTTTCAACTTTTATGGCAATGAAATCAACAAGCGGTACACTGATTTGTTGAAAACAAACGACACCCTTTCTCTATGGGATTGCATCTCGCTTGACGCAGTACAAAAAGGCCGGATTATTCATGAAGACGTTGCCCAAGACTTGCTAAAACGTGGACTTATAGAAGGTGAGGCTACGCATTACAACATCTCTTTGAGCGTTGCAAAAGACACGCACCAACTACCTTCTTACACCAAGACAAAAGGATTGGATAAGGCTAAATTGCGCCAGATGGTTCTTCAATATCTTAGCAACGCTGGTGAAGAAGGTGCCAAGCGAGATAGTATATACGAATATCTAAAAGATGTGCTTCCACAGAATAAAACGGAAGAGCAGAAACTACGTAGCTTAGGAGATTTGTTGAAAACTATGAAAAAAGAGGACTTGATATGGACAGATGGACGAAATTGGTTTGAGAAATAAATTTCGTCGATATCCAACTATTTCGTCGAAATTCGACGGATGACGAGGGATAATCCGTCGAATTTCATAAAAATCCGTCGAAATTCGACGGGCTTTATGGCGAAACAGTCCGATTAAATCGAATTCAAAAAGCGAAAGATATATGTTATTAGGAAACAAGATAAAGGAATTAAGAGACAAGCATGAGGTGCTGCAACGTCAACTGGCAGCATACTTAGAGATAGACACCCCAATGTTCAGCAAGATAGAACGTGGCGACCGTAGGGCAAAGCGAAGCCAAGTGATACTATTGGCAAAGTATTTCCATATAGACGAAAAGGATATGCTCACCCTTTGGCTTGCCGATAAGGTTTTGGATACTTTGGATGGCGAATACGAACTGTGCCTTGATGCGCTTGAAACTGCAAAAGCCGAATTAACGGATATTAATCGCTAGGGTGTTCAAAATCCAGAAAAATCTCTGCGCGGTTTTGAGCCAAATAACATGGCAGTTGCGCCGCTGCCCCTGAAAGGGGCGCATATCGTTGGCGGGGCTTGCCCCGCAATAAGATTCGAGATATGAGC
>OOAE01002319.1_pt1 | contig 10757 bp, 5 predicted proteins | sample 1671271 | NCBI WGS metagenome assembly OOAE01 (sample SAMN06348139, study PRJEB24527) | human gut metagenome | biome: human gut; feature: ankylosing spondylitis patient; material: feces | host: Homo sapiens | place: China | collected 2015-10 | reverse complement strand
TCTGCCGGGGCCCGAAAGGGCTGTTTTTGCCTCTTTTCCCTCTGTTCGGAGGGAGGCAATGAAAAAAATCGTTAAATCGTCGATTTTTTGCGAAAAAACAAGTAAATTTTTGAGGTTCCTATCTTTTAAGCCGTAAACTATTGATAGTCAACAGGTATTTAATAGTGCGTCGGGAAAATTTAGGGAGATTCCAAGTGATTTTGAACTCCTTGAAATCCCCCATTTTGCTCCTGTTCTAATTGAAAAAACAAAACAAAACAAAACAACTATAAGTAATAACCTTAAAAATTCGATGATGAGTTTTCGGGATTTATTAAAATCAGGGACGAATCCAACGTTACAATCAAACTAGATGATCTGCGGATAATCCTCGAAGAAACGGCAGGCACGTTAAAGCCCATACCGCAGGAACGACCACAGTCAGACAGTCTTTTCATTCGCCTCGCCATTCCGCAAATATCAACTTTTCACTCTACGCTAACGGGTAACTCCACCGCAATATCCGCCGACGAAGTTCCCAGCGAAAGCACATACTCTCCGGGATCGACGCGCCAGCCGTGCGTCTGGTCGTCCCAATAGGCCAGGGCGCTGCGATCGAGCTCGAATTCGACCTCCCTGCTCTTGCCCGGAGCCAATTCCACCCGACGGAACGCTTTCAGCTCCTTCTTCGGCCTCACGACCGTGGGATTCCGCTGCGAGACATAGAGCTGCACGACCTCGGCCCCGGAGCGGGAGCCCGTGTTGGTCAGGGCTACACGAACGGTCAGCGGGCCCTTTACTGGAAATTTCTTCGCCGCATGGGGTTTCGACAGCGAAAAAGTCGTATAAGAGAGCCCGAACCCGAACGGATAAAGCGGTTCGATCCCCTTGGTTTCATACCAGCGATATCCCACCAATACGGACTCAGCGTAGTCGATATCATAGATTCGGATCAGCTTCTCGTTATAGGCCCGCGGCGCCTTGTTGTAGAACTCCGCACCGGCCGGCATCGTCCCTTTGGCCGGAGAGTCCGCAAACTCCCTTTCGATGGTGATCGGGAGCTTCCCCGAAGGATTGATTCTGCCAGAGAGTATTCCCGCCAAGGCCGTCATGCCGTTCTGACCGGGATACCAGCCGTAAATCACCGCCGCAGTCCGATCGTTCCAGCCGCTCATGCGGATTCCCGACCCCGAGTTGACCAGCACGATCGTGTTCGGATTCGCTTCGACGCACATGCGGATAAATGCCTCCTCTTCTTTCGGCAGGGCGAACGGACGCTCGAACGACTCCACGTCGATCGTTCCCGCCGAAAGCAGGACGACATCCGCTGCCGCAAGCTGTTCCCGCGTGGGACGTTCCACGACCTGCACGGCGTCGCCGAATTCCGCACGGACAGCATCCGCAAGCGAAACATTGTCGTATCCCAGTACTTCGGCCGACGAGGAGGTGCTGCCTCCGGTGCGGGGTATCTCCCGGATAAAGCGTCCGGTGAGCAGGATCCGGCGGCCGACGGCCAACGGCAGAATCCCGTTGTTCCGCAGCAGCACCGTGCCTTTCGCCGCAACTTCGCAGGCCGTTTCGGCATGCGCCGGGAAGCGGCCGAGCAGGTCGGGACGGTATTTCACCCGGTCGTAAAGCCCGAAAGCGACGGCGGTGGCGACGTTGGGCCGGATCATCCGTTCCAGATCCTTTTCCGAAATGCACCCCTGGCGAAGCAGCTCCCGCACCTCCTCAACGAACTCACGGCGGCCGGGCATCTCCACATTCTGACCGCTTTTGACGACTTTTTCCGTGTCGTACACGGAGCTCCAGTCACTCATCACGCATCCCCTGAATCCGAGCTCGCCGCGCAGCAGTTTCCCGATGACACGACTGTTCTGACCGGCCCACTCCCCGTTGAGTTGGTTATAGGAGGTCATCACATAGGCCACACCGGCTTCGATACCGGCGCGGAACGGAGGCATATAGATCTCGTGCAGCGCTCGTTCATCGATCAATGAATTTGACCGGCGGCGGTAAAATTCCGTTTCGTTGCCGATGAAGTGTTTCAGACAGGCGGCAGTCCCCGTCGACTGCATACCCCGCACGTAAGCCGCAGCTATGACAGAAGTCAGCAGCGGATCTTCACCGAAATATTCGAAATTGCGGCCGCACTGGGAATTGCGTGCGATGTTCAGTCCCGGTCCCAGCAGCACTTCGATGCCGCCCGCACGGCACTCCTCCCCCACGGCTTCCGCATAACGGAAAGCCAGCTCGGGATCGAACGACGAGGCGAGCATGATTGGACAGGGAAAGGCCGTCGAGCGCTCCAACTGGCGGACCATCGTGGAGTCGGGCAGGTTGTTGCGCAGATGAACCCCTTGCGTGGCGTCGGAGAGATAGAGATAGGGAATCCCCTTCTCCGGAACGCCGTAGAAGAAAAACGAGGAATAGCCGCGCGCAAAATAGATCTTTTCGTCGAGGCTGAGCCGGGCGATCAGGGAATCGGCCTGCCGATAGGCTTCATCCCAAGAGACGAACTGCTGAGCGAAGAGTCCAGCGGCGGCACAACAGGCCGCCAAGGACAGCATGATTTTTCGTATCATAAATATCAGTCTGTTTTCAAAAAGGGAGGGGTCGGAAAATACTCCGGCCCTCTCTCCCGGTTTTGTCCGTTCTTTATTTCGTCACGTAGATATCGTCGATGAACCAGCGGGAGAACTCGTCCGAAGCAGGTTCGCTCGTGAAACGCAATTGCGTGGAGGCCGTCGCACCCGTGATCTTCAGCGAATAGGTATTGAACGCATCGGTTGCCAGTCCCGATACAATCGCCTTCGTTGCGCCATTGATCGTTCCGCCGCCAACTACCTCGACAACGATCTCCGTCAGATCGCCTTTCTTGTCCTTAGGTTCGTTCGCCTTGCCTTTAGGGCGATCCGAGCAGGTTTTGTAAGCCATCGCGCGGAAAGAGAGGTTCAGGTCGCCTGCCGCGTTCAATGCCGGCGTGAGCAGCGCCCCCGCTTCGTTCTTATACTCCGCCCTCTTCACGGCCTGCGACTCGACATAACCGATCTGAGCATAACCCGGCCGCTGACGGACATGGGTACCTGAAAGTCCGTTTTTCAACTCGGCGCTCCACTCCGAAATGTCACTGCCGCAATAGTTCAGCATAGCGGCCAGTTTATCGCCGTAAAGGTAATCCAACCCTTCGGTCAATCCGTCGAAAGGTTCGAAATAAACCGCTCCGGCTGGTTTCGACGTACTGAATTTCGGCACGGCTTCGATTGCGATACATGAATGCAGGCGCGAATCCGAATTATATCCGGCTGTACCACCATTGCAACTGACATTGTCCGTTGGATAAAGTTTCAACAGCAGCGTCTGGCCCTTCATCAGCCGCAACTGCGGCGTCAGGGTTACCGTGAAATAATAAAAATAGCCACTGCCCGTAATCGCCTCGGGAATCGCAATCGCCGTAGAGCCGTCAGACGGGGTGACATACTCCTCGCCGTCGGTCGAATAGGCCATCGCCCAGTTCTTCGGAGCGCCGCCCGTTCCCGACATACCGAACGAAATGCGGAACGATGCGGGCATGTCCTCGGCCAAAGGTACGGTTAACAGGAAATAAGAATCTTGACCGTAAACCATCGACTTGGCCGGAATGTTATCGTGTGCACCCTCGTCTGCCCAGTGCGTCAGTCGGAAATGGCTGCTGTTCGACGTCGAGGCCACCTTCGCTGTCAGCACGACGCATTTGGAGACATCCTTGTCCTCGACTTTGAAGTCCGCGCCCAATTTATCGAACGAGCCGTCAGTCACCGTCACATACTTACAATCCTTGTTGGCCTGCGAGGAGGCGTAGAACGAGAAGACATAGGGCAGTCGGATGCCGACTTGGGCACCGAAACGCAACCCCGTGAGTTCCTTATCCTCGGCCGTGCAGGGGCGGATCGCATAGGCACCATCCTGCGGCACGACGATTCCTTTGAGCACGCCGCTGCCCGTTGGCGCAGGGTCGATGCCGAATGAGGAAGCCTGCGAAGCAACCAGCCGAAAGCGATTGTTGTCAGGATCCTGCATCGACAGATTATCCTTAAGCGTCATATCTCCCAACGAACCACCTTCCGGCACGTAAACCTGGGAATATAAGCCCGCATACATCGACTCGTAGGCACCCGATCGAAGCTCCTCATAAGTAATCTTCAGAGCTTCGATCTTCACCTGAGAAGTCTCCGTACGGGTGATCCTGTCGTCCGAAACGGGCTTCAGCTCCATCACGCCGGTCTCGGCGTTCACGCCCACCACGGCGCCTTTCAGATCGATCTCCAACTCTTCACCCGGATTGCGGTAAAGCGTTTCGTCAGTGCGCAGCGTAATGCCGCAGCCGGGTTTCAAGGCGCTTTGTAGCGCGAGGCAGTTCTCGAAATAGTTGTTGTCCTGAACGCTCGATACCACAATGCCGCGTAGTTTCATCTCCTCGCTCACCGTATAGTCGCCGTCGGCAGCCAGTGCCCGAAGTTCGGGAATGGAGAGGTACCCCTCGGCTGATGCAGAAGCTTGCTCGAAAATTAGTTCATCTGTCACATCTGCATTACGTTTGGCCACGGCCCGGATCGTCAATGAACGACTCTGCGCAGTCGTGTTCTCGTCGACCATCACCGATACGGTAGCTGTCCCCGTCGCCGAAACCTGAGAAAGTTCAGCCCAGCCATCGTCGTTACCCGTAACAAATATCTGCCATTCGCAATTGGCCGCAACATCGAAAGAGAGTGTCGTAGCGAACGACGGCGCGAGAATCGCATGCGAACTCAGCGTGATCGACTGCATCGGCAGCGCCACGTCATCCTTGCACGCCCCGGCCGAAAGCAGCAGCGCGAAGGCCGCCGCCATCCGGAAAAAACTGTTTAAAAGTCCGTTTTTCATAATCGCTTACTTTTTGAGGTCTACCAATACGGGAAGGTGATCGGAAACCGTCATCACATTGATCTCCTCATACGACGGTACAGCCGTACCCAACAGCTCATAATGGGGCGAATTCCCCGTATAGACAAGCACATAATCAATGCGCGACGGCGAAGCGGTGTTCACAAAGGTGTTGGCCGAAGTACTGATAATCTTCCACGATTCGAGCGCCGTTTCCGGGATTTCCGACGTATTGAAGTCGCCCGCCAGATAGATCGGCTTCGTGTAAGAGATGTAATGCGCGGTGATATATTCGGTGATGATCTCGAACGACCGCTGCCGGTTCTCGTCGGACTTGTGGCAGAAGTGCGTAGCGATGAAGATATAGTCGTCGAACTCCGCCAGGAAGAACTTGCGAGGCTCTTCGCCCGGCAAGTCGCCCGCATAGGTATTTTTAGGCGCCGTTTTGCAGAGAATGCCGATACCGTAGTCACCGCCGCGGTAATCGATCGTCTTGCAGTAATAGGGTCGCATCCCGGTACGGTCGGCCAATTCCTGCAACTGGTCGGTGGGATGCCACGTGGTGTTCTTGTCCAATTCCTGCAAGGCGATCACGTCGGGGTCCATCAGCGAGATGACCTTGGCCGTGTTGTTGTAGTTCGCACGGTCGGTCCCGGAGTTCTGGGTCCAACCCTCGCAGCGGTGGGTGTTGTAGGTCGCCAGCCGGACCGAACTGGGCAGGCGGTCGTACCCCTGCCCGTCATAGGGGTTCTCGGGTTCGTCGGAGGGCATGTCCCCGAAATTGAAATCGGAGTTGTCGCCCGACAAGTCGGAACACGCCACTGCGGAGAGGACCAGGCAGCAGCCGAATAAAGCAGACAATATGAATCTGGTGATTTTCATGGTAGTTCGTTTTTAGGTTTCCGTTTAGAAATTCAGTCCGTCTTTCCAGCCGGGATTCTGGGTGATGGCGCCCTGCGTCAGCACCCGGTCGTCGGTCGGAATGGGATAGAGATAGTCGCGTTCTTCGTTCCAGGTCCGGACATAGTCGGTATGGACGATGATGTTGCCGCGGTCGCCTTCGCTGAGGAAAATATCCTTGTTCAGCTCGTAAACCGTCGCCGCCGAAGTCGAAGGTTTCGAGCCGGACCAAATGCACACATCGTCCACCCCGTCACTATTCAGATCATAACTTCCCGTACCGGGGAAATAAAGTCCCGTAAAGGGCTTTTCGAAACGCTTGCCCTCCTTCCAGCGCATGATGTCCCAATAGCGGAGGTTCTCCATCAGCAGTTCGACGGTACGTTCACGGCGTATTTCGAGAATCACACCCTTGTTGTCGCCCGTCACGTTGGCGTAGCCCGTCTCCGCAGAAGCCAGATAGGGATCAGGATGGGCGTTGGCCTCCGTGAGCGAGAGATCCGCAACATCGGCCCGCTCGCGCAGCGGGTTGATCGACAGTTCGATGTCGTCCTGGGTCAACGTCCCCAACTCGGCTTTCGCTTCGGCATAATTGAGAAGTACCTCGGCGGCGCGAAACAGCGGTAAATCGCTCGTCGAAGCTTGGTAGGAGTCATATTTGGCCGACGTCAGATATTTCACCAGCTGGTAGCCGGTCATCGTCGCGGCGAGGTTCGGGGCCGATTCGGCCGTGTCGTCGACACGCTTGTAACCGGGCGTGCGGACCGTCTGGGCGAAACGCCCGTCGCGGTTCCGGCTCTCGTCGGGCAGCTGCATAGTCTCCCAGCCGGGCTGCGAGGTGAAGGGCGTACCGTCTTTCATCAGATACATATTGGCAATGTTCTTCAACAGCCCCGGACGCCCCATCGTGATACTGGTGAGGTAACCGTTGACGTCGTGTTTCAGACCAATGTCCGTATTATAGGCTCGGGCCAGAACAATTTCCGTGTTGATAGCCTTGAGTGAAGAGAATAGCCCCAGATAGGGTGTCGTGCCTGAATCGTAGATCGCGTAACCGCTTTCGTCGATAAACCGTTTCGAAGCATCTGCACAGACTTCGAGATAACTCTCCCAGCCTTGCAATCCATGATACTTGCGGAACGTGCCTTCGAACAGGCACGCACGGCTCTTGAGTGCCAGCGCCGTCCAGCGCGTCACCCGGTAAACCTGCCTTTCGGCAGGCAGGTTAGCGATAGCGAAATCGAGGTCACCGATCACCTTCTGCATCACGAACTCACGCGAATCTCGCCCCTTGTAAAGTTCCTGATCGTCAGACGCAAGCGGACGATCGACCCAAGGTACGTCTCCGTAATAGCGCACTTTGTCAAAATAGAAATAAGCCCGGAAAAAGCGCGCCAATCCTTCGTATTCGAACCGCACGCGATCGTCGGTGCAGTTGGAGGAGTATTGCAGGAAAAAATTGATGTCACGCAGCTTTTCCCATTTCCAGGTGCTCGCCGTGGCAGGCACGGTACGGTTGCCCAGCACCTCGCTCGTAAGCGTATTGCAGGTAATAATGTCGGCTGTCTCATTGTAAATGGAGGCCCCGGAGGGGAAGATCGTATAGAAATCATTCGTGTAAAGCTCGCACTCCTCCTCGGTATGGAAAAATTCGTCAGGCGTAAGCCGGTCTTTCGGGAAACGGTCGAGTGCATCCTCGCAACCGCAGAAACTGCACGCCGCCATACCGGTCAGTAGATAAAGAATGTATTTTTTCATAACGGCAATTGCTTTAGAAAGTTAAATTCAGTCCGATCGAATAAGTCTTGCACCACGGATAAACGTTAGCCTTCTTATCCGAATCAGCGGCCGCCTGCTCGGGATCAAGGAAATCACTCTTCAGCGCCGACCACGTAGCAAGATTCTCTCCGCTGAAATAGACGCGGCACTCCTTGATGCCGACCTTCGAAGTCAGCCGTCTGGGAATCGTGTAGCCGATCGTGAGGTTTTTCAGACGGCAGTAGGCCAGATTCTGCAAATAACGATCATTGGTGTAGTAGGCCGTGCCTGAATTCGAATTGAGCGATGTATAGGCACGGGCCCGTGGGAAATAGGCGTCGGGATTCTCCTCGCTCCACACCTGACTCATAAAGTTTTTCGGGACAAAGGTCGCATAGGGACGACAGTAAGGACCCCAAAAACGCAGATTGTCAGCACCAGGATACCAGTCCAGCCGGCCGATGCCCTGCATGAACACCGACACGTCGAATCCGTACCACGAAAAGTTCAGCGACGCTCCGTACTGGTAACGCGGTGACGAGTTGCCGATCACGCGTCGATCCCCCGGATCATCGAGCGTGCCTTTGCCGCCGTTGACGATGTTGTCGCCGTTCAGGTCGAGGTATTTGATGTCTCCTCCGCGGACTCCCTTGCCATAAGCACCCGTCGCGGTGTAGTAACCCGAGGCGACAGTCGAGAGGTCAATCCGCGAAGCGTATTCGGCGGCCTCCTTGTCGTTACGGAAAAGCCCGTCGACCTTATACCCCCAGATCTCACCGTACTTCTTGCCCACATAGGGATCGCCGATCAATCCCGTCGGATTGTCGCACTTGGTGTACTCAGCCGTATAGTCGGAAAAGGTTCCTGTGATACCGTAGCTGAAGGTACTGCCTGCTAACTTGAACGAATCGCGCCAACCCAACACCAGTTCATAACCCTTCGTACGCAAGTTGTTGGCGTTCATCTGCGGCTCGCTCGCGCCGTAGATCGACGGCAGCGATTTGCCCTTGCCCAAAATACCTTTCGTATCACGGATATAGAAATCGGTCGTCAGCGACAAGCGATTGTTGAACATATTGAGGTCGAGTCCGAGGTTTTTCGACACGACCTTTTCCCACGTTTGGTCGCCCGACACGGGATCGCTCACCGTAGCGTGCTGGCCGAGGACCGTCCCGTCGAACGAGTAGTCGCTCATCGACCCCTTGGTTGTAATAGTCTGAATGAAGTCGTAGTAACCGATCTGCTGGTTGCCCAGCGAACCGTAGGAAAGACGGATTTTCAGATTGTCCACCGCCTTGCGCAACGGCTCGAAGAAAGGCTCCTCGCTGATGCGGTAAGCCGCAGAGAACGAGGGGAAGAAGCCGTAGCGCTTGCCGCGCGGGAAGCGCGAGGTGCCGTCGTAGCGGCCGTTGACCTCGAAGAGGTACTTGCCCCTGTAATCGTAGGCTGCCCGGTAGAAGAGGCCCATGATGGCGTATTCGTTGCGGCCTCCGTTGAGCGTGAAGTTGGTGGTGCCCTTGGCCAGGTTGAAGTCCGAGAGGTCTTCCGACAGCAGGCCGTCGTTAGCCGCCGTCAGGTCGCGGTAATACTTGGCCTCGTAGTTGTAACCGGCGATCAGCGTCAGGTTGTGTTTCTCAGCGAAGGTCCGGTTGTAGGTTCCGTAAACGTCGGCCACATAATAGTTCTGATCCCAGACGACCTCCTTGTATTTATTGGGGAAACTGCCTTCTGGTTCGGTCATCACCTCGCCCGGATACTGCGAATACTGGACGTTGACGCTGCGGTAGTCGTTGTGCAGGTAGCCCTGCGTATAGCTGAAGTCGGCCTTTATGTTGAAGTTTTTATGCAGTTTGAACGTGGCTTCGAACGTCGTGGTGATCTCCTGGGTCTTCTTGTTGCCGAAGCTCTTGCCCTTCTGCATCATGGCGTTGTAGCCGTCCATCACGTAGTGGGTCGAAGACTGCGTCATCGAAGTATGCGACACGGCCGTTCCGTCGGGATTCACCGGCACGAACGACGCCAGCGCATGCAGCGTGGGCTTGCGGAAATTGTTGTACTCGTCCTCGTAGCCGTAATACTTGTAGTTCGACTGGAAGAATTTGGTGTTGCTGGCGATGGTCAGCCACGGCTTGATCTCGGCCTGCAATTTCACGCGGAAATTGTAGGACCTGAACATGTCGGGTTCGAGCCGGTTGACGCCCTTCTGCTGGTAGTAGCGTCCGCTGACCATGTAAGAGAGCGCCTTGGTTCCGCCCTTGATGTTGATGTTGTGATCCCACGTCGGGCGGCTGTCGTCGTAGAGGTAGTTATACCAGTCGAAGTTGGCCAGATAGACGTACTGCTGACGGCCGTTGCGCCTGTCGGTGATGACCCACGGACGCGCCGGATTCTCGGTCTTGTCGTTGCGCCGCTCCCAGAGCGCCTTGTAATCGGCTTCGGTGTAGGAGGTGTAGGGCGTGTTCTGAGTCGCCATCATGAAGAAGTCGGCAATCTTGGCCGAGTAGTAGCCGCGGGTTTCGTAATCGGTCGAGGTCGTGGGGCTGGACATGGAGAAATAACCGTTGTACGACACCTCGGCCTTTTCGTTGTACCGCCCGCTCTTGGTCGTAATCAGAATGACGCCGAACGCGCCGCGGGCACCGTAGATCGCGGCCGAGGAGGCGTCTTTGAGCACCGTGATCGACTCGATGTCGTTCGAGTTGATACGGTCGGGATAGGTTTCCACACCGTCGATCAGAATCAGCGGACTGCCTCCGTTGGGCGAAGTCGTACCGCGGATGTTGTACGACGCGCCGGCTCCGGGCTGCCCCGAAGAGAGAGTTACGTTGAGGTTGGGAATCACGCCCTGCAAGGCGCGGCCTACGTTCGACACGGGACGGTCTTTCAGCTCTTTCTGCGACACCGTGGCGACGGCTCCGGTCAGGTTGGCTTTCTTCTGCACGCCGTAACCGACCACCACCACTTCGTCGATGCTCTGCTCGGAAGAGGTCAGCACCACGTCGAAGAACGTGCGGCTTCCGATTGCGGATTTGTAGGTGTCGAAGCCGATGAACGACACCTCGAGCATGGCTTCGGCCGTAAGCGCCGGGAGGGTGAGCGTGAAGCCGCCGTTCATGTCGGTCGATATGCCCCGGGTCTGCCCGGCGTCGGTCACGAGGACCGTGGCGCCGATCACGGGCGCGCCCTTTTCGTCCTTGACGACGCCCTTCACCGTCTGG
>OOAE01002314.1_pt1 | contig 10774 bp, 7 predicted proteins | sample 1671271 | NCBI WGS metagenome assembly OOAE01 (sample SAMN06348139, study PRJEB24527) | human gut metagenome | biome: human gut; feature: ankylosing spondylitis patient; material: feces | host: Homo sapiens | place: China | collected 2015-10 | reverse complement strand
TGCGCGAGCGCAGGATGTTCAGGTGGTGTTCGCCCTGGCCCTGGATGATGGTCTGCTTCAGCTCCTTGGAGTATTCGACCAGAATGGTAGGGTCTTCGAATTTGGCGTCGTTGAGCACCTTGCCCAGCTTCTCCTCGTCGGCCTGCTCCTTGCACTTGATGGCGGCGCGGTAACGCGGCTCGGGGAAAGCGATCGGTTCGACGGTCACGGGAGCCGACGGGGCCGAAAGCGTGTCGTTCGTCCGCGTGCCTTTCAGCTTCACCGTGCAGCCGATGTCTCCGGCCATGAGTTCCGTGACCTTGATCCGGTTCTTGCCCGCCACGGCGAACAGTTGCGATATTTTTTCCTTGTTGCCCGTCTTCGAGTTGACCAGCTCCATGCCTTCGGTCACCTTCCCCGACACGACGCGGAAGAACGTCATTTCGCCCAAATGCGGTTCGACGGCGCTCTTGAAGACGAACAGCGAGGTCGGAGCCGAGCTGTCGGCCGCGATCTCGCGCCCGTCCGTCGTCTTGAAAGCGGGCGCCTTGATCGGACCGGGCGCTACGTTGATGATGAATTCCATCAGCCGCTTGGCCCCTATGTCGCGCTTGCCCGAAGCGCAGAACACCGGGATCAGGTCGCGCTTGGCGAGTCCCAGCTTCAGACCCGAACGCAGCTCGTCCTGCGTCAGTACGCCCTTGTCGAAATAGAGCTCCATCAGCGCCTCGTCGTTCTCGGCGGCCGCCTCGGTCAGGATGCGGTTCAGCTCGGCGGCCCGTTCCATTTCCGACTCGGGGATTTCGAGCTCCTCGCGTACGCCGGTATCGCCCTTGAAACGATACATTTTCATCAGCAGCACGTCGACGAACGCGTCGAAGCCGGGCCCCGGATTGACCGGATACTGCACGACGACCGGCGTGACCTGCGAAGCCGCCTTCAACGAATCGAGCGCTCCCTCCCACGACGCCTTTTCATGGTCGAGCTGGTTGATGACCGCGATGATCGGCTTCTCGTGCCGCCGGGCATAGCGCGCCTGAATTTCCGTTCCGACCTCGAACCCGTTCTGGGCGTTGAGGAGCATCACGCCCACGTCGGCCACCCGGAACGCCGAGAACAGTCCGCCGCAAAAGTCGTCCGAGCCCGGCGTGTCGATGATGTTCAGCTTGCGGTCCATGAATTCGGTGAAGAGGATCGTCGAATAGATCGAGCGTTTGTATTCGTGCTCGATATCCGTGTTGTCCGAGAGCGTGTTGTTCGCCTCGATACTACCCCTGCGGTCGATGACCTTACCCTCGAAGGCCATCGCTTCGGCAAGGGTAGTTTTACCCGTGCCGGGCGCGCCGATGAGTACGATGTTCTTGATCTCTTTAGCTGAATAATTTTTCATATTCTCGTATGGTTTTAAGGTTTTTCGGTTAGCCGACTATAAATATACAAATTATTCGTGAAAAACAACTTCGGGAATGAAAAAATCGCCCCTTGAGGGCGATTTTTCGGTCTGTCGGAACCGCGGATTCACTTTGCGGCCGCGGGACAGTAGTGCGCCAGCGCGGGCAGAACGATCCGCTCCATGACGTCGTATCCTTCGGGCGTGGGATGCACGCCGTCTTTGGTGTACTCGCTGCGCATCGAGCCGTCCCCGGCGTCCATCGCCGTGTAATAGTCGACCCAGGCCAGCCCGCGGTCGGAGGCGTACCGGTGCAGCCGTGCGTTCAGGTCCCGGATTTTTTCGGGAACCGACTCGATCTCGGTCCTCCAGGGGTATTTTCCGGCCGGGAGCACGGAGCAGATGATCGGCCGGATGCCTGCGGCCATTGCCAGCTCGGCCATCGAGATGATGTTTTCGACGATGTGCTGGATGGCCAGCGTCAGCATGTCGCGCTCGTCGGCCCCGACGCCCGTCGAGAGTTTCACGGTCTGCACGCCCACGACCGAACCGTGGCGGATGCGCACGAAGTTGCACCAGGCCACGTCGTCGTCGGGCAGCAGCGAAAAAACGTCGACGTCGACGATCTTCGCGCTGACGATCACCGACCGTCCGGCATAGTTGTCCAGGGCGTCGAGCCGCTGTTTGTACCGCTGCGCCAGCTCGAATTTCAGCTCCCCGGCCGCACGCGCCATCTCCCCTTCGAGGTATTGGCGCACGGGACGCAGGTCGCCTTTCAGCACCGAAACGACCATGCCGACCAGCTGCGCATACTCCTCCTCGGACTGCCGCCCGACGCACGGGGCCTTGCAGTTGCCCAGGTGGTATTGCAGGCAGACCGTATATTTATCTCTGGCGATCAACTCCGGGGCGAGGTTGAGTTTGCAGGTCCGCAGGGGGATCACCTCGCGGATGAAGTCGAGCACGCTGCGCTGCATCATCACCGATCCGTAGGGGCCGAAATACTGCGACCCGTCGCGCGTCAGGATGCGCGTCGACTGCACGCGGGGAAAGTGCTCGCGCCGCACGACGATCCACGGATAGGTCTTGTCGTCCTTGAGCAGGATGTTGTAACGCGGCTGAAGGCTCTTGATCAGCGAGTTTTCCAGCAGCAGGGCGTCGGTCTCGCTCCCCACGACGATATGGCGGATCTCGACGATCTGCTTCACCAGCACACGCACCTTCGCGCTGTGCTCCTTCGACTGCACGAAGTACGAAGACACCCGCTTGCGCAGGCTCTTGGCCTTACCCACATAGATGATCGTCCCCGAGCGGTCCACGAACTGGTAGACGCCCGGCGACAGCGGCAGCAGGGCCACCTGCTCCTTGAGATCCGGTTTTTCCGTTTCAGCCATACGCCCTGCAAATTTAGCAAATATATTGCAAATCGGAAAGTCTATAAAAAGGTCGCATTTTTTGTTTAATTCGTCCGAAAATCATATCTTTGCACATCGCTATTTCACTACACGCCAAGCCTATGAGAAAACTTATCCTCCTGCTCCTGTCCGGCATGCTCTCCACCGCATGCGTGGACAAAGATTACGACCTGGGAAACATCGACACCGACAACATCGCCATCGGCGACGAAGGGTCGCAGTTCCGCATCCCGCTGGTCAAGGTGCTCGTCTCGAAGGACGAGATCAAAAACAACGGCGGCAACATCGAAGAGATCTTCCGCGAAGCCGACATCTGGTTTCCCTCCCAGCTGCCCGACGGCAAATTCGTCGACCTCGTCAAATTGCAGGACAAAGACGATCAGACGTATGTAAACACGCTGCTCCGAACGCTGCGCGAGGAGATGCAGACCAGCGACGCCAAACTCGCATCGGTCGTCGATCTGGTTTGGGACAAATACGCCGCGGAATTTCTGTTGCTTCTCAACCTGACGGCTCCCGACGAGCAAACCTTCAAGACAGCATTCAAAACCGCCTACCGCAACGACGCATCGCTGCGCGAACGGCTCGCGGACGAAGTCAGCGCATTGGCCCGCACCTACCTGACCGGCTCGCTCGGAATAGACCAGCTCGAATACGAAGTCGGCCATATCGACATCAGCAGCGACATAGTGGACATGCTCGCCGACAACCTCGACCCCGAGGGCACGCCCAACGCCAGAAACACGCTGTTCCTCTACGGCCAGATCACCAGCGGGCTGCCCCTTTCGCTGCTCCTCGATCCGAGTTTTTCGCCCACGGAGATCACGTTCCAGGTCGGAGTCGGCGCAGACAAGGCATCGAACGACATTCCCCAAACGCAGCTTTTCGCCGAAGACCTGCGGCAGATCGTCGAGGGCATCACGATCCGGATTCCCGTGACGCTCACGGAATACTATCCCGGCAAAGGATTCAGCGACGACCAGTACCAGATCGTCATCAGCCTGAGCCTGCTCAAGAACGGAGGACTGAAACTCGACATCTAAACCGCACTCCATCATGAAAAAAATATACACCCTCATCGCGGCGGCGCTTCTGGCGACCGGCGCCGCAGCCCAGAACCCCACGGCCTATTTCATGGAGGGTTCGACCTTCCGCAGCCAGTTCAACCCGGCTTTCGCGCCGCTGCGCGGCTACGTCAACATCCCGGTCATCGGCGGCATGAACATCAACGTGGGCGGCAACCTCGCCGTAGACAACATTCTCTTCTCCCGCGACGGCAAGCTGGTGACGCTGCTCGACAGCTCCGTGTCGGCCGCCGACGCACTCTCGGGCCTCAAGCAGAACAACCTGCTGGGCATGGACTTCCGCATGAACGTCATCGGATTCGGCGCCTTTACCAAAAACCACAAGAATTTCTGGTCGTTCGACCTCAACGTGCGGGTCAACGAAGACGCCAACCTGCCCTACTCGCTCTTCGAATTCATCAAACTCGGCAAGGAGGGCCAGATCCGCAACTTCGGCACCTCGATGGACTCCTACCTCGAGGCGGCTTTCAGCTACTCGTTCCCGCTGATGGACGACCGCCTCTACATCGGCATCCGCGGTAAGTTCCTCGCCGGACTCGCCCGTGCGCAGGTCACCTACGACCGCTTCGACATCTCGCTCCGCGAAGACCGCTGGGCCGTTCTCACCCAGGGCACGCTGGACCTCACGGCCGCCGGGGCCAAAGTCGAAACGGACCCCGACAGCGAGACCTTCGAGATCGGCGATCTCGACTTCAAACCCACCAAACCCGCAGGATACGGCTTTGCCCTCGACCTGGGCGCCACGTACGACATCCTGCCCAACCTGCAAGCGTCGCTGGCCGTGACCGACCTGGGATTCATCAGCTGGAGCAAGAAAAACTCCGTCATGGGCGTCTCGACGCAGGAGACAGAATTCACGGGCGCCACGGTTCCGGAAAACGCCTCGGAGCCGGTTCCGGATTTCGACCTCGAAATGCTGAAATTCAACCAGGTCGACGGGCGCAGCACGACCAAGATGCTCCGCGCGTCGATCAACGCGGGACTCGAATACGAAGTGTGGCGCCACAAAATCGGCATCGGCCTGCTTTACACGGCCCGCGTCTGGAAGTACAAGACCATGCACAACATCACCGGATCGGTCAACTTCCACCCCGTACGCTGGTTCACGGTTTCGGGAAGCTACTCGGTGATCGACAACCGCGGCGGAGCCGTCGGCCTGGCGCTGAACCTCTGCCCCAACTGGATCAATTTCTATCTGGCAACCGACGTGCTGACTTCGAAGCACACGCCGCAGTGGGTCCCCATCAAGCAGAGTTCGATGAACGTAACGCTCGGCCTGGGCATCCCCATCGGCAAGCGGAGCCACCGTATCGCGGCCTACGTCCGCGAAGGCGACAGACGCTGACCCCACCCCGCAAACAAGCAAATTCCCGGCTCGATGAGCTGGGAATTTGCTTTGCGAATGCGTCCCGCAGGCCGGACCGGGCACCCGGACAGGCGGCCGCAGCGCGAAAAAAAACGGATTTGCCACGCGAAAAAGGCCCGCCCCTTCGGAATTTTGGACGCACCCATATCACTTTCGGGCAAAGCGATTGCAAATCCGGAAACTTTCTCTATCTTTGCCCCGTAAGGAATCCGGAAATGTTTTCCGCCATCTCCTTCATCCCCGAATACATTGCGACGGCCCTAAAATCTGTGTGAAGTTGCGTCACTACTTTTGAATTCTTCAAAAACGGGCCGTCGCAATCTTTTCTTCGCTTTCAGCAAAAACCATACCGTTTTTACCGTCGGTTTCCAGCCGCTCCAGCGCCGCGCGCGTCGCCGCACGCCCCGCCTCGAGAATCTCCTCCGAACGGTAGAACTCGAACATGCCGTAGCTGTCGGCGGGCAGCCCGACCATGATGTCGGGTTTGTACAGACGGCACATCAGCTGCGTGATGCGCTGCTGCATGATCTGCGACGAAGCGATCAGCACCTTGTAATAATTCAGCGACGCATTGGCCCGGCGGACGGAATCGGCCCCGAACCGGGCGCTGACGTCCACGGCGACCAGCAGGTCGCCCTCCTCGCGCCGCACGCGGTTCAGCGGCAGCGGGTTGACCGTGCCGCCGTCGACCAGCACCCGGCCGTCGCGGTGCACGGGCCTGAAAACCGAAGGAATCGAGATCGAAGCCCTGATGGCGTCGTACAATCCCCCGCTGTCGAGCACCACTTCGTCGCCCGTCAGCAGGTCGGCCGCCACGGCGGCGAAAGGCACGGGCATCCGCTCGATCTGCACGTCGGGGACCAACTCCTTCATCGCCTCCATCACCCGGTCTCCCTTGACCAGCCCTTCGGTGCTCAACGCGAAATCGACCAGGCTGAAAACCTTGTATTTATCGAGTGCGCGCATCCACTCCTTGAACGGTTCGAGGTACCCCGAGGCATACACGCCCCCGACCAGCGCACCCATCGAGGTCCCCGCCACGGCGCTGATCTCGAATCCCTGCCTCTCCAACTCTTCGATGGCCCCGATATGGGCCACGCCCCGCGCGCCGCCGCCCGCAAGCACCAGCGCAGCCCTTCTTTTTTTCATAAATTCACGTTGTTAATCCGCTCGCGGACTTTATCCCACGCATGGGTTCCGAACAGGCAGCTTGCACGCATCGTGCCGCACATCTCGCGCAAACGCGACATCGGCGCGACGAACCCCAGCTCCGAGGCGTCGACCCACGGACGCACCGAAGGGTCGAACAACGCCAGGAAGACGCTGCGTCCGCCCCGACGGTTCTCCTGCACGGCCTGCGTCACGACGGCGCTGCATCCCGACCCGAAAGGCGCGCACACGGCGTCGTCGGCATTGTTGTCGTAAACGGCCCACGACACCAGTCCCGACAATATGTCGGGCGTGGCGAAAAACAGCGCCCCGTCGGCCGTACCGAAAGCCTCCGCGGCCTGCGGCGTATCAATGCGCGCAAAATTGAGCCACGCACCGGAGGCCTCCGGCACGCCGAGCCGCCCGATGAACTCCAGCACCATTTCGGGCGTCTGCTTGTAGTGCTCCTTCTGCGACACGAAGGCCGGCACGAAGGGCGGCATCGGTGCAAAGCCGGTGTAGAACTTCCCGCCCCCGCAGCCGATATTGGCGGCATTGAGGCTCACCGCCGACCCCTCGCGGGCTTCGGCCAGCGCCTTGAAAAAGCACCCTTCGATTTTGGGCACGACACGCACCGACTCCTCCGAATACCAGAACAGCAGCGGCAGTCCCGCGGCGGGTCCGAACGCCTCGCCATAGGCGGAGGCAAACTCTTTCGCATCCATCATTCAATCCGTTATTATGTAATCCATCGCCACGTCGTGCGGCTCCGCAGGCAGCTCCCCGACCAGTTGGTGGGCAAAGCACACGCCGACTTTCACGGCGTGCACGTCCGGCCGGGAGAGGTATTTGTCGTAGTAACCCCGGCCGCGGCCGCAACGGGCGCCCGCGGCGGTGAACGCCGTGCCGGGAACGATCACGAGGTCGATCTCCGACGGGTCGCACGCCTGCGCCTCCGGTCCCGGCTCGGCGATGCCGAAAGCCCCCGGACGCAGCGTCTGCGGGTCGTATTCGCAGAATCGCATCACATCCCCTTCGACGCGCGGAACCACGATGCGTTTCACGGCGCTCCACCGCGCCAGCGTCTCCGCCGTGTCCGGCTCGTCGGGAAGCGAGCAGAAAACACCCACCGTCCGGGCCGCGCCGAAAGCCTCCAGCCGCCCGGCCCGGCCGAATATCCGGCGCGAGGCTTCGGCGCGCTCCGCAGCGTCCATTCCGAGGTTCCGCCGGCGCATCGCGGCGCGCAGTTCTTTTTTGGTCATAAAACCCTCCTTTCAGGCATAAAATTCCCGTCCGTTTTTATTGTTATTCCGCAAACAATGGCTATCTTTGCGTGCGTAAAATAAAAGCGCCGGAACACAAATCATTAACAAATATAACAAATTAAAATCATTATGAGCTGTTTTCTATCTAATTCCTCGCTTGGCAAGAAGTTAGTAATGAGCGTGACGGGCATGTTCCTCGTGCTCTTCATCCTCTTCCACATGTCGATGAACATCACGGCGATCATCTCGCCCGAAGCGTACAACATGATTTGCGAACTGCTGGGCTCAAACTGGTACGCGCTGGCAGGAACGGCCGTTCTGGCGCTGGGCGTCTTCGTCCACTTCCTCTACGCCGTCATCCTCACGCTGAACAACTACAAGGCGCGCGGCTCGCAGCGTTACGCCGTGACGGTGCAGGAGCCGGGCGTGGCATGGGCTTCGAAAAACATGCTCGTACTGGGCTTCATCATCCTGGGAGGCCTGCTGATCCACCTGTTCAACTTCTGGTCGAAGATGCAGCTCGTGGAGATTCTGGGCGGACACGAGAACTCGCTGGGACTCGACCCCGCGGACGGAGCTTCGCTGATCGCCTACACCTTCTCGCAGTGGTACTACGTGGTGATCTACCTCGTATGGTTCGCCGCCCTGTGGTTCCACCTCACGCACGGCGTATGGTCGATGTTCCAGACCGTGGGCTGGGCCAACGACACGTGGTATCCCCGCCTGAAGTGCATCGCCAACATCGTGGCCACGATCATATTCCTCGGATTCGCCGCCGTGGTGCTCGTCTACTTCTTCTGCCCCTGCATCGCAGGCGCATGCTAATCACCCCCTTTGTAGAATAATAAACACACAAACGATATGGCTTTAAAATTAGATGCTAAAATTCCTGCCGGTGCTCTGGCCGAAAAGTGGAGCAACCATAAGACAGCTATCAAGGTCGTAAGCCCCGCCAACAAGCGCAAGCTCGACATCATCATCGTCGGTACGGGTCTGGGAGGCGCCTCCGCAGCCGCTTCGCTCGGCGAACTGGGCTACAACGTCAAGGTATTCTGCATCCAGGATTCGCCCCGCCGCGCCCACTCGATCGCAGCCCAGGGCGGTATCAACGCAGCGAAGAACTACCAGAACGACAACGACTCGGTATACCGCCTGTTCTACGACACGATCAAGGGCGGCGACTACCGCGCCCGCGAGGCCAACGTCTACCGTCTGGCCGAGGTCTCGAACCTGATCATCGACCAGTGCGTGGGCCAGGGCGTCCCCTTCGCCCGCGAGTACGGCGGCCTGCTGGCCAACCGTTCGTTCGGCGGCGCGCAGGTATCGCGTACCTTCTATGCCCGCGGCCAGACGGGTCAGCAGCTCCTTTTGGGTGCCTATGCCGCACTGAACAAGGAGATCGCGGCAGGTTCGGTGAAGAGTTATCCGCGCCACGAGATGCTCGACATCGTCATCGAGGACGGCGAGGCGCGCGGCATCATCGCCCGCAACCTCGTGACAGGCAAACTGGAACGTTTCGGAGCACACGCCGTCGTACTGGCGTCGGGAGGTTACGGCAACGTCTTCTTCCTCTCGACCAACGCCATGGCGTCGAACGGTTCGGCCGCCTTCCAGTGCTACCGCAAGGGCGCCGGCTTCGCCAACCCCTGCTTCACGCAGATCCACCCCACCTGCATCCCCGTACACGGCACGCAGCAGTCGAAGCTGACGCTGATGTCCGAATCGCTGCGTAACGACGGCCGCATCTGGGTACCGAAGAAGATCGAGGACGTGAAGGCGATCCGCAGCGGCGCCAAGCAGCCGTCGGACATCGCCGAGGAGGATCGCGACTACTATCTGGAGCGCCGCTATCCGGCCTTCGGCAACCTCGTGCCGCGCGACGTGGCGTCGCGTGCAGCCAAGGAGCGCTGCGACGCAGGCTTCGGCGTGAACGAGACCGGTCTGGCCGTCTTCCTCGACTTCAAGACCGCCATCGAGCGTCTGGGCAAGGAGATCATCAAGCAGCGTTACGGCAACCTCTTCGACATGTACAAGGAGATCACCGACGTGAGCCCCTACGAGCAGCCGATGCAGATCTTCCCCGCCGTACACTACACCATGGGCGGCATCTGGGTCGACTACAACCTGATGACCACCATTCCCGGCCTCTACGCCATCGGCGAGGCCAACTTCTCGGATCACGGAGCCAACCGTCTGGGTGCTTCGGCGCTGATGCAGGGTCTTGCCGACGGTTACTTCGTGCTGCCCTACACCATCGGCGACTACCTCTCGCACAAGATCCAGGCCCCGAAGGTGAAGACCGACACCAAGGCCTTCGACGAAGCCGAGAAGGGTGTGAAGGAGAAGATCGCAAAACTCCTCGCGATCAACGGCAAGCAGTCGGTGGACGACATCCACAAGAAGCTGGGCCACATCATGTGGGAGAACGTCGGTATGGCCCGCACCAAGGAGTCGCTCGAAAAGGCGATCGTCGAGATTCAGGCGTTGCGCAAGGAGTTCTGGAAGGACGTGAAGGTCGTGGGCAGGGCCGACGACTTCAACGTCGAATTGGAAAAGGCACTGCGTCTGGCCGATTTCCTCGAACTGGGCGAACTGATGGCGCGCGACGCGCTGAACCGCGAGGAGTCGTGCGGCGGTCACTTCCGTGTCGAGCACCAGACGCCCGAAGGCGAGGCCGACCGTGACGACGAACACTTCGTATACGCCGCCGTATGGGAGTACAAAGGCGAGAACGAGGTTCCCGAACTGACGAAGGAGCCGCTCAATTTCGAGTTCGTACACCTCGCAAAGCGCAACTACAAGGACTAAATCCATTTGACGTTAAACTTTAAGATCAAGATTGCATTATGAATTTTTCATTAAAGATATGGCGTCAAAAGGACGCTAAATCGAAGGGCGCTTTCAAAACCTACCGTGTCGAGAACATCTCGCCCGACACCTCGTTCCTCGAAATGCTGGATATCCTGAACAACAACCTCGTCCATGCGGGCGAGGAGCCGGTGGCATTCGACCACGACTGCCGCGAAGGTATCTGCGGCATGTGCTCGCTGCACATCGACGGCCATGCCCACGGCCCGAGCCAGGCGGTCACGACCTGCCAGATCTACATGCGCAAGTTCAAGGAC
>OOAE01002313.1_pt1 | contig 10776 bp, 10 predicted proteins | sample 1671271 | NCBI WGS metagenome assembly OOAE01 (sample SAMN06348139, study PRJEB24527) | human gut metagenome | biome: human gut; feature: ankylosing spondylitis patient; material: feces | host: Homo sapiens | place: China | collected 2015-10 | reverse complement strand
CCTTTGCCGGTTTTGTAAATTTCACGGATGGATTTCATAGAGGAACCTCCGAATTTCTATATCTGCCGGGAAACCGGCGGAGTACTATTTTCTTTAGTATAGCAAATTCGGGAGGAAATTACAATGGGTTTTCCTCCCGGTTTTGCAGCGCTTCCAGGCTCAGCTCTCCCGCCAGCTTGAACAGCGTGTCGCTGACCACCTGTTCGGTGGACACATTTGCCTGTTGGCCGATTTTGCGGTAAAACTCATAGAGATAATCCGAAATCTGTATCGTAAGTTCTTTCATAAATCATATCTCTTCCAGCTATATTGATAACTAAACGATAACATAAAGCTTGTAGATAGTCAAATCGTTTTTGGTTAAAATGCTATCATACTGCAAAAGGGGTGTTATCATTTGGCTACTGACCGCATTCAGACCGGCATTCGCTTTCCGGAAGCCTTGCTGCGCAAAATCACCTATATCGCAAAAAAGAATCACCGTTCGCTGAATGCGCAGCTGGAGCATCTGGCGCAGGAATGCGTGGACGTCTACGAGCGGGAGCACGGCGAGATCACGCTGCCGGAAGAGGAATAAACTCGCCTTTGAGGTGATCGTATGACAGTGAAAGGCGTGGTGGCGGAACGGTTCCGCCAGCTCTGCGCCCAGCGGGGGATCAAATACAACGAGTTGGCCAATCTCTCCGGAATAACGCCCTCCACCGTCTATAGCCTACTGGACGTGCGGCGTCGGGATATCTCCATTACCACCATAAAAAGCTGTGCGACGGGCTGGATATCACGCTGGGCGAGTTTTTCGCAGCGCCTGAATTCGACGCCTTGGAACAGGAATTACAATAAAAAACCAGCGGCTTCCGCCTATCGCGCAAGCCGCTGGTTTCGCTTATTTCATTTCTCCGGCGTTTTCGGTCTGCTGCGGCGCTTCCGCCGCCTTTTTCCGTTCCGCCAGCGCCGCCGGCACCACCGTCGCCGCGATCACGCCCCACCGCAGTACTGCGAACCACCGTGCGGCGTTTGTGTACGCTGCGCTGATCGCCGGATCGCTGAAGATACCATTCTCCACATACGCCGCCAGCCGGGGCGTTACCACCAGCCAGCGGGGGATCTCGATCAGCAGCGATGCTGCCCAGCCCGCCAGCGCCCAGCGGAAGGCCACAGGCCCCAGCAGTTTTGCGCCATCACCGTGCCGCCGCAGGATGCACCGTGCCAGAAAATACAGCACCGCCAGCAGCACCAGCATTTCGTCCCAGACCACATGCTCGACGACGTAGTTGAACAGCGTGAAGCCGCTCAGGTCTTTTACCGTGGCCGCCACCCTGTCATACACCGATTGTGAGGGGAAGCACTTCCCCAGCACCATAAACCCCAGTGCCGCCGCCAGCGGAAACAGCATCAAAAGCCGCGTCCGCAGCTCGTCCTTGCCGCATCGGCCCCAGCTGATCCATACCGCCGCCGCGGCTCCCGCCAGCAGCAGCCACACCCAGACGTAAGGCCGGAACAGCACTGCCGCCAGCAGACACAGTGCCGCCGCCGCGTAGCCGATCCGCCACCGCAGCTCGCCCCGGCGGGCGAGGTATTGCTCCACCTGTCCGCCGCCGGAAGCGGCGGTGCGCCGCACCGTCTCGCCCGCCAGAATGTCGTCTGCCGTCACGCCGTACAGCTCTGCCAGCGCCGGCAGAATGGCGATATCGGGGAATCCCCCGCCGCTCTCCCATTTGCTGATGGTCTTGTTGGACACGCCCAGGCGGTCAGCCGTCTCCTGCTGGGTCATCCCTGCGTCCTTTCGCAGCGCCGCCAGATAGCTGCCTGTTTTCATGGTATCCATGTGGTCACGCTCCTTTCGCTGTGACGCCAGTATGCCGTAAGACCGCCCAAATTGTCCACCCCGCGGATTCAGAAATCAGTCTGCGCAGCGTAGAGTTGCCATAATAAGCCCATTTTGCGGCGAAAGATGAACTTGCCTTGTGCGCTTGGGGCGCATACACCAAGGCCCCCTTGTGTAAAGGGGGCTGTCACCGAAGGTGACTGGGGGATTGTCCCAGCAACGGACAACCCCTCCGGCGCTTCGCAGCCACCTCCCCTTACACAGGGGAGACTTTTCCGGCGGGTGTTTTCAATACTTCCACCCGCGTCCCGGCTCCATAAACTCCGCCACCCGCTTGCGATAGCTGTCCATGGCGGCGTCCTCGAAGGCCAGCGCGTCGGACGCCGCGCCCATCTCCCGCAGCAGCCACTTGCACAGGGGCGGGTTCAAGATCAGCAGCGGCCCGATGAGATACGTGGCCATCAGTCCGCCCCGGCGGAAGCCCTCGCCGCTGTTTTCCTGACCGTCCCGGCCCACGCCCTTCACGGTGTCGAACAGCGCCTCGCCCACGCCGTGGGAGTGGCCGAACAGGCTCTTGAAGCCCACAATGTCCATCTCCCCGAACTTGCCCACATAGTAGCTGTTGTGCCGCTGCATCATGTGATACTCGGCGCGGGTGGGCAGCAGGCCCAGCCCCTCGATACGGGGCGCGGCGTCGCTGTCAATGGCGTCGCCCAGAATGTCCAGTGCGTTGCCGGTGGCCAGAAACAGCTGTCCCGCGTCGATCTTCTCCGCGATGTCCTCCCGATAGGGCCGCAGGGCGTCCGCCGCCAGCTGTAAGCCCTGCTCCGTGGTGGAGCCCATGAACACCAGCGTCACGTCCCCGTCCAGAAAGGCGGGCTTGGACTTCAGGTCGGTCTCCACGATCTCCAGCTCCGGGCGGCACCGCTTCAGATAGTAGATGTTCTGCAAGTCACCGTAGAGGTTGCACACCTCCGGGAATAGAATTTCCGCTCTCATTGTGCCTGTCCTCCCTTCGCCAGCAGCTTTTCCTTCAGCTTCGCCTTCACCCGGAAGGCCAGCGGCGTGCCGTCCACGCCGTACAGAATATACACGTCGTCGCCGGGCGTCAAATACAGCTTGTCCAGCGCCTTGAACTCGTCGTCCTCCAGAAAGATCTTCTCCTCCGGAATGCCCGCCAGCAGCAGCCGCAGCTTATAGTCCCGGGCTCTCGGCCCGGCGCACACCAGCTGCACAATGTCGTCGTGGTTCAAAAATTCAAAGTCCGTGTCGTACATCCAACTGGGATTCTCCGACCAGTTTTTGGACACGCCCATGCAGTTCATCATCACCAGCAGCTCCTTGCGGCCCGGCTTGGACTGGATATAGTCAAAGTTCCGGCTGCACGCCAGCGCGTTCTTGTCCTTGGACATCTGCATGATGACGTTGACGCCGCCGATCTTCTCCTCGGACAGACGGCTCTCCAGAATTTTTGTCCCGGCGAACCGCTTCCGGATGGTCTCGTGGCTCAGTCCCAGCTGGCGTAGTGCCGCGATGACCGCCATCATATTGTAAATGTTGAACAGGCTGTCGGTAATGAGGTCATAGGGATAGGCTACGCCATCCTTCTCCCGCACCGCCATGGTGCGCGTCTGCAAGTCCACCCGCTCCGCCAGATAGTCCGCCTCGGGAGAGTGGAAGCCGCAGCTCTCGCACACCGCGTGGCCAATGTGGTGATACCGCCGGTACTCATACCGCAGCTTGCCTGCGCACTTGGGGCAGATGCGCATGTCGTTCAGCAGGTTCACGCAGTCCGTCACGTCTCCCGGCATCCGCCCGATGCCGAAATAGCACCGCTCGTTCCCCTCCGCCACGCCGCAGGAGATGAGGTCGTCGGCATTCAGGATCAGCTTGCTCTCTTTCGGCAAATTCCGACTGAGAATGCCCGCAATGTACCCCGGATGGGCGTTGCGCATGATGGAATCCCGGAACAGATTGGTGATCAGGATATAGTTGGGCCGCACATAGGGATAGATCTTCGGCGCCGACCGCTCGTCGATCTCCAGCACTGCCATGTCGCAGTTCTTCACCCGGCCCAGCATGTCGCAGTTGCGGATGAAAGCCGTGGACACGCCGGAGGTGATGTTGCTGCCCGCCCGGTTGCTGAGGACGCGGTGGCCCTCCGCCTCCAGAATGTCCACCAGCATATTGCTGACGGTGGTCTTGCCGTTGGTGCCGGTAACGGCCACCATTAGGGGCGGCTTGCCCACATATTTCAAAAAGTCAGGGCACACCTTCACCGCCAGCGAGCCGGGGAAGTCCGTGCCGTTGTGATGGGTGATCTTCAGCGCCGGAATGGACAGCTTGCCCAGCCACAGCGCCAGCAAAAACCGCAGCTTACCCATTGTATCATTCCTCCATGGCGATGGCGCGGCAGGAGCAGCCATCAGAATTTTCAAATTTCAGCGGCAGCGTCACAAAGGTGAACCGCCGTCCGATCAAAGCGTCCAGCCCCGTCAGATTCTCCGTGTTGACGAAGTCCGCACCCAGCAGCGCGATGTGGTTGGGGAAGTCCACGCTGTCGCAGGGATCCAGCGAGATGGTATCCTCGCCCACGCCCTTCAAAGGCAGGGTGGCCAGATACGCCGCCGCGTCGGCTGTCAGACAGGGGAAGCCCTCGTAGTAATCGGGGCTGCCCCACTTTTTATCCCATCCGGTGCAGAACAGCACGAAGTCCACGCCGTCCAGATCATAGCTTTGCAGCAGGGGAAGGGAGATGCTCTCCCGTTCCCGACAGTCCACCACCACCGCTGTCCCGGCAAATTTTTCGCCCGGATAGCTGTCCAGCGCCGCGCCGTCCAACAGCATGTGGGCCGGCGCGTCCATGTGGGTGCCGGTGTGGGAGAACATGTGCAGCAGCGTCTCCCGATACCCCACCGCTTCGATGGTGCAGGCGGTGGTCAGCTTCGGCTGCTCCGTGCCGGGATACACCGGCATGTCGTTTTGTATGGTGTGGGTCAGATCGTATACCTTCATCACTTCACCCTCCTTATTTGCCCAGATAGATCATCAGCGCCGCCATATCGGCGGGGGATACGCCGGAAATACGCCCTGCCTGTCCCAGACTCCGGGGCCGGATGGCGCTGAGCTTTTCCCGCGCCTCCAACCGCAAGCCCTGAATGTGGTCGTAGTCCAAGTCCTCCGGCAGCAGCCGCTGCTCCAGCCGCTCAAACTCCGCCACCTGGTTCTGCTGCCGCTGGATGTAGCCCTCGTACTTCACGGTGATCTCCACCTGCTCCACCACGTCCGCCGCCAGTTCCTGTGGCGCGGGATCGAAGGGGCGCAGATCGTTATAGCTTACCTGCGGTCTCCGCAGCAGGTCGATAAGGCGGCACCCATCGTTGACCGGCGTGGTGCCCTGCTCCGTCAGCAGAGCGTTCAGCGCCTCGCTGCCGGGAATGCCCGTGTGCTCCAGCCGCCTGATCTCCTGCGCCACAGCGGCGTATTTTGCTTCCACCGCCGCCAGCCGCTCTTCGCTGACCAGACCGATCCGGTGGCCGATGGCCGTCAGCCGCTGGTCGGCGTTGTCCTGCCGCAGCACCAGCCGGTACTCCGAGCGGCTGGTCATCATCCGGTACGGCTCCTCCGTACCCTTTGTCACCAGATCGTCGATGAGGGTGCCGATGTAGCTCTCGCTGCGTTTTAAGACCAACGGCTCACGGCCCAGCAGCGCCAGCGCCGCGTTGACGCCTGCCGCGAAGCCTTGCGCCGCCGCCTCCTCGTAGCCCGAGGAGCCGTTGAACTGCCCCGCGCCGTACAGTCCCGCCACCGCCTTCGTCTCCAGCGTGGGCTTCAGCGCCAGCGGGTCGATGCAGTCGTACTCGATGGCGTAGGCGGGCCGGGTCATCACCGCATGCTCCAAGCCGGACACGGTGTGCAGCATCTGAATTTGAATTTCCTCCGGCAGGGAGGAGGAGAACCCCTGAATGTACAGCTCCTCCGTGTCCAGCCCCATGGGCTCGATGAACAGCTGGTGCCGGGGCTTGTCGGCAAACCGCACCACCTTCGTCTCAATGGACGGGCAGTACCGGGGGCCGATCCCCTCAATGACGCCGCTGTAAATGGGGCTGCGATCCAGATTCTCCCGGATGATCCGATGGGTTTCCTGGTTGGTGTAGGTGAGGTAGCATACCGCCCGGTTCTCCGGCGGTGTTTCCGTCTCGAAGCTGAAGGGCAGGGGAGAGGGGTCACCCTCCTGAAGCTCCATTTTGCTGAAATCCACCGTCCGTGCGTTGACCCGCGGCGGCGTTCCGGTCTTGAACCGCCGCAGCGGCAGACCCAGCGCCAGCAACCGCTCCGTCAGCGCCGTGGCGGCGTGCATGCCGTCGGGGCCGCTCTCCTCAATGCACTCGCCGATGATGGTGCGCCCGTGGAGATAGGTGCCCGAGCAGATCACGGCGGCCTTCACCTGAAACACCGCGCCTGTCCGCAGCACCACCTGTGCTACCCGGCCGTTCTCCGTCCGAATATCCACCACCTCGCCCTGCCGCACCGTCAGGTGGGACTGGCGCTCCAGCGTGTGCTTCATCACCTTCTGGTATTCCCGGCGGTCGGCCTGTGCCCGCAGGGACCATACGGCGGGGCCTTTGCCCCGGTTCAGCATTCGGTACTGGATGCAGGCCTTGTCTGCGGCCTTGGCCATTTCGCCGCCCAGCGCGTCCAGCTCCCGCACCAGATGACCCTTTCCCGTGCCGCCGATGGCCGGGTTGCAGGGCATGTTGCCCACTGCGTCCAGATTGATGGTAAAGCACACCGTCTCCAGTCCCAGCCGTGCCGCCGCCAGCGCCGCCTCGATGCCGGCGTGCCCCGCGCCGATGACGGCAATATCAAATTGTCCCGCAATAAACTCTTTCATACGCGTCCCCCGCGTCAAACTAAAATTCAATCCCATATTATAATGTATCCCTTGGAAAAACGCAAGAGGTACTGTGCAACATGCTAAAAATAAACAGAAGAAAACTGTGAAATATATCTAAATTGAAGCTTGCAAAATAAAACCCGGAAGCATATAATACAAGTGTAAAGTGCAAATAGGAAAGGAGCGTGATATGTACGATGCTGAACAAGTTCATCACGGGTGATCTGGACGACATGATCTTCGCGGATTGCGATTGGCAGCCCAGCGACCGGTAAGGATCCCCACTTACGAAGGAACCACGACACATCGGTGCCGTGGCGATTTGCTTTTTATGGAGGAAATTTCTCCGTTGAAAATACAATATCCGACAGAAACCGACCGTTTTCTACAGGAGGATCGGCCGGTTTTTGCTCTTTACGGCGGCGTGTTGTAAAGAGACAGTAAAAAACAGCCTCTTAACAATATTTTAACACCACATTAACAAAATTCTGTGATACAATACAGAGTAATTGCAGTGTCCGGCACGGGGAGGGCGATACATGAAAAAATGGAAGATCCCATGGCCAGGGCAATGGACAAAAAAGCGAAAGCTGTTTCACCACTCTTTACTGTATTCTGGCAAGGATTTCATCGTGTCCGCGGCGCTGTTCTTTTTGACGGTGCTGCTGTGCCTGCTGCTGCGGTCGGTCGACCCCCACAGCGACACCAGCTATGTGGCCGTCCTCTTTTTTCTGGACGTGTTCCTGACGGCGCTGCTGACGGACGGCTATCTTTTCAGTATCCTCATCGCCGTCACCGGCGTGCTGTGCGTGGACTATGTGTTCACCGAACCGTACTGGGAGATCAGCTTCACGCTGGCGGGATTTCCGCTGACGTTTATCGTCATGATGTTCATTTCGGTGGTCACCGGCATGCTGACCAGCCGCGCCAAGCAGGTGGAAAGTCTTAAGCGCGAGGCGGAGCGGGAGCGTATCCACTCCAATCTGCTGCGGGCGGTGTCTCACGACATCCGCACGCCGCTGACCGGCATCGTGGGCGCCACCGACGTGCTGCTGGATCAGGAAAACGCCCTGACGCCGGAGCAGCGTCACCAGCTGCTCTCCTCCGCCAACGAGGATGCCCGCTGGCTGATCCGCATTGTGGAGAACCTGCTGTCCATCACCCGCATCGGCGCGCAGGGCGACGATACCAAGGTGACCAAGACGCAGGCGGTGGCCGAGGAGGTCATCGAGGGCGCGGTGGCGAAGTTTACCAGCCGTGGCGGCAAACTTCCGGTGCGTGTCCATCTGCCCCAGGAGGTGCTGCTGGTGCCCATGGACGAGCTGCTGATCGAGCAGGTGCTGCTGAACCTGCTGGAAAACGCCGCCATCCATGCCGAGGGCGCCACCGAGGTGGACGTGACACTGGAGCGAAAGGGCGATGTGGCCCGTATCACCGTGGAGGACAACGGCGTGGGTATCGCCCACGATAAGCTGAACAATCTCTTTGACAGCTCCGCCCACCAGAGCCAGCAGGGCGACCGCAAGCGGAACATGGGCATTGGCCTTTCCGTGTGCAAGACCGTGGTGCAGGCTCACGACGGCATCATTTACGGCGAAAACGTCTCCCGCCACGGCGGGGCGCGGTTTGTGATCGAATTACCTATGGAGGAGGAAGACCATGAAGATTAAAGACAAAGTACTGATCGTAGAGGATGAGCAAAGCATCAGCAATTTCATCTCCATGATCCTGACAGCCAACGGCTATGATACCATCGTTGTCCGCAGCGGAGAGGAGGCGCTGACCATGATCTCCTCCCATTGCCCGGATCTGATCGTGCTGGATCTGGGTCTGCCGGATATGGACGGCATCGAAGTGCTGAAATCCGTCCGCAAATGGTCCAGCCTGCCGGTGGTGGTGGTCTCCGCCCGCCATCACGAGCATGACAAGGTAGAGGCGCTGGACTACGGCGCGGACGACTATATCTCCAAGCCCTTCGGCACCTCCGAGCTGCTGGCCCGCATCCGTACTGCCATCCGCCACACCCGCACTACCCTGTCCGATCCCCAGATCGCCCAGTCCGGCAAGTTCACCACCGGCGACCTGACCATTGATTACGACAAGCATCAGGTGCTGATGAACGGCGAGAATGCCAAGCTCACCGTCAACGAGTATAAGATCGTGGCCCTGCTGGGCAAGTACGCCGGAAAGGTGCTGACCTACGACTTCATCATCCGTGAGCTGTGGGGCCCCAAGGCCAAGACCGACAACCAGATCCTGCGCGTCAACATGGCCAACATCCGCCGCAAGATCGAAAAGGATCCCAGCCATCCCGAGTATCTCTTTACCGAGGTAGGCGTGGGTTACCGCATGCGTGAGGGCGATTGAGACCGAAAAATCTCCTTTCGCGAAACTTACATATTTTGGATAAAAGACCTCCGCTTCCTGCGGAGGTCTTTTTGTGATTTCGTTCACAAATAACGGATTATTTATAAGGGGAGGATAAAGGAAAAATCCCGCTTCGCAAGGGCTGCGTTAAGAACGGCTCCGCCTTATTTACAGCCGCTTCCAGAAATAGTAAACTCACAGTACACCGTATTTTTCCCCGGACGGTAACTAAGTATTAAGGAGAGAAAACAATGGAAGAAAGAAAAGGCTTTGGATCCAATTTTGGATTCCTGATGGCTGCTGTCGGTTCGGCGGTCGGCCTGGGCAACATCTGGGGCTTCCCCAATAAGATGGGTGCATGCGGCGGCTTCACGTTCCTTCTGATCTACCTGGTCCTGGCTGTCTGCTGCGGCTTCATCGTCATGGTGGGCGAGCTGGCTCTGGGCCGTAAGACCGGTCACGGTGCTGTCGGCGCCTACAAGGTGCTCAGCAAGAAGTTCAGCTGGATGGGCTGGCTGGGCATCCTGTCCGCGTTCTTCATCCTGTTCTTCTACTGCGCGCTGGGCGGCTACTGCATCAAGTACACCGTCCTGAACGTGGGCGATCTGTTCAACGCCGGCTTCGGCTCTGCCGGCCGCACCGGTGCCGAGATCTTTACCGACTTCATGGCCAGCCCCACTGAAGCTATCATTTATGGCCTGATTTTCGTGGCTCTGACCATGATCATCGTTATGGGCGGTATCGGCGGCGGTATCGAGAAGGTCTGCTCCGTTGGTATGCCCGCTCTGTTTGTGGCCCTGCTGATCTGCATCATCCGCGCCTGCACCCTGCCCGATGCTGTGAACGGCCTGAAGTACATGTTCGTTCCCGGCTGGGCTGTTGCCAACGGTGTTATTGAAAAAGCACCTAGCTTCTTTGAAGTCCTTTCCACTGCCGGTGGTCAGATGTTCTTCTCCCTGTCTCTGGGCATGGGCGCCATGATCACCTACGGCTCCTACCTGGATAAGAAGGAGAATCTGGAAAAGAACGCTATCCTCATCGTGGTCATGGATACCTTGGTGGCCCTGATGGCCGGCCTGTGCGTCATTCCCGGCCGCTTCGCTCTGGATCCCGAGGGTGCTCTGGGCGGCCCGTCCCTGCTGTTCATCACCATGCAGAACGTGTTCCACAAGATGAGCGCTGTGGGCCCCATCTTCGGTATCCTGTTCTATCTGCTGGTGGTCTTCGCCGCTATCTCCTCCTCCATCTCCCTGCTGGAGGTCATCGTGGCCCACTTCGTGGATAAGGCCCGTGCCGAGGGCAAGGGTGACAAGCGCAAGAGCTACACCCTGATCGCCGCTGCCGCTGTCGGTCTGGGCTGCATCCTGGTCTGCGCCGACTGCCTGGGCACCGCCGGTATCGCACCGGCAGACCTGCTGGGCATCGAGAATCCCCAGACCTGGGCCGCCGACTGGCTGGACTTCTGGGATATGTTGTCTGAGGGCGTCATGATGCCTCTGGGTGCGCTGCTGATGTCCCTGATGATCGGCTGGGAGATCGGTCCCGAGGTCGTCAAGGAAGAGGCGGAGCAGCAGGGCAACAAGCTGGTCAGCTATGGCTTCTTCAAGATCTGCGTCAAGGTCATCACCCCGCTGTGCATGCTGCTGATCCTGTACGGCCAGCTCCAGTCCTTCTTCAACTTCTAAAA
>OOAE01002310.1_pt1 | contig 10796 bp, 8 predicted proteins | sample 1671271 | NCBI WGS metagenome assembly OOAE01 (sample SAMN06348139, study PRJEB24527) | human gut metagenome | biome: human gut; feature: ankylosing spondylitis patient; material: feces | host: Homo sapiens | place: China | collected 2015-10 | reverse complement strand
AGCCGCCGGAGCGGTGCTTAAGCCGTAAGGCGGGAATTGTGCGGTGTTGCCTTAGGTAAAAAAGCAAACAAACAGAGCACTTCATTCAAATGCATATAGCGGCTATTTATTTCATACAGAGACAAATAGCGGCACAGAACAGATATAATAAAAGAAGCTATAAAAAGCAGGTATTCACGTGGAGGACGATATCGTTTCTACATGAACACCTGCTTTTTTATTTATTATTTACTGCTGGAATAAATAGTGGTAGCCAAGTATTCATCACTGACCCAACCATAAATCCCACTGTAATATACAACAACCCAGTCAGGCATATTGCTGCTATAGCCGCATTCCCATACGATGATACCGTAGGGGATATTATCCATTTTTTCATAATTTGTACCGGGACCTTTACGCATAACCAGCCCATGATCAGCAGTGGTGTAGGTACAAAGGCTATCAATTCGGCTAAGCGTTACATCTGGTGCAATGCATCCATCCGGCAGAATAATGTCGGCATTGTTTTCGGTATAATCCTGTACTTGCAGCAAGCCCCAAAGGCCATTCTGTTTTGCCCATACGCAGCCATCGCGCGCGGGGGCTAAATCTTCATATTGCCCAGCGGAAATTATCTCATTGCCGTAAACATCCAGAACTAGCTTTTGTCCGGATTGATTTTTCACAACTACCATGCCAGATAAGTCTGCGTAAGGATATTCAACAGTTTCGTTCATGATGGACAAACTCATCTGCGGCTGATAAATGCAGGGGATTACTAAAGCACCGCTTTGGTCGCAATATCCCCAGTTACCGGCTGCATCCTTTACCGCGATTAAAGATTCACCGGCCATGCAGGCATCCTGGTAGTCGAAATCGGTTAAAATTGTACCGTTTTTATCCGCAACGGCAAAAAGTGCAGAATTGTCAACAAGATAACCGGCATATTCATCATCCCAAATGCCTTGCTGGATGCCAACCAAATCAGGAGCATACACCTGTTCGATGGGCGTGCCACTAAATGTATAGACACCAATAGCAGAACGGTAAATCTGGCTGTCACCTAAAATCCACTGGATGCCATACCCGCCGTGCCCGCCCAGCATGGTTGTAAAAGGCATTTGTTGGGCAACCAGCTCCTGGTTAATCTGTTCTTCCAGGGCATTCAGCTTCTGGTAATCGTATGTATCATCTACCCCAATGGAGAGCTCCTGCTCACCATACAGGTACGGGATGCTTTCTGACAAATCTTCCAGAAAAGCATTACAGTTGGCAGCATTAAACAGGCTCCAGCGTTCGCCCTTGCGCACAGCGTACAGATTTCGGGCAGCGGCGTAACCGGCAGTGTGGGTTTCGCGGGAGAAGAGAGGAATCATCTCGTCAAAATCATATTGCGGCGGTAACTTCCAGTTGGCATTGCTAGTGGATGGTATAGCTGTGGCAACAGCTTCACTGGTCGGGGAAAGAGCAGCGGAGGAAGCAGGTTTATTTTCTGGCGCTGCAGCACAAGCGGTAAGCATTATTGCGGTGATAACACTGGCGGAAAATGAGAATAACTTCCTTTTCATGGCTTTTCACTCCTTACGTAAATGATTTTTCGGTAAGATGAAGAAGTAATATAAGAAAGTGAATTCATAAACCCTATGAGATCTTATTTTATCAAAAATATCTGCTAATGGGAATAGCTAACAATTCTACATGGATAAATTTGGATAGTATGACAAAGATTGCAGAACTGGAGTGAAAGTCCGAATTATGGGATGAGTGATCTGCTATAATAGAGAAAAGCAAAACAGAAGGGAGTTTGATTATGCACCAGGAGAAAAAGATGCTGGCTCATATCAGTGAAGACGGAACCCGCGTCCAAACGGTAGCGGACCATTTGCAGGGAACGGCAGTCCTATGTGGGCAATTTGCAGCAGCCTTTGATGCCCAGCAACAGGGAACTTGGCTTGGATTACTGCATGATATTGGTAAATATAGTACAAAGTTTCAAAAGCGCCTGCAAGGTGGAGAGAAAGTGGATCACTCAACGGCTGGTGCACAGGTGGCTGCCCGATATGGTCAAATCCCACTGGCTTTTGCTATTGCGGGACACCATAGCGGCCTGCCGGATGGAGGAGGCCGAAGCGATACCGCGCAGGATGCGACAATGTTTGGACGATTGAAAAAGAGCGTTGAACCCTATACCCAATGGACGAATGAGATTAAACTGCCGTCCATACCGCCCCAGCCGGAAATGATGAAGGAAAATCGTTTTACACAGGCATTTTATACCCGGATGTTGTATTCCTGCCTGGTCGATGCGGACTATCTGGATACGGAAAACTTTATGAGCAGCCCTAAACCGCGCGGACAAGGCCAGACAATGGATGAACTGCTGAAAAGGTTGAACCAATATACCGCAAAATGGAGCCATCCCCAGGGAACCTTGAATCAGCGCCGCAGTTCAATTTTGAGTGCCTGTACAACGGCAGGGCAAACAGGGCGGCGCGGCCTTTATTCCCTGACCGTTCCTACAGGCGGGGGAAAAACGGTAGCGTCATTGGCATTTGCGCTTTCGCTAGCTGTAAAGAACCATATGGACCGGGTTATTTATGTGATCCCTTATACATCCATTATTGACCAGACCGCGGATGTGTTTTCGGAAATATTAGGAGCAGAAAATGTTTTGGAACACCATTCAGGGGTGGACTACTCTGCCAAGGAAGATGATGAGCCGGCAGCCTACCGCAAAGCATTGGCGGCGGAAAACTGGGATGCTCCGGTGGTGGTTACCACATCCGTGCAATTCTTTGAATCACTTTACGGAAACCATGCGTCACAATGCCGTAAATTACATAACATTGCAAATAGTGTGGTCATTTTTGACGAAGCACAAAACCTGCCGGTTCCTTATTTGCGCCCCTGCGTTGCGGCAATCGCGCAGCTGGTACAGCATTACCGCGCAGCAGCGGTGCTTTGCACGGCCACACAACCAGCTTTGCAGCCCTTGTTTGATGAACTGGCGCCTGGGCTGCAGATGACGGAACTTTGCCCACATCCCAAAGAGCAATATCAAGCATTCCGGCGTACAACGCTAAAAATGCGCGGAGAGTTGGAACAAAGCCAGCTTGGCGCAGAACTGGCAGCGCAGGAACAAGTGCTGTGTATTGTAAACCGGAGAAAAACAGCACAGGAATTATACAATAACCTGCCCAAAGAAGGCAGCTACTGCCTGACAACATTGCTATACCCAGCCCATCGCAAACAGTTATTGCAGGAAATCCGGGAACGCTTAAAAGATGGGCTGCCCTGCCGTGTGATATCAACTTCTTTGATCGAAGCGGGTGTTGATGTGGATTTCCCGGCTGTGTACCGCGAGGAAGCAGGTTTGGATTCCATTTTGCAGGCGGCGGGGCGCTGCAATCGAGAGGGAAGACGCCCGGCGGAGCAGAGCTTGGTACAGATTTTCACATTGGAAGGGCAGCATGTACCGCGCATGCTGGAACAGAATGTATCCGCAACGCAAAGCGTCCTGAAAAAATATGCAGATCTGGCATCTCTGGAAGCAATCGAAACATACTTTCTGTTTTACCGTACCTTAAAAGGAGATAAAAGACTGGATGAACAGCAAATTCTGCAAGGGTTCGAGCAGGATATGGAAGGGCGCATTTTCCCCTTTGCAACAGCGGCAGAGAGGTTCCGCTTAATTGAAACACCTGCCGTGACCGTATACATTCCCCAAGGGAAAGGGGAACATTTGCTTGCACGATTGCGTGCAGGAGAGGTAAGCAAAACTTTGTTCCGTCAACTGGGGCAATATGGTGTTCCGGTTTACCCGGATCATCTGAAAACGCTGGAGAATGCCGGGGCGGTTTGCCAAATCAGTGAAGGCATATGGGAATTAGCGGACGGAAGCCTTTACGATAACAACACGGGCCTTGCTATGGAAGCTGAAACGGGAGAAGCCTGGTTTGCATAAAGCAAAAACGGCAGGGAGCCTGCCCTGCCGTTCTTGTGCGATAAAGTAAAATCAACTATTTCTATCCACGGCATAAGCTGCCGACGTAACTTATTATAAAAGAAAACCGAATGAAAAGCAAACAAAAAGTATACATGATAAAAGGATTGACATTTGGTGCAAAGTAGCGTATATTGAAACTATAACAAAAATATAAATTAAAAGCAACTGAAAATAGAAATGCAAAGGAGTTGATGCAGATGATCCAGCTGGAAGTATGGGGGAATTATGCTTTGCTCTCGAGGCCTGAGCTAAAAGTCGAAAGGGTTTCATATGAAGTCCTCACCCCTTCCGCGGCACGCGGCATAGTAGAAGCAATCTATTACCACCCCGGCTTACGGTGGAAAATCCGGAAAATCTATGTTATGAACCCAATCCGCTTTACCAACATCCGTCGGAACGAAGTAAAAAGCAAAATTCTTTGTTCCGATGTACGCAGTGCGATGCAGGGAACAGGGAAAGAGCTTTACCTTGCCACGCCCCAGCAGATCGTTCAGCGTGCAGCCATGGTGTTGCAGGACGTTCATTATGTGATTGAGGCAGAATTTGAGATGACTGACCGTGCGGCACCGAGCGATAATCCGGGAAAGTTCCAGGATATTGTTACCCGGCGTATGTCCAGGGGCCAGTGTTTTCATACCCCTTATTTTGGGTGCCGTGAATTTCCTGCCGCATTCCGCGCATGGCCCGGCGGGCCAATCCCGACCATTGAGGAAACACGGGATTTGGGATTCATGCTATATGACTTTAACTACACTGACCCGCAGAACATAACCCCGATGTATTTCCATGCAAAATTGGAACATGGTGTGTTGAATGTGGCAGACTGCGAGGTGTACCGATGATTTTACAGGCTTTGGTACAATACTATGAAGATTTGCTGGCCAATGGCAAAATCACGCGCCCCGGTTGGACAAGCGCAAAAGTCAGTTGGGCTTTGGAACTGGATGAAAACGGCCAACTGATGGCATTGCACCCCTTGCAGCAAGAGGAAAAGCGCGGTAAAAAAACAGTGCTTGCTCCATGTCAGCTGCAAGTTCCGGAACAGGTTAAACGCTCTAGTGGTGTGGCAGCCAATTTTTTGTGTGATAACAGTGCTTACATGCTCGGCATTGACGGAAAAGGCAAACCGGAGCGTGCAATGCAGTGCTTTGCCGCTGCAAAGGAGCTGCATCTTGCCATTTTACAAAATGTTCCTGGTCAGGCGGCACAGGCAGTGCGGAACTTTTTTATAAACTGGGACCCCAAGGCGGCGGAGCAGAATCCAGCGCTGGAACAAAGTCTCAAGGAACTTTACAAGGGTGGCAATCTGGTATTTCTGATTCGGGAAAACTATGTTCAGGACGATCCGGAAATTCAGGAAGCCTGGCAGCGGCAGTGTGATAAGAACACGGATGCACCGGAAATCCGATGCCTAGTTACAGGGCAAAAGGCACCACTTGCCCGCCTGCACCCGGCGATTAAAGGCGTGACCGGGGCACAGCCTTCCGGCGCATCGATTGTTTCTTTTAATGCGGACGCTTTTTGCTCATACGGACATGAACAGGGGGGCAATGCGCCGGTTGGCAGTTATGCGGCCTTTGCCTATGCACAGGCATTAAACTATCTGCTGGCAGACAGGGAACATGTTCAGCGCGTGGGCGATACCACCATTGTCTGCTGGGCAGCAGGCGGTGAGACCGCCTACCAGCAGGTAGCAATGGATGCATTGTTTGCCATGGATGCGCCTGTCAGCGAAAGCGATGTGCGAAATGCAGTGGACAAGCTGGTCCATGGACAGAGTGTAGAGTGGCAGAACGTGACACTTGACCCACAAAGGCACTTTTATGTGCTTGGCTTGGCCCCTAATGCGGCGCGCCTCTCGGTTCGCTTTTTCTGGCAGGATACATTTCAAACGCTGCTTGATAATGTGCAGAAGCATTATGACCGCTTAGAGATTGTGCGCCCCGCTTATGATAAATTCCCGCGGCTGGGGGTGTATTGGCTGCTGCAGGAAACCGTCAACACCAATTCCCGCAACCCATCGGCAGCACCGCAGCTGGCGGGCGATGTTCTGCGTGCAATCCTGAATAATACAAGGTACCCGGCAACCCTGCTGGATGGCGTTATGATGCGTATCCGCGCAGAGCAAAAAGTAACACGCGGCCGTGCCGCTATTATAAAAGCATACTACCTGCGTAATGAAGATCCCCGTTGCCCAAAGGAGGTATTAACTGTGGAAAATAACAAGGAAACAAATTATCAACCGTATGTTATGGGTCAGCTTTTTGCTGTGCTGGAAGCAATCCAGATGGCGGTAAACCCGGATATCAATACAACCATCAAGGACAGGTATTTTAATGCAGCGGCTTCCACGCCGGCCACTGTGTTCCCAACAATTCTGATGTTGGCGCAAAAGCATATGCAAAAAATGAGCAAGCCACAAAAGATTTATTACGATAAGCAGATCGCTGCGCTGGCGGGCGGAAAACTGGAAGGAAGCTTTCCCGCACGGCTGACCTTGCCGGAACAAGGCGCTTTTATCCTTGGCTATTACCATCAGACACAGGAACGCTATACAAAGAAAGTGGAGGAATAACAATGGCACAGGCAATCAAAAACCGGTATGATTTTGTAATTCTGTTTGACGTTGAAAACGGAAATCCGAACGGCGACCCGGATGCAGGCAACATGCCGCGTGTCGACCCGGAAACGGGATATGGCATTGTTACAGATGTCTGCTTGAAGCGTAAGATTCGCAACTATGTCGAAGTGGCCAAAGAAGATGAAGCAGGATACCAGATTTACATTAAAGATCAGGTTCCCCTGAACCGCAGCGATAAAAAAGCACTCGAATACTTGGGCATTGATGCTGATGCCAAGGATGCCCTGAAAGTCGCCAAGAAAGATGACCCGGAGTTGGACCGTAAAATCCGGGACTTTATGTGCCAGAACTTTTATGATATCCGTACCTTTGGCGCTGTTATGACAACTTTCGTAAAAGGCGCACTGAATTGTGGGCAGGTGCGCGGCCCGGTTCAGTTGAGCTTTGCACGCTCGGTGGATCCTGTCCTCCCGCAGGAAGTGACCATTACCCGTATTGCCATTACGACCGAAGCGGATGCAGAGCGAAAAGGCACTGAGATGGGCCGCAAGTATGTGATACCGTATGGTTTGTACCGTGCAGAGGGTTATGTTTCGGCCAACCTTGCCCGCAAAACTACAGGATTCTCAGAGGATGACCTGCAGCTGCTGTGGCAGGCAATTCTGAATATGTTTGAAAATGACCACAGCGCAGCCCGCGGCAAAATGGCAGTTCGGGAACTGATCGTGTTCAAGCATGATTCGGAGCTGGGCAATGCGCCGTCCTATAAACTGTTTGATGCAGTGCATGTCACGCGTGCCGAAGGGGTAGCCTTCCCGCGCAGTTACCATGACTATGTGGTAACGGTGGATGAAAATCTTCCGGCAGGGGTAACGTGTGAGAGGCTGTCGTAATGGTTTCCCCAGATGATTACCTGCTGATGTCTGGTATCCAGCATTTCAGCTTTTGCCGCCGTCAGTGGGCGCTCATACACCTGGAACAACAATGGTCCGAAAACCAACGCACCGCCGAAGGCCGCCTGCAGCATACCCGCTGCCATGATGTTACCCTGACAGAAAAACGCGGCGATTTGCTGATCGCCCGCGGTATGAGGGTCGTCAGCCACCGCTTAAAACTGACCGGCGACTGCGATGTGGTAGAGTTTCACAAGGATCCAAACGGCGTGTCATTGCAGGGCCGCCGCGGCCTGTGGCAGCCCATGCCCGTGGAATATAAGCATGGCCGCAGCAAGGTAAACGATGCCGACCGTTTGCAGCTCTGCGCACAGGCCATGGCGCTGGAAGAAATGCTGGTGTGCGAGGTGCCGGAAGGGGAAATCTTTTATGAAGAAACCCGGCAGCGGGAACATGTTTCCCTGACACCGGAACTGCGCAGCACCGCGCAGACCATGGCGGATGAGATGAACCGCCTGTTTGCGCGCGGCTATACCCCAAAAAGCAAACCCGGCAAGCATTGCAATGCCTGCTCACTGAAAGAGCTTTGCCTGCCGGCGCTGTATCAGCAGGCAGACCCGGCGGCGTATCTGCGGGAGCATATTGAGGAGGGCGCGCCATGAGAAAGCTGCTCAACACCCTGTTTGTCATCAATGAGGACGCTTACCTGATATTGGATGGCGAAAACCTTGTTGTTACCCGCAATAAGCAGGAAACCCACCGCTATGCCCTGCATACGCTGGAAGGCATCGTCTGCTTTACTTACGCGGGTGCCAGCCCCGCTTTGATGGGAGCTTGTGCCCGGCGGGGCATTGACCTTTGCTTTTTTGACCCGTATGGCAGATTTCAGGCCCGCACCGTGGGGGAAGAACGCGGCAATGTGCTGCTGCGTCAGACGCAGTACCGCGTGTCGGATGACCCGGCCCAGAGCTGTCGATATGCCCGGAGCTTTATCCTTGGTAAAGTGTATAACGCACGCTGGGTGCTGGAACGCGCAACCCGCGATCATCCCCAGCGTGTCCCGGTCGAAAAACTGAAACGCACCTCCACCCAGCTGGCCGCCGCGCTGCCGCTGATACAGACCAGCGATGATCCGGAACAGCTGCGCGGCCTGGAAGGCGAGGCAGCCCAGCGCTACTTTGACTGCCTGAATGACCTGATTCTGCAGCAAAAGCAGGATTTTGTGTTTGAGGGCCGCAGCCGCCGTCCACCGCTGGACAATGTGAATGCGCTGCTTTCGTTTGCCTACAGCATGCTGGCGCGGGAGTGTGCATCCGCCTTGACCGCTGTGGGCCTGGACCCTTATGTTGGCTTTATGCACCGCCCGCGCCCCGGCCGCAAAAGTCTGGCACTTGACCTGATGGAAGAACTGCGGGCGGTTTATGCAGACCGGCTGGTCATCAGCTGCATCAATCAAAAGATCATCACGGCAAAACACCTGCAAAAACAGGAAAATGGTGCCGTACTGCTGACGGATGATGGCCGCAAAGCTTTCCTGACCGCATGGCAGAACAAAAAGAAGGAAGAGATCACCCATCCGTTTTTGAAAGAAAAACTGCCCTGGGGGCTGGTGCCCTATGTTCAGGCGCTTTTGCTGGCCCGTGCTCTGCGCGGCGACCTGGAAGTGTACCCACCGTTTTTCTGGAAGTGAGGTGCCGTTATGTTGGTGCTTGTAACCTATGATGTCAACACCGAAACAGCCGCCGGTCGTCGCAGGCTGCGCAAAGTAGCAAAAGTCTGTGTAGACTACGGCCAGCGGGTGCAAAACTCCGTATTTGAGTGCTTGCTGGATGCCGCGCAATACACGATGTTCAAAGCAAAATTGACCGAACTGATCGATTCGGAATCGGACAGCCTGCGCTTTTATCAACTGGGAAACCATTACAAAAGCAAAGTCGAGCATGTGGGTCTGCACCCGGATTTTGATCAGGATGGAATCTTGTTTGCTTAGTGCGAGGGAAAGGCAATCATAAAATTCCCGGTTCATTCGCACCAGAAAATATGGAAAAAACAGGGGCAGAAAGGGTAAAATACAGCCTTGCCTGTCAGCATGAAGATGCAATCCCCATAAAATTTGTTTCATATGCGCAAAAGTGCCCCACTGTTTTGTGCACTTTTGCTGTCGCTCTCCGCAAGGAGAGCGTGGATAGAAATAGGAGCCCTCCGGTGGGCATCCGGAGTGGCATATGTCGCTCTCCGCAAGGAGAGCGTGGATAGAAATATCACGCGCGGCTAACTGCCAACACCGAAGCCACCGTCGCTCTCCGCAAGGAGAGCGTGGATAGAAATAATTTTTCCGCCGGTGGACACATCATCAGTCAGAGTCGCTCTCCGCAAGGAGAGCGTGGATAGAAATAGAGGTTGAAAACGGTTTTGCCGGTGTGCTTTTCTGTCGCTCTCCGCAAGGAGAGCGTGGATAGAAATTCCCCGGCCATGAATACAATATCGTACACAACCGTCGCTCTCCGCAAGGAGAGCGTGGATAGAAATTGACTGGGCATCTGTCATTACCGCGATGACGTCTGTCGCTCTCCGCAAGGAGAGCGTGGATAGAAATCTTCCCATTGAATAATGTCGCGCACGGGGGGCCAGTCGCTCTCCGCAAGGAGAGCGTGGATAGAAATTATTACGCAGACAAAGACTGTGACTGGGTGCGTGGTCGCTCTCCGCAAGGAGAGCGTGGATAGAAATAGCATCGAACCGGCGAATATCAGGGTGTCCACTAGTCGCTCTCCGCAAGGAGAGCGTGGATAGAAATTACCGTTGTTGGTGTGCTTGCTACTCTCGTTACTGTCGCTCTCCGCAAGGAGAGCGTGGATAGAAATTATCAGGCGAATGCCGTTGATCAGATTCTGCCCGGGGTCGCTCTCCGCAAGGAGAGCGTGGATAGAAATTTGTGGACGACAACAACGCAGATCACGGTAGGCCCGTCGCTCTCCGCAAGGAGAGCGTGGATAGAAATAGGATTGACAGATCACAGTTGTGGGTTGATTGGAGGTCGCTCTCCGCAAGGAGAGCGTGGATAGAAATAGCCCGTCCCCCAGGGGGTGCAGATCACAAATACGTCGCTCTCCGCAAGGAGAGCGTGGATAGAAATCCGATCTATGAAACAGTGATCTTTGACCACACCCACGTCGCTCTCCGCAAGGAGAGCGTGGATAGAAATCATGGCCGCCTGGATTACTTCCCACTTTGCCGGGTCGCTCTCCGCAAGGAGAGCGTGGATAGAAATAAACCCGCCGGGCTTAACGGGGACGATCCAGAGGTCGCTCTCCGCAAGGAGAGCGTGGATAGA
>OOAE01002306.1_pt1 | contig 10816 bp, 10 predicted proteins | sample 1671271 | NCBI WGS metagenome assembly OOAE01 (sample SAMN06348139, study PRJEB24527) | human gut metagenome | biome: human gut; feature: ankylosing spondylitis patient; material: feces | host: Homo sapiens | place: China | collected 2015-10 | reverse complement strand
GCTCTTCCGATCTATGAAGGATATCAACAGCTTCTTCGGCCAGTATCAGGCCGGTGCGGACAGCGAAACACCTGCACCTCAGGTAAGCTTTAAGCAGAATGATCCCGAGGCCAACAGTGCGGTAGAAGGGAGGGAGCAGCATGTATAATATAGCAAAGGATAAGCTGCCAAAGTTATATGCAGCCCTGCAAAATATCGGTACGCTGCTGCTGCCCTGCAAGAACAAGAGCGGTCATGCCGACTTTGCTCCCTACCGCGAGGATGCGGATGTTGTGCTGGATGCGACGCTGACAAACCGCAGCGTGAAGGATGTTTTCTTCCCACAGGTAGAAAATCTGCTGACCTTTAAGACGAGCGGCAAGGAGCTGGCTTTGGAGCAAAATATTCCGCCTGCCGGCGTGACGATTGTCATGGGGGTGCGTGCCTGCGATGCGCGCAGCTTTAAAATTTTAGACAAGGTGTTCTTAAAGGCACCTGTTGATACATATTACAAAACAAGACGCGAGCAATGCGTGCTCATCGGTTTAGGCTGCAGTGCTCCCGAAGAAACCTGCTTCTGCCACGCCTTTGGCATTGACGCAGGCGCTCCGGAGACGGATGTGCAGACCTGGCTGGCAGGCGAGGAGCTTTGCTGGCAGGCTGTGACTGCCAAGGGCGAGGAGCTGACAGCGAAGCTCGTCGAGGGCGGTGTGCTGGCTGAGGCGGAAGCTGCTTCTGCAAAAGCAGTCAGCGAGCAGAAGGAGCAGACGCAGAAGATTTTGAGCGTACTGCCTTTGCATGATTTCAAGGTAAATGACGAGCTGACTGAGGATGAGCTGAAGATATTCAACAGCAAAATCTGGGAGCAGATGGCTGCAGGCTGCCTGTCCTGCTGTACCTGCACCTATGTGTGCCCCACCTGTCATTGCTACGATATCCGCGATTATCAGGAGACGGAAGAGCGCACGCAACGCTATCGTTGCTGGGACAGCTGCATGGCGAAGGATTTTACGCTGATGGCGCATGGCAGTCCGCGTAAGACGAAGGTGGAGCGCTTCCGCCAGCGTTATATGCATAAGCTGGTATATTTCCCTGAAAACAACGAAGGCGAATATGCTTGCGTAGGTTGCGGACGCTGCCTGCAGAAGTGTCCGGTGCAGCTGAATATTGTCAAGGTTGCCAAGGCCTTGGAAAAAGCGGAGGTGAAGCAGGATGTGTAATTGTCAGGATACCTTGATTCCGCAGATTGGCGTGGTGACGGATATCTGCACGGAAACGGCTGATGTAAAAACCTTCCGCGTGGAGAAAATCGGCGGCGGTAAGCTGTTTGAGCATCTGCCGGGACAATGCGCTATTCTTTCTGTTCCAGGTAAGGGTGAGGCGATTTTTTCCATTACCTCTTCTCCGACGAACGAAAAATATATGGAGTTCAGCATTAAACGCTGCGGCTCGATTACGAACTTTTTGCATTTTGATATTGAACCCGGTCAGCAGATAGCGGTACGCGGACCTTACGGCAATCATTTTCCTGTCGAGGATAAATTAAAGGGCAAGGATTTGCTGTTTATTGCCGGCGGTATCGGTTTGGCGCCGCTGCGCAGTGTAATCAATTATATGCTGGATAAGCGTGACGATTACGGCAGGATTGATGTTGTTTACGGCGCGCGCAGTAAGGAAGATTTTGTACGTTATGATGAGCTGACGAATGTGTGGCCGTCGCAAAAGGATACACGCGTGCATCTGACGATTGACCGTGCGCAGGAGGGCTGGACGGGCAATGTAGGCTTTGTGCCGAATTTCCTGAAGGACCTGAAGTTTACGCCGGATAAGACGGTGTTGCTGTGTGGTCCGCCGATTATGATTAAGCTGTGCCTGGCGGCGTTGATTGAGATGGGCTTTGAGAAGAAGCAGGTTTATACGACGCTGGAGCTGCGCATGAAGTGCGGCGTGGGCAAGTGCGGTCGCTGTAATATCGGCAAGAAGTATGTGTGCAAGGATGGACCGGTGTTTACCTGCGACGAGCTGGATGAGATGCCGGACGAATATTGATTCTTCGCAATTAAATATCGCTTGGCTCAGGAAAAATTTCTTAACGCAAATTTCGTGTGGATTCAAGACGAAGTGCCGCAAAACTCGCGCTATGCTTACATATCTTTCTATATTAGTTTGCTTATCGCTCAAACAGTTGCGACACTTCTGTGAATCCGGACACTTATTTACTAAAATTTTTATTCGCATCACGATATTATAATTGCTTACGTTGTGAGTCCTCTAGAGTTCTGTTGCCTCATGCAAGGATGCTTGCATCGCCGCCGGCGATAACTGGGGGTGTCTTGTAGGCACTTCGCTTGTAGTTCTACAGAATTTAATTTACACATATACATTTTTTGGAGAAGAAAATATAAGGAGCAAAAATATGGAAGAAATGGTAACTGTTTACCTGCTGGGCAAAAAGTACAGTGTCCCGGCAACCCTGACCATTATGGATGCCATGGAATATGCAGGCTTTAAGCTGGTGCGCGGCTGTGGCTGCCGCAGCGGCTTTTGTGGAGCTTGTGCAGTAATTTATCGCCTGAAGGGCAGTACGGAGCTGAAGGTTGTGCTTTCCTGCCAGACGAAGGTTGAGGAAGGTATGTGCGTTGGCAAGATTGATTCCTTCCCGATTAACAAGCGCACCTTTAATATTGAAGAGATTAAGGCAAGCGATAATATTGTCGGTCAGCTGTATCCGGAAATCTTCAGCTGCATTGGCTGCAATGCCTGCACGAAGGGCTGTCCGCAGGGCCTGAATGTTATGCAGTATATTGCTTACGCTCAGCGCGGCGAATATGAGAAGGCAGCACATGCTTCCTTTGACTGCGTTGGCTGCAATATCTGTGCATCCCGCTGCCCGGCGCAAATCAGCCACAGCGCTGTCGGCCTGCTGTGCCGTCGCCTGACCGGCAAATATATTGCGCCGAAGTGCGAGCATCTGGCTAAACGTGTTGCCGAAATCGAAAACGGCGATTATGTAACGCTGCTCGAAAAGCTGAAAAATATGCCTTTGGACGAAATCAAAGACCTGTATAATAAGCGTGAGATTGAAAAATAAGGAGGTGCGGCAAGGTGAGTGCATTTACTGAAGATATGTTAAAATCTATGGCTAAGGTTGAAGCTACCCGTGCCCAACGTCTGCACGCTTCTATCGAACGCTTTACGGCAGAGGAAAAGGACGAGCTGCTGAAGGAGTTCCATCCTGACTACAGCTCTAAGGGCTTCAAGGTACTGGAGGTTGGTCCCAACAAGGGACAGAAGGTGCCGGTAGAATTGGCACAGCTGTTGGAGGGCAAAAGCCGCCTGCAGGATGTAGAGCTTGATTTGGAAAAAGTGGACTATGACGTTGATGTGCTGGTTATCGGTGGCGGCGGCGCCGGTGCTTCCGCTGCGTTGGAAGCACATAACGGCGGTGCAAACGTCCTCGTGGTTACAAAGCTGCGTATGGGCGATGCCAACACTATGATGGCCGAGGGCGGTATTCAGGCTGCGGATAAGGGCAACGATTCCCCGGTGCAGCATTATCTGGATGCCTTTGGCGGCGGTCACTACAAAAATATTCCCGAGCTGTTGGAAGAACTGGTAACCAACGGACCGTTGGCGATTGACTGGCTGAGCAAGCTGGGCGTTATGTTTGACAAGGAGCAGGACGGTACTATGGTGACGACGCATGGCGGCGGCACAAGCCGTAAGCGTATGCATGCTTGCGCCGATTACACCGGTGCTGAAATCATGCGCGTGCTGCGCGACGAGGTGCAGAACCGCGGTATTCCGGTGTTGGAGTTTTCACCCGCAGTTGAGCTGCTGCTGGACGAAGAGGGCAAAACTGCCGGTGCGGTGCTGTGGGATTTTGATGCGCAGGAGTACAAGGTTGTACGCGCAAAATGCGTAATCATGGCAACCGGCGGTGCAGGACGCTTGCATTATCAGGGCTTCCCAACCTCTAACCATTACGGTGCGACTGCCGACGGTCTTGTTATGGCTTATCGTGCCGGTGCGCCGCTGATTTATGCGGATGCTATTCAATATCATCCGACGGGTGTTGCTTATCCGGCGCAGATTTATGGCGCGCTGGTTACCGAAAAGGTGCGCTCGATTGGTGCGCAGCTGGTAAACAGCGAAGGCGAAATCTTTATGCATCCGCTGGAAACTCGTGATGTGGCGGCTGCGTCTATCATCCGTGAGTGTACTGCCAGAGGCAAGGGCGTGAAGGCGCTCGATGGTGTAGCGCTGTGGCTTGATACGCCGCTGATTGAAATGCTGCATGGCGAGGGCACTATTGCCAAACGTATTCCGGGCATGCTGCGCATGTATGCAAAGTTTGGCATTGACCTGCGCAAGGAACCGATTTTGATTTATCCGACGCTGCATTATCAAAACGGCGGTATCCTGATTGACAAGGATGCGGAAACCAAGCTGCCGGGACTGTTTGTTGCCGGTGAAGCTGTAGGCGGTATTCACGGTACTAACCGTCTGATGGGCAACAGCCTGTTGGATATCATCGTCTTTGGCCGTATTGCAGGTACTAAGGCTGCCGAAGCAGCGAAAAATGTTAAGCTGGGCAAGCTGAGCCTAGAGCATGTACGTCGCTACGCTGAGGAAGAAAAGGCTGCCGGCGTGCAGGGCGAGCTGTCGCCGAAGCTGCTGCCGGTTTATACTCATGGCAGAGATGTAAGGTAAAAGTATTAGATAAATAAAAAACATACAACGGCAAACTTCACAGCTTGTTCGTTGTATGTTTTTGTTTTATATGCTAAATATGTTTTAAGACAACCGTGTTGCAGGGTGGCATTGCCAAAATTCTTCGGAATGGAGGTGATGTCTATGGTATATTTCAGTTTTCAGGACTTAATGTCTTTTGGAATTTTTATCGTAGCATTGCTGACGTTCATTTTTCAGAACAGAAAGTAATCTCGGACATAGAAAAACCGCCCCAAAACTTTGCAGGTTTGGCGGGGCGGCTTTCTAGCTAAACACCAACAGGCAACCCACCTTGTGGGCGGTTGTCTTCTTTATTTATAATATAACATGAAGCGGAGTTTTTTTCAAGGAATTACTTGTGAACTTTTGGGGGCGGCGCATTGGTAATGGTGCGCCAGTTTTGGCTATGTGATATAATGGGAAGAAAGCAATGATAATTCTGAGCGTTTATAATTGATTTATATGCTAAGTGAAAGTATAGAATAAGGAGGTTTTAGCGTGGCAGATATGCTTACCCTTTACCATGGAAGCAACGTCATTGTAAAAAATCCTAAAGTATTGACCAATGGCTTTTATAAAGATTTTGGCTACGGCTTTTATTGTACCAATTTAGAAAAACAAGCGCAGCGTTGGGCGTTGACTAAGCGTAATAAGCATGTAGTGAATATCTATAGCTATGAACCTGACAGCACACTGAATATCCTAAAATTTACTACTATGACTGATGAATGGCTGGAATTTGTTGTTGCCTGCAGGCGTGGCATTGAACACCATTATGATATTGTGGAAGGGCCAATGGCGGATGATACGATTTGGGATTATATTGAAAGCTACGTAGATGGCAGTATAACAAAAGAAGCCTTTTGGGTGTTGGTAAAATTCAAATATCCCACTCACCAGATTGTTTATTGCACAGAGCGTGCTCTGGCAACGCTGCAGTTTGTAAGGAGTTATGCGTTATGACAAATCTTTACTTTCCTGACGAAGAAATAACAAAAAATGATTTGTACTTTATGTGTTACATGGTGGAGCGTGTGGCCCGTAAGCTAAAGCAGCATAACGCTTATGTAGTTAATACCATAGGAGAGGCTGAGCTGCGTCATTTAATCAGCGTGGCTAACGTGCTGCACAGCGTTAATCCCATGCAGGTTGAAGCTGATTGGATTACAGAGTATAACCTGCAGCAGGGTACTTTTGATATCACTGCGGTTGATAAGAATTTATGCGAGCAGATTCCGGCGGCTACTGCGATGGGCAAGGTATATATGCGTCTTATTCTTGCTACGTTGCAGCCTGATGAAGATTACGTTCAGGGCATGCTGCGGGTATATAATAATCCTATTTGTGAAGTGATTGATAATTATAATGCCAGCGCCTATTATGAGCCTTCGTATGTAATCGCAAGAGCTTATAATGATGGTGGTTTTTAAGAAAGGAGCATACTTATGCAAAAACTTTTAGCGTTCTTCCTGGCGATGCTGCTCAGCGTCAGCGTAATTGCCGGCTGCGGCAGTAACAGTCCCAAGACCAACGATAAGCAGACAACCCAGACAACAACTGTTAATACAACCAAGAGCAACAATGGCCAGAACACTGCGGCCAACGTCAAGGCCAACAGCGGCAAAATCAAAATCAGCGAAAGTGCTGCCTATACCGATAAGGAGCACGTTGCTGCCTATATCAACGAATATAAGCGCTTGCCGCACAATTATATTACGAAAAACGAAGCCAAAAAGCTTGGCTGGCAGACTAAAGGCACACTCGACAAGGTTGCACCCGGCAAATCCATCGGCGGCGACCGCTACGGCAATTACGAAGGCAAGCTGCCGAAGAAAAACGGCCGCAACTGGAAGGAATGCGACATTGATTATGTGAAGGGCAATCGTAACGCGAAGCGCATTGTCTTTTCCAACGATGGCCTGATTTACTATACCGGTGATCACTACAAGTCCTTCAGCAAGCTTTACGGAAAATAAGGAGATTAACATGAGAACAATCACATTAGACCTTGAGCGCATGACATCCGTGCCTGCGCTGCATAAATATCTGCGCAGCGCGCTGGCATTACCTGTGTACTACGGCGCCAATTTAGACGCGTTGTATGATTGCCTGACGGAAATCGTCGAGCCGACGCAGATCATTGTGCCTGCTGATATTACCGACAATGAAAAGCTTGGCTGGTATGGCGAGCAGCTGCTGCAGGTTTTGCAGGACGCAGCGGAAGAAAACGAAAATTTACAGGTAACAGTGAAATAGCAATACGAAGGACGGGCCTTGGCGGTTCGTCCTTTTTACTTTTATCCGCAGGCGTGATATAATTTTAGAGTGTAAATTTTTCACAGGGAGATAAGTAAAATGATTTTAAGTGCAGAGGATTTGTCGTACAGCTATGGCGACAGATTGTTGTTTGAAAATATTACATTTAACGTAGAAGAGGGCGACAAGTACGGTATTATCGGTGTCAACGGCACCGGTAAAAGTACTTTGCTGCGCATGATTGCCAATCATGAGGCTGGTGACGGCAAGCTGACGATTCCCGGCGGCGTGGTGATGGAATATCTGCCACAGGATCCGCCGTTTGAGGCAGACGCAACTGTTCTGGAGCAGGTTTTTAAAGGCGATTCCCCGCTGATGGTGCTCTTGCGCGATTACGAAACTGCGGTGGAGCAGGCTGCAGCGGAGCCTGATAACAAAAAGCTGCAAAAGCATTTGCTTGATTTGCAGCAGCAGATGGATGATAAATATGCCTGGCAGCTGGAAAGCGAAGCGAAGGCGGTGCTTACGCAGCTTGGTATCACTAATCTGCAGCAGCAGATGGGCGAGCTGAGCGGTGGCCAGCGCAAGCGCGTGGCCTTGGCCGGTGTGCTGGTGCGTCCGTCGGACCTGCTGATTTTGGACGAGCCTACCAACCATATGGATAACGCCACTGTTGCCTGGCTGGAGCAAAAGCTGTTGGCGCGCAAGGGCGCTTTGCTGATGGTAACACATGATCGTTATTTCTTTGACCGTGTTGTTAACCGCACCTTGGAGATTGACGGCGGCAAAGGATATGTTTATGTCGGCAACTACAGCCTGTTTTTGCAAAAGCGTGAGGAACGCCGCATTGCAGAGGCCTCTGCTGCGCAAAAGCTGCGCAATATCTATCGTCGTGAGCTGGCATGGATTAGCCGTGGCGCGGAAGCACGCCGTACCAAAAAGAAGGACCGCGTGGAGCGCTTTGCTCAGATTGAAGCGGAAGTGAAGAACGTCAAGACGGAAGCAAATCTGGAAATGTCCTCCGTCAGCAGTCGTCTTGGCAAAACAATCATCGAGCTGGAAGATATCGGCATGGTGTGGGATGGCAAGGATTATATCAAGGATTTCAGCTATATCCTGCTGCGTAATGACCGCATCGGTATCGTCGGTCCTAATGGTGCCGGCAAATCAACGCTGATGGATATTATCGCCGGCAAGCTGCAGCCTACGAGCGGCGAAATGCGCGTTGGCCAGACAGTGAAGATCGGCTATTTTGCGCAGCACAGCGAGTTTCCGGACAGCAATATGCGTGTGCTGGAATATATCAAGGAAGCGAATAATTATATTGAAACGGCCGATGGTCAGCGCATCAGCGCAGCACAGATGCTGGAACGCTTCCTCTTCCAGCCGGAGCTGCAATGGGTGCCGGTGTCCAAGCTCAGCGGCGGTGAAAAACGCCGCCTGTATCTGCTGCGTGTGCTGATGACGGCACCGAACGTACTGCTTTTGGACGAACCGACAAATGATCTGGATATCCCGACGCTTTCTGTTTTGGAGGATTACCTCGACAGCTTCGCCGGTGCGGTTATCGCCGTGTCCCATGACCGTTACTTCCTCGACCGTTTTGCGCAAAAGATTTTTGCGTTGGAGCAGGATGGCAGCATCAAGCCGTATATCGGCGGCTACAGCGATTATGCAGAAGCTCTGCAGGAGGAAAGCGCACAGCAGGCGCAGCCTGCAAAGGCTAAGCCGGTGGCTGTAGCAAAGCCTGCCGAAGAGCCTGCGAAGAAGAAAATGACTTATGGCGAGCGCCTGGAGCTGGAGCGTCTTGACCAGGAGATTGCACGCAGCGAAGCAGAGCTGAAAATGCTGGGCGCGGAAATCAACCAATGTGGCAGCGACTTTACCCGTCTGGCAGATTTGACGAAGCAGCAGGAGGCTGTGCAGCAAAAGCTGGATGAGATGGTGGATCGTTGGGCTTATCTTTCCGAATTGGCAGAAGCAGAAGGCTGAGCTTGACAAGCAGGCTGCTTATTGTTAAAATTAAATCTGAAAAATTGTTGTGGATTTTTTCTGATTCAATAGTCATCTTTTCGCCACACGACTGTGTTTGCAGCCGTGTGGCTTTTGTTATATTAGGGAAAATGGGAGTAAAGATATGCTAAAAATTTTACACAAGGATTATAAGGATAAGGTTAAGCGTCTGCTGAGCGTGATGCTGCCGATTATCGGCACGCAGATTGCGATTATGGGCATGAACTTTTTTGATGCCAGTATGTCCGGGCAGGCAGGTGATGCGGATTTGGCCGGCGCTGCGATTGGCGGTAATATCTGGATGCCGGTGCAGACCTGCTTTGCAGGCATTTTGCTGGCGGCGATGCCTTTGATTGCCAACCTTTTGGGTGCAGGCGAAAAAGAAAAAATCTCCACGGTAGTACGCCACGGCATGCTGTTGGCCGTAGCCTTTTCTGTGCTGATAATTGTCGGCGGTGTTATCTTTCTGCCGTCGTTTTTGCAGGGCATGGGCCTGGCACCGGAGGTTTATCACATTGCGCTGTGGTATATGGCCGGTCTTGGCATAGGCGTGCTGCCGTTCTTTCTCATCACGCCGTTGCGCAGTCTGGTAGATACTTTGGGTTATACTAAGCTTTCAATGAAGATTTATCTTTTGGCGCTGCCGGTGAATGCTTGCCTGAACTATGTGCTGATTTTCGGCAAGCTGGGCTTGCCGCGCTTGGGCGGCATTGGCGCCGGCGTAGCAACGGGTATTACGTTTTGGCTGCTTTTGGTGATGTTCGCGGTGGTGGTGTCGAAGCTGCAACCGTTCAAGCAGTACGATGTGCTGGGCTTTGTGCGCCCTCTTAAGCAGCTGGTGGCAGAATATCTGCGCATTGGCGTGCCTATGGGCGTGGCCATTTTTATGGAAACAAGCATCTTTGGCGTTGTGGCGCTGTTTATTGCCAAATTTGGCACGGAGGTTATTGCTGCGCATCAGGCGGCACTTAACTTCTCTTCGCTAATTTATATGTTCCCCATGAGCTTCTCACTGGCGCTGACGATTGTGGTGGGCGTTGAATATGGTGCGAAAAACTATCAGGGAGCGCGCGATTACACGGCACTTGGCTTGGAGATGAGCCTTTTTATCGCTATGCTTTACATGGTGCTGGAGCTGGTGGCGCGCGAGTATATCGCACTCATTTATACAACGAATCCGCACGTTATTGAGCTGGTGAAGGTGTTTATTATCTACGCTATTATGTGGCAGGGAGGCGACGCAGTCGCGGCGCCGATTCAGGGTATTTTGCGTGGCTATAAGGATGTTAACGCTACATTTTGGTGCAGCATGCTGGCTTATTGGGCAATTTGCCTGCCGGTGGGCCTGCTTTTGGATTACAAGTTTAATAACGGTGCCTTTGCTTATTGGCAGAGTTTGGATATAGGTGTAATCTGCAGTGCTGTTGTTTTATCGCTGCGTCTTGTTTTGCTGCAGCGCAGGATAAAGAAGGATGAAGAATGATTGAGGAGCGGCGCAAGCTGCTCCTTATTTTATACTTTAAATGTAGTTGTATAGTAGAATAATGTACGCGTATGATATTCGTTAGGAAAAATGATAGAATATTAAACAATGCCAATAGTTTAGACTTTGGGTGAAAAACGCCTAAACGCACTTCTAGTAGCAGGTAAAAAAGCAAATTTGAAATTTTATATGCCGCTTTCAGTAAAATATTTTCTAAAACAGGCTTATAAAATTGATTTTTTTGCTTTTTTAATGTTACAATGAGCATGAAAGGAGTTGATTTCATGCTCTGTCAATTTTCATTTAAAAATTTCAAATCATATAAAGATGAAACAGTTTTTGATATGCAGG
>OOAE01002305.1_pt1 | contig 10817 bp, 7 predicted proteins | sample 1671271 | NCBI WGS metagenome assembly OOAE01 (sample SAMN06348139, study PRJEB24527) | human gut metagenome | biome: human gut; feature: ankylosing spondylitis patient; material: feces | host: Homo sapiens | place: China | collected 2015-10 | reverse complement strand
ATGTATATTTATAAACAAGCAAGTTGATATTTATTCACTTGCGAAACTTTAGTATTTATTAAGAAGTGACCTCATTGCCTCATTTATAGAAATCGTATACCAATTAATCTCCGAGGTACTTGTAAGCATTTCGAATTGCTCTTTGTACATCTTGCTTAAATATTTGATTATTAATTCTTCTTGGTGCAGGAACATTCCATTTGTTTATTTTAGGGTCGCGAGAATAAAAATACAATCCAGCCTCTTCATCGAATTCCTTCGCATTGAAAAGATAAGGTGTATTCCTATGTTGTTGCGCTCCTTTACGGACACTTACTAAAATAAAACATTTCCCCAATTAATTCACTTGTATTTTCCTCATGAGGAAAATACAAGTTATTTGGTATAGAATCCTTTAACTTAAAAAAAGCTTTGGTTTTTGTTTCACTATCGTACAAACAAAGGGTATTGGATACGACTTTAATTTTGTGAGACTTGGTAAATGTTGTATATTCACCATATAATTTTCCTTTTAAGAATAATCTGAGAGAAACATTTGCCCTGAGAGCATCTTGTAGCAGACCCGACAATATGGTTCTTTGTATCACTTTGAAATTATCTCTCTTTATCTTCAACGTACCTAAATACTTAAAATCATATTCAGTAATATAGCCTTCTACCTTTGTTTTTAAAGAGAATGTAACAGAATCGTCATGGCATTCTAAGCATAGTTTTTCTAATTCTGTGGCATAATTCTCCACATTATCATAGTCTCTGATAGTTGATGTGCTTTTTTTACAACTAACTATCAGAAAACAAATAGTTGTATATATACAAATAGTAATAATTTTCATAAGGTGTGGATTAGGTTTAACATATCGCAAATATAACGAAATAATATATAGGGTGTACGCGGAACAATCATTTTTAACATTGGTTAAGCGACTGGTAATTCAATCTTTTTCTTAAGCTTTTCTCACCGCTCGCGTCCGCCGTCCGATCAGATTCCGTTCGCCGCCCGATCAGATTCCGTTCGCCGCCCGATCAGATTCCGTTCGCCGTCCGATCAGATTCCGTTCGCCGTCCGATCGGATTCCGTTCGCCGCCCGATCAGATTCCGTCCGCCGTCCGATCGGATTCCGTTCGGGTGACGATGACTTTTCGTGAGGGTTTTGCTGCAAGAATTGAACAGCTAAAGATGCAAGTCGTAGTTCGATGTGCAGCAAAACAATGCGTAAAGCTGACCGACGGCACGAATTATTGCTATATATAATAGGTGGTATGAAGTTTTTTCGTTAATTTTGCGAAAGATTAATCGTGACACCCCACATATAACTTTATATTTCCGGAATGAAAGAATTTGTAATATCTGAAGTAAAGGCTGAGACAGCCATTCTTGTCGGTCTGATAACGAAGGATCAGGACGAGGCAAAGACAAAAGAATATCTCGACGAGCTGGAGTTCCTTGCCGACACCGCAGGTGCCGTAACCGTAAAGCGCTTCACGCAGCGCGTGGGCGGACCAAGCTCGGTGACGTACGTGGGTACGGGTAAGCTGGAGGAGATACGCGCATACATCGAGGCTGAGGAGGACGCTGAACGCCCCGTCGGCATGGTCATCTTCGACGACGAACTCTCGGCAAAGCAGATGCGCAACATCGAGAAAGTGCTGCAGGTGAAAATCCTCGACCGCACATCGCTCATCCTCGACATCTTCGCCATGCGCGCGCAGACGGCTGCGGCAAAGACACAGGTGGAGCTGGCGCAGTATCGCTATATGCTTCCGCGTCTGCAACGTCTGTGGACTCACCTCGAACGCCAGGGCGGCGGCTCGGGCTCGGGTGGCGGCAAGGGTTCTGTGGGTCTGCGCGGACCTGGTGAGACGCAGCTCGAGATGGACCGCCGTATCATCCTCAACCGCATCACGCTGCTCAAGCAGCGCCTCGTAGAGATTGACAAGCAGATGAGCACTCAACGCAAGAACCGCGGACGTACCATACGCGTGGCACTCGTGGGATACACCAACGTGGGCAAGTCGACCATTATGAACATGCTCGCAAAGAGCGAGGTGTTCGCCGAGAACAAGCTCTTCGCCACGCTCGACACTACGGTGCGCAAGGTGGTGATAGACAACCTACCGTTCCTGCTCGCCGACACCGTGGGCTTCATACGCAAATTGCCCACCGACTTGGTCGACTCGTTCAAGTCGACACTCGACGAGACACGCGAAGCCGACCTGCTGCTGCACGTGGTAGACATCTCGCACCCCGACTTCGAGGAGCAGATACGCGTCGTGGAGAACACACTGAAGGAGTTGGGATGCGCCGACAAACCGTCGATGATTGTGTTCAACAAGATTGACAACTACACGTGGACCGAGAAGGAGGAGGACGACCTCACGCCGATGACGAAGGAGAACATAACGCTCGACGAGCTGAAGCGCACATGGATGGCACGACTCGGCGAGAACTGTATGTTTATCTCGGCTAAGGAGAAACTGAACATCGACGAGTTCCGCGAGACAATATACCGTAAGGTGCGCGAGCTGCACGTGCAGAAGTATCCGTACAACGACTTCCTGTATATGGATGTGGAATAAGGTGGTGAGGTGGTGAAAAGGTGTTGTTGTGGTGAGATGGTGAGATGGTGACATATGCAAATCTCAACATCACAACATCTCAACATCATATCTCAACACCTCAACACCATATCTCAACATCATATCTCAACACCTCAACACCATATCTCAACATCATATCTCAACACCTCAACATAACAACATCTCAACACCAAAAGCACATGATATATCGCAACTTAACCGAAAACGAAATCTCGACTCTACAAGCCAACAGCTGCTGGGCAGAAGACTGGCAACGCATTGAGGTGAGCGAAGATTTCGAGCCTCGCTTCTTACACGGCGTAATGTTCTACGGCGATATACGCCTCGGAGCATTCACAAACAACGTGGAGGTGAGCCGCGGCTTCATGAAACACGCAGGCGTGAACAACGCCACACTGCGCAACGTAACCATTGGCAACAACTGTCTCATAGAAAACATTTCTGGATACATTAACAACTATATCATTGGCGACGATTGCATCATATCCAATGTATGCACTATGGAAACAACCGACGGTGCAACATACGGAGAAGGCAACTTGATATCGGTGCTCAACGAGGTGGGCGACGGAAACATTATACTCTTCCACGGACTGACAAGCCAGATTGCAGCACTTATGGTCAAACACTTCCACAACCGACAGCTGAAGGATGCCATACGCCGACTGATACGCGAAGAGATAGAACGCACTTCGCCAGATATGGCAACCATCGGTAACCGAGTGAAGATTGTGAACACTAAGGAGATTACGAATACCGTTGTCTACGACGACTGCGAGATAGCGGGCGCAGCACGACTCAGCGACTGCACTCTGATGAGCAACAGCGATGCATCGGTGTACATCGGTACAGGAGTAATCTGCGAGAACTCAATCATCAGCAACGGCTCGGCTATAACCAACAGCGTGAAAATGCAGGACTGCTTCGTTGGCGAAGCATGCAAATTGAGCAACGGCTTCACCGCAGCAGGCAGCGTGTTCTTCGCCAACTCGTACATGGCGAACGGAGAGGCATGCGCAGCGTTCTGCGGTCCGTTCACCGCTTCGCATCACAAGAGCTCACTGCTCATCGGCGGACAGTTCTCATTCTACAACGCCGGCTCGGCTACCAACTTCTCCAACCATGCCTACAAGATGGGACCGATGCACTACGGAACGCTCGAACGCGGATCGAAGACTGCCAGCGGTGCATACATACTGATGCCGGCGCATATCGGAGCATTCTCGGTGTGCTTCGGCAAACTGATGTACCACCCCGACACACGCTCGCTACCCTTCTCGTATCTTATAGCATATAACGACACCATGTACCTGGTGCCAGGACGCAACCTGACAACCGTGGGACTGTACCGCGACATACGCAAATGGCCCAAACGCGACATGCGACCAAACGGCGCACGCAAAAGCATTGTCAACTTCGACTGGCTCTCGCCGTTCACCGTGGGCGAGATACTGCGCGGAAAGAAGATACTGGAAAATCTGCGCAACGCATCTGGCGAAGATGTGCCGACGTACAACTATCATGGGTATGTCATCAAAAACTCGTCGCTGCGCAAAGGCATCAAATACTACGACATCGCACTGCGCATATACATGGGAGCGGTGCTCAAACGCCATGCACCGATGGAGCCGACAACGAACGTGGGCACCGGACCGTGGACAGACCTGTCGGGACTGTTGCTGCCCGTATCGGAGGAACAGCACCTCGTGGACGATATTCTCTCGGGCGAGATTGACACCACCGAGGATATTGCCGAGCGATTTGAGGAGATAAACGCCAACTATTCCGAATACCGCTGGGCGTGGTCGTATCGGATGATTATGGACTACTACGGCTTCTCAGAGCTGAACGAGGAGAACGTGGAACGAGTGAAGCGCGACTACGTCACGGCACGACGTGCATGGATTGCCGAGATTAAAAAGGATGCCGCAAAGGAATACGAACTGGGCGACGTGGAGGAAGAGGTGTTCAACAACTTCAACGAACAGCTCGACAAGGAGGTTGACTTTGAAAACCAGAAACTCTATATGTAATATTTTAGACAAAACAACAATAATGAAATTCAAATCCTTTCTTATTGCCGCAATACTCTCACTGGGAACAGCGGCTACTGCTTCAGCATACGAATACGAGACAGTGAAGGGCGACCCGATGCAGACACGCATCTACACACTGCCCAACGGACTGAAGGTTTATCTTTCTGTGAACAAGGAGCAGCCACGCATACAGACTTACGTGGCTGTGCGCACTGGTTCGCGCAACGACCCTGCCGAGACAACGGGCTTGGCTCACTATCTGGAGCACCTCATGTTCAAGGGAACACGTCTCTTCGGCACCACAGACGCAGCGAAGGAGCAGCCCTATCTCGACGACATCGAACGCCGATACGAGCACTACCGCACCGTGACCGACCCCGAAAAACGCCGCAAGCTCTATCACGAAATCGACTCGGTGTCACAGATTGCTGCGCAGTATTTCATCCCGAACGAGTACGACAAGCTGATGGCTGCCATCGGAGCCAACGGCACCAACGCTTATACAAGCAACGACGTGACGTGCTACGTGGAGAACATACCGTCGAACGAGGTGGACAACTGGGCACGCATCCAGGCTGACCGCTTCCAGAACATGGTCATCCGCGGCTTCCACACAGAACTTGAGGCTGTGTACGAGGAGTACAACATGCACCTCACAAGCGACTTCGACAAGGAGTGGGCTGCACTCGGCAAGAAACTCTTCCCTACTCACCCCTACGGCACACAGACCACTATCGGTACGCAGGAGCATCTGAAGAACCCATCAATCACGAATATAAAGAACTACTTCAAGCACTACTATGTGCCGAACAACGTGGCTATCTGCATGGCGGGCGACTTCGACCCGGAGGCAGTGATGGCTACCATCGACAAGTACTTCGGCTCGTGGAAGAAGAGTGAGCAGGTGAAGTACCCGCACTTCGCACCGGTGAAGGACCTCACGGCTCCGGCTGATACTACCGTAATCGGACAGGAGGCTGAGAACGTGTTCCTCGGCTGGAAGATGGACGGCTCGGCTTCGCTGCAGGCTGATACGCTCGACGTCATAGACCGTATGCTCGCCAATGGCAACGCCGGACTCATCGATATAAACGTAAACCAGAAGATGCTCTGCCAGGGTGTGCAGTCGGGCAAGATAGACATGCGCGACTACTCGCAGTTCATTATGATTGGTCAGCCCAACGAGGGACAGTCACTCGACGAGGTGAAGGCTATCATGCTCGCAGAAATAGAGAAGCTCAAGCGTGGCGAGTTCAGCGACAAGTTGCTGCCTTCGGTTAAGAACAACATGAAGCTCGAATTTCTGCGCTCGCTCGACAGTAACGAGAGTCGCGCAACGTCGTTCGTCAACACCTTCGTCTACGGACGCCCGTGGAAGACGCAGGTGGAACGCTTCGACCGCATCGCCGGTATCACCAAGGAGCAAATCATGGACTTCGCCCGACGCCATTTCACCGACGGCTACGCCATCGTCTACAAACGTCAGGGCGAAGACCCCACACAGAAGAAGATTGAGAAGCCCTCTATCACGCCGATACCTTCCAACCGCGACCTGCAGAGCGCACTCGTGAAGGAGATAAAGGAGTCGAAGGTGAAGCCTATTGAGCCGGTATTCCTCGACTACACCAAGGACTTCGCTCGCACTACTACAAAGAAGAAGCAGCCGGTCTACTACATCCAAAACACGCAGAACGACCTCTTCGAGCTTCACTTCGTGTACGATTTCGGTTCGGAGGCTAACAAGTGGCTACCCTACGCCACCGACTATCTCGACCTGCTCGGCACCGGCACGATGTCAGCAGCAGAGGTTAAGGAGCGTTTCTACGAGCTTGGCTGCGAATACAGCTTCACCCCCACATGGTCTACTATGACCGTATCGCTCAGCGGTCTCAGCGAGAACATGACCGAGGCAATGAAACTCATGGAGCAAATGCTCAACAACGCAAAGGTCGACAACGAGGCTTACAGCAAGTACGTTGACAACCTGCTGAAGGGTCGTCGCGATGCGAAGCTCAACCAAAAGGAGAACTTCTCAGCACTGCGCAACTACGCATTCTACGGCAAGTACAACCCCACGCGCAACGTGCCCGACAGCACAGAGCTCGTAACAACCCGTCCGCAGGATGTTATCAATATGATTGCTGCGCTGAAGAACTACAAGCACGACGTGGTCTACTACGGTCCGCTCGCCATGAAGCAGCTGCTTGCTACCGTCAACAAGAACCACATCACAGCGAAGACTCTGCAGGACGCGCCCGAGAACAAGCCGTACAAGATGGTGGAGACTCCGAAGAACGAGATACTCCTCGCACCATACGACGCAAAGAACATCTACATGATGCAGCTGCACAACGTCAACCAGAAGTGGACTCCGGAGGACGAGGCTAAGATTTCGGTGTTCAACGAGTACTTCGGTGGCGGCATGAACGGCATCGTGTTCCAGGAACTGCGCGAGAGCCGCGGACTCGCCTACAGCGCATTCGCCGACTACAGCACAACGAAGCGCAAGGAGCATCAGACCAACTATGCTTATACATACATCATTTCGCAGAACGACAAGATGATGGACTGCATCCGCGTGTTCAACAACATCCTCGACACCATGCCGCAGTCGCAGGCGGCGTTCGAACTGGCGCAGCAGGCTGCCGTCAAGCGCATCGCTTCGCAGCGCATCACCAAGGCTAACATCATCTTCTCTTACCTTGGCAACAAGCGCATCGGCATCAACTACGACTTGCGTCGCGACATCTACGCTGCCATGCCGAAACTCACACTCGAGGACATCGTGAAGTTCGAGCACGACAACATGGCTAACAAGCCGTGGCTCTACATCATCCTCGGCGACGAGAATAACCTCGACATGAAGTCGCTCGAGAAGATTGCGCCCGTCAAGCGCATCGCTACAGAAGAAATATTCACTTTTTAAACCAAATAACACTATGGCAACAACACCAGATTTCAAGTATGCTCCTATGTTCCAGATGGGCAAGGACACTACCGAGTATCGCCTGCTTACCACCGAGGGCGTAAGCACAGGCGAGTTCGAGGGTAAGACAATCCTTAAGGTTTCGAAGGAAGCGCTCACACTGCTCTCTCAGCAGGCGTTCCACGATGTAGAGTTCATGCTCCGTCGCGAGCACAACCTGCAGGTGGCTCAGATTCTCTCCGACCCAGAGGCATCGGAGAACGACAAGTACGTAGCTCTGCAGTTCCTCCGCAACGCCGAGACAGCTGCCAAGGGCATCCTGCCTTTCTGCCAGGACACCGGCACAGCTATCATCCACGGCGAAAAGGGACAGCGCGTATGGACCGACTTTGAGGACGAAGAGGCTCTCTCACGCGGTGTGTACAACACCTTCACCGAAGACAACCTGCGCTACTCGCAGAACGCTCCGCTGAACATGTACGACGAGGTGAACACACGCTGCAACCTCCCTGCACAGATCGACATCGAGGCTGTAGAGGGCGACGAGTATCGCTTCGTAATGGTGGCTAAAGGCGGTGGCTCTGCCAACAAGACATACTTCTACCCGATGACCAAGGCTACCATCCAGAACGAGGGCACACTGCTGCCGTTCCTCGTAGAGAAGATGAAGAGCCTCGGTACAGCGGCTTGTCCTCCGTATCACATCGCATTCGTTATCGGTGGTACATCGGCTGAGAAGAACCTCCTCACCGTGAAGCTCGCTTCTATCAAGTACTACGACTCGCTGCCTACAACAGGCGACGAGACTGGACGCGCCTTCCGCGACATCGACCTCGAAGAGAAGCTCCTCAAGGAGGCTCACAAGATCGGTCTCGGCGCACAGTTCGGCGGCAAGTATCTTGCTCACGACATCCGCGTGATCCGTCTGCCACGCCACGGCGCAAGCTGCCCGATAGGTATGGGCGTTAGCTGCTCGGCTGACCGCAACATCAAGGCTAAGATCACTAAGGACGGTGTGTTCCTCGAGAAGATGGACGCTAATCCTTCTGAGCTTATTCCGGAAGAACTCCGTCGTCCGGGCGAGGGCACAACAGGCATCGAGATCGACCTCGACAAGGGTATCGACGCAGTACGTGCAGAGCTTTCTAAGTATCCGGTTAGCACACGCGTTAACCTCAAGGGCACTATCATCGTGGCTCGCGACATCGCTCACGCTAAGCTCAAGGCTCGTCTCGACGCAGGCGAGGAGATGCCGGCTTACTTCAAGAATCATCCTATCCTCTACGCTGGTCCGGCTAAGACTCCGGAGGGTTATCCTTGTGGTTCTATGGGACCGACAACAGCCAACCGTATGGACCCGTACGTAGACGAGTTCCAGGATCACGGCGCCTCGCTCGTGATGATCGCCAAGGGCAACCGCTCACAGATGGTGACAGATGCTTGCAAGAAGCACGGCGGCTTCTATCTCGGCACAATCGGCGGCGTAGCAGCTGTTCTCTCGCAGAGCTCTATCAAGAGCATCGAGTGTGTAGAGTATCCGGAGCTTGGCATGGAGGCTATCTGGAAGATCACTGTTGAGGACTTCCCTGCTTTCATCCTCGTTGACGACAAGGGCAACGACTTCTTCCAGCAGCTGAAGCCCTGGTGCCCTAACTGCAAGTAGCCCCAGGGGGTGCACTTGTCTCCGCTCGGCTTTGCCGCTTGCCAGAGCAAGAAGTGCACCAACCAACAAGTGCACCAATCAAGCAACAGTGCACCAACCAAGCAACAAGTGCACTAACCAAGCAACAACTGCATACAAACATACGACTCCCATAACCTGCTTACGGCTATGGGAGTCGTTTTTTTGGTGGCACCCTTCCTACTTCACGAGCACCTTTGTCGTTCTGTTGCCACGCTTCACGATGTTTATGCCCTTTTGTGGAGCGTTCAAGTGGCGACCATTCACGTCGTAGTACTCCGCTGTAATGCTGTCCGTTGCCGAAACCGCATCAATACCGCTTGCTGCCTTATACGTGAAATAGCCCGTGGTATAGTTTGCCATCTCCTTACCAATCCTGTTTGGATCATAAGACACAGCACCCACAAGTTTCTTACAATTGCCAAATATTTCGCAATCTTCTGAACATGCTGTTGTCACAAACTTATCGCTTGCATAGATTGTGGCGAGGTTTACACAACCATAGAACATACCGTACATATTAGTCACGTTCTGTGTGTCGAAGTTAGAAAGGTCGAGGGAGGTGAGGCTATAACATTGGAAGAACATAAAATCCATATTAGTTACGCTCTGTGTGTCGAAGTTAGAGACATCAATGGAAGTGAGGTTACCACAATCACCGAACATACCGTACATATTAGTCACGTTCCGTGTGTCGAAGTTAGAAAGGTCGAGGGAGGTGAGGCTACTGCATCCCTTAAACATAGTCAACATACTCGTCACATTCTGTGTATCAAACTTAGAGACATCAAGGGAGGTAAGATTACTGCAGTTATTAAACATATAATCCATATCTGTCACATTCGCTGTGTTAAAGTTAGAAACATTAAGAGAAGTGAGGTTGCTACAATCACCGAACATATAAAACATATCCGTAACATTCTGTGTTCTAAACTTAGAGACATCAAGGGAGGTAAGGTTGGTACAAGATGCAAACATAGATCTCATGCTCGTCACTTTCTCTGTGTTAAGATATTCAAGACCCTCGATAACTATTAAATCTTTACATCCCACAAACCAAAAACAACAATTCGTTGGGCGAGCATTAGCAAAAGAAGAATCGAAGACAACTTTCTTAATATTGTTTTCATTATACCCGGTATGATCACCTGCCATTGCATACCAAGCGGGATAAAGCCCACCCTCATCCAGCGAGAACGCTCCTGCGGGTTTATTTGCATCGTGTTTGAAGGTCAGCGTTCCGGCTGCATTATCTAACACGACATACGACTCTACGGTCTGAGCAAACACATTACTACCCCATACGGGTAGACAGATCATAATTACAAGCAAAAGGCGAGCAATTGGGGGGGTAAAAGTTTTGTTTTCATAATTGTTTGGTTTTATAATTAATAGTTTTAGCTAGATAAAGAATATTATTCTGTTGCAAATAAACTAAAATATATTAAGAGCAACAATATATTTTAGTTAAGATTTTTAAAATAGTCGAAATTATCTACCATATCTTCCATTTTCAGCGTAGCGCGTTGCGTATCAAAGGGATAAGGGCTGGAAGATGCAGGTTGTATCTACCAGG
>OOAE01002304.1_pt1 | contig 10822 bp, 8 predicted proteins | sample 1671271 | NCBI WGS metagenome assembly OOAE01 (sample SAMN06348139, study PRJEB24527) | human gut metagenome | biome: human gut; feature: ankylosing spondylitis patient; material: feces | host: Homo sapiens | place: China | collected 2015-10 | reverse complement strand
TAATATTATGAAAAATAAAATATGTACAATTCAATATTTAAGATTTTCATTGCATAGACAAAATCCATAACCGGCAATGCCAAATGTAATTACAGCACCGTGTAAGGTAAAAGCAGTAAACGGAAGATATCTTCCGAATCCACTGTGCCACCGTACACGGTGCTTTTTTTGTCACAATTTTATATAAGAAATAACAGTATAAGTCTCTCCTGCGGCTCTAAAAAACCGCAAGAGGGACTTTTTGTTTTGTCGGAATAACAGGTTCAGGTTTTGTTATTACGCTGTGCATTTCTATGTCTGTTGAGGGGGACGGATATATGAAAGAGTGGCTTTGCTACATCGCGGAATACCCGTAATCTCTGCATTTTTAAGGACGAATCAAGCTTTAAAAATAAGGAGATTACAAAAAATGTTTGAAAATCAGGACAAACAAAACAACATTTGCTTTATACGCACAGAAAGCGGTTATGAACAGATAACATATGCGGAATTATGTAAGCGTAGAAATGCAAATGAAGAATACAAATCTAAAAAATTCTTTCCTTTTCATGGTATGCTTATGGAAGTATCCCCAAAAGATTACACCGATTTCTATAAATCCAAGCGCCGTCAAAAATATATAGACGAGCGGTCGGTAGAAAACGGTGATTTTTCTTATAACATGCTCACAACTGATGATTTTAACGGCGAGGACATATTGATAGACGACAGCGAAGATATCGCAACACAGGTTGTACATAAAATCATGTTGGACAAGCTAAGTGATTCTATCCTTTTGCTGTCAGATGATGAACAGGAACTCATAAACGCCCTGTTTTTCAGAAATTTATCAGAACGCAAATGGTCAGATGAAACAGGTATTCCGCAAAAAACGATAAATGACCGCAAACATCGTATTATTGCAAAACTCAAAAAATATTTGGAAAATTAAAAAATAAATCCGCTCACCCCCCTTACTTTTCGGCATGGAAAGTGAGGGGGCTTTTCGATTGCCTCTATGTTCTTTGAAAACAAAATAGCACAGCGCATTTTTTACATTTCTTCTGCTGTCGGCGAAACCGGCAAGCCACATGAGCGAACGCATTTTTATGCCTTCAGGACTCAGACGATGCAGGCAATCTGTACGAAGGCGATGACAGGCAGAGGCAATAATGATACTTCCGTTCAGTCCTAAAGTCGAGCGTGATAAAACCGTCGCAACAAAGGAGAGCGGCTCGGAGAGATCCTCGGGGTGGTGAGATTCCAATGAGACCAAAAGCATGGTCGGAAAGTGCGTTCCCGTGTATTCGAGGGTTGGCGTGGTTCAAATATCGGATAAAAAACGATTGATACAAAAAATTTAGGCGGTCGTTTATCATTTTGCAGATAAGCGACTGCCTTTACTTACGGAGGCAAACATTATGGAACAAATTAAACGAGGTGAAATATATTACGCCAATTTATGCCCGGTTGTAGGTTCAGAACAAGGCGGTGACCGTCCTGTTATTATTCTGCAAAATAATAAGGGGAATAAACATAGCTCTACAACAATAGTAGCGGCAATTACAGGCGAACTTGATAAACCGAATTTACCGACTCATGTCATGTTCAAATCCGATTGTATGAGAAAAGAATCCATGGTTCTGCTTGAACAGATAAGAACAATCGACAAGTCTCGTCTTGGCAGATTTGTCGGTACAATGGATAGCAAAACGATGAAACGAGTTGATAAAGCGATTTTAATCAGTTTCGGTCTTGGCTATCTGGAGGGTTTAAAGAAATGATTATTTCTGAAAAAGCAAAATCAAACAGTGCATTTTATTACGAAGTTTGTATGTTAAGGCTTTTATACAATATGGGATATTTAAATGAACAGGATTTAAACGGCATTATTAAAATAGCATCCGAAGATTACGGCGCATCTCTTATCCTTGACAAAACTTTATTATGTCTGAATTGATAAATCTGCAGAAAAGGCTGGATATATTCGTACTATAGTAGTATTGTAGAGCTGCACCGAAGAAACGGTGACAACGGCAGGCAAATCCTGCGGAAAGGATAAACTAATGGAAAATACAGTAGTAACAATCGCACCGAGTATAAAACCTAAATTTATATTGCGTGTTGCCGCTTACTGCCGTGTATCAAGTGATTCAAGCGATCAGCTTCATTCCTTTGCCGCACAGGTAAGGTACTATACTAAATTCATAAATGATAGCGAACAGATGGAGCTTGCCGATATATATGCTGACGAAGGTATAACAGGTACGAAAACATCCACGCGTGATGATTTTAATCGACTGATTAAAGACTGCGAAAAAGGAAAAATTGACCGAGTGCTTACAAAATCAGTCAGCCGTTTTGCAAGAAACACAGCTGACTCACTTATGTATGCAAGGTTGCTTAAAGAGTATGGCGTAAGCATACTGTTTGAAAAGGAAAATATTGATACTGCATATATGTCAAGTGAATTGCTTCTTGCTCTATCAAGCGCTCAGGCACAGGAAGAATCCATCTCAATATCTAAAAATATGAGATGGAGCATTGAACGGCGCATAAAAGCAGGCATATTTATTGCAAGTCATACAGCCTATGGATACAAACTTGTCAACGGCGAATATATTATTGATGAAAGCGAAGCTCAAATAGTAAAACTTATTTTCAAAAGTTTCCTCTCAGGTATGGGCAAAAAATCAATTGCTGATATGCTGAATAATATGGATATTCCGAAACGCATTGACGGAGTGCCGTGGCAAATATCGACCGTAGAATATATCCTTACTAACGAAAGGTATATCGGTGATGCGGTCTTTCAGAAAACCTATACTACTGAAATGCTGCCGTTTGTAAATAAAGCAAACAATGGAGAAAAAGCTAAATATTATGTAGAAAACACAAATCCGCCTATTATATCAAAGGCGGATTTTGAAATGGTGCAGAAACTTATAAAAGACAACAGCCTTGAAAATCAGCGTAAAAAGGCGGTAACTTATCCGTTAACACAGAAAATACGCTGTAAATGCGGTTCAACATATAAACCACTTACCGTAAACGGCAAAAAATATTGGGAGTGTACTAAACACAATTTAGGCAGAAGCAAATGTGATTCGCGCCGAATACCCGAAAAAGATATTTATGAGGCGTTTATTACAATGATAAACAAATTAAGAATTTGCCGTGCGGATATTTTGCCTGCGGCTATTACACAAACCGAACGCCTGCAAATGAAAGCAGGAGGATTAGTTGCAAAAATCAAAGAAATTGATAAGCAAATTGCTGAATTTAACAATAAAAGCCTTGTACTTGCAAGGCTGAATACTAAAGGTATTATACGCCCTGCTGAATATGCCGAACAGAGCGGCAGTATAAACGGAGTGTAAATAATCTGAGAAGCGAACGCAGACAGTTATTAAAAGAACAAGATGAAAACAGTATATTATCAGGACTTCGCACGTTAAATGATTTATTATCAGATATAGAAAGTCCTATAACCGAATTTGATGAAAAAATATTTGAAAGTATGGTTGAAGAAATCACATTCCCAACTGATACAAACTTATGCTTTAAGTTAATCGGTAATTTAGTAATTACAGAAACTATTCCCGACCGAAGGAGGTGCAAACGCCAATGAAAAACAGGCGGTTTCCGTACGGATATGAAATGCAAAACGGCTTGATTGTAATATGCTTAAAAGAGGCTGATACGGTTAAACAAATATTCAGTCAATATCTGAACGGGAAAAATTTAAAGAATATTGCTGAAAGGCTTACAGAGAATCAGATCGAATTTTTGCCCGGCGAATACGGTTGGAACAAAAGCCGTATTAAGCGTATGATTGAAGATGAACGATATATCGGTGATGATACCTATCCTGCCATTATTGACAAGGATATTTTCCAAAAAGCAAATTTTGAAAAGAACAGCCGAAGAACAAACATAAGTCCTGTAGTAACAGCAGAAAAGAAATTGCTTACACATAAAGTGATCTGCGCAGACTGCAGAAGAAGACTATTCCACAGTACAGACAGCAGACTTAAGAACAGTGAAAAGTGGTTTTGTAAAAATGAAGACTGTAAATTCAGTGTGTATATGACTGTTGCTGAACTTGAACATGAAATTACGGAAATACTGAATTTACTGATATCAACCCCCAAATTTACGGAATATGAAGAAGCAGATATTCAGGCTGAACCGTCTCTTGAAATCATCAGAATGGAAAATGAGATTGAACGGCAGCTTGAATCTATTGACTTCGATAAAAATGAAATACAAAATATGATACTGCAATGTGCGGCTAAAAAATATGATGAATGTAAAAGTGTTCGACACATTACAGAAAGACTGAAAGCGGACTTCGAAAACAGAAGTCCGCTTTCAGCGTTTAATACAGACTTATTCGAACGAACGGTATCAGCCGTGATAATTGATAAAAATAAAAAAGTCAGTCTAAAACTGAAAAACGGTAAAATTATACGAAAGGAGTTGTTTTACGGTGATGCAAACACAGGCTGCGCCTAAATCAGTCAGAATCATACCACCGAAACCTGAATTTTCAGGCGAGAACAGAATTGATATACGTCCCAAGCGCGTTGCCGCCTACTGCCGAGTTTCGACAGATAAAGAACAGCAGGAACATAGCTTTGAGACACAAAAAGAAATGTATACGGAAATGATTATGATGAAGCCAAACTGGCAGATGGCAGGCATATACGCCGATGAGGGCATTACGGGAACTATTGCTAAAAAGCGCCCCGATTTTATGCGTATGATTGAGGACTGCCGAAAAGGCAAAATTGATTTAATCATTACAAAATCGGTATCAAGATTTTCACGAAACAACCTTGACTGTCTGCTCTATGTCAGAGAACTGAAAGAAATGGGGATTCCTATAATATTTGAAAAAGAAGGGATTAACACGCTTCAGGTGTCGAGCGAACTGCTGATTACCTTATTCAGCGGACTGTCTCAAGCCGAAAGTGAATCCATCAGTATGAATGTAAAAATCGGAAAACGGCAGGGCCTAAAAAACGGAAATGTGCCGTTCAGCTATAAATCATTCCTCGGTTATCGCAAAGGTGCAGACGGCAAGCCCGAAATTGATGAAGAACAAGCTGTTATAATCCGCAGAATATTTGCCGAATATCTTGCGGGAAAAAGCTTACTTGATATCGCTAAAGGACTAACGGCGGATGAAATTCCGACAGCAAGAGGCAAAACAAATTGGTCATCGGCAAGAGTGCAGTCTATACTGACGAACGAAAAATATAAGGGGGATGCCCTGCTCCAAAAAACATATATCGTTGATTGTATCAGCAAAAAATCGAAAAAGAACAACGGTGAACTGCCTATGTACTATGTAGAAAACAATCATCCTGCCATTATTGAAAGAGCTGTATTTGACAGAGTTCAAGAGGAAATCTCACGCAGAAACAGCAAGAAAAAAGTTAAGCAGGTCGGCACTAAAACAGAGCTTGGCAAATATTCAAGCAAATACGCACTGTCCGAAATATTATACTGCGGTAACTGCGGAACACCGTACCGCCGATGCACATGGTCTAAAAACGGAAAGAAAAAGATTGTGTGGCGGTGTATCAGCCGTCTTGATTACGGTACGAAATACTGCAAAGACTCACCGTCAATTGAAGAATCGGTACTGCACAATGCAATCTCAGAAGCAATCACACAAAAAGCACAAATGGAAAATGCCGATGCTGACCGTATTCGTAATCATATTAAATTGTACAAAAGCAGGCAGGATACAAGCAGTATTCTTGCCAAGCAAGAGCGTTTAAAAGCAATCCAAGAACATATAAATCAGCTAACCAATATGGACAGCGAAGCCGCACAAAACGGAGATTTTGACGCGCAATTTGAAAATCTGTACGCAGAGATGTACGCGATCAAGGATGAACTATATGAAATTGAAAAAAGCAAATTCAAAATCGAAACCACCGCCGATTCCATAGAAGAAATGACCGCGGTTATGAGAGGGCTTAAAAATCACCCTGTTGAATACAACGACATTGTTGTCAGGCAGCTAATAGAATGCATTAAAGTAATGTCAAAAGATACACTACACATTTATTTCAAGGATGGGATAAAGATAGAGGCGAAGATGTAAGAAATAGTATGTTTTTCTGTTTAGAAGTGGAAACTCAACTGTAACTATTTTACATTTTATTTTTTACTCAAAACATATCGTAATTTAAATGTAAAATTTTTAATATCTTATATTTTTATAACCATAAGTCTACTAATGTTTTCTTTTATCATTGTAAAGTGCATAGATTGATGATATAATTTGGAAGAAATCTGCGATATAAAGTTATCTTATATTTAATCAAATTTTTTTAGCAAAGTCTGTTATGGATTCCGTCGAAATAACGACGGAATCCATTGAAACGATCTGGGCAAGGCAAAAGTTGTTGAAATGATATTATTGCTTTATTTAAATGGAAATAGTTTAGAGAATATCCAGCATTATTTATTTGAAACACGAATACCGTCTCCGTCTGGGAAAGAAAAATGAAGCAGAGACGTTTTGAATAAGTTATTAAATACAACAAATGCACTTTTGGTATTGTTAGGCATGATATGCAGTTTCGTTATGGGGTACTTAAATATTTCATGAGTTCAAGGTTTGTTACGGATGATGAAGAATGAATATAATTATAGCAATAATGAGGAATTTATTTACCAAATGACAAATGATAAATTAAAACAAAATTTGTTTGCCATACTTTAATTGTTGATAAGCTATTATGATAAAGAAAGGAAAAACATCTATGAATAGAACCTATGTAACGGATATAGCAACTGCATTATCAGAAAAACATGCTGCTTTAATGGTGGGTGCTGGATTTTCAAAAAACGCTGAAAAATTGTCAGCAACAGATAGAGAATTCCTAAACTGGACTGAGTTGTCAGATAAATTTTATGATTTAGTATATGAAAATTCAAAAACGGGGAAAAGGTATTGCAGTTCATTAAGATTGGCCCAGGAAGTAGAAACCGTTTTAGGGCGACCAAAACTTGAAACTATATTAAAAGATTCTATTCCAGATCTTGATTATGGACCATCCAATATATATACGGAGCTAATGGAGTTACCATGGGTAGATGTGTTCACTACAAATTATGACACACTGCTTGAACGTGCTGCGGACAGTGTTACAACTCGTCGATATAATGTTGTTGTTTCTCAAGAAGATTTGGTTAATAGTAATGATGCTCCAAGAATAATTAAGTTGCATGGTTCTTTTCCTTCTCACAGACCGTTTATTATTACAGAAGAAGACTATAGAACCTATCCAGTAAAGTTTGCTGCTCTTGTAAATACGGTACAACAAGCCTTATTGGAAAATGTTTTTTGCATGATAGGATTTTCATGTGAGGATCCTAATTTTTTAAAATGGATTGGATGGATACACGATAATTTAGGGAGAAGCAGTTCACAAAAAATTTATATGATATCTGTCAATCATACTCCTGAAGCAACGTTCAAAATGCTTTCCGAACAAAACATAGTTGTAGTTGACTTAGAAGAATTATATCCATCATTAAATATTTCAGAAAAAATTGATCATTTTTTAAAAGATCTGAAAGAAGAAATAGATAATAAAAATAGTAGAGATAATTGGTTCGATATTAATTCTATACATCTCAAGGGAAAGGCAGGTATTAAGGAATACACTCTTATTCTACAAAAGTTAAATGATTCATATCCAGGGTGGATTTATCTTCCATGGAAAATGAAAGGACGGACGGATTATATTCTGAGATATCTAGAAAATGAGAGTATATTTGATCAAGGAACAGAAGATGAACAAATTCTGTATATCTATGAATATCTTCGATTCTGCGATACAGTCGGAAGACCGTTACTTGCACAAGCAACTACGGCAATTTGGACGAAACTAACTAACGACTCTTTTCTTATTGATAATACTAACTACAAAGTTCAATTTGCGTATTTGCATTTGCTAAGATCATTTCGTGAATTAGCTCAATGGGAGCATTATGATTGTTGCAAAAGTAGAATAAAAGAGAACATATTGACATATGATGATAAGCAGTTTTTATATGCTTGTGATTGGTGGAAATGTCTTTACCAATTTGAAGCTGATGAAATATCTGACAAATTAGATCAGTGGCAATTATCTAAGGGAGACCTTTATTGGCCTCTCATTAAAGCAAGCATGTATGCAATCATAGGAAGCTTTTCAAAAGCAGAAGACATCCTAATGAAAAATTTGGTATTAGTCAGACAAAAACTTTTTAAATCACAGAAAAAAGAGTATCTATGCTCTATTGAAGATAGCTGTGTTTCGTTGCTTAACTTTATCAAGCAACGCAATTTTTCTATTGGAACTTTAGAAAAGAGTGTGAATCAAGGAGATGTATCTTGGTGGGATGAAAATGAAAAATACTGTCTTCACTTAAATACACAAGATGAAATAAAGGTAGATGGTGCAAACACAAATTTTGATTTATCTACCACATATACCACACATTTTGGAACTTCTAATAAGTGTGTATTTTATGCATTAGAATATTTACGTTTCATTGAGCAAAGCGGTCATCCTTTCCGGCTTGGAAATGTTACAAATACTAAGGGCCTTGTTGGGACAATAAAAAGACTTGTTCCGTATTACCCACATTGGTGTTTAATGCAAATGTTAATTGCGCAAGATGATAAGCATTTGGATTTATTTTTTGGCAGAGCACAACTGGGAATCATGACACAAAAAGAAGTAGATAGTATTGCAAATGACTATGTAAAAATATTGCGAGTGTTACTACAAAGAGTCGAACCGCAAAATCAATTCTCTTCTACTTCAATTTACGAGCAATCTGCCGCTGTTGTTCCGTATATTGTTGCAAGACTCTGTTATAAGTGCTCAACAGCTGTATTGGATTCCATATTAGATTTATTGTTAGATATTTTTCATAATAGGAAAAGAGCAAATTTTAAGGGTATAAAAAAATTATTGGAGGGTCTAATTGGAGCATATACCGACGAACAACAAGCAGAGCGTATTGAAAAGATTCTAATGTTTCCCATAGTTTCTGATATTAGAAATGAATATATTGATCCTATCCATTTCCTGTCTATATTTAAGGAGAAAATAGTTGTAAAACAAGAGGTTTACGAAGATTCTCTATATGAAATAAAGAAATTGGTTGTTTCTGATGATCCCGAACAAAAAGAATGTGCAATCAATAGACTTATAAGTATGTATCAATTAATTCAACTTAGTGAGAACGATAAAAAATGGTTATTCAAGCTATTAACAGATAGCAAAAATAATGAATATAAGGAAATTTTATATTTTCTAAAACCAGATTTTAAAAAAGATTTAGCAAATGATATTTTTGAAGACACAATAAGTAGGTTGGAAAGTGATTCTCGGCAAACTAGCACTTTTTCCGGTGGTGGAAGATTATTTGGTGATATATTTTCTGTTTTAAATGATATCAATATTGCATCAGTCAACTATGTTGAGACGATTGAAATTATAAAAGCTTTTGCTCAAAAAAATTATGACTGGTCAGTCAATAATAATAGTTTTGAGGCAAAAAACAGATTGTACTTAAGTTTTATCCTATTCATCAGATTAACAATCAAAAGAGAAAAATTAAGCAATGAGGAGTTCGACCAAGCCTTAGATGTTTTAACAATATATGAAAACTATTATAGCTCTGCGGCATTAACTTTATTTCGATCTGATTTTCTTGAAAACACCGCTCAAAATGATTTAGAAGCGTGTTATGAAAAAATGTGGCTATCAAAAACAGCGGATATTGATTTACTTGGGGATTATTACGAAATATTAAAAATCGAGGGAATTGCAATAAACGCTAATTTAAAAGCCAACGCATTTTGGAATAAAGCATTTGAGTTTTCTACTTATCAAATGACCAGAAATATCAACGATGAATTGCTGTCATCTTTGAAATTATGCTATTCATTGCTGAAATATAAAATACCAGAAAAGACCGAAATGCAACTTTTACTTTGTGCAATGGACCGGCTGATATATACAACAACAATTTCCCATGGTAATTCTGAGGCTGAAGCTATAATCTATTTGAAGTGTAGAATTCAAGTTTGCAAAATAGCGAGCTTTCTATATAGCCAAGGATTTGATGATGAAGTTATTTATAAATGGAAAGAAATAAGCAAAAATGAGAGTGAATTTTCAGAGATAAGAAAAATTTCATTTTTTGAAAAAGCCACTGAATAAATCGCTTAAAGGATTAGCAATGGAGGGGTAACTTTTTGTTTTCAACTTCAAATCTACAGTTAGTGAACGGCTTACTTTGTGCCAATACTATAAAAAGCATTAGGAATCAGTTAAAGGTTATTTCATATAACGATAAAAGAAAAGGAGTTGATTATTTATGATAAATTTATAAACAATCGACTGTACATTATATTTTATAAAATGAAAATATGGAGATTTAACTCAAAGTACTTTTTCATTGGTTCAAGTCCTCATTACAATTTGCAAAAAGCATCTGTTTTATATCATCTTTATAAAATAAAATCCTATCACAATCGTGGTAGGTTTTTGTTTTGTGTTTTTATTCCTTCATTATTTTGTTTTAAGCATTAACTTTTTTATTAGAATATAATGAAATTAAATAAGCTTCCTAATAAAGATGAAAATTATCATATGTATCCAAGTAATTGTCCGCATCGAAATTTCAATAGGTACAAATATCAATGAGTAACAATTCTGTAAAGTCTAGTCGGATTTTATTGTTAATCATCATAATTTAACGAATAAACGCTCAAAGCAAAACATTATTGATTTTAGCAGATAGATATTAGCAGATA
>OOAE01002303.1_pt1 | contig 10824 bp, 8 predicted proteins | sample 1671271 | NCBI WGS metagenome assembly OOAE01 (sample SAMN06348139, study PRJEB24527) | human gut metagenome | biome: human gut; feature: ankylosing spondylitis patient; material: feces | host: Homo sapiens | place: China | collected 2015-10 | reverse complement strand
CTAAGCCTTTGCTTCCGGATATCAGTTACAGGGAGATTTATTCTTAAATAATCTATCCAGTCCGATTATTAAAATCTACCATAATATCTATTATCATCTATTTTATTAAGTTAATAATCTACTCATTAAAATCTTATTTAACTTCTACAAGTTCAATCTTAAAGTTAAGTTCTTTTCCTGCCATCTCGTGGTTAGCATCAAATGTTATGTCATTCTCTGTTAATGCTGTTACCTTAGCTGGAAATGGCTGTCCATATACATTCTGAAGATATACCATATCATCAACCTTAAGTTCTTCTGAACCTGCAAGCTCGCTGATTGGAACTGTGATAATTGCATCTGGATTTTTCTCTCCATAAGCTTCTTCTGGCATTAAATGTATATCTATTATATCTCCTACATTCATATCAGCTACAGCCTTATCAAAGCCAAGTATCATCATACCTGCACCACAGGTGAATTCAAGAGGTTCTCCTCTGTCATAAGATGAATCGAACTGTGTTCCATCGTTAAATGTTCCTTTGTAGTGTACTCTGCACACCCTGCCTACATTAGCTCCATCAAATAAAGGTGCTCCTCCACCACAACCTGAACAGCCGCCACAGCCTGATGTTTCATTACTTCCACAGCCGCAGCTTCCGTCATCTGTGTCACTTCCACAACCACAGCCACAGCCGCAGCTTTCATTTTCTGTATCAGCTGTTCCACAGCTCTGTTCTTCTTCGTGTGAATGATGACTGCAATTAACACCCTCTGATATCAATTCTCCATTAAGGTATGCCTCTAGCGCTTCATCTGCATTTCCTGATACACCTGAATATACTTCTATGCCTGCTTCGCCTAATGCATTGGCAGCACCACCACCGATACCACCACATATAACAGCATTAATATCAAGACCTGCAAGAAGGCCTGCCATAGCTGAATGTCCAGAGCCTTCACTCTCTATAACTTCTTCTTTAACAATGTTCTGTCCATCTGTTTCATAAATCTTAAATTGTCTTGAATGTCCGAAATGTTCAAAAACATTTCCATTCTCGTAAGCAACTGCTATCTTCATACTATCCTCATTTCTATATTTTTTATAATAAGTGTATATCCTGATTTCAGGACACTATATTCCTTTAAATATAATTTAATTCTATCTATCCTAAGGAAATTATTACCAAATAATAATTCCTTTCAAATTGTTATTTCAATAACTATTATTTCCAGAAATTATTTTCCTCAAAGAATTTCTTCTTTCGATCAATCATTTCATCAATTCTTTGAATATAATTACGAACGTCTTTTACATTTTCTATTCTCTCAATTCTGACTGAATGATTATCATCTGCTTCATTATGAAATACTACCTTGCTGGAAGCTCCTGCACCACAGGCAATTATTGTCTGCTTTTCCTCCATAATAAGAATGTTATATATACATTCAAGTCCCACAACTGAGTAACCGACATTCTCAAAATTACCTGCCATATTCTTCTGACGATACATATAATAAGGCTCCATTGACAGTCTTTTGGCTGTGTCCTCTGTCATTCTTATTATCTCATCTGTATTATTGGTAGATAACTGCTTATACTTATCTCTCCATATATTAAGTGCCGCCGCTCTCTTTATTGCAAGAGAATGTACTGTAAGGCTCTCAGGCTTCATCGCCTCAATCTCTGATAATGTATGAGCCACCTCATCAACATCTTCACCGACAAGTCCAAGAATAATATCCATATTAATATTATTAAAACCTTCTTCCCTTGCCATAGAATACACATTTTTAATCTGCTCTACAGTGTGCTTTCTTCCTATAAGGTCAAGTGTCTGCTGGTTCATCGTCTGCGGATTAATAGATATTCTTCCAACATTATGTGCCTTTAACACCTTTAACTTATCCCTTGTTATGCTGTCTGGACGTCCTGCTTCAACTGTAAATTCATGACAGCCGTCAATATCAAAAAGCTCCTTTAAAGCCGTTATGAGCCTGTCAAGCTGTGCCGCACCAAGTGTTGTTGGTGTTCCACCGCCAAAATACACTGTATCAAGTCTTCTGCCTTTCATTGCCCTTGCTACAAAGGTCATCTCCTTAATAAGTGCATCAAGGTAATCATCCACATAATTCTTATACGCATCAAGTGCATATGATGAAAATGAGCAGTACAAGCATATACTTGGACAAAATGGTATTCCAATATATAAGCTGTAACCATTCTTATAATCTATCTTATTAAGAATGTCCATTTCTTTCTTTGCTACATTTATTGCAAGGCTGGCTTTCTTCTCACTCGCCTTATGCTTATTCACAAAATGCTTCTTTATAGTCTGCTCGTCTTCGCCATCTTCAAGCATAACATATGCAATCTTGCTTGGACGCACTCCTGTAAGATAACCCCAGGGAAGTGTCTTTCCTGTCATCTGGCTGAGCCTGTCATATAAATATGACTTAAATTTATCGTGCATTTCGCTCTTGTTAAGCCCTGTCATATCAGGTACTGTTATATCAATCACTTTATCATCTTCTGTGACAACTGTATCCTGCTTATATGCCTTCACCTCTATTCTTGGGTAAAATGAACGCACAAGAACTATTGCATCATCATAAAATGTATCGTTATCAATTTTAATATATATCATATTATCCATCTTTCTTATGCACCTATAAATGGGTTATGAACCCTCTCATATCCTATGCTTGTTCCCTCGCCATGTCCTGTATACACTTTGGTATCATTTGGAAGCACCATAAGCTTATCCTTAATTGAATGCACAATGTCGCTCATACTTCCACCTGGGAAATCTGTTCTACCAACTGACTCACAAAAAAGTGTATCACCTGAGAATAACACGCCGATTGACTCAATATAATAGCACGTTCCACCCTCCGTATGTCCCGGTGTATGGATTGCCTTAATATCAAAGCCTGCAAGATTAAGTACATCACCATCATTGTGCCATATATCAGCCTTCACAGACAAGTTCATTCCATAAGCCTCACCTAGATTAATATGAGGTGTACTTAATGTATTCTTCTCCTCTGCTGAGGCATACACCTTGACATTATATTTATCCCTCACTTCATCTGCTGCCATAATATGGTCAAAATGCCCGTGTGTTAAAAGTATTCCCTTTAACGTACAGCCCGACTGTTCTATCATCTCACTTATCTTTCCAGCATTATCCGCAGGGTCTATAAGCACACATTCTTTAGTGTCTGTATTACAAAGCAGATAACAATTTGTTCCTACCATTCCTAATACTCTTACATCTATTTTATACATTATAATCTCCAATCCCTGTGTCAAAAATGCTGTCGTACGAAGCAATATATAAAATATCTTAACTTCGCACGACAGCGGTTATAAATATCAGCCTGTAGCTCTCTCTATATCTGTCACTCCGTCAATCTTTCTTAAATTATCAATTAATCTGTTAAGTTCTTCCTTACCAGATACAACAAATCCAAGATTGATTGTTGCAAGCTGTTTCTTATTAACACGGCTGTTCATAAATCTTACATCTATATTAGATTCCGTAAACAGACGTGAAATATCGACAATAAGTCCTTTTCTATTGCCTGCATATATATTAATCTCTGCACTGTACTTCTCATCTTTATTCTCTGTCTGCTCCCACTCAGCTTCTATAAGCCTTGCTCTTTCATTAGCTGGGAAATTAAGAATATTAACACAATCTGTTCTGTGAATTGATATTCCTCTTCCTCTTGTAACAAATCCAACAATCTCATCACCAGGCACTGGATTACAGCACTTAGAGAAACGGACAGCAACATCATGTATTCCTTTTACAACAATACCGCCTTTGCCCTTCTTCTCCTTCTCTTTGTCCTTGCTCTCACTTGCCACAATGCTGTCAAGTACCTGCTTGTCAGTTATCTCAGCCTTCTTGGTCTTCTGATATTCCTCATTAAGCTTATTGACAATCTGGCCTTCTTTTAATGCACCATGTCCTACTGCCGCAAGAACAGCATTCCAGTCTTTGTAACCATATTTTCTTAGTGCTTTCTCAACAAACTCAGGCTTATTAATCTCAGAAAGAACAATTCCCTTACTCTTACAGTAATTAGATATAAGTTCCTTGCCCTTTATAATATTGTCTTCTTTAAGCTCCTGCTTAAACCACTGGTTAATCTTGTTACGGGCCTGTGTTGACTTAACCATTGAAAGCCAGTCACGGCTTGGTCCTTTGGAATTCTGTGATGTTATAATCTCAATTCTGTCACCATTCTTAATCTCATAATCAATATTAACAAGCTTGCTATTGACCCTTGCACCAACCATCTTGTTACCTACAGCACTATGTATGCTGTATGCAAAATCTATTGGATTAGAACCTGCTGGAAGTGTCTTAACATCACCTGTAGGAGTGAAACAGTACACTGAATCAGAAAAAAGGTTAAGGTCATTCTTAATTGATGATAAGAACTCCTTGTTATCAGACATATCTCTCTGCCATTCAAGAATCTGTCTTAGCCAGCTAAGCTTAGCTTCCTCACTCTTATCAGACTCTCCTGTCTTGCCCTCTTTATACTTCCAGTGGGCAGCAATACCATATTCAGCAATTCTGTGCATTTCATAAGTTCTTATCTGTACCTCGAATGGCTGTCCATTAGAAGCAATAAGTGTTGTATGAAGTGACTGGTACATATTAGGCTTAGGCATTGCTATATAATCTTTAAAACGTCCCGGTATTGGCTTATACATTTCATGAATAACACCAAGTGCCGCATAACAATCCTTGACTGTATCAACCTTTATACGAACGGCAAATATATCATATATCTGGTCAAGTGTCTTATTCTGGTTAACCATCTTTCTATATATTGAGAAGAAATGCTTAACTCTTCCGTCTATCTCAGCTTCAATTCCAGCATTGCTAATGTGCATGCCTACTTCTTTGATAATGCTCTTTATAAATGCCTCCCTGCCCGGTCTGTTAATATCAACCTGCTTTACAAGATCATTATAAGTATCCGGCATAAGATACTTCATTGATAAATCATCAAGTTCTACCTTAATCTTGGATATACCTAACCTATGGGCAATAGGTGCATATATATCCATAGTTTCTCTTGACTTTTCTACCTGCTTGGCTGGTGACTGGTACTGCATTGTACGCATATTATGAAGCCTGTCGGCAAGCTTTATCATAATAACCCGTATATCCTTTGCCATTGCAAGGAACATTTTTCTTAAGTTCTCAGCCTGAACTTCAATCTTGTCGTGCTGGTAATTAAGCTGTGTGAGCTTTGTTACACCATCTACCAAAAGTGCTACTTCATCGCCAAATTCCCTAGCAACATCTTCACTTGTCATAACTGTATCTTCCACAACATCGTGCAAAAGACCTGCAATAATAGATTCCTTATCAAGTTCAAGCTCTGCTAATATAATGGCAACACACAGTGGGTGAATAATATATGGCTCTCCAGACTTTCTAAACTGTCCTTCGTGTGCCTCCTTAGCCACTTTATATGCTCTCTCTATATCAGATAAATCTGATGAAGGATGATACTGCCTGATTGTTTCTATCAGCTTATTATAAAGCACTTCAGGACTTGTAAAATCTGCTGGAGTATCAACCGACTTGTCCACCTGACTTGTCTTGATATTGGTATTGCCTGCTAATTCTATATTATTCTCTGGCATATAATTTCTCCCTACACTTCTGAATATAGTTTTTCCATAAATTCTCTTGTTGCTACTGCATTTTCTGGTACAGTATTCTCAAGTGTGCAATGAACATATGGCTTATGTTCCTTAATCTTCTTAAGAAGAAGAGGATAATTAAGTCCACCTGTTCCTGCCGCTATTGACTTAAGCTCATCACCTTCAACGACATAATCTTTGCAGTGGACAACTGCTATATCCTTTAATAATAAATCAAATGCCTGATTAATTATCTCATCCTGCTTATCTATATTACCCACATATAAAAGGTTAACTGGATCAAATATAATCTGAAGATTAGGTGAGTCTATCGCATCAAGAACCTTTCTTGCTCTCTCAACTGTATTAACAATATGCTTCCATACCGGTTCAATCGCAACTATAACGCCAAACTGCTCTGCGTATTTAACAATTGGTCTTAAATTATCTATAAAGCACTGTAAAGCTTCCTCTGAATGGTTAGCCGGCTCATACTTGTACTCCTCATTGACAGCACCTGTCTCTGTACCAACTACGCCACAACCAAGTATACTTGCAAATCTTATATGTGCCTTATATTTCTCAACTATCTCCTTGTGCTTCTCCTCATTAGGATTGCAAAGGTTAAGGTAACAGCCAAGTACTGCTATATCAACCTTATTCTCTGCACATAATTCTTTAATATACATTGCAAGACCTGGTGTCATAGTCTCTACTCCAGGCTTGAACTCCTTAATAGACTTGCTTAATGCTATGTGCATACAATGAAATCCCTGATTATGTATATTAGGAATAAGTTCATTAAGTGGTGCATATGCCACATCGTGTGCTCTTATACCGATTCTCATAATTAACCTCCTTAGGCTGTTACTCTGTGTTATGATTATTTAACCCAAACAGCCATATCAGTATATTCTTTCTGATATGGCTGTCTGTTTCCGGTGTGCTGTGTGTCCCATTAAAATGACATCTTTCATTACTGAAATGCCATCTTATGCCTCTTACACATACATCATAATATTTATTTTAACACATTATTGTCAGAATGTCATATTATTTTCACTAATTGCATTATAATAAGTTGCAAGTGGTATGAAACTCTGTGCAAATCCTTTCCCTGAATTACCCTGACATATTACCGCATCATCTATAATAGTCTTGACTCCTACTGCTCCCTTAGGCACTTCATTCACAGCACCCCTGAACGTATTAAGTCCATATTCAAGATACTGTTTATTACCTGTAAGCTCATAGGCTATTGCAAGTGCTTCAAGAAGCAGGGTATTATTGCCATTTCTTGCAAGACTTGGAAGCTCCTTATAATAGAACAAACCATTATCCATATAACAGTTCTCTGTCAGGTCATCAACTGCCCTTAATATCATCTGCCTGATATCTTCTCTTGGGAATATTCTGTAATATCTCATAACGCTTCCCACCGCTATTGATATCATAAAGCCTACTCTTATGGCTGTATTATCTGTGTAAGGTGATAACCAGTCGCCATATTCTTCTTCCCACTTCTTAAAATTATCAATTATCCAGTCACATTTCACAAGCCATTTATTATCATTAGTCTCTATATAAAGGGCTGTAAGTGTCCTTAGTGCCCAGCCGGTTTCCCTTGCATTGGCTTCACCCGGCACCTGATACATAGGAGTTTCAAGAAGTTTTAATACATTTTCTCCTATTCCAACTGCTGTATCATAACCTCTCTTATCACCTGTAAAATGGTAATAATCAAGCAGACCCTCGACCCACTCGTGAGAGCATACCATAACACCATTCTTACAATGTCCAGCCGTGTGCTCCCACTGTCCGCCAATTCTAAGAGGATTACTACTGTAATGGCACACATCTATATCCATCCAATGCTTTGCTGACACAATCAGATAATCCATAAATCTTCTGACACCGGTTCTTGCATACATAAGTGCACAGGCATGTGGATAATCGTATTCATTATTGCTCCAAACAGGCTTTCCACCGCCACGTCCCTGAACAGTGTAGCCTTGATCTACCGTGTCGCCCCAGTTAAGCATACCATAGCACCTTGAATGTCCGTCTGCTTTTGCCATAAGTGATATCTCAAAATCATCATTATGCTTTACAGGGAACACATCAATCATAACCCCTGCCCTCTTAAACACTTCCGGTGCTATATATGGTCTGTCTGGCATCTGATATATAAGACTTCTGTTGTCTATCTCCCACAGCTTCATAGCAGGACTATGAAAATGTATCATAAACTGCTGTTCTTTTGCCATTCCTGACTGCATAGTAATCTCCCCGACATTCTCAGGAACAAGCATAACAGCCACACCTTCCCTGCACGACTTCACTGCCTTAGGATAATTCTGCTGTGCCTGATGAACCGTAACACTAAAGCCATCTTCACCATCAGTATAATCAGCCATAAATGTTCCATAAAATACCTCTGCAAAATGCTCATTAGCCTCTTTCACAAGATATTTATCATCAATTACCTCATTGACCTCCTCGCCATTCTTACCAATTATAAAGCTTGTCTTATAATTAGAAGTTGCAACAACAGTTCTTATATTATTGACATCAGCCTTCTTTTCAAGCATATCAAGCTCTGTTGTACCCCTTGTCATAAATACAGGACCATCATTATGCGAATTATCTGTACGAATATCACCACAGCCCGTTGAATCGTTACCTGCTGTAATTTCAAGAGGCTTTAACTGCTCTGTAATTACACTATCTTCTGATTTCTTAATATAAAATACAAGCGACTTTATCTTTAACTCATCATCTGATGTATTGATAATTCTGTATGTAATATTAACCCATGGCTTTCCGGCATAACCAGTGACTTTAATAACTGCCTTAATATTTTTGTTCTCAATATTCCCTGCTGCGATATTACTGCACTCAACTTCTACGCTTGCAGTAACTGGTCCAGCCTCAACAACCTTCCACTCTCCAATCTTAAGCTTATAAGTATTACCATCTTTATCCTTAAGATATGGACCTTCAAAATTCTTATCTGTATATACTTTCCTGTAATCATTAAGCTGCCTGAATATTGAACTGCTGTTGTTGGCAACCTCATATTCCAGACTGCCGCATTTTATTAAAAAGCCATTATTAACCGGTGTTACGCTGACGGTGCCATCTTGCTTAGCACACTCTGATTGTCCGTCTTCTATAAGATTAGCTAACTCCTGTTTAGTAGTTGTCAATACTGCCTTTGCCAACTTATTAGCTGGTAAATCTGCCATAAAATCGACAAAAAGATACTTTATACTACCATCATCATACTCTGCCGTAACCTTTGGCTGGATAATACATTTTCTCTTATTCTGAACTATGCTTATATTATCCGTATTATATAGTTCCCCTTTAGCAAATGGAACTGCTATACTAACACATTCATTAATTCTTGGATATCTGTATAACTTGTCAAAAAATATATCAACCATATAAAGCCTCTTTTCTGTTATGCATTTTACATATGTAGTGTCTGCTATACTATTTCTATTACGTTATGCGTTAAATCTTTAACTATTGTTATTATAATATTAATTGCCACTTCTAACCACTGTTATATTTGTCCAATTTATGATATTATACATATTAATTTACATATAAGGCACATAATCAGGAGGAATATTTTGAACTACGCAGAAATTAAATATAACGACATCGCCAATGGTCCTGGAGTACGTACAAGCATTTTTGTAAGCGGATGTACACACCACTGCAAAGGCTGCTTTAATGAAATTGCGTGGGATTTTAACTATGGTACACCTTTTACTGATGCAACCATATCTGATATAATTAATTCAATGAAGCCAGATTATATTGCTGGTCTTACACTGCTTGGCGGCGAACCATTTGAACCAGCCAATCAAAGTGGACTTATTCCGCTTCTAAAGGCTGTAAAGGAAAACTATCCGGCCAAGGATATATGGTGCTTTACCGGTTACCTTTTTGATGAGGATATTATGGATAAAATGTATGACAAATATCCTGAAACCAGAGAAATGCTTTCATATATTGACGTATGCGTCGATGGAAGATTTGTTGAAGAATTAAAAGATATGATGCTTAAATTCAAGGGTTCATCAAACCAGCGCACAATACTTGTACAGCAGTCTTTAAAAGAAGGCACTGTAGTTACTGCTGAAGAATATCAATAATCAGTGGAAAATCTATATAAAAAAATTCAGGTATTAGTCAGTCACCTGAATATCAATAATATTAAGGAGAATAATTATCAATGAAACAGACAGTTAAATTTAAAAAGCTTACACCAAATGCAATAGTTCCAACTTATGGTACAGAATTCTCTGCCGGTGCAGACCTCTATTCCGGAATGACTGAACCAGTGATAATCAACGCTGGTACTACAGAATTCATCAAGACAGGGATTGCTATGGAAATCCCAGAAGGCCTTGTTGGTCTTGTATACGCACGAAGCGGTATGGCGTGCAAAAAAGGTCTTGCCCCAGCCAATAAGGTCGGCGTTATCGACTCTGATTACCGCGGCGAGCTTATGGTTGCATTACACAACCATTCACAATCCCCTGTAACCGTTGAACCTGGCGACAGAATTGCACAGCTTGTACTCACACCTTATATTACTGCTGAATTCGTTGAGGCTGAGGAATTAAGTGATACAGTGCGAGGTGATGGAGGATTTGGGTCTACTGGGACTAAATAATATTCAGCATATTACTGTCATTACATACAATAGCAGCTTCTACCGAAGCTGCTATTGTATATTTATATTAAATTAATTTCGTGTTATTATAATCAGGCATTTCTAATTGGATTTATGGACGTTATATAATCTATCTCTCTTATATGCCAGTGGGTTTAACAAAAACCATCCTGCCATTTTCAACCTGATAATATTTTTCGTTTTCTTCATCATAAGCTAACAGCAACAGTTTTCCACCCTTATAAACCGATCCGTCAATATAATAATGACTCTCTCCGTCATAATAAACATCGTGATTTCGTCTGGCTGTTATCCTCTCTTTTATATGGTGTTTTGTGTTCAGACAAGATGACCTCTCGTCTATTATTTATTATAATGTCGGAGAGGTCGGGTTTTTTCGCCTTTTGGGGTGGTATTATTAAATTTGTTTATAATAAAATGTCTTTATAATATTTTATCCGATTCATTAAAG
>OOAE01002302.1_pt1 | contig 10826 bp, 10 predicted proteins | sample 1671271 | NCBI WGS metagenome assembly OOAE01 (sample SAMN06348139, study PRJEB24527) | human gut metagenome | biome: human gut; feature: ankylosing spondylitis patient; material: feces | host: Homo sapiens | place: China | collected 2015-10 | reverse complement strand
GAGATCCCTGAGAAGTCGTTCCTGGGACAGGCTCTGGTTTGGCCGGAGCGCGAGGTCGACGGCGTGCTCAAGCCCGAGTACAACACCGGCGATGGCGCCTTCGAGCTTGCCGCTCCCATCTATGCGCGCGTGAAAGGTCAGCCCGAGCTGGTCAAGAAGCAGTACCTGGACATGAACATGTGGCTCCCGGGCGACATTCTGCTCAAGGCCGACAAGATGTGCATGGCGCACTCGCTGGAGCTGCGCGTGCCCTTCCTGGACCGCAAAGTCATGGAGTTCGCCGAGCATATTCCCGACCGCTACCGCATCAACGAGAACGGCAACAAACAGGTACTCCGCCACGCTGCCAACAAGTCGCTGCCCGATGAGTGGGCCACCCGTCCCAAGGTGGGCTTCCCGGTGCCGATTGTCTACTGGCTGCGCGAGCAAAAGTGGTACGACTATGTCAAGGAGTACTTCACCGCGCCGTGGGCAAGTGAGTTCTTCGATACCGACGAGCTCATGCACCTGCTCGATCTGCACTTTGCGGGCAAGGGCGATTTCCAGCGCAAGATCTATACGCCGCTCGTGTTCCTGGTGTGGTACAAGCGCTTCTTTATCGACGAGGACCAGCCCGCTGTTCAGGCTGCCTAGCCTCGGCTTACGAACGCCTGCGCGTAACGGCTCCTCCGGGAGCCGTTTTTGCGTGGGTGCGTTTCAGTTACTATAAAAACCGTCCCTGCCAAATGGCTGAGAAAGGTGAAAGATGCACCATTCGGATTCCGCGACCGTGACCACGGTCGATACGCTTGCCAAGCTTCTCGATGTGTGCGGCGAGCTGCGCGCATCAGAGCAGGTTGACGAGCGTGCCGTGACCGGCTGCTCGTTTGATTCGCGTGCGGTCTCGGCAGGTGACGTGTTCTTTTGCAAAGGTGCTGCCTTTAAGCCCGCGTTTTTGAGCATGGCGCTCGATGCGGGCGCCGTCGCATTTGTGTGCGAGGAGTCGCTGGTCGAGTCTCTGGAGCCGCTGTCACAGGAGAGCGGTGCTGCGATGCTGGTTGTTGATAGCGTTCGCACGGCCATGGCCCTGTTGCCGCCGGAGGTCTACGACCGTCCCGACCACGACGTCAAGATCGTGGGCATCACCGGTACCAAGGGAAAGACCACGGCCGCTTTTATGCTTCAGTCCATCATCAAGGCAGCGGGCGAATCCTGCGGCATGATCGGCTCGGTGAGTACCGACGATGGCATCGAGTGCTACGAGAGCACCAATACTACGCCCGAGGCCCCCGAGGTCTGGCGCCATATCGCCAACTGCCGTGAGTCCGGTCGCCAGTCCATGGTCATGGAGGTCTCGAGCCAGGCACTCAAGTACCAACGCGTCGAGAATCTGCCGTTTGACGTGGCGTGCTTCCTCAACATCGGCCGTGACCACATCTCACCGATCGAACACCCCACGTTTGAGGATTATTTTGAGAGCAAACTCAGGATCTTTGACCAGGCAAAGACCGCCGTGGTGAATCTGGGCACCGAAGAGGTTGACCGTGTGCTGGAGGCAGCGTCGACGGCCGAGCGCTTGGTGACCGTTGGCGTCGAGCATCCCGAGGCAAGCCTGTGGGCAAGCGATGTCCGCGTGGTCGGCTTTAACATCGAGTTTAACCTGCATGGCCTGTGTGCCGACGAGTCCGAGGCGGGGGAGAAGGTCCTGCTGGGCATCGCGGGCGACTTTAACGTGGAAAACGCGCTGGTCGCTATCGCCGCTGCGCACGAGATCGGCATCGGTATCGAGGCTATCAAGAAGGGCCTCTCCAAACTGCGTGTGCCGGGCCGTATGGAGGTCGTGGAGTCGAAGGATGGCCGCGTGATCTGCGTCGTTGACTATGCGCACAACCAGCTTTCGTTCCGTTCGCTTTTCTCGTCGGTCAAGCGCGCGTTTCCCACTAGTCCAGTCATTGCAGTGTTTGGCGCTGCCGGCGGCAAGGCGCAGGAGCGCCGCGAGCAGCTTCCGCGCGAGGCCGCACCATATTCCGACCTGATGATCTTTGCCAACGAGGACCCGGCTCACGAGGACCCGATGAAGGTCTGTCGCGAGCTTGCCGAGCATGTTCCCGACGATACGCCGAACGAGATCATCCTCGACCGTGAAGCTGCTGTGCATGCGGCGTTCAAGGCGGCGCGCGAGGAGTACGTCAACCCCAATGCTCCCACCATTGTCTTGCTGCTGGCAAAGGGTGACGAGGAGCTCATGCACGTGGGCGACGAGTTCGTGCCCATCGAGAGCGACCTTTCGTTGGCCAATCGCCTGATCGATGTTACCCAGTTTGACTAATGAACCATGATGGCGAAGGCGCCCTGAGTGCGCTGTCGCCATAAACGTGTTCCCTCAATCAAAACATGCCGTCCAAGCCCAAACCCTTCTACGTAAACGGAGTAACCATGTCCCACAACACCCTGCCGACCGTCGCCGAGCTTTCGGGCGAGATGCGCGAGCGCTTGGCCAAGGTTAAGTACGTCTTTACCGACCTGGATGCTACGATGCTCGCACCCGGCTCGTGCGTGCTGCGCGACAACGACGGCAACCCCTCGACCAAGCTCGTCGAGGCTGTCGTGGCACTTGCCCGCGCCGGCATCCAAGTGGTTCCCACCTCGGGCCGCAACCGCACCATGATCCACGAGGATGCGCGCGTGCTCGGCCTCAACTCCTACATTGGTGAGATGGGTGGCCTGGTCATGTACGATCTCAAGGCCAACGATTGGGAGTATCTGACCGGCGATATGCCCTACGACCCATCTTGCGGTCTCACGCCGCACCAGGTGATCGAGCAGACTGGCGTGTGCGAGAAGATCCTCGCCCGCTGGCCGCACAAGATCGAGTATCACAACGACATGTCGACCGGCTACAAGTACCGCGAGGTTACCGTCGGCATGCGCGGCGACATCCCCGATGACGAGGCGCAGGCCATCCTCGACGAGGCCGGCTGTGGCCTGGTGTGGGCCTGTAACGGTCACCTGACGCATCTGTCCAAGCCGACGACGCTCGAGCTCGATCGCGTCGAGGACGGTCGTGCATTCAACATCAACCCCGCGGGCCTCAACAAAGGCGTCGCCATTGCGCGCTTCTGCGAGCACCTGGGGATCGAGCGCGAGGAGACGCTCGCGCTCGGCGATTCCGAGTCCGACTTCTACATGGCCGATCACGTGGGCACGTTCTGCCTGGTCGAGAATGGCCTGACGAGCGCCGGCGCGCCCGAGTTCCTGGCTGCTTGCGAGAACGCTTTCGTTACGCGCGGCAAAATTGTCGACGGTTGGGCGGCGACGGCAGAGCTGCTGGTCACGGCGCGTTCGTAGCGCGGCGTCGCCGCACTTGGATATGTCTTTTCGAGAGAGAATCTGGTGAGGTAATGTCCGATATCAAGAATCTGGCCGGGGACACGCGCCCTATTGGCGTATTCGACTCGGGTCTTGGTGGTCTGACGGTTGCGCGCGCCATCGCGACGGCGCTGCCGCACGAGTCCGTCTACTACTTCGGCGACACAAAACGCTGCCCCTACGGCACGCGCACCGAGGATGAGGTGCGCTCGTTTGCGTTGCAGGCGGGCCGTTGGCTGTCGAAGCACGACGTCAAGATTATGGTCATCGCCTGCAACACGGCGACCGCTGCGGCCTTGCGTCTGGCCCAGCAGGTGCTCGACGTTCCCGTCATCGGTGTGATCGCACCGGGCGCACGCGCGGCAATCAACAGCACTCGCACGCGCCGGGTGGGCGTGCTCGCCACCAACCTCACCATTCGCTCGGGCGCCTACACGCGCGCCATCCAGGACCTGGATGCCGGCGTCGATGTATACGGTTGTCCTGCCTCGAGCTTTGTCGAGGTTGTCGAACACGAGCTCGCCTCGGGTGCACATCTGCAGGAACAGTGGCTTGAGAACGAGGACATCTTCGATACGCCTGCCGTGCGTGCGCTGGTGGGTGCCACGGTTGAGCCGCTGCGCGACCACGGTATCGATACCGTGGTGCTCGGCTGTACGCATTTTCCGCTGTTGGTGGGACCTATCCGTCATGCGCTGGGGCCTGGGGTGCGCGTCGTGAGTTCCGCCGAGGAGACCACACGAGAGCTGACCGATATCCTCACGCGCCGCGAGCAGCTGGCGGGTGACGCCGCCGAGCCGCAGCATCGTTTTGCCACGACGGCCGATAACATTGCCGAGTTTGCGGTGGCGGGCAGCTTTATCTTTGGTCAGCCGCTCAAGAGCATCGAACATATCGATATCGATGAGCTGGAATAGATGTAAGGCAGCCGCCAAAGCCTTCGCCACATCTTTTGCCGAAAGGATATTTCTATGGAGTACATGCAGGTCAACCGCGCCAACGGCCGCGCCGCCAACGAGTTGCGTCCCGTTAAGCTCACCCGTGGCGTCATGAAGCACGCCCACGGTTCGTGCTTGGCCGAGTTCGGCGACACGCGCGTGCTGTGCGCCGCCACCATCGAGGAGGGCGTGCCGGGCTGGCGAAAGGGAGCTAAGGCCGGCTGGGTGACCGCGGAATACGCCATGCTGCCGACGTCGACCGGCAAGCGCTGCAAGCGCGAACACGCCAACCGCAAGGGCCGCTCCATGGAGATCGAGCGCCTCATTGGCCGCAGCCTGCGTACCGTCGTCAACATGAAAGCGCTCGGCGAGTACACCGTCACCGTCGACTGCGATGTGATTCAGGCCGATGGCGGTACGCGTACGGCGAGCATTACCGGCGCCTGGGTGGCGCTGCACGACGCCCTCGCCATGTGGGTCGAGGCGGGCAAGATCGAGCGCATCCCGCTTACCGGCCAGGTGGCCGCCATCTCCATGGGCGTTGTCGACGGCAATACGCTGCTTGACCTCGATTATTCCGAGGACAGCCATGCCGAAGTCGACATGAACCTCGTCGCCACCGACACCGGTGAGATGATCGAGCTCCAGGGCACTGGCGAGCAGGCGCCCTTTGACCGTAAGCGCCTCAACGCCCTGCTCGACTTGGGCGACAAAGGCATCGCCGAGCTCATCGAGCTTCAGCGCCAAGCCATCGCCTAACCTGCCAAAAAGGGACAGGTTTATTTTGGCAGGTTTTATCTGGGAAAACGTCGAAGTATAAGACTGCCGTTGATTGAGAGGGGAGAGGCGGAGGCCCTCGTCGCCCTCGGCGCGGCATTGCTATAGAGACAAGGAGACCACTCATGGCACTTGAGAAGATCGACATCGACACCCTCGACCCGGCGGCGATCATTGTCGTGGCAACGGGCAACGCCCATAAGCTCACCGAGATCGAGGCCATTTTGGGCAAGGTCATGCCCGAGGTGCGCTTTGTGGCGCTCGGCCAGCTGGGCGAATTTGAGGACCCCGAGGAAAACGGCACGACGTTTTTGGAGAACGCCATCATCAAGGCGCAGGCTGCCGTCGAAGAGACGGGGCTCATGGCCATTGCCGACGATTCGGGCCTGGTCGTCGACGCGCTGGACGGTGAGCCCGGTGTGTATAGCGCGCGCTACGCGGGCGTTCACGGCGACGATGCCGCCAACAATGCCAAGCTGCTCGTGAATCTGGAAGGCGTGGCAGACGAGGACCGCACCGCGCGCTTTATGAGCGTCGTTGCGCTCATCGATACGGACGGCCTGGTCACCTATGGCGAGGGCGCCTGTGAGGGCGTTATCGCGCACGAGGGCCGCGGCGATCACGGCTTTGGCTACGACCCGCTGTTCCTGCCGGTCGATACGCCGGGCAAGACTATGGCCGAGCTCACGGCGGACGAGAAGAACGCCATCAGCCATCGATTCCATGCGCTCGAGCACCTATCCGCCAAACTGACGGGCGAGGAGTAGGCCGTGCGTGCGGTGGTTCAGCGCGTGCTCAACGCCGGCGTGACGGTCGACGGCGAGTACGTGGGCAAAATTGGGCGCGGCTATCTGGTGCTGTTGGGCGTGGGCCACGGCGACACGCGCGCCGAGGCTGATAAGCTGTGGGGCAAGCTCCGCGGCTTGCGCATTAACGAGGACGAGAACGGCAAGACCAACCTGGCACTTGCCGATGTCGACGGCGAGGTTCTCGTAGTGTCGCAGTTCACGCTGTTCGCCGATTGCCGTCACGGCCGCCGCCCATCGTTTACCGATGCCGGCGCCCCCGATGTTGCCAACGAGCTCTACGAGTACTTCTTGACGCTCGTTCGCAAAGATGTCGAACACGTGGCGCACGGCATCTTTGGCGCCGATATGAAAGTCGACTTGGTCAACGACGGTCCGTTCACCATCGTCCTCGATACCGACAATCTGTAAGTAGCCAAATTAGCTACTTGCGTATGGCGGCAGCAGGGTGCTATAGTATTAGAGTTTTGTCTATGTTAGGGGTATTATCCCCTTTTTGAATTGCACCTTCTGGAGGCCCTGTTCATGGAAGAGATGGAAGTCAATCACGTCGACGACATCCACGAGAAGCTGACCGATATGGTGGGCGATCGCGTCAAGGTGAAGGCCAACATGGGCCGCACCCGCGTCGTCGAGCGCATGGGCACCATCAAGAGCGTCCACCCCGCCGTCTTTATCGTCGAGGTCGACGAGCGCCGCGGGCGCAAGTCGCGTCAGTCCTACCAGTATATCGATGTCCTCACCGGTCAGGTCGAGCTGTTCGACCCCGAGAGCGGCGAGCATATCTTTACCCCGCTCGGCAATCAGCTCGAGGAGCACTAACGGTGACCGATCGGTCCCTGACTCTTTCCGCGCCGGCAAAGATTAACCTCTACCTGGGGGTTCATACCGAGCGCGATGACCGCGGCTACCACAGGGTCGATTCCCTGATGGCAGCCGTCGGTCTTTCCGATTCCGTGACGGTCGCGCCGGCGCAGGCGCTGACCGTCCAGACGGTTCCGGCATCAGATTTTCCCATGCAAAAGAATACGGCGTATCGGGCTGCGGTTGCTATGGCCGAGCATTATGGTCGCGAGGCAAACATCTGCGTGACGATTGAGAAGCGCATTCCATTGTGCGCCGGCTTGGGCGGCCCCTCGACGGATGCGGCCGCGGTCATTGTCGCCTTGGCGGAGCTCTGGGGAATTGATCACACCGACCCCGCGCTCGACGACATTGCGCGGGGTATTGGTGCTGACGTCCCGTTCTTTTTGCACGCGAGCCCTGCGTTCTACGTAGGTGGGGGAGACGTGCTGGCAACTGAGTATCCCGCGCTGCCCGCAACGCCCGTCGTGTTGGTCAAGCCGCGCGAGGCAAGCGTTTCGACAATTGAAGCCTATCGACGTTTTGACGAGGCTCCGGTGCCTGCAGACAAGCCCGGCGCGATAGCTTCTGCCTTGCATGCTGGTGATGCCGAGACGGCATATGCGCTCATCCATAACAACCTGGGTGTCATTTCCGCACAGATGGAGCCGCAGATACAAACGGTTCTCGATTGGCTGCGTAAACAAGACGGCACCGTTGCTGTAGATGTGTGCGGATCGGGCGCCTGCTCGTTTGCCATTTGCGACACCGCCGCCACGGCCGAAAGGCTTGCCGACGCTGCCCAGCAAAACGGCTGGTGGTCCTGCGCGACGGAGCTCATTCCCAACACGGTTCGCATCGAAGTGCCAAAGAAGTAAAAATTTCTCTAGCACACGACGGAAATCTTTGTTACTATAGTCGAGCTAACGGGTTGTGGCTCAGTTTGGTAGAGCACTGCGTTCGGGACGCAGGGGTCGCTGGTTCAAATCCAGTCAACCCGACCAGAGCATGAGGAGGGACCGCTTCTTGCGGTCCCTTTTTTTAGCTATTGTTGTGATACCGCGATACCCGCGGTATACTCATTCGAGCTTGTCTCGCTGTATTGTGGAGGTCTACATGTTTGGACTGAGGGCTCCTGAGCTCATCATTATTCTCGTCGTTGTCCTGATTATCTTCGGGCCCAAGAACCTGCCGAAGCTCGGCAAGTCTCTCGGCTCTACCGTCAAGAATATCCGCGAGGGTATGGAGGGCGACGATAAGGCCGAGACCAAGCAGGCCGAGGAGGTCGTGGTCGAGCAGTCCGAGGAGGACAAGGAGATCGCTGAGCTCGAGGCCAAGCTCGCTGCTGCCAAGAAGAAGCAGGCAGAGGACAGCGACGCGGACGCAGAGTAGTCCCATCCCTTTGGGGTGAGCACCTGACCGGCTTGCCCGCAGGCTAGCCGGTCTTTTTCGTTTTGTTGACAGTTGATTGTTTGATCAGAGTTGGGGAGATATCCGTATGGACGCAAGCCAGATCGTACTGACCGCTGAGGGCCGCCAGAAGCTCGTCGAGGAGCTCGCTTGGCGTGAGGGCGATTACGCCAAGGAGATCGTCGAGGACATCAAGGAAGCCCGCGCGTTCGGCGACCTTTCGGAGAACTCCGAGTACGATGCCGCCAAGGACAAGCAGGCCCAGAACGCCGCTCGTATTGCCGAGATCCAGGCCATCCTCGCCAACGCTCAGGTTGCTGCCACCACGGGCGATCTGACCGTCTCCATCGGTTCTACCGTTTCTCTGATTGATCCCAACGGTGAGGTCATGGAAGTCACGCTCGTCGGTACCACCGAGACCAACTCGCTCGAGCACAAGATTTCCAACGAGTCTCCGGTCGGTCACGCCATCATCGGTCACGGCGAGGGCGACTCCGTCGAGGTCGTTACGCCTTCCGGCAAGACTCGCGTCTACACCATCGCCAAGATTGCACGCTAGACCACGGTCCCGCGTAAAGGTATGTTTTCGCTCCCTGGGACCGAATCCTGGGGAGCGTTTTAGTTTGAGGAGTTAACTTATGGCAGAGAACCAGAACGCCGCAGATCAGGCATCGACGCTCAACGACGAGCGCGCCACCCGCCTGGCCAAGCGCGCCGCCCTGTTCGAGGCGGGCCAGAACCCCTATCCCGAGCACTCTGAGCTTGAGGACTACGTTGCCGATATCGAGGCTAAGTACGCCGAGCTTGCCGATGGCGAGGACACCGAGGACGTCGTGAAGATCGCCGGCCGTGTGGTCGCCAAGCGCGGTCAGGGCAAGATCATGTTCATCGTCGTACGCGATGCGACTGCCGAGATTCAGCTGTTCTGCCGCATCAACGACATGGACGAGGCTGCCTGGAATACGCTCAAGTCCCTCGACCTGGGCGACATCCTGGGCGTGACCGGCGTGGTTGTGCGCACCCAGCGCGGCCAGCTTTCCGTTGCCCCTAAGAGCGCGACCCTGCTTGCCAAGGCCGTTCGTCCGCTGCCCGAGAAGTTCCACGGTCTTTCCGACAAGGAGACCCGCTATCGCCAGCGCTATGTTGACCTGATCGCCAACGACGACGTTCGCGAGACGTTCCGTAAGCGTTCGCAGATTCTCTCCACCTTCCGTCGCTTTATGGAGTCCGACGGCTACATGGAGGTCGAGACCCCCATCCTGCAGACCATCCAGGGCGGCGCTACTGCCAAGCCGTTCATCACGCACTTCAACGCGCTCGATCAGGAGTGCTACCTGCGCATTGCTACCGAGCTGCACCTCAAGCGCTGCATCGTCGGCGGTTTTGAGCGCGTGTTCGAGATCGGCCGTATCTTCCGTAACGAGGGCATGGACCTTACCCACAACCCCGAGTTCACCACGATGGAGGCCTATCGTGCCTTCTCCGACCTCGAGGGCATGAAGGCGCTCGCCCAGGGTGTCATTAAGGCGGCTAACAAGGCCATCGGCAACCCCGAGGTCATCGAGTACCAGGGCCAGACCATCGACCTTTCTGGTGAGTGGGCCAGCCGTCCCATGACCGACATCGTTTCCGACGTGCTCGGCAAGCAGGTCACCATCGACACGCCGGTCGAGGAGCTTGCTGCCGCCGCGCGCGAGAAGGGCCTGGAGATTAAGCCCGAGTGGACCGCCGGCAAGATTATCGCCGAGATCTATGACGAGCTGGGCGAGGACACCATCGTCAACCCCACCTTCGTGTGCGATTACCCCATCGAGGTTAGCCCGCTTGCCAAGCGCTTTGAGCATGATCCGCGCCTGACCCATCGCTTTGAGCTGGTCATCGCCGGTCACGAGTACGCGAACGCGTTCTCCGAGCTCAACGACCCGGTCGACCAGGCCGAGCGCTTCGCTGCCCAGATGGCCGAGAAGGCCGGCGGCGACGATGAGGCCATGGAGTACGATGAGGATTACGTGCGTGCCCTCGAGTACGGTATGCCTCCCGCGGGCGGCATCGGCATCGGTATCGACCGCGTGGTCATGCTGCTCACCAACCAGGCTTCCATCCGCGACGTGCTGCTGTTCCCGCACATGAAGCCCGAGAAGGGTTTCCAGTCCGGTGCCGCTGCTGCCAAGGCCGCCGAGGCCGGCAACGCCGCGAGCCCCTTCGTCAAGCCGCTTAAGCCCACGGTTGATTATTCCAAGATTGCCGTTGAGCCGCTGTTTGAGGAGTTCGTCGACTTTGATACCTTCTCCAAGAGCGACTTCCGCGCCGTGAAGGTCAAGGCATGCGAGGCCGTCAAGAAGTCCAAGAAGCTGCTGAACTTTACGCTCGATGACGGCACCGGCACCGACCGCACCATCCTCTCCGGCATTCACGATTATTACGAGCCCGAGGACCTGGTCGGCAAGACCCTGCTCGCCATCACCAACCTGCCTCCGCGCAAGATGATGGGCATCCCCAGCTGTGGCATGCTCATCAGCGCCATCCACGAGGAGGAGGGCGAGGAGCGCCTCAACCTGATTCAGCTCGACGCTTCCATCCCTGCCGGCGCAAAGATGTACTAACTAGTTACGCGGTTCTACGAACCGCGTAACGGCTCGACGCTGCGCGGGCCGCATTTGGGCAATCTGACGTTCAACTTCAAGGGCGCGACCAGAAGGTCAGC
>OOAE01002296.1_pt1 | contig 10853 bp, 13 predicted proteins | sample 1671271 | NCBI WGS metagenome assembly OOAE01 (sample SAMN06348139, study PRJEB24527) | human gut metagenome | biome: human gut; feature: ankylosing spondylitis patient; material: feces | host: Homo sapiens | place: China | collected 2015-10 | reverse complement strand
TGGCGATCATCTCCGACATTTCAATGATCCAGTGACCTTGCAGCTTGCGGTACACATTGTCATCGTCCAGCCGCCTCAGGTCGTCCGAGAACCACTCGTCCTTGACTGCCAGCAGACGGAAGAAGGTAGACTTCCCGGGTCTCGCCTGTCGCCACTGGCGACCCGCACCCCTGCCCGCCCACCAGACAGAGCATGGTTTCAAATTTGCATCCCGGTTGGAATACTCGCTTGATGGCTCCCAGCAAGAAGATCTTCATGGCTTCGCAAGTGTACTCGTCCTCCGCAGCACCGAGAAAATGGTGCAGAACGTGGGCCATCCGCCCCGTCCCATCCCATTTCAGGCCGTTCAGGTAGTCCCGGATGGGATGATAGCGGTTCTCGTTGGCAACGATGCGGATAGTCGATTCGATCTTCTTTTCGCTGGAAATACCGTATTTCTCCATCCGACGCAGGATATACTTCATGTCGGTGTCGTTCAGGGGCTTGCCGGAACGGGGCCAGCCCACAGGCTTTACAATGTCGATGCGTTCGCTCAACAGGTTCAGCCTAATGGCATCTGCCAGCACATGATCGTTCTGCAGAATCGTGATGCAGTTTTGGATCGTTCGCTGGATTTCACCGTTGGAATGTTTGGACAGCATTTCCTTCACATCTCCAACGGTTCGGGGAGCACGTTCTTCGTTGACTTCTTTGCTCAATAAGCATCACCTCGTACTATTATTGAAAACAATTTTCCGATTTTTCGGTGGCAGGCGGTGCGGACGGCTTCCGTTGGGTCTGTTCCGCCTGCAAGCGGTTCAGCAGTTGCAGCACCGAATCCCGTGCTTTTTCCTTGACCTGCTCTTTGCCTTTCTGCCGGACTTCCGGCTTTAGGAGCTTCTCTTGCAGGTGGGCGGCGGTGGTCTGCATGGTCTTGAGGAACTTGTTCAGCACATCGTCCAAACGATGGGAGGCATATTCCCTAGTAGCTTTGGGAGCTTTTCTCTCTGGCGATAACACCCACTTTTTCGTGTCCTCGATCATCCGCATATCTTCCTTGCGGGTCTCGGTGCGCACCACATCGGTCACGACCTCCACCGCCTTGTCGTAGGCCGCAGCCGAAACTTCATCGATTAGAGTTTCCATGTCGTTGACCTTGAGGGTCAATTCGTCCAGCCTGTTCTGCTGGGCGGTAAGCTGCTCCTTCTGCTTGGCAAGGATGAAGTCCTGTTTTTCCAGATATTTGCGGTTGCCGTACTCCGCTTCTTCCTCCAAATCTAACCCATGACGTTTTGCAATCTCAAACAGCATTTTTCGACAGGCGGCATCGAAGGTAATTTTGCGGTTGTTGCGACGGCTGAGGGGCTTGCCCGGGTCAGGCAGCTCAAAACCCAACGCTTCCAGCGCCTTTTCTTGCTGGGGAGCTACCTCGCCGTACTTGTTCTCACAGTCGAACACATGACGCTCATGGATGTGTGGCGTGCTTTCATCCAAATGCAGTGCCCAGTCCAGCAGATGAACATGAGTGCCAAAGCGCTCATGAAATTCGGACATAAACTCTGTCACCACTAAAACCAGATCTTCCACCGATGCGTGTTCGTCTAGCGTTCCGAACTGGTAGATGGTTTCTTCCGGGCAAGTTTTCTTACCTGCAAGTAAGTCCTCTATGGTTCGGTTGCGCTCGGTGTGGCGAATCTTCGCATTGCGGGCATTCTGGTTCTCCACAAAGTGAGAATAGTGGATTTCATAGAACATCTTCTCCACATCGCTGAATGCAGCCGTCTGTTTGTCCTTGTCGGATGCAGAGCGGATGCCGTGATAGCAATCCCAGTAGATATTGCCCTTGGCACGCTTTTGGTCAATGTGCTCACTGTTGGCAAGGTTGAAGCTGCGGTCATTGTGCTTGGGGTTATAAGTGCCGTGGGTTCCGGCTCATCCGTTGTGTCGTGTTAATTTCAGATAGACATCCCTCCATTTCAACGTCTTGGTGGGGTGGGGCGCAGCAGCTCTGCTGCTGAATCTGCCACCTGCGGTGCGCCAGATAATACCCAGTAGGACATGACGCAAGGCATCATATCACTGGGGCAAAGGACTACGTCCTCTGCACTCCTGCTCCGGGCAAGCTGTCTCGAATGGACAGCTCGTCCGGTTTTTCAGAGGGTCATTTTGACCCTCTGATTCCGTTACGGGTAAAATCAAGTGCCGGGTGGCGGCACCTGATTTTCAACAGACCTTGCAGCGTTACGGAAAACGATGTGCTCATTTTGACCACTTGATTTTCCGTGACAGGTTGATGAATTTCCGTTCCCGCATTCGGGAGGAGATTGAGTTTCATTTGGCAGATGCGTTACGCTTAACCAAGTGCTCATTTTGAGCACTTGCAGCATCCGTAACACGTTTTCGATAGTCTTTTTGCCGACAGGGCATTGCTGCAATAACGGGCACCTGCACGTTTGGGCGTGAATTTTTCGCCGCAGCACTGGCAGACTAAATCTTGACGGCGCATTTGGCGGTATTCCCGCTGCCGCCGATTGTTGGCCTGATTGCCGCACCAGTAGCTGTGACAGTATTTCTTGGTGTAGATGGTGGTGTAGAACACCCGACCGCAGCCGCCGCAGATAAGTTTGCGGATAGCGTATCCTCCGGTGGTAAAACCCGTTTCCTCATACGATTCTTTCAAATAATCCTGATTGTTCTGCTCCCATTTTTCGTTTGTCATATACATGGAGATGACCCTCCTTTCACTGGCGTTACAGAAAAACAATGTGGTCAATTTGACCACATTGTTTTCTGGTAACTGAAGAATCAACGTTTAGCCGTTCTCTCTGCATGGATTTCCTGCCCCCTTCCGGCGGCGTTTTCCGGCTCTCCCTCGTGAGGGGTCATCGCCGGGTATCCCATGCAGACGGTCATGCGGTTGTCAAGGTACGGTGCTGGATTTGGCAATAAAAAATCGCCACACAACAACCTGAACCTGACCATCCCTTCCGGGATGGCCTTGGTTCGGGTTCGTTATGTAGCGATAAGAAAGTCAAAAACTTGCTCCGGCTCCTTCGGGAGCCGAGCTGGAACTCTAAGTAAATATGTTATATTAAATTGTTGGAATAGATTACCACAAAAAACGAGCTTTGTCAACAAAAAAATCCGAGAATACGTTGCTTTCGGCAGAATGCAAGAAAATACATCAAAAACTTTGGAAAAAAGAGAGAGGGCTGGACGATGCCAGCCCTCTTGTGGGTCACAATTGCGCTATAATAGCGCCAATATCTGCATGAATGCAGACAGACTGCCGCTCGATCTCCGGCGGGCAAACGGCCTGTCCCTGATTGATGCAGGCGTAGAATGCATTGGGATTTTTAGCGGTCATCCGCCAGAACGGATACTTGATGATGACCGGGGTGTTGTAGCCGACACCTAGTTCCAGAAAGACAATCTTCTGCCCCTCGTGGCGGCGCAGAAATTCGCTGTACCGGTCGGCAGCAGTGTGCCAACCCACGTCCTCCACAAAGGTATCGTCTGCACGAAGGTTCATGCTCATGGGTCTGCCGCAGTGCGGGCAGTGGGGAACAAGCTCGGACGGGATATAAGTTTTCAGGATGGTATTCTCCGGTACGGTCAGCTGACCATCCGGTGCAATGATATACCCCTGCGCTTCCACCATCTGCCGGATAAGCTTGTCGTTGTCATACGTTTCCTGACAGCATGGTTCACTGCACTGGAACAGACCGTAATCACCCTGTGTATAGAACAACCGTTTTTTGTCGAACCCTGCTTTCTGAAAACAGTGGTCTACGTTGGTGGTCAGCACAAAGTAGTCCTTGTCTTTCACAAGAGAAAACAGACCTTGATACACCGGCTTGGGTGCATCCTGATAGCGGTTGATGTAAATATAGCGGCTCCAGTATGCCCAGTATTCCTCCATGGTGGGGTAGGGGTAAAAGCCACCGGAGTACATATCCGTAAATCCGTACTTGCTGGCAAAATCGGAGAAATATTCCCGGAACCGCTCCCCGTCATAGGTGAAACCTGCCGAGGTAGAAAGCCCTGCACCTGCACCAATGACCACTGCATCGGCATGGCTCAGAACCTGCCGCAGCGTATCAATCGGTCCGGAGCAATCGTTCGTAGATTTTTTTGTCCATATCTTTGAAAACATTGAAAATCACCTTTTTGATGCTTGTGGGTGTTTGCAGGAACTCTTTCACAGTCTGCACCGCAATCTCTGCTGCAAGCTGGTTGGGAAAGTGAAACTCCCCGGTGGAAATGCAGCAGAACGCTACGCTTTCCAGCCCGTTCTCTGCCGCCAGCTCCAGACAGGAGCGATAACAGGAAGCCAGCAGTTCTTTGTCCTCTTTGGTCACTCGCCTGTTGATGATCGGGCCAACCGTATGCAGCACATAGCGGCAGGGCAGATTAAATGCGGCCGTGATCTTTGCCTGTCCGGTGGGTTCCGGGTGTCTCTGCCTGTCCATGATCTCCGCACAGGCAAGACGCAGCTGTACCCCGGCATAGGTGTGGATGGCATTGTCGATACAGCCGTGGTTCGGGCAGTAGCAGCCGGTCATGCCGCTGTTGGCGGCGTTGACAATGGCATCGCATTTCAGGGTGGTAATGTCCCCCTGCCAGAGGTACAGCCCCGGCTGCAGGGGCGTCAGGTCAGCCGCATCGGTGATGCCTTTTGCGGCGATTTCCTCTTGCAGGTACGCATCCTGTATTTGCAGAAAGTCTGTGCCGATACGCCGTGGTTCACGGATATTCAGCAAGCCCCGCAGAAGCTGCCACTGGGTGTCTGCGTCTGCCGGTATCCGCAGTCCCCGATACTCCGGGTGTTCTTTCAAAAGCACCTGAATAAGGATCGTTCGCCGCTCACTCTGGTTCATAGTCAAACCCTCTTTTCGATTGTCTGCTTAGGGCAGGCTTCCGCACACCGCCCGCAGTGGAGACAGTGGCGCTGGTCAATGACCACCGGCTTCTTGGTAATGTCGATGCACTTCTGCGGACAGACAGAGTAGCACAGCTTACAGCCGATGCAGCTTTTGCCTACATAGTAACCCGGTGTTTCCTGTGTTGCTTTGCCAATGGTGAAGCTGTCCCGGACAATGTGCGCCGGAACACTGATGTCAAAATATTCGCCGTCCGCCTCATATAGGCAGAACACCTCTAGGGCACTGCGGGTATCGCCGGGATAGATGGACTGCATATAGGTGTTTTTCTCGAAAATCTCATCTAGTTTCTCGTTGCCGATATTTTTGATTTTTCCGCGCAGAGAAATCGAGACTTTTTCTCTGGTGGCGGACAGAGCAATGTAGCCCTGCGCCATGAGCTGGGTATAGAATGCTTTGCCCCTTGCAGTAAGGAAATACACACCTTGTTTGTCATAGAGCATCATGTCGATCACACGGGTCTGGGGATGACCGTCCGCCCCGATGGTTGCCACGGTGGTGGAATGGATATTTTTCACCAGTAATTCCAAATAATCTTGTTTCGTCATACCGTCAACGACCTTTCAGAATCGGCGCAAGCCGCTTGTACATCAGCATTGTCACGCCGCCGATGACAAGCCCTTTCAGAAGATTGAAGGGAAAGGCATTGAACAGCACAATGTCCAGTTTTGTGTGGATGAAGGGCAGGAACGTGCCGAAAGAGGCGATGAGTTGATCCAACGGCATAAAGGCTTCAAACAGAGGAAGCAGGATGAAGTAGTTCGCCAGTGCGGCGGCAATACCCATCACAAAGCTGGCGGTGACACAGGCAATCCATGCTGTTTTCTTGGTTTTGTGGCGTTTATAAATAGCTCCGGCAGCGACCACATAGGAAGCACCCATCAGAAAGTTGGCAATCTCTCCGATGCCTCCCGTGGAGGTGGTCATAAGTTGCAATGTGTTTTTGACAAGTTCAATGAGCAGACCGGAGAGAGGCCCGAAGGCAAATGCACCGATGAGTGCCGGAAAATCGGACAGATCCATCCTTGCAAAGGACGGAGACAGCGGCACAGGAAATTCCACAAAAGCAAGCACATATGCCATTGCAGAAAGCAGTGCGGTCATGGTGATGGTTCGGATATTGAGGGCGGCAGCTTTTTTCGGCTGCTGCAGGATGATAGTGCGGTTCATAATGCTCCATTGAGAGGATATGCTTGGATTTGAAACAGCCCCACAGGACGGGTTTTCCTGCGGGGCTACTTCCTCATATCTTCTTTCATCCGGACTATACCGTCGGTTGCGGAGTTTCACCGCATCGGGCGCTTTTGCGCTTCGCAGACTTTACTGCCGGTCAGGAATTTCACCTCGCCCCGAAGATGTTGAATTGAGAGAGTTTCTTAGAACTCGTAGGGAGGGTTGCCGGAGAAGTCTGCAATGGTGCCGTGGGCATCCTCCAGATAGAACACCTCAAAGATGGGGTTGGCAGCCTCGCCGTACTGGCTCTTCACGATGGGGTTTGCGATGCACATCTCCTTGGCGGTCATGTTGTTTTCAAACACAGCCTTGCCATGCAGACGGATCCATGCGTACTCCGGGCTGGAAACGGAGATCTCGATATTGGGGTTTGCCTGCAGGTCCTTGTAAACATCCTTCTGGTTGTTGGTGCAGAACCACAGCTTGCCGTCCAGCTCACCGGCAAACATGAAGGGACGGCACTTGGCCTTGCCGTCACGGCCTACGGTGGCCAGATACTGCACCGGGTTTGCGTTCAGAAATTCTACGACTTTATTCATGGGATGTACCTCCATACATTGTTTTTTTCGGACAGCTTTATTGTAATGCGCTTTGTGCGGCTTGTGAAGTACGCACAATATTGTGGTGTAGTTACCAAAAAGATACCATTGCGATGCTGCTTGCTTTTTTTGCTGTTGAAAGCTATAATGATGCCATAAAGCGGTTTGTGGTATCCGTGCATCCGGCACGATGACCACTTGAAATTCCCTTGGAGGTAATTATGGAAAAGGAGATCCTCAAAGAACTCCCGGCCTGCCCGGTGGAGACCACCCTGACTCTCATCAGCGATAAATGGAAGGTGCTGATCCTCCGGGATCTGATGTCGGGCACAAAGCGTTTTGGAGAACTGAAAAAGTCCATCGGCCATGTGACCCAGAAGGTTTTGACCGCTCAGCTGCGGCAGATGGAGGAAAGCGGCTTGCTGACCCGGAAGGTCTATGCTGAAGTGCCGCCCCGGGTGGAATATACTCTGACCGAATTGGGATATAGTTTGAAACCGGTTCTGGATGCCATGCGGGCATGGGGCGAAGGGTATAAAAGCAGGCTGGAAGGGAAGGCGAAATAAGCGTATTTGCTTGCACAGTTGTGATATGTAAAGTGGGGTCTGTTCGATTGTCCAAATCCCTGCCATGAATCGTAGTTGTTGATGTACATTTGATGCTTGGTCTAAACAGGTGAAATTTTAGTTGCCGTTTTGGGCTCGAACCCGGCCGTTTTTCGGCTTTGCATAAAAATCCGATACCTGTTTTAAGTGGTTGATTTTGGCTCTGCACATTTTTGCACACTTTTTGCACACTTTTTGCACACCGGAATAGCTGGATAACGGATGCAAGAGGGGATGGTGGGTGCAAAGAATGCAGCGGGTGCAAAACACAAATTTACGGTGAAACGATAAAAGTAACGAATTTGCGCAATTCTGAAAATTGACGATTGTTGCACGTTGGTTTCTCTTAATCAGTGGGCCCAGGGTTCGAGTCCCTGGAGGTGCACCACAACAACAAAATCCGAACTTTTTTCCGATAGGAGAAGGGTTCGGATTTTTTGTATTCTTCGGAAAACAGAACGAATCCCTTGCTTCCATCGAAAAACGTCCTAGACCTTATCACAAAAAAGCACGACAGACCACGGTAAGAGTGCCGTAAGGCGGAAAGGACACAAACATGAAGTACGATGAAAGAGCCTGCAAATTCAACATGGACACCGGCTGCGTGGAACTGCTGCTCCGGGATGGGAGAATGATCTCCATTGACTGCACCGGGGTCGAGGATGAATTGGACGTGACTATGGCGCAGAGGTCAGAACTGGATTACCTCATCTACAACGACCCGCTTGGCTATGCCGATTTGATTCTGAATGGTGACCCGGAGGGGTATTTGAAAATTGTGGGCGGATGCCATGGGTTAGAAGATTAAGAGAAATGCCGTTCCAAAAGCAACTGGAACGGCATTTCTTATCTTTCGATATTCGGCATCTTTTGTCCCCGCAGCTCCTGCCGGATGGCACGGAACCGCTCCGGGACATCCGCATCCGTCATAGCACCGGGGGCATCCACCGTTCCGGCGGCTTTGGCTGTCTCGTAGAACCAGCACTTATACTCCACAGTTTCCAGCGTGTGCTGCAGTTGCTGAATCTGCTGGGTGAGCACCTCTCGCTGATGCTGGAACATTTCCAACCGGGTGTCAATGGTGTCGTCTCCCTGCATGGCAAGCTCGATATACTGACGAATATCTTTGATGGACATTCCGGCTTGTTTCATACAGCGGATGACCTGCAGCCACTCGAAGTCGTTTTCCCGGAACATCCGAATGCCGCCGGAGGAACGCTCCACAAAGGGAAGCAACCCTTCTTTGTCGTAGTAGCGCAGGGTGGAGGCAGGTACGCCCAGCTTTTGCGCCATTTCGCCTACGGTATAGACCATCTGAAACCTCCGTTTTTTTCAAAAAGCCCTTGACTTAAAGTGCGCTTTAAGTTGTATGATAAAATCAAACTTTATCAACATCATAATGCGGATGCACTCTGCTGTCAAGGAGGTTCCTATGAGCAAGAAGGTATTGATTTTGTCTGGCAGTCCCCGGAAGGGTGGCAACTCTGATATTCTATGCGACGAATTTCTGCGTGGAGCGCAGGATGCCGGGCACAAAGCAGAAAAGATCCGGGTCGCTGAGAAAAAGGTGGCTCCCTGTTCCGGCTGCTACTACTGCAGCACCTATGGCGGAGCCTGCGTCCACAAGGATGATATGGCAGACATCCTGCAAAAGATGATCGATGCCGATGTCATTGTGCTGGCAAGCCCGGTATACTTCTACTCCATCAGTGCCCAGTTGAAGGCAGTGATCGACCGTACCGTGGCACGGTGGCTTGAGGTCAAAGACAAGGAATTCTACTACATCACCACCATGGCAGATGAGGAAAAAGCCTCTGCGGACACTACGCTGACCTGCTTCCGGGGCTATGCAGACTGTGTGGAAGGTGCCGCGGAAAAGGGAGTCCTTGTAGCAGGTGGTGTTTACGAGCCGGGTGCGGTGTGCGGTACGCCTGCCATGGCACAGGCTTACGAGATGGGGAGGAACGTATAATGGCAGTAAAACAGACAGCAGGGCGGGATGCTCTGGGCGAATTTGCACCAAAATTTGCAGAACTTAACGATGAGGTACTATTCGGGCAGGTGTGGAGCCGAGAGGATAAACTCTCTCTCCGGGACCGCAGCCTTGTGACGGTGGTGGCACTGATGGCGCAGGGACTGACGGACTCCTCGTTTCGGTATCACCTGACGGCAGCGAAAAACAACGGTATTACCCGGACTGAGATTGCAGAGATCCTGACCCAGGCAGCGTTTTATGTAGGTTGGCCCAAGGCGTGGGCGGCTTTCCGCATAGCCAAGGAAGTCTGGGCAGAGGACGCTGCAGAGGATGCCAAGGCACAGCACCAGAGCGAAATGGTGTTCCCCATCGGCGCAGCCAACGACGGTTTTGCGCAGTATTTCAGTGGAAAAAGCTATCTGGCACCCTTGTCCACCGCACAGGTTGGCATTTACAACGTAACCTTTGAGCCGGGCTGCCGGAACAACTGGCACATCCATCATGCCGCAAAGGGTGGCGGAAAGATCCTTGTCTGCGTGGCAGGCCGGGGCTACTATCAGGAATGGGGCAAAGCTCCGCTGGAGCTGCATCCGGGCGATGTGGTGAACATTCCCCCGGAGGTCAAGCACTGGCACGGTGCTGCACCCGATTGCTGGTTCTCTCATCTGGCAGTGGAAGTGCCCGGCGAAGGCACCTCTAACGAGTGGTGCGAGCCGGTGCCGGAAGAAACCTATAAGGAGTTACGGTGATGCGGTTTGATGTACACCCAACCGCGATGAAATAAAAACAGGGTGCGCCCTGCCGGACGCACCCTGCCAAAAGCCACAGACGATAGCGATATGTACAACAGGGAGTTCCCCAGAGCAGAGTTCCCATAAAACAGTATTTGCAAAAGTTCCCTAAATGGGGAAGATTTGGCGTGACTTCGGTCACGCCTTTTCTTTTGCTTCCAGTTCATCCAGAGGGATGTACCCCAGCCCATCGTACTTGATATGGATGTGCTGCACCCGCTTTCCGCTGGACTTATCCGGGGCATCTACATAGATAGCCGACACCAGTTCACGGAGAGCATAGGGAGTGAGTTCTTCAATATGAACGTACTTGTGCGCTTTCTGGACGAATTTTTCAATATTCTCGATTTGCTGTTCCTGTACTTCGATTTCCTGTTGGATAGAGAGGGATTCCTCTTCCAGCTGCTTCTGTTCGGCATCGTAGCTCTGGCTCATCATGTCGAAGCGGTCATCGCTCAGCTTTCCATTGGCGTTGTCCTCGTAGATTTTCATGAACAGCCGTTTGAGGTCTACAATCCGCTTCTCATTCCGGGCAAGCTGCTTCTTCAGGACGGTCAGCTTTTCGCTGCTTTCCACACGAAGCTGCTCCTCCATGACCTTGCGGAAGTAGTTTTCATGACGGAGAATGTAGTCCGTCACCCGCTGAACATGACTCAGCACACGTCCTTCCAGAACCTTTACCCGGATGAAATGTCCCTTGCACTTGCTCCCGTTCTTCTTGTGCAGAGAGCAATCAAAGAAGTCTTGACTGAAGTCCCTGTTATTGGACGAACCATATTGCATCTTGG
>OOAE01002279.1_pt1 | contig 10916 bp, 11 predicted proteins | sample 1671271 | NCBI WGS metagenome assembly OOAE01 (sample SAMN06348139, study PRJEB24527) | human gut metagenome | biome: human gut; feature: ankylosing spondylitis patient; material: feces | host: Homo sapiens | place: China | collected 2015-10 | reverse complement strand
GGTTCAAATACTATGATAGTATACCATATCTTGCCACCAGATAGCAAGTATTTTGTAAAGATTTTTATAAAAACAGCTTTAATTTACCGCAAAGCCGCTTCGCAGTCGTTTTTATCCTGCGCCAGCTGCTGCTTGAGCTGCTCAATGCCGGCAAATTTTACTTCGCCGCGAATGCGCTGCACAAACTGCACTGTGAGCTGCTTACCGTAAAGGTCACCGGTAAAATCAAAGATATTCGTTTCCAGACGCGGTTGGGCAACATCGCCAAAGGTCGGATTATAGCCTATATTCGCCATACCATGATAGCTTGCGCCATTCACCAGTACGCGTACAGCATAGACACCGCCCAGAGGCACTGCCACATGAGCATCCTCCAGCTCAATATTGGCCGTAGGATAACCCAGCAGTCTGCCACGCTCGTTGCCGTGCGCCACCGTGCCACTGATGCTGTAGCTGCGCCCCAGCATTGCTGCTGCCTCTGCTACCTCACCGGCAGCAATCAGCTGACGGATAGCGGTGCTGCTGATCACAGTTGCGCCCTCACTTACCAGCTCGCGCACAATCAGCTCAAAGCCCATGGCCTTGGCAGAAGCAGCCAGCGTATAGACAGTTCCCTGTCCGCGGCAGCCGTAGGTGAAGTTGGCACCTACTACCAGACAGCTGTAATCAAGCTGCTGCAGTCGCTGCAGGAATTCCTGCGGCGAAAGATCTGCTACCTGCTGATTGAAGGGAATGTCCACCAGTACATCCACGCCAAGCTGCTGCAAAAGCTCCTGCTTTTGCGCGCCTGTTATCAGCGCCGGCGGCACCATACCCGGACGAATCCATTCATAGGGATGGTTGCTGAAGGTAAAGACAGCCAGCTGCGAATTACATTCACGCGCCTTGTCCCTTGCGGTTTCAATTACATCAAGATGACCGCGATGCAAACCGTCAAAGGTACCCAATGCTACCACACAGGGAGCGGAAAATTTATGCAGTTGTTCTAAAGAAGTAATAATCTCCATGCTTATTCCTCTGGCATCGGGTAATGCTCTAAGATTTTTTCTGCCTGCAGGCGCTCCTGCTCACAGCGGACGATGCCTAAGAATTCATCCCCCGGCCCCAACAGAACGTATCTGCCGTCGGCAGTCTGCGCCACCGTGGTGCGCACACCGTTGGTGATGCGTGCCGCCTGACGTGCGTTTACCTTGAGCTTGGGCAGCTCGGCAACGGCAGTCAGCGGCTCTGCGGCACAGGCTTCGGGATTCTCCGCGATTTCCTGCAGCGTGCAGGCCTTGTCAATCGTGTAGGCTCCCACCTGCGTGCGCAGCAAAAAGCTCATTGTACCGCAGGTTCCCAGCGCCGTTGCCAAATCTTCGCCAAGAACGCGAATATAGGTGCCCTTGGAGCAGGCCACGCGCACGGTAAAGCTGTTTGCCGTATAATGCAGAAGCTCCAGCTTATAGACCTCGATGGGACGTGCGGTGCGTTCTACCTCTACGCCCTGACGAGCCAGCTGATACAGCTTTTTGCCGTTGATTTTGATTGCCGAATACATCGGCGGCAGCTGCATTTGCTTGCCGGTAAATTGCACCAGCACCGCTTCCAGCTCCTGTTTGCTGAATGCAGGCACAGGCATCGTTTTGACAACCTCACCGCTGTCATCGCCGGTAACTGTCTGCGCTCCCAGCGTAAATTCAGCAATATATTCCTTGCGGCCTTCTACAGCAAATTCCAGCAGACGAGTTGCACTGCCCGCAAAAACAGGAAGAACTCCTGCCGCGTCAGGGTCAAGAGTTCCCCCATGTCCGATTTTCTTTGTGTTAAGCACGCGCCGCAAAAAGCCGATAACATCGTGCGATGTCATCTGTGGTGGTTTTAATACATTAAAAATTGCGTCCATATTAAACCAATTTGCCCAATGCCTCCAGCAGCTGAGTGCGAGCCTCCTCTACCGGTGCATAAATCGTACAGCCTGCTGCCCGCAGATGACCGCCGCCGCCAAAGGCTACAGCCACAGCGGATACGTCAACGCTCTTGGAGCGCATGCTCACGCGCGTTACCGCCGGCTCTACGGCCTTGAACATAATAGCTACGTCAACGCCTTCAATATAGCGCGGGTAAGACACAAAGCTGTCGGTTTGGACATCCTTGTCATATAAATCATTGGTAATTGTGAGATAAGCAATTTTGCCTTCATAAGCGAAGGTCAGCGAAGGCAATACCTTGGCCAGCATCTCTACCGTATCACGGGAGCGCACGTCCAGTGCATCGCTGATTTCGTTAGGCTGCACGCCGTATTCCAGCAGCTTGGCAGCATTACGCATAGTTTTCGGCGTAGTGTTGGCATAGCGGAAGGAGCCGCAGTCTGTGCTGATTGCTGTGTAAAAGCAGGTAGCAATTTCCTTATCAAAGGGCCATTGCATAGCCATGAACAGATCACACATTACCTCGCCTACGGCTGCTGCCTTGGCATCCAAGTAGAGATATTCGGCAAAGCGTTCGTTGGAAATGTGGTGGTCGATGTTCAGCAGTGTTTTGGCTTCCACAACCTCGGACACCAGACCAATACGGTCAAAGGAGCTGGCATCAATAACTACCAGCAAATCCGTCTGCAGCTTGCTGCCCTCTACCGGGCGTTCACACAATTCAATACCGGGAATAAAGCTAAAGCTTTTGTTGATAACATCATCACAGAAAACAGTAACCTGCTTACCCTGTGCCAGCAAAAAGCGTGCCAGTCCCAAAGTGGAGCCCAGGGTGTCACCATCCGGACTTACATGGGTGCACAGCACAATTTTTTCTGCCGCCAGCAGCATAGCGCCTGTTTCCTGCAGGCTAAGCTCCTTACTCATGCTCTGCTTCCTCGGCTGCAGGCTTTTCTTCCTGCTTAATCTTATCTAAGATGCTCTGAATATGCGCACTGTATTCTGCGGAGGTATCCTTCTGCAGAATCAGGGTCGGTGCAAAGCGCAGGCGGATGCGTTTGGCAATTTCCGTACGCATAAAGCCTAATGCCTTGTTCAGAGCCTTCCAGGTTTCATCCTGTTTATCCTTGGGACCATACATACTGATGAAAATCTTTGCATAGCTCATGTCATCTGTCAGCTCCACGCCGGTTACGGTAACAAACTGAATGCGCGGATCCTTGACATCATGCAGCAGCATTTTGCTGATTTCGTGCTTGATGGCCTCCTGTACTTTTTCTACTCTAAGTCTTGCCATTTTCTTTTCCTCTATATATAGATACAGACTGACGTACAGGCAGCAGCTGCGGGGAATGCGGCGTATACGGCCGGCATTCCTGCGCAATGTGCCTTATGCGGCAGACTATTCTACTGCGATTTCTTCCATGTCGTATACTTCAAAGATATCGCCCTCTTTAAGGTCGCTGAATTTCTCTAAAGTGATACCACATTCAAAGCCTTGGGCAACTTCCTTCACATCGTCCTTGAAGCGGCGCAGAGATTCGATAACGCCCTCGTGAACAACGATGCCGTCACGTACAACACGAACCTTGGAGCTGTTGGTAACCTTACCTTCAACTACATAGCAGCCGGCAATCTTCAGCTTGGAAATAGTAATCAGCTGACGGATTTCTACGCGACCTTGGATAACCTCTTTGAATTTAGGAGCAAGCATACCCTTGATAGCAGCCTCAACGTCGTTGATTGCGTCGTAAATTACACGGTAAGTGCGTACGTCAACCTTCTCGGTTTCGGCAGCCTTACGCGCGTTAGCGTCAGGACGAACGTTAAAGCCGATAATCAGTGCGTTGGCAGCGGATGCCAGCATTACGTCGGACTCGGTGATAGCGCCTACGCCTGCATGGACAACGGCAACCTTAACCTCATCGTTTTTGATTTTTTCCAGGGATGCCTTCAATGCTTCGATGGTGCCCTGAACGTCAGCCTTAACAACGATGTTCAGCTCTTTGATTTCGCCTTCTTTAATGCGTTGGAACAGGTCATCCAGAGAAACCTTGGAGTTCAGCTTGATTTCCTCTTCCTTCTTCTTGGCGATACGTTTTTCGGCAACGCCACGGGCAGTCTTTTCATCGGTGCTGTCCAGAATATCGCCGGCAGCCGGTACATCATTCAGGCCCAGTACCTCTACAGGGGTAGAAGGCAGAGCCTTCTTAACCTTCTCGCCACGGTCATTGATCATTGCACGAACCTTACCATAGGAGGTGCCGGCAATAATGGTATCACCGATATGCAGAGTACCGCGTTGTACCAGTACGGTAGCAACCGGGCCGCGGCCTTTATCCAGCTGTGCCTCGATGATGGTGCCGTGAGCAGGCAGATTCGGGTTAGCCTTCAGCTCCTGCATTTCAGCAACCAGCAGAATCATTTCCAGCAGGTCGCTGATACCAGTTTTCTGATGTGCAGAAACAGGAACCATAATGGTGTCGCCGCCCCAATCCTCAGGAATGAGCTCATGCTCTGCCAGCTGTTGTTTAACGTGATCCGGATTTGCGCCCGGACGGTCGATTTTGTTGATAGCTACAATGATAGGTACCTTTGCAGCCTTAGCATGGTTGATAGCCTCGATGGTCTGCGGCATTACACCGTCATCTGCTGCTACAACCAGAATTGCAACGTCGGTTACCTGTGCGCCGCGGGCACGCATAGCGGTGAAAGCCTCATGGCCCGGAGTATCCAGGAATACAATCTGCTTGCCCTGGTAGTTTACCTTATAAGCACCGATGTGCTGGGTAATACCGCCGGCCTCGCGGGAAGTAACGTTGGTTTTGCGGATAGCGTCCAGCAGGGAGGTTTTACCATGGTCAACGTGGCCCATAACGGTAATAACCGGCGGACGCGGAACGCGTTTTTCAGGCGGATCGTCAACCTCGGGAATCTCGGTCGGATCCTCTTCCGGAGCCTTTTGGCCAACCTCTACGCCGAAGTTGTCGCCGATAAGCTGTGCGGTATCGAAATCGATATCCTGGTTAATGGTAACCATTACGCCCAACATAAACAGAGCCTTGATTACTTCATTAACCTCACGCTTAATGAGCTTGGAAAATTCCTGTACATTAATGGATTCACCGATTTCAACGTAGGTCGGACGAACGATTTCTACCGGAGCCTGTTGTTGCTTCGGTGCGGGCTTCTTGCCACCGCGGTTTACCGGCATCTGATGGCCGGCGCTGCGGTTCGGACGGCTTTCGCGGGTAGCGTAACTGCCCTTAATCTGCGGCTTGTTGTCCTTACGGCTCTTGCCTGCGTTGCGACCGCCCTGACGGTTATCGCGACCGCCTTCGCTGCGACCGCCGCTGCGGCCTTCGCTGCGGCCACCGCTAACCTGTGCACGGCTTTCACCGTGTACGCTCGGGCCCTGCTGGCTCTTAGGACCTACAAAGATACCGCCCTGGCGTTGTTGGCTGTTGCGGTTACCCTGACGGTTGCCCTGAGCACCCTGCTGACCGTTGCGATTTTGCGGACGACCTTCGTTACGGCCACCTTGGCGGTTGCCCTGCTGGCCACCGCGGTTCTGCTGCGGACGGCCTTCGTTGCGGCCGCCCTGACGATTTTCGTTACGCCCTTGTTGAGCGTTGTTGTTATTGCGTTGATTTTGTTGCTGATTTTGTTGCATATTCCTCTGTCCGTTATTCCTATTCATATTGTTATCGTTTCTTTTAGCTGTAGCCTGCGGATGCGCAGGAGCAGCCGGTTTGCTGACATCACGTTTTTCCGTCTTCGCCGTTTTGGGCGGTTCTGGTTTTTTATCGTATGCTTTACGGATAACAGACATAGCCTTGTCATCAGCTGCACTAAAATTAGTTTTTTCGATATTATTTTTCTTCAACAGGTCAATGACCTCATTTACCGGTTTGCCATAATCCTTGGCAACCTCATATATTCTTTTATTACCCATTCATCCACCTCCAGACCAGATAATAAGAAGCAGACTCATCTGCGGAGCTTGCACAAGCTGCGCAGACAACTGTGATTTAAATCATTATTTTTTCAACAGCATGTTGGCAAAATTCGCATCGGTAATAGCCACAGCTATTCTAGGTCCTTTGCCGATTGCATAGCCCAGCTCATTGCGCGTCAACAGCTCAATAACCTGTACACCTGCCATCTCTGCCAGGAAATAAATTTCCTTTTTTGAATTAGGGGCAGCATCTTGTGCCAAAACAAGTACCTTGACCTTGCCGCTTTTTAAGGCAGCACGCACAGCTGTATCGCCGGAAGCGGTTTTGCCTGCCTTTTGCGCCAACCCTAAAGCAAATGCGACATTATTGCCTGCCATGTTCGAAATCCTCCAGCAGCTGCTTGAGCACATCATCACCGATAGGCTTCTCCAAAGCGCGTTCCAGACGTTTTTCCTTTACGGCCTTGGTAATGCATTCCTTATCGGGGCAGACATATGCGCCGCGTCCGTTCTTCTTGCCGGTGAGGTCAAGACTGACCTCGCCCTCAGGTGAACGTACAACGCGCAGCAGAGCCTTTTTATCCTTCATTTCATTGCAGCCTAAGCATTTACGCTGCGGAACTTTTTTAACCTTCATCATGCTTCTTCCACGGGAGCAGGCTCAGCAGCAGCCTCTTCGGCAGCCTGAGTTTCGCTCTTAATATCAATCTTCCAGCCGGTCAGCTTAGCAGCCAGGCGGGCATTTTGGCCTTCCTTGCCGATAGCCAGGGACAGCTGGTAATCCGGTACGACAACGCGGCAGATTTTGTCTGCTTCGTTAACGGTTGTCTTGACAACCTTTGCCGGGCTCAGAGCATTGGCAACATATTGTGCCGGATCTTCACTGTATTTTACAATATCAATCTTTTCACCGCGCAGCTCGTTGACAATAGTCTGCACACGCATGCCCTTATGGCCTACGCAGGCACCTACCGGATCAACATTGCTGTCAGCGGTATATACGGAAATCTTGGAGCGCATACCGGGCTCGCGGGCAACGGATTTGATTTCAACAACACCGTCATGAATTTCCGGAACCTCCAGCTCAAACAGGCGCTTCAGCAGGCCGGGGTAAGTGCGGGAAACCATAATCTGCGGTCCCTTGTTGGTGCGCTTAACCTCAACAATATAGGTTTTCATACGCTCATGGTATTGGTAGATTTCACCGGGAATCTGCTCGTTCGGAGTCAGCACGGCTTCAACCTTGCCCAAATCGATATAAACGTTTTGGTTTTCCATGCGCTCGATAATACCGGTAACGATATCGTTGGCACGGCTTTGGAAGCGTTCATATACCTGTCCGCGCTCTGCCTCACGGATACGCTGTACAACAAACTGCTTAGCGTTTTGGGCAGCGATACGGCCGAAGTTTTTCGGAGTAACCTCAACCTCTACGATATCGCCGGCAAGATACTGCGGGTTGATTGCCTGAGCATCCTCCAAAGTCATTTCGTTAATGCCGTCAGCCTCGCCTTCAACTACAGTGCGCTGAGCATATACATGGATTTCACCGGTTTCTTTATTCATTTCAACACGGACATTCTGGTTTGTGCCGGTGTTCTTCTTGTAAGCGGCAACCAAAGCGTCATCAACAGCCTGGAACAAAAGCTCGGGGTCAATACCCTTTTCCTTTCCTAATTCCTGGATTGCTGAGATAAAATCTGCGTTCACTTAATAAGCCTCCTATTTCTTAAATTAAAAGTCTATATGCGGTCTGATATTCGCAATCAGCCTACGTTCAATGCGGTCAGGATTTTTGAATTCCTTACCTTTAATAATCTTTTTAACCTGTACAGCTTCGTCATCATGTGCTACCAGAATGCCGGTCAGATTTTTCATTCCCTCCCACGGAGTATAGAACATAATGTCAACCTTGGTGCCGTAGGCAGCTTCAAAGTCCTTGTCCTTCTTCAGCGGACGGTCAATGCCAGGGGAAGAAACCTCCAAAAAGTATTTGTCGGGAATAGGATCCTCTGCATCCAGAATCTCCGTCAGCTTTTCGCTCACCATCTGGCAGTCATCAATTTCAACTCCACCAGGCTTATCGAGAAAAATCCGTAGGTACCAGTCCTTTTCACGCACATATTCTACATCAACCAGAGTAAGCCCGGTATCCTGCAGAAGGGGTTCTACCATTGCGGTAATCAGTGCTTCAACTTCTTTTGCCTGCATCATTTTCACCTCCATATTAAGTTTTTCTTTCTGTATTAACCTTGCGGCCAACACCTGCCTCTGCCGCAAATGCGTCAGAAACATCATAATAAGCGGAAAGAGCGGGCTTTAAACCCACTCTTTCACAAGTCATACTTATTTTGGCTATCCTTATTATAGCATCTGTTGACAAGTCTTGCAAGTAGCTTACGCTATATCTAGTTATTATATGTTAAATTTTATACAGAAAGATGCTAAATCTGCCACGTAAAATGTATACACTGCGCTTTCCCTTGTCAGTGGCAAAAATATCTGCTACAGTAATACAGTAAACAGATAGAGATTGTGGAAAAAGTGTCAGTTTGGACAAGGGCGCTTTATCGACAAGCTTTTTATGAAAGGTGGTATTTTTATGTCCTATAATTTTGATGCTGCTGTTTCTCCCTTTATTAAAGCACTGCCTCCCTCCGGTCTGGCAAAGTTTCTTGATATTATAGCCGCTAACCCCAACATCGTACCTCTCAGCGTAGGCGAACCCGATTTTGATATTCCGCAGGCTGTCAAGGATGCCGAAATCAACAGCATCTGCGAAGGCAAAAGCTGCTATACTCCCACTCTCGGCCTTTTGGAGCTGCGCGAAGCAATTGCGGATGATATCCATAAAAACTATGGCGTGAAATACGATCCGAAAACCGAAATCATGGTAACCGTCGGTGTCAGCGAAGCACTGTACACCACTATTACTACCATTATGCATCCCGGTGACGAAATTATTCTTCCCGAGCCCTGCTACGTTGCCAACAAAGCCTGCGTTATTCTGGCAGGCGGCAAGCCTGTTTCCGTAGAAACTTATCAGGAAAACGGCTTTGTTCCTACTATCGAAGATCTGGAAAAGGCTGTTACTCCCAAAACCAAGGCTATTATGCTTGGCTATCCCAACAACCCGACCGGCGCTATTATGAGCAAGGAGCAGATTAAGGCTATCGGCGACTGGGCTGTAAAGCATGACCTGATTGTCATCAGCGACGAGCTTTATGCTCATCTTACCTACGGCGGCAAAACACACACCATGTTCACCCACTTCCCAGAATTCCGCGACCGCACCATTATTTTCAACGGCTTCTCCAAAGCCTACGCTATGACCGGCCTGCGTCTTGGCTATATCATGGCACCGGCGTCAATCATCAACGCTATGAACATCCTGCATCAGTATGTTGTGCTCTGCCCCAACGTTACAGCACAGTACGGCGCGATTGCGGCACTGAAATACTGCCGTCAGGACGTTGACAATATGGTTGCCGAATACAGCCGCCGCCGTCAGATTATGATTGACGGCTTCCACAAGATGGGACTGCCGCTGTATGAGCCCGAAGGCGCCTTCTATGTTTTCCCCTGCATCAAGGAAACCGGCCTTTCCAGCATGGAATTTGTTGAAAAGCTGCTGGAGGAGCAGGAGGTTCTCGTAATCCCCGGCAACATCTTCGGTGCCGGCGGCGAAGGCTATATCCGCTGCTCCTATGCTTACAGCGAAGAAATCCTGCATAAAGCGCTGGAGCGCATCGCCCTCTTCGTAACGAAATACAGAAATCTGAACAAGGCGAAATAACTGTTATGCTGATTCCATATTAGACAAGTTCTTTTATCATATAGTATAATATACACAGCTGATAAAATATCAGCCGACGATTTTTGTATTTATCTAATCCCTTCCACTTCGTCTCACTCCTTCCGTGAGACACAAGACAGAAAAAACACGGTGCATAATGCCCGTGTTTTTTTCTTTTGCATCGATATAATCATCTTCTTAAACTCGATATTTCTCCCGAAATTAAAGCTGCTGTCTCCGGCTTCATCCGAAGACAGCAGCTTCTTTGCGTCAAAGCATCTATGCATTTTTATCTCAAATTAAAGCTTACTGCGCGCGTAACGCGACAGCGTGCGTTCTGCCCGTACTTGTCTTTGGCAGGACTGAAGCGCCATTTGTTGACTGCCGTCACAACGCTGTTATCCATAGCACCGTTGCCGGAGGAACCGACAACCGTTACATCCTCTACACTGCCGTCGGCACCCACCAAAATGCGTACCGTCACTACACCTGTAGCACCGCTGTTGCGTGCGGACGCAGGATATACAGGTGCGACCTCACGCAGCAGGCGTGGCGGCTTGACCGGCACACCGCGGCCTTCGCCACTGCCATTACCGTTGCCGCTTCCGCTGCCACTGCCGCTGCCTGTTCCGGTACCAGTGCCTGTACCTGTACCGCTGCCGGCAGGATTACCGGCAGGAGCCTTCGGTCCGGGGGCTGCCGTTGCCTTTTTCCTGACAACCTTCTTTTGCGGTTTAGGCTTCAGTTTTTGGTCAATAATATCCTCCAGGCTTTGTACAAGCGGCTCTTCCTGCTGCTCCTCCTGTTCGATTTCTTCCTCCTGAGCTTCAGCGCCGCCACCGCCGCCCTCCAAAGAAACCTCCAAAATTTCCGGAGGCGTATGCACAAAGCGGTAGCCGAAAATGCCAAGGCCGGCGGCAAGAACAAGATGCACAGCCAGAGCTACGGCAAAGCCCTTGCCAAATCGCTTTTGTTCGTCCTTCATTTGCTCTCACCTGTATCCGTAGCCAAACCGAAGCGTGTGACACCTGCTCCCTTCATTTTATCCATCAGCTGGATAATAATTTTATAGGGCGCTTCGTCCTCTGCTCTGATAATAACCGAGAAAGAGGAATCATGCTTGCTTTCAATCGCAGCATTCTGAACCAGCATATCCATCTCGATTTTATTTTCATCAAGATAAAGGCTGCCGTCCTTTTTGATTGTTACATTAAAATTGCTCTTGCTGACATTCTCCGAATGCCGAGCAACA
>OOAE01002262.1_pt1 | contig 11013 bp, 11 predicted proteins | sample 1671271 | NCBI WGS metagenome assembly OOAE01 (sample SAMN06348139, study PRJEB24527) | human gut metagenome | biome: human gut; feature: ankylosing spondylitis patient; material: feces | host: Homo sapiens | place: China | collected 2015-10 | reverse complement strand
CTTATCACCTTCAGTGTTTGTAAAGCCCATAAACCAGCCAATCAAGTCCTGCATGACGGTGGTGTTTAAGCTGTAAACGATGTTTTGGCCATGACGTTCGTCGGTCACCAACCCGGCGTTTTTGAGCGTCGCCAAGTGATGGCTCAACGACGGCTTGCTGATGTCAAAATGCTCGGCAAGCTCCCCGGCCGTGCAATTGCCCTCGCGCAGTAGCTCCAAAATGCGTCGCCGTGTAGGATCGGCAAGCGCCTTAAAACCCTCTCCCGGCATAGAACCTCCTCTCACTATCTCTCACGACGCGCACACTATACTCGTTATTTAGATGTTTGTCTAATTATCTAATTTGATACTACGTATAGAACATGCGTTCGTTTTTAGATACAATGGGTCCAGAAGCAGATGGGCCAGCTCCCTCTTCCCAAGAAGGAGATGGACTATGAGTATTGACGATGTCCTGACGTTGTTATTGCTTGTAATCGCGGCTGTGGAACTCGGCATCCGCATAGGAGGTCGAATGAAATAGCCGCCCCCGCGTAATGCGAAGACGGCCACTTCTCACGCTGCAAACGTGTTTGGGAGTTGGCCAACCCGCGGCAACGGGTGCCATCTGCTTCATCTTATGCGAATCCCTGCCTCATTTCAACAAGCCCCTAGGACTCAAATGGAATCGCGATAATACCTATAATGGCGATAGTTAAAACATGAATCGCTTCCCCATCGGAGGATGTCTATGACCGAAACCACAGCCGCAACTCCCAACGAGACACGCGACACCAAGCTCGAAATCATCATGGGCCGCAAGGCACTCGATAAGCTCGCCGATGCTACGGTGCTGGTGCTCGGCTGCGGAGGCGTGGGCTCCAACTGCTGCGAGGCACTCGCCCGCGGCGGCATCGGACATTTTGTGATTCTGGACAAGGACATCATCGCGCCCAGCAATATCAATCGCCAGGCCATCGCCTTTCACAGCACCATCGGCAAGCGCAAGGTCGATGTTATGGAAGCCATGATTCGCGATATCAATCCCGCTGCCACCGTTATCAAGCGCACCGAATACCTGTTGAGCGATAACATCGATGATTTCTTTGCGAGCGTTTTGGAGCAGACGGACGGCAAGCTCGACTACGTCGTCGATGCCATCGACACCATCTCGGCCAAGCTCACCATTGCCAAATATGCTCAGGACCACGGCATTCGTTTGGTTAGTTCCATGGGCGGGGCCAACAAGCTCCACCCCGAATGCCTGCGTTTTGCCGACATCTTTGACACCGTGCGCGATCCTATGAGCCGCATCATGCGCAAAGAGTGCAAAAAGCGTGGCATCAAGAGCCTTCACGTGCTGTTTAGCTGCGAGGAATCGGTAAAGACCCAGCCTCGCGACCCTTCCAACATCCACGAGCGTACCGAGTTGGGAACCGCGAGCTTTATGCCGCCCATCATGGGCCAGATGATCGCCGGCGAGGTTATCCGAGAGATCAGCGGACGCGGCACCGAGCACGTGCGCGCCGACGGCCAGCGCTTGGACTAGCAGGGATGCCGCGATGGAGCCGCAGTTGTTTGATGCACACTGTCATCTTGATTTGATGGCCTGCCCGGATACCGTTGCCGATGAGACGACGGCACTGGGCCTGGGTCTATTTGACTGCGGCGTCGACCCACGCGACTTCGCGGCAGCAAAAACACGCGCCAGTCACCACCCGAACATCATCGCGGGCGTCGGCCTCCATCCCTGGTGGCTCGCCGACGGCCGATGCAGCGCTACCGAAATCGACCTGCTTTGCGAAGTCGCTGCACAAGAACGCTTGATCGGCGAGGTCGGGCTCGACTTTTCCGCTCGTTTTGCCGGAAGCGAGCCGCTACAAGTACAGGCATTTGACCGGCTCTGCGATGCACTCGCGCAGCACCCTCTTGCCGGGCGCGTGATATCAATTCACGCTGTTCGTTCGGCAGGAACCGTACTGGACGCCCTTGAGTCATATGGATTACTCACCCCAAGCCCCAACTCCCCCGCCATCATCTTTCACTGGTTTAGCGGCACCTCGGACGAACTCGTCCGCGCGCGCGATGCAGGCTGCTATTTTTCCGTCAGCGAGCGCATGCTCGCCACCAAGCGCGGTCGTGAATACGCCCGACAGATTCCACTCGACCGCCTGCTGTTCGAAACCGACGCTCCGGCCGAGCCGCAAGCGGATACAAGCGCACGGCAGCTCATCGCATCGCTAAAAAGCGTCTCCCGGCGCATCGCCGAACTTAAAAACTGCGCTGTGGAGAGCGTCGAATCGATTGCTTTGGGGAATTCGCACTCCATTTTTGACTTCCGCTGACCCCGGTGGGCAAAAAATGCCAAATATGAGTACTGTTGCAAAGCTAGTCACATTATTTTGCAACAAATTAGCGCCTTGTTAATGTACATCAGTTCATTAACAAGGCGCTTTAACATGGGCAAAGCCATATCAAGCAGGCTTTAATCATCCCCAGACACTCAACTAGGGTCTCAAAGGCTTGATTTTGCTGTTACCAAAATAGTGACATTACTCATATTTGGCATTTTTTGCCCACTCGCTCCCAGAAAGGCCCCAAAGACCCCCTAAGAAAGCTCAAGCAGTTCCGGCAGCTGGTCGATGATCTTGTCCGCGGCATCCTGGCTAAAGCCAAACCGCTCCTCGCGCTTGGCAATCACCGTTAACCCCGCGCGTTTGCCGGCAGTGATACCAGGCACCGAATCCTCAACGCAGCAGCAACGGTCCGCAGGCAGCCCCAACAGATCCAGCGCATGCAGGTAGATGTCGGGCTCGGGCTTACTCTCCTTAAACTGCTCGCCGCTCACCACGTACTCAAAGGCGTCCGACAGTCCGCATGCATGGAGCACCTCTTCGATGCTGACCATGGGAGACGAACTCGCCAGCGCCACACGGACGCCGCGGCGCGGCAGCTCTCGAATCGTATCAACGGCACCCGGGTTGATCAAAGCCTGATAGTCGCGCGGGCGCTTATGCGCCCACTCGTCCCAACGGGCCAACGCTTCCTCGCCAGTGAAATGCCCCCTACCGGCGCGCTCAAACCAATCGACCAGCATATGCAGGAAGAACTGATGTGAGGTGCCAACCTGCCCGTTTAGCTCCTCTTGGGTTAGATTCAGCCCAAGCTCCTTGGCAAACGCGGCGGTCTCCCCCAGGTAGTAATACTCGGTATCGACGATGACGCCATCCATGTCAAAGATAACGGCGTCGAACGGAAATGCAGACACGGCACCCTCCCTAACAAAAGGGCGCCCGCAAGCGGACGCCCGAACCATACACTATCGGCGATTCTAACCCAGCAGTTGGTCAAGTGCTACCGCGATACCGTCTTCGTTGTTGTTGGCGGTCACCATCTGGGCCACGGCCTTAACCTCATCGACGGCGTTGCCCATGGCAACACCGGTGCCGGCCCACTCAATCATGGACTTGTCGTTCTGGCCGTCGCCAAACGATACGACCTCACTGGCATCGATGCCGAGCTTGGGCAGGGCACCCTCGAGCGCACGGGCCTTATCGATACCGGGCGCCGTGTACTCAAAGTACCAGTCGGCCGTAAACATGCCCGAAAGCGTCTGGGTAAAGGGCGCATACATTTCCTCGTAATGCGCCTGCAGGTAGGTCGGATCGCCCGCCGTCAGCAGCTTGTCCACGGGATAAGTATCCACGACCTCATGCAAGCTCTCGACCTCGCGGATCTTAAGGTCGCACGCATCGCGCTCGTATTTGACGATGTTTTTCTGCGAACCGTCCGGCAGTGTAATCATGCAGCGATACGAGTCCACGACGTGCAGGTCCCGACCGAGCGAAATCATAGGGATCACGTCAAAATTGCGCAGATGATCAATCAGACGGTGCAGCTCGTCAGCCGGCATGGCTTGGTCAAAAAGGACCTCATCGGTCTGAGCGTCGACCACATGCGCGCCATTAAAGGCAACTAACAGACCGTCATGGTTTTGAAGGTCGAGCTCCTGCGCCAAGGCGTGCAGCCCCCATGCGGGGCGACCCGAAGCCAAGATGAGCTTAATACCCGATTCCTGTGCCGCGAGCAGCTTCTCGCGCGTACGCGGGCTGATCACCTTCTGATCGTTGGTGAGCGTACCGTCGATATCCATTGCGATGGCTTTGATTGCCATATATGCCTCCCCGTCATTGAGCAACCTTGTCTGAGCCATCATACAGAACACCCACGGCGGCGCTGTTTGCAACGGGAAAAATGTAATATTGTCCCAAACATGAACGGCGTGCCTTCGACGATTGAGATGCCCGTCGAGGCGCCTCCCGATACATTCCATCCTATCCAAATAGCAAAGGGCCCGCATCCCAACGGATACGGGCCCTTGTCGGCTATGCGTTAGTTTTCGCAGCGAATCCTACTTGCGATGCGCGCGATAGAACTCGATGAGCGCCTGGGTCGAAGCGTCCTGCTCGGCCTTGGCGGCGTCGTCGTGGAAGGCCGGGGTGATCTGCTTGGCAAGCTGCTTGCCCAGCTCGACGCCCCACTGGTCGTAGGAGTCGATGCCCCAGACCGTGCCCTCGACAAACGTGATGTGCTCGTACAGGGCGATGAGCTCGCCGAGTGCGAACGGGGTCAGCGTGTCACCGAAGATCGAAGTCGTCGGACGGTTGCCCTCAAAGCAGCGCGCCGGGACGATCTGCTCGGGCGTGCCCTCGGCACGAACCTCGTCGGCCGTCTTACCAAAGGCGAGCGCCTTGGTCTGGGCCAGGAAGTTGCCCAGGAACAGCTCGTGGACGTCCTGGCCGCTGTCGGTTGCGGGGTTGGCAGTGTTGGCGAAAGCGATAAAGTCGGCCGGGACCACCACGGTGCCCTGGTGCAGCAGCTGGTAGAAGGCGTGCTGACCGTTGGTACCGGGCTCGCCCCAGAAGATCTCACCGGTATCGGAGGTCACGGCGCTGCCGTCCCAGCGGACGTGCTTGCCGTTGGACTCCATGGTGAGCTGTTGCAGGTAGGCCGGGAAGCGGTGCAGATACTGGCAGTACGGCAGCACGGCGTGGCTCTTGGAACCGAAGAAGTTGACGTACCAGACGTTGAGCAGGCCCATCAGCGCGACGGCGTTGTTCTCGAGCGGGGTGTTGCAGAAGTACTCGTCGATGGCGTGGAAGCCCTCAAGGAACTGCTGGAAGCGCTCGGGGCCGAGCACGACGATCAGCGACAGGCCCACGGCGGAGTCGACAGAGTAGCGGCCGCCGACCCAGTTCCAGAAACCAAAAGCGTTGGCGGGGTCGATGCCGAAGGCCTCGACCTTCTCGAGTGCGGTGGAAACGGCGACAAAGTGCTTGGCCACGGCCTCGGCGTTCTGCTCATCGGAGCCGTCGATGGCACCCTGAGCCTTGAGCTGCTCGAGCATCCAGGTCTTGACCTCGCGAGCGTTGGTGAGGGTCTCGAGCGTGGTGAAGGTCTTGGAGACGATGATCACGAGCGTGGTCTCGGGATCCAGGCCCTTGAGCTTCTCTGCCTGGTCATTGGGATCGATGTTAGAGATGTAGCGGCAGTCGATACCGGCGTCGGCATAGGGGCGCAGAGCCTCGTAAGCCATGACCGGGCCCAGATCGGAGCCGCCGATGCCGATGGACACCAGGTGCTCAATCTTCTTGCCGGTAACGCCCTTCCACTCACCGGAGCGCACGCGCTCGGCGAAGGCATACATGCGATCGAGGACCTCGTGCACGTCGGCGACGACATCCTGGCCGTCGACGATAAGCTGGCCTTTCTCGCTTGCCGGACGGCGCAGCGCGGTGTGCAGGACGGCGCGGTCCTCGGTGGTGTTGATGTGCTCGCCGGAGAACATGGCGTCGCGGCGCTCCTCGAGCTTCACCTCGCGGGCAAGATCGCACAGCAGCTTGACGGTCTCATCGGTCACCAGGTTCTTGGACAGATCGAAGTGAAGGTCGCCGGCGTCAAAGCTCAGCTTGTTCACGCGGTCGGCGTCAGCGGCGAACCAGGCCTTGAGGTCGATGCCCTCGGCCTCAAGCTTCTCCTGATGAGCCTCGAGTGCCTTCCAAGCGGCAGTCGACGTAGCATCGATAGGTGCGGCAACAGTTGCCATAGAGTCCTCCTCAGCATACGGGCGCACGCCTCCATGCGCCCGGACATTCAGATGCCACTATTCTAGCGCAGGTCAAGACTACAATCAGCGAGCGTTGCCAATCGGCCCCCAAACGGCAACCGAACAAAAAGGGACAGGTTTATTTTGGCAGGTCAAACGCTTTACCAACCAAAAATAACCCGTCCCTTTATGGCAAATATTAGGCCGCAGCGCAGACGCTACCGAGCAACTCACGCAGAGGAGACCCGATGTCCTCCAGCAGTTCGGGCGCGATAATGGCAAAAACGGGGACCTCGCCGGTGCCCACGACAGCAGGCACCTTGCCCTCCGAGACAATGCATCCATAAGGCACAAAGCCGTCTTCGTCGGCATCGAGCGCCGCCATGCGACGCGCGAGCTCGCGCGCAAAGCCAGCAGTATCGGCATCGCCAATCGCCAGGACAAAGTTTACGCCTTCGTCGGTCGCCAGGGCCACGGCTTCGTCGATCAGCTCGTCTCCCCCGTCGCCCTCAAACGAGCCGCAGCGGAAAAGCACACGCTCGAGTAGGGCTCGATCAAGCGAGCCAAGTGCCGCCGAGACAAGCTCATCGCGCGTATGCTTGTCACCGCCCAGCACAACCAGCGCCTTGGTGCCACCGTAATGAGCGACCAATCGTCCGCACCAGCGAGCCACATCCCCATCCGCAACCAAGCGCGTCGGCATACCAAACCCATAGTTGACCATTATCCCCACAACCCTTCCGTGCGTATAGGCGGTATCAATCGTTAGGCTCATGCTACGAAGCGAGGTTTTCCGAGCTGTTTCGCTCTCTTTAGAGCTGCGTTAAAAAACCCGATGCAACCGCACGACCATACCCGCCAAAGAGGGACAGGTTTTGACGATGTCCGCGCAAGCAGGTATTATCGAACATGTATTCGATAAGAACATGTGTTTGATGGGAGGACGCGTGGGACACGAGCGTCACACCTATATCTGCATCGACCTTAAGACGTTTTACGCCAGTGTCGAGTGCGTCGACCGCGGACTCGACCCACTCACTACGTGCCTGGTCGTTGCCGACGAATCGCGCGGGCGCACGACCATCTGCCTCGCCATCACACAGGCTATGAAGGACCTCGGGATACACAATCGCTGCCGTCTGTTCGAGATTCCCGACGGCATCGACTGCATCAAGGCCGTACCGCGCATGCAGCACTACATGGAGGTGTCGGCGAAAATCTACGGCATCTATCTGGAATACGTGAGTCCGCAAGACATTCACGTCTACTCCATCGACGAATGCTTTATCGACGTGACGCCCTATCTGGACCTCTATCACACCGATGCGGAAGGGTTCGCCTGCATGTTACGCGACGAAGTCCTCGCGCGCACGGGCATCACGGCAACGGTCGGGATCGGCCCCAACCTATTTCAGGCCAAGGTGGCGCTCGACATTACCGCCAAGCACGTACCCAGCCGCATCGGCATACTCGACGACGAGACCTTTCGCAAAGAGATCTGGCCTCATCGTCCCATTACCGATATCTGGGGCATCGGCCCCGGCGTGGCAGCCCGCCTCGAAAAGTACGGCGTCTACGATCTGATGGGCGTCGCCGCGCTCGACGAAAACCTGCTTTACGATGAGCTCGGCGTCAATGCCGAATATCTTATCGACCACGCCTTTGGGCGCGAGCCAACGACCATCGCCGATATCCAAGCCTATCGCCCGCAAGCGACCTCGACCACCACGGGGCAGGTGCTCTCGAAGGGCTATGCCTACGAGCAGGCCTACACCGTCTTGCGCGAAATGGTCGATGCCGCCGTGCTGGATTTGATCGACAAGCACGTGGTGTGCGACAGCATCTCGCTCTTTGTGGGCTATGCAAGCGAGCGCGCCGACATACGCCGGCTCAACGCCAGCGGCACGGCGCAGTATATAGACGGCTGCGGACACCTGCGCTCGAGTACCTCGGGCATCGAACCCGCAGCGACCGACGGCTCCGAGCTCGCGCCCCGTGCTCCCAAGCCCGTCCAGCGCGATGACGAAAGGCGTCGCCTGGTGCGCGAAGCGCAGGCAATCGATGGCATCTTTGTGGGAGAGCATGGCGGCAAACCGCGTGGTGGCTATGCCGCACTCTTTGCGCACTCCAACGCCTCGCGAAAGCTGCCCGAGCGCACTAATTCGTTTAAGAAAATCATGGGGTATTTCGATGACCTTTGGGCACAAACGGTCGATCCCAAACGACCGGTCAAGCGCATCAACCTGGGATTTGGCAACCTCATGCCCGAGGAATTTGCCACCATCGATCTGTTCAGCGATATCGAGGCCGATGAGCGCGAGCGCGATCTGGCGCGCGCCGTCCTGGCCGTGAAAGACAAGTACGGCAAGAACGCGCTCGTCAAGGGATTAAGCTTTACCGCCGGCGCCACCGCGCGCGAACGCAACGATCAGGTAGGAGGACATCGTGCCTAAGTCCCAACAACAGCCGATGCGGCCACCGACGCCTTTTGAACGTCTAGCGGACCCCGAGGGAAGACGTCGATCCGCCGACCCCAAGCTCACCGCCAACGGCGCCGTCCGTGCCGGCCGTGCCGCGCAGTTTATGCCCTTTGCCGCCCTCACGGGATACTACGAACTCGTGCGCAAGCAGGAAATCACCGTCGAGCCAAAACGTGAGCTCACGGAAGAAAAAGCCCTCGTGCTCTCTAAAAAACTCGAGGGTCTCAAACGTAGCGACTTGGTTCGTGTCACCTATTACGATACATACGGCTATCGCAGCCGCACCGGCATCCTCGACGAGGCGCTCCCCGCCTTCAAGCTCCTCAAGCTCCGAGACATCGCCATCGACTTCGACGACATCCAAGACATCGAGCTGCGCGGACGAGCCTAGCCAAGGAAGCGCACCCAGAGCGACGCTTACAGCGTCATGACGTAGTAACCCGCATCTCTCACGGCAGTCTCAAGGACACCGCGATTGATCGGCCGCTTGGAGCGCACACGCGCTGTGTGGTCCGCGTACGTTACCGTAGCCCACACACCATCCAGCGCATTGAGGGCATTGGCTACGTTCTGAGCGCAGCCGTCACAGCTCATGCCGCCGATGAGCAGCTCATCGCTATAGGGATAGTGTGACGCATCGGTATCCACCACAACAACCTTTTTGGCCTTCTTGCCGCTCGCACCATCGCTGCAACAACTCTTCCCGTGTGTCGAAGCGGCAATGCGACGCAGTCCAAAAAACATGCCGACGGCAATGACGGCCAGCACGATGAGATTCGCAGGGTTGAGCAAGTCACTCATGCGCCCCCCTTTCAAGTAGCACTATCTAGATACCCCCATGGGGTGTCCCCATCTTAACCCAAAATCATGTCTGTTCGGTCAATTAGTTTCCCTCTTCAAACTTTCTTGTTGACCATGGCTTACTTTCGTGTATAAGTTTTCCTAGGCTAACAGTTTAGATCCGTAAGGAGCGCCGTGACTCGAACCATAGACATCCCAACGTTTCAGGCAGCGGTCGTGCGCAACTGCTCTCCCACGCTCGCGGGCATCAAGCCGGCATCGCTCTTTACCTATCCAGGCACCTACGCCCACGGGAACGGCTCGACCACAACCGAAACCATCGCAGAACGCCGAGCACGCCTGCTCAACGTTATCGCCCAGTGCAATCGCGAGCTTGACCCGCTCGGCATCCACCTGAGTGTTTTGGTCTGGCGGCCCTGCGGAGCACTCGTGTACGTGTACCAAGCCAAAAGCCTCGCCACCTATTTCGCAGACCCTCGCGCCCAAACAGCGCTCGCCTCGGAAGGCTACGACACGAGAGACCTTTCGACATGCCTTGTGCATTTGGCATCACGCATCACGCTCGCGAGCAATAACGTCGCGGAATGCGCCTGCAGCCAGACTCGATGCGCACTACCCCAGCAAGCTAGCTGCAGCAAAGACTGCACCTGCGAGTTTCCGCACGAAATAGGCTACTTCCTTGGATATCCCTACGACGACGTACACGAGTTTATCGTCCAGCGCGGCGAGAACTACAAGGTCTTTGGGGCCTGGAAGGTCTACACGAATGTCGAGCAAGCGCTTGCGATGTTTGACGCCTACCGCGCTTGCACTCAATACCTCACCTTTGTCTATCAGCAGGGCTGCAGCTTGGCGCAACTTGCCCAGGCAACCCGATAGAACATAGAAGCCGCGGCAACTGCCGCACAACTGAAAGGACTTAACATGAGCAAGATCGCCGTCGTCTACTGGAGCGGCACGGGCAACACCGAGGCCATGGCAAACCTCGTCGCCGAAGGCGCCACGTCCGCGGGTGCCGAGACCGAGGTCATCCCCTGCGCCGACTTCTCTGCCGACAAGGCCGCCGAATATGATGCCTTCGCCTTCGGCTGTCCCGCCATGGGCTCCGAGGAACTCGAGTACGATAAGTTCCAGCCGATGTGGGACGAGGTCAAGGAGACTCTCGGCGACAAGAAGGTCGTCCTCTTTGGCTCTTATTCGTGGGCCGAGGGCGAATGGATGGACAACTGGAAGGCGGATGCCGACGAGGCAGGTGTCAACGTCGTCGATTCCGTCATTTGCTACGACGCCCCCGACGATGAGGGCGAAGCGGCCTGCCGCGCCCTTGGAGCCGAGCTCGCGTAACGAAACCAGGCCTCCAAAAAAGCCTGCATCACAGCGCATCCCCATCCCTACAAAAGAGCGGGGGCTGGATTCAAGTCCAGCCCCCGCTCTTTTGTAACGGCAGTTACATCAACCGGCTACGAAATATTACCCAAGAACGCCTTGGTGCGCTCGCTCTTGGGGTGGTCGAAGACCTCGCTCGGCGTACCCTCTTCCACAATGACGCCGCCGTCCATAAAGACGACGCGGTCGGCGACATCGCGGGCAAAGCCCATCTCGTGCGTCACGACGATCATGGTCATGCCGTCGCGGGCCAAGTCGCGC
>OOAE01002260.1_pt1 | contig 11023 bp, 8 predicted proteins | sample 1671271 | NCBI WGS metagenome assembly OOAE01 (sample SAMN06348139, study PRJEB24527) | human gut metagenome | biome: human gut; feature: ankylosing spondylitis patient; material: feces | host: Homo sapiens | place: China | collected 2015-10 | reverse complement strand
CCGTGAGGCACGAACTGATGCCACTGCTCCCCTTGCTTGGCGACTACCTTCAACGCTTCGTGCAAGTCCTCGACCTGCGCGCCGACGCGCAGCAGATCCTTGGCTTCCTTGATGTGGCGGCGGCGCTCCCAGAATCCCATCGACGTGCCCTCGGCCTTGCGCTGGCTCTTCGGCTTGGTGGCCTCGATCATGGAGCTGATGTCTCGCTCGAAAATCTCCGGCTGGAACACGTCAAGCACTCGTCGCAGATTCTTCAAAACCGTAACCTGACGCTCCCACTCGCGGGTGGTGGGAGGAACCGGGAATCCGCAGGTCTGCACGGTGCGTGCCACCTGCTCACGGGTGGCGGGCAGGAAGCGACGCAGCAAATCGTCCACGCGCTGGTAGGCGGTTACTGCCTGTTCTTCAGTGGTGATGGACGCCTTGTACCATGCGGTGTCTTCCGGGCCGATGGTGTATTCGCCGAGTTCTCCCGCGCGATACAGCTTCTGGGCCCATTCCTCCATCTTGTCCGCGATGGAATGGGCGGACTGCTTGGCCAGACGCACATGCGTGGTCGGATGCGTGGGCAGGACGGCGATTTGTGCGAGGTTCTGGATGGTCTGGTATGCGGACACGCCCCATTCCTGGCTGACGCCGTGCAGGTCGCCCAGATAGCGGGCCAGGCGGGAGCGTACGCCCACCAGTTCGTCGGAGATCTGGTCGAAACGCGAAGTCGCGACGCCGGATTGGAAACCGACTGCGGCTATCAGCTGACGGTCGATTGCCGCATTGGCGCCGTCATCGGCGATGTCCAGCAATTGGCCGCTCATCTCGTTGGCCGCGATCGTCTGCATGAAACGGCGCTTTTGGTCGGTGACGCACGGTACGTACAGCACGCTGTGTCCGCCCATCACGCAACGGGAGGCGATTGCCGCGGCCTGTTCGGCCGTGTTGCCGCTGATCGCGCTGTCCACGAAAATCGAATGCCCGGATGCGGCCAGCTGCGCCGCGTATCGGACGGTGTTGTCAACGTCGCCAATCTCGTATTCGCCATGGGGATCGGCGTCGAACGGACTGTATTCGGGAATCTGCGCGTCTTTCAGCGCGTCCGCGGCTTCCTTGTTCCCGGCGAGCGCGTCCAGGACGGTGTTGCCTGTCGGGCCTTGGGACAGCTGGTTGATGATCTGGCGACTTTCCACCAGCATCTGCGAGGACGGGTCCATGAAGCAGCCGAGGATGATGTGACGTTCGATTTCGAAATCGGGGAAAACGCTGGACGCGCGCGCTGTGATGGCCGCGAACACCGCGGACGTTTCGGGGGTGCCGCTTTCGTAATTCGAACCATCGAAGAGCTTGGTCTCGTCCAATGTCACGTTGTTTTCACGCATCACGGCGGCGAAGGCCGCGTTCAGACGCACTCGTCCGGTGAACGCGATGACGGTGCCGTTCTCGATGTTGCGGCCTTCCTTGCGCACTTCGACCGGATACATGAGCACCGGCATCTGGTTGCCTTTCCAAATGGCCACGCCGACCACCAAGGAGAGTTCGCCGACGCCGCTGACACGGCTTTTCGCGTCACGGTCGTCGAGCACGCGTTCCACACGCCTGCCCGCGGCGCGCAGCATGCCGTTGTCTCGGAACAACGAGTCCAAGGTGACGTGTCCTTTGGCGAACAGCTGCGCGATGCCCGATGGGTGCGCATGCGTCAGGTCAAGCTGGGCGCTCAGTTGCGTCACATCCTCAAGCGGGGATGGTGCCAGACCAAGGCGATACTCCTCACGCCATCCGCGGATACGGTCCAACGCGGTGGCCGTCTCTTCGTTTTCGCTCATATACCGACTCACTTCCCTACTGCCTTGCGGTATTCCTCATATCCCGGATTGTGTGCCAAAGCCGCATCGATGTCTTGGTTGCCCAATGCGCCCAACCACGCGTACAGGTCATCGTATAGGGATGGGTTCATGGCGAGGAACGGCAACAGTTCCGGATGACGCGCCATCTGGAACTGCACTGTGAAATCATCCGTGCGTTTGGCGTCATCGGAGGTCAGGCCGTCGACCTCGATGGTCTGCTCCTGCTTGGCGAGGCCACCTTTGGACACACGGTCGAATACCGATCCCGGTTCGAAGATCGGCTTGAATGCGGCGGTTTCGTCCGGCGCGGGCTGCGATTGGCTGTTTTGCGGGCGGAACCGCTCGTCGTCGTCTTCCGCGGTCACCGTTCCCGGCTGTTCCGTCTGCGGCTGCGTAGCGTGCATCGGCTTCGACTGCTGTTCGGCGGGCTGCTGTTCGGCAGTTTCCGATGTGGGCTGTTCCGCCATCTGCGATTGTTCGGCGGACTGCGTCTGTTCCTGGGCGGACGCGTCAACCGCATTGTCAGCCTTGTCAACGTTGCCTGTGTTATCGCCAGTGTCGTTCCTGTCGGGCAGAGCGACGGCGATTGGCGTGCTGGGGCGCGCGCTGAACAGCTTGTCCACCGGAATCAGGTTGTTCTTGTTACCGTCATGGGATGCTTCCAAGGGCCGAGCGGCTGTCTCGGTTGATGCGGCAGCCACCTCGGCATCGGTCGCAGCCGCATCAGCGGAATCGGCCACATCGGCCTCGATCTCAGCTTCGGCCTGCGCTGCGGCGTCGGCGAACAGGTCGCGGGGCTTGTCCGCGGCCACGACGGTTTCCTGAACCAAGGAGACCGAGGGGAATGCATCTTCGAGTTTCGGCTTGTCGGCATGCTCCGGCGTGAAGGTCTGACGTTCCGCCTGGTGCAGAGCATCGGCACGGTCGGTGACATTGCGTGCGTGGAAGAACGTCGTCGGCTCGCCGGCACGCAGATTGAGGATGTCGTCCACGGACATGTCGGCTGCATCCGGTTCCTGCGGAGCCTCGTCGGAGACCGCGTATTCGAACAGGTTCGAAACCGGCTGGCTTGTATCATCCGAGACACCGGAGGTGGCGTCGTCATCCTCGTCATCGTGCTCGAATGCGGATTCGAGCGTAAGACGCACGTCGCCGAACTGCAGGGTCATCGAGTCGATGGGCAGCTTGATGTCCTCGCCTGCGGGCAGGCGCATCAGTTGGCCGTTGTTCGTCACCACGAACGAGCCGTTGGTGGAATGCAGATCTCGTACGGAGCAATTGCCCTGCTTGTCGACGGAGAGAACCGCATGTCTTTTCGACATGGACTTGCCCGGATCCATGATGTCGAGACGAGCGAACCCGTCATCCGACAGCGGGCGCAACGGTTTGCGCCCGATTTCCACGCTTTCGCCGTCATGAAGCGTTTTCACGTTGTCTCCGTCAACTTTGACGGTCCACTGCCGCGTCATTCGTCGATCCTCGCTCACCGTTGTCGGCCTTCCTTTCGCACTACACTATCTGCCATTGTGTCATGATTCATCGCGAAAGTAAGGATTCCGAACCGATAAATTGACAACTTTCGCCTAATTCCCCCATTTTAGAACATGCCTGAGTCATGCTCCATATGCGGAAAACCCCGCTGCCTTACGGCAAACGGGGTTTCCATTACAGCTTGGTGATTGCGGCTTGAAGCCGCGCGAATCACTTGAGCTCGACGGTGGCGCCGGCTTCTTCGAGCTGGGACTTGGCCTTCTCGGCGTCTTCCTTCTTGGCCTTCTCCAGGACAGCCTTCGGAGCGCCGTCGACGAGAGCCTTGGCCTCAGCCAGGCCCAGGTTGGTGATAGCGCGGACGGCCTTGATGACCTGGATCTTCTTGTCGCCGACGGCGGAGAGGATGACGTCGAACTCGTCCTTCTCTTCCTCAGCAGCAGCGCCAGCAGCCGGAGCGGCGGCAACAGCGGCGACCGGGGCAGCAGCCTCGACGTCGAACTTCTCTTCGAAGGCCTTGACGAACTCGGAGAGCTCAACCAGGGTCATCTCACCGAAAGCTTCGAGCAGCTCATCGTTGGTGTACTTAGCCATAATGGCTTCCTTTCATTCTTGGCGACGGACTGAATTGAAGAGGTGGCCGTCACCTAAAACAATTGTTTTTCTTTTTTGTGGTTGCTTCATTCATGCGGCGAGCCGCAGCGAAATCAGGCAGCCTTTTCCTGCTTCTCGCGCAGCGCATCGATCGTACGCACGGCCTTGGTCGGCAGAGCGTTGAACAGGTACGCGGCTTTGGACATCGTAGCCTTGATGTCGCCGGCGAACTCGGCGAGCAGCTGCGGGCGAGACTTGAGGTCTGCCAGCTTCTTGGCGCCTTCAGCATCGTAGACGGTGCCATCAGCGAAGCCGCCCTTGATGATCAGTGCCTTGTTGGTCTTGGCGAAGTCACGCAGGGTCTTCGCAGCTTCGATGAAGTCACCCTTCACGAAGGTCACAGCGGTCGGGCCGGCGAGAAGTTCATCAAGACCTTCGATGCCAGCTTCCTTGGCTGCAATGCGAACGAGCGTGTTCTTTGCCACAGTGTAGGAAGTATCGCGGCCTAGCTTTTCGCGCAGTTCAGAGATCTGCGGAACGGTAAGCCCGCGGTACTCGGTCAGGTAGATAGCGTCGGCGTTACGGAACTTGTCCGTAAGCTGAGCGACCACCGCTTCCTTTTCGGGCCTCTTCATGGCGTTCCTTCCTTAGTCAACCGTTGACTGTGAGATTCGGAACACCTCGCAGGGCAATAAAAAAAGCCCTGCACGCAGGCAGAGCAACATTCGACCGCTAAGCGGGAAGCCCTTGGTGGGCGTATGTTCTTCAACCTGCGCTGGCTTGGCGAACCAAACTTCGTGAGCGCTTGCACGCTCCAACCAACGGTCTGTGGTTTACAAATGGGTAATTTACTGACCCGTTTGGACTAATCCAGACCGGCGTGTCGCGCCGCCGCAAAAGCAACCCCTTACCAATCGCACGAAATTTCCATGACTTACATAGGTGCTACGTTTGCTTTGTTCAGGGACGCATGTCCCAGGCGAGTCGCGATTCTCGCCGGCGCACGCCACCATATGGCACGCGCCTACCAACCCAAGAAAGATGAGAAAAGAGAAAATGGAGAAATTCTTCCATCTCAAGGAGAACGGCACCACCGTCTCCACGGAGATCATGGCCGGCCTGACCACGTTCTTCGCCATGTCCTACATCATCATCGTCAACCCGCAGATCCTGTCTTCGACCGGTATGCCGTGGGGCGGCGTGTTCCTCGCCACCATCATCGCGGCCATCATCGGCACGCTCGTGATGGGCCTGTTCGCCAATGTTCCGTACGCGCAGGCCGCCGGCATGGGCCTCAACGCGTTCTTCACCTACACCGTGTGCTTCGGCCTCGGCTTCAAGTGGCAGGAAACCCTGTGCATGGTGTTCCTGTGCGGTTTGATCAACATCATCATCACCGTCACCAAGATCCGTAAGATGATCATCCAGGCCATTCCGGAAGTGCTGCAGAACGCCATCGGCGGCGGCATCGGCCTGTTCGTGGCCTACGTCGGCTTCCTCAACGTCGGTTTCTTCACCTTCACCACCAAGTCCGCGGCCAAGAGCGGCGACACCGTGCAGGCCACCCCGGGCCTTGCCGTCATGAACAATCCGACCATCTGGCTGTTCATCATCGGCCTGGTGCTGGCCATCGTGCTCACCGTGCTCAAGGTACGCGGCGGCATGCTGATCGCCATCGCCGTCACCGCGGTCGTCGGCATTCCGATGGGCCAGACCACCATGGCCAACTCCGTGTCCATCGCCGACACCTTCGCCCAGCTGCCGCAGACCTTCGGCGTGATCTTCACCAAGGATGGCTTCCCGGCGCTGTTCTCCGACGTGTCGAAGCTGCCGATCATCCTGCTGACCATCTTCGCGTTCTCCATGTCCGACACCTTCGACACCATCGGCACCTTCATCGGCACCGGCCGTCGTACCGGCATCTTCTCCGCCGAGGACGAGAAGGCTCTTGAGAACGGTTCCGGCTTCTCCTCCAAGATGGACAAGGCCCTGTTCGCCGACTCCATCGCCACCTCCATCGGCGCCATCTGCGGCACCTCGAACACCACCACCTACGTGGAGTCCTCCGCGGGTATCGCCGCCGGCGGCCGCACCGGCCTGACCTCCGTGGTCGTGGCGATCTGCTTCGCGCTGTCCGCCTTCCTCTCCCCGGTCATCTCCGCCGTGCCGTCCGCCGCGACCGCAGGCGTGCTGGTCGTGGTCGGCTGCATGATGGCTTCCTCCTTGAAGGAAATCGAGTGGGGCGACATCTCCGAAGCCATTCCGGCGTTCTTCGCGTCCGTGTTCATGGCGTTCAGCTACTCCATCTCCTACGGCATCGCCGGCGGCTTCATCACCTACTGCATCGTCAAGACCTGCAAGAAGCAGGCCAAGGACGTGCATCCGGTGATCTGGGTCGTGGCCGTGCTGTTCATTCTGGACTTCATCATCACCGCGGTGCTGTAACAGTCCTTTTCATACGGAAATGGGCGGTTCCTTCAGTGGAATCGCCCTTTTTTTATCGACTTTCGCGTCTTTTTTATCGGTCCGCATCAGATGGCTTGGGAGAACGCGTCGACGAGCGCGGCCATCCAGTCCGTCAGGGAATCGTACTGCTCCGGCATCTGCTCGGTCAGCTCCACGATCGGAATATTGGACGATTTGGCGGCGGTGACGATCTTGCCGGTCAGCTCGGTCTCCTCCTGAATGTTGACCACCAGCAGGCCGACCTTGCCGGCTTCCAGCATGTCGGTGAACTGTTTGATGTCGGTCGGCGTTGGCTCGCTTTCGTTGGCCGTGGCACGCGTGTAGCCGGTCGGCGTCGCGTCTTTGAGGCCCAGGTCCCCGGCCAGATATTCGGCGACCGATTCCGTGGCGGCATAGGCTTCGCCATCCGCCTTGCGTTTGGTCTCCGTGATTTTTCGGGCGATCTCGTCTTCCTTGGAACGCCATTGCTGGTTCAGCTTGTCGAAATCGGCCTTGCCGTCGGGCCTTGTGCCCTCGTATGCCCTGGTGATGGCCTGTGCGACCGCTTTGCGCACCGCCGCCGAGAACCAGACGTGCGGGTTGCCGCCATCCTTGACGCCACCGATCTCCGCCGCGTTGATGACTTGCGATTTGGCGGATTGCGCGGCTTTGACGGCCCATGAGTCGTACCCGGCGCCGTTGACGATGACGATTCGCGCCTTCTGCAGTTTGGCGATGTCGGACGTGGTCGGCTCATAGTCGTGCGCGTCCACGTTGGTGGAGTTGATGATGCTGGTCACCCGCACGCCGCTTCCGCCGAGCTGCTCGGCGAGGGTGCCCCATTGGTTGATGGAGGAGACGACGGAAATCGCGCCATGCGCGGAACCGGCACCGTTCTGCGACGTTCCGCAGGCAGACGCGGAAGTGAGAAGGCCGACGGAAGCGAGTACGGCAATCGCAATTCTTGCATAACGGTTCACGATGGTTCCTCCATTTTCATACGCTTCATGCTTCGGTGAATCCATCATAACCGTAGCTGAGAATGATTCTCAACAGCGCGTGTCGCTTCCACAAGAAAAACAACAAACCGACGCCGAGAGCAATCTCAACGTCGGTTTGCGGGGAAAAGGAGCTGCCGATCAGCCAAAACGTACAATTACAGAGTTTCGCACAGCGAAGCGCTATTAACTGGCCAGCTGAAGCTGACTCGCACCAACCCACCGGGTTGGCACTACGTTTTGGCGAATCGGCCTTATCGATCAGCCAAAACGTCCGGAGACGTAGCGTTCGGCTTCTTCGTTCTGCGGGTTGTTGAACATCGTGGTGGTGTCGGTGAAGTACTCGAGGTGACCCGGCTGGCCGACGGCCTTCAGGTTGAAGAAGGCGGTGTAGTCGGCGATACGGGCGGCCTGCTGCATGTTGTGCGTCACGATCACGATGGTGTACTCGTTCTTCAGCTCGTTGATCAGATCCTCCACGGCCAGGGTGGAGATCGGGTCGAGGGCGGAGCACGGTTCGTCCATGAGCAGCACCTGCGGGTGCACGGCCACGGCGCGTGCGATGCACAGACGCTGCTGCTGGCCGCCGGACAGGCCGATGCCCGGATTGTCCAGACGATCCTTGACCTCGTTCCACAGGTTGGCGCCACGCAGGGCCCACTCGACCAGATCATCCGCGTCGGACTTGGAGATCTTGCGGTTGTTGAGCTTCACACCGGCCAGCACGTTCTCGCGGATGGACATGGTCGGGAACGGGTTCGGACGCTGGAACACCATGCCGACGTCACGACGGACGGCGACCGGATCCACATCCTTGTCGTACAGGTTCTTGCCTTCCAGCAGCACCTCGCCTTCGCAGTGGGCGCCCGGAATGATCTCGTGCATGCGATCGAGGGTGCGCAGCACGGTGGACTTGCCACAGCCGGAAGGTCCGATGAACGCGGTGACCTTGTTGGCTTCGATGTTGATGTTCACATCCTCCACGGCCAGGAAGTCGCCGTAGAAGATGTTCAGATGGTTGACATCAATACGTTGTCCCATTTGTTTTCCTTATTGTTCTTATGTTTTCGACTATTCGACCGCGCTCAGCGTTCCGACTTGACGGCGAAGATCTTCGCCACGAGACGGCCGATGAGGTTGAGGATCAGCACGATGAGGATCAGCACAAGGGCTGCGGCCCAGGCGCGTTCCATCGGGATGGTGGTGACGCAGGCCGCGGAAGCGTTGGCCGGGCAGTTCGCGTTGAGCTTGGAATACTCCTGGTAGACGTACACCGGAAGCGTGGTCATCTGGCCGGAGAAGAGGTTGACGTTCGTGGAGGCGATGTAGCCTGCGGTCATCAGCAACGGAGCGGTTTCACCGATCACGCGGGCGACGGCGAGAATCGCACCCGAAACGATGCCCGGCAGGGCGGTGCGCAGCACGATCTTCGTGATCGTGCGCTGCTTCGTGACGCCCAGGGCGTACGAGGCCTCGCGCAAATCGTGCGGCACGATCTTGAGCATTTCCTCGGACGACTTGACCACGGTCGGCAGCATCAGCAGGGAAAGTGCGACGGAGCCTTCGAAACCGTTGATGGTGCCGGGGCCGATCAGAATCGTGAACATCGAGAAGGCGAACAGGCCTGCGACGATGGACGGGATGCCGCTCATCACGTCGACCAGCAGGGTGATGACCTGTGCCAGCTTGCCACGGTTGGAATATTCCACCAGGTACACGGCGCACATCAGGCCGATCGGGATGGAGATGAGCATGGCGCCGAAGGTGATTTCCAGCGTGCCGATGATGGCGTGCAGGATGCCGCCGTAGCCGCCGGACGGGGTCGGGTTGCCGCCGACCACGCCGGTCATGTTGTAGCTCAGGAAGTTGAGGTTCAGCCTCTTGACGCCGTTGATGATGGTGGTGAGCAGCACCGAGAACAGCGGGATCAACGCCACGATGAACGCGCACGAGATGAGCGCCTTCATGGCGAAGTCCTTGCGCTTGCGCGCTGAGGTGAAGGAACGGGTCGGCTTGAACTTGTCGAAGTCGATGACGGGAGCGCCGTCCATCGGCGAAGCGTCGTTATTTGCGGCGGTCATCACACACTCGCTTTCTCGGTGAGCTTACGAGCGATGAAGTTCACCACGAAGGTAATCAGGAACAGGACCAGGCCGGTGCCGATCAGCACGGAAACACCCAGATCGTTGGCTTCCGGATACTGCGCGGCGATGTTCGCGGCGATGGTCTGGTTCTGCGAGGCCTGCAGCAGCTTGACGGAGTAGTTGAGGCCCGGGGACAGGATCATGAGCACGGCCATCGTCTCGCCGAGCGCACGACCGAGGCCGAGCATGGAGGCGGACACGACGCCGGACTTGCCGAACGGCAGGACCGCGAGCTTGACCATTTCCCACTTCGTGGCGCCGAGGGCCAGAGCCGCCTCTTCCTGAAGGCGAGGGGTCTGCAGGAAGATGTCGCGGGACATGGAGGTAATGATCGGCAGGATCATGACGGCCAGCACCACGGACACGGTGGCCACGGTACGGGAGGGATTGGCGGCGGGACCGGCGAAAATCGGAATCCAGCCAAGGTATTTGGCCACCCAATTCCAGAACGGGTAGATGGCGGGCACCAGCACCAGACCGCCCCACAGACCGTAGATAACAGACGGGATGGCGGCGAGCAGATCGACCACATAGCTCAGGGCGGTGGCGAGCTTCTTCGGCGCGTAATGCGAGATGAACAGTGCGATGCCGACCGACACGAAGAAGGAAATCAGCAGTGCCAGGGCGGAAATCAGCACGGTACCGAACAGCAGCGGTCCGACGTAGCCCCAGAAGCTGGAAGCCTTGCCGCCGGTGAAGTTGCTGATGGTCGCGCTGTTGGCCTTCTGGTCACCGCCGATCAACGGCCACGCGCGGAACAGCAGGAACAGCGCGACCGCGGCGAGCACGACGAGGATCAGGATGCCGCAGGCGTAGGCCACGCCCTTGAACACCTTATCCGCGTTCTTGCCGCTCACCGGCTGCTGTGCCGTTTTGCTTTGCGAACTCACGGGTTCTCCTTAACTTGCGATTGTTTGAAACAGATCTGCGATTACTTGCGATGACTGCGTTTTTTGTTTTACCTGCAGGTACCGTTTCAGGCCGCACCCGCTTTCATGTTGCGGCTGCGGCCTGAAACAGACGGTCAGTTGCCGTTCACCGAGAGCCTATCGCTTACTGTATCAAAGCTCACTTGGTTTCGATGGCGTCGATGGACTTGAGGACCTTCTGGCGCATGGTGTCGGACAGCGGAGCGGAGCCTGCTGCGGAGGCAGCGGTCTGCTGACCTTCGTCGCTGACCACGTAGGTGAGCCAGGACTTGACGAACTTGGCGGTGTCGGCATCCTTGTATGCCGGGCAAGCGATGTCGTAGGAGACAAGCACGATCGGGTAGGCGCCAGCCTCGGTGGTGTTGTGGTCGAGCTTGACGACCACGCGGTTGTCGCCAGTGGCGGATTCGTCGAGCGGGGAAGCGTCCACAACCTTGGAAGCGGCCTCAGCGGAGAACGGCACGTAATCGTCGCCGACCTTCACTGCAACGGTGCCGAGCTCGCCAGCCTGGGAAGCATCGGCGTAGCCGATGGTGCCGTCAGCCTGCTGCACGGTGGAGATCACGCCGGAAGTACCCTTAGCGCCCTGG
>OOAE01002258.1_pt1 | contig 11029 bp, 10 predicted proteins | sample 1671271 | NCBI WGS metagenome assembly OOAE01 (sample SAMN06348139, study PRJEB24527) | human gut metagenome | biome: human gut; feature: ankylosing spondylitis patient; material: feces | host: Homo sapiens | place: China | collected 2015-10 | reverse complement strand
GATATTCAATAATTTTTTATAACTTATTCTTAATTATATTACCACCCCACAACAATGGTTCACCTCTGCTTGTGTCAAGTTAAGGTCAAAAATTTACTGGTCACTCAATAACTAAAAAAGGGACCAGCTACTATTCAATATTTCCTGCTTCATTTACAATAAAAACCTCCTACTTATTCCTAATTATATTATCACCCCACAGCAATGGTCGATTTCGTGTTGTATGACTTGTGCCGTAAACCCACTATACTTCCCATGTTGTGGCTTAAAATTACTATCAAGATAATCAACCTCTATCTCATCATATCTTATGCAAGGTCTGACACCATCTAATGATAAACAACCCTCTTCCGTCTTATATTCACCAGACTTCTTAGTTATAACAGGATTAATCATTGCAAACTGAAATGGACCTGATGCCACAACTATTATTGACTTATTCACACCTATCATATTTGCAGCCATTCCAACACATATTTCCCTATTTGCTCTTAACGTATCTATCAAATCTGTCACAACCTGCCTGTCTGCTTCTGTCGCAGGCTGTGCCTTTCTTGCAAATATCTGCTTTCCTTTTACAATTTTCTTAACCATAATTATATCTTCCTTCTACATGTATTTTCATTTATATGCTTTTGTCATACGAATGCACTTTTGCCTTCTTTTTAAACAAACCCATATAACTTATCACTCACATTCTCTCTATATATATTTTGCTGATATTTTCATTATAATTTCTTTTACTATTTTAATACACAAAGACCACCACAATTATTGCCTCCCAGCATAAATAAAAGAGCGTGACTATTAATCACACTCCCTCTTTATAGCCTTATTCGCCAAAATCAATATCTACTGCTCCATTTGCATATTTCATATACTCAAAAAGCTTAGGTGCTGAAAGAAGTGTAAGAGGATCTCTTTCATGCTCATCATATTCAAACATTTCTGCTGCCTGCTTTATTTCTTCATTAGAAAGTGAATTCATATACTCTCTTAATTCCATTACTGTCATATTAAAAAGTTCTTCCTGACTCTTCATCGTTTAATTCTCCTATCTTATATATCACATTCGGGATTATTATATATATTATTAATCTCCATATCCTGTATAGATTACCTTGCCAGTATTCCATAACTCAGCTGTCTTCTTCGCAGCTTCAAGCTTGTCTTCGTCATTATTATATCTGAATGTTGCTGACTGGCATCCACAATCCAGGCAAGTTACATAAAAACCATGGTCTACTTCCTCTAACAAAGAAGGGCCTAAGCATCTTGGACAATCCTGTAGGTCTATCATTTCATAAATTTCCATTTTTATAATACCTTTCTTATTTATAATACCTCTCTTAGCTGTTCTTTTATACTTGATTTAAGCTCAGTAAATAATATTATATATGATATTGGGTGATTTTTAAAGGCTATCTTTATTATAAACTTAATCATTCGTAAAAAGGAGTGTGATACTTAACCACACTCCTTAAGAATTACTTTTAATAAAAAGAGTTTTATGCTGGTTGTCAGCCTCGATACCCAGTTAAGATATCCATAACGACGTAGAAATCATTAAGTCCCCCACGTGGACTACAACTTTATCCAAGTTCAATGCCCAGTTAAGACATCTAATGATATGGAAAATTATCCTGCTCCATATGCAGCCCAACTTTTAACAATGCTCTTACATCGAGAACATTTCTGATTCTAATATTATTATACTCAAATTAATTAAAAAATCAACGCAAATTATCATTTTCCATCTAAAATTTCACTTTTTCACCTACTTCTAATCTATCCTTTAACTCCCGCAAACTATCCTCTATTTTATCAACATCTATAAAATATAAATTTACTGTAGTTCCATCTCCACTTTCAAACCGGATAGGCTTATGATTTCTCATTTCATCATTTACTGGATATAAAAGCCATATCTCAGAAATACCATATTTCTTAGAATAAGCATACATCTGATACATATCTGCTTGTGACATACCATAATTGATTTTTTCATTATTAACAAGCCTTTTCCATTTAGTATCTAAAATTACTATGCGTTCACCTTTTTTCATTACAATATCTGGTCTCAGTGCAAATTGACGCGTAGGTTCAATAAAAAGATAATATCCCCTATCCTGATATGAAACATCCCAGCCTTCTGGGATCATTACTTTCTTCATTTGCTGTGCCACATAACTCTCATATATTGATTCCATCGGGAATAACAATGCTCTTGATGTTGTACTTCCTGAAAATGTTGTAAAACTTTTATTCATCAAAAACACTTTTGACCACTGCATTAGCACTTCGTAGTCCTTTGTATTTCTGTTAATTACAACCTGTGAGAAATCCTTTGTATAATTAACAGAAGCATCTACCATTTCAAATGCTGTTAGTAACTGTCTTATTTCTTTTGAATTTTCTGCACTTATTGTTAATCTCTGCAACTTCGCGAGTGTAGCCTTTACAAGACGGTTTTCTGCACGATTTGGATGAAATTCTTCATAGGAAACGTAAAAACGCTCTTTATGTGCTAAATTTACTCTCACATTCTCGCTTACAAGTAATTTTCCCTTATAATAACGTAAGTTATCTTCCTGTTCAACATAATTCAACTTTATCCCCCGCTTTACCAGTTGTCTTACTTCCTGTAGATACATATTAATAAACAGTTCATACAAATTCATCTGAGCTACATTTAAAGAAGATTCATTGAACACTTTACAAGGAAAATCTTTCATACTGCAAAGCATCTTAAGAAATACTTTCTTTGTTTTCACATTTTCTTCATCTTCCTCTCCAAAAGCTATCTTAGGAAGCACTTGAATTTGAAAACCATTCTTAAGCTGAATTAACCCAACGTAATTTTTTATAGTAACGACTTCTCCGACATTACGCCTGTAACCAATTTTCATAAAATCAAGTGCATCTGCACTATCCGCATCTCCAGTAAATTCATGGATAAACGCTAGCAGATTATCAAACTCCTTCTGATTCAGATACTTGTATTTTTCATCATCTTTATAATCCTCATTACAAATAATAGTGTCAAATTCTTTCACCTCAAATGGTTTATCCACGTTATCACCACACTTTACAAAATTTCTTTATAACTATTAATATTTTCAAATGCTTTAGAATTGATTGAATATTTCTTTTCTGGAAGATCAATAACATCTTCCACATTTCCTTTAAAAATATTCTTTGCTATAACTTTTTCATCAATAATAAATTTCAAGCTGTCATCGCTCTTCGCATTATCCCCCAGGACAAGCTGTATCTTCTGATAATCTTCATAGAAATATTCCTGCAATAATGGAATTACAGACTTTTCAAAAATAGACTGTAACTTTTCAAGTGTTGCATCATCTTTGAGGTCAGTAAAGAAAGCGTGTCCAATAGTGTGCTCCCTGTCATATAAGTACTCGATTCTTTCATTAATTTTATCAAGCATTGCTGCCACATCTAAATCCTCTACCTTATCTGCATGAATTTTTCTAAGTACATCAGAGTCTGGCATCATCTCAACAAACTGAAATCTTCTCCGAAGAGCTGTATCCATCAACGCAATCGATCTATCGGCTGTATTCATTGTTCCTAAAATATATACATTAGATGGCACACTAAATTCATCACCAGAATACGGCAGTATAGCTGATGCTGCTTCAGACATCCCCGCTCTCTTTGTACTTTCAATTAATGTAATCAATTCACCAAATATTTTTGATATATTTCCTCTGTTAATTTCATCAATAATAAATACATATGGCTCAGTATTTTCTTCAATCACTGTGCTTTCTATACCTGTACTTGTGCGAGTAATACTTTTCGCATTGTCACAAAACTTTTTAAACACTCCCGGTTCTATTGTATATCCAATGTCCTGCTTATTTTCATCAATAATTGGTTTAATCCCCTCTATAAATTCTTCGTATCCATATGACTGATGAAATGTAGTAAATGATATTCTTCCAACCTTCTTTAATTCGTTATATCTTGACATAACTGCAGCGTAATCTGTAAGTTCATCTACCGGCTTTCCGTCACAAATTGCAACAGCATATATAACAGAATTATATGTCTTACCAGTTCCAGGAGGACCATATAATATTAAATTCTTATCAAACTCTTTATCTAATTCTTTCATTTTCTGAAACACCCCTCTTTCCTCTAACATTTTAATAGCTTCCATCAAAGGCTCTCTTATCTTATAACTAAATACCCCTTCGTCACTGTCTTCTATGGCTCTCCCATAGAATAGCACCGACCAATACTGATTTTTACCGGACTCCCTTATGTATAATGGACATTGCGTTTCCTTATACACTGCCCTAGCTACATTAATTGCATTCGTATTATAATGTGCTGCGCTATTTCCATATTTATTTGCTATCTGCTTGCAGCTTCCTGTTCCACCCATTATGTACAAATAATAAAGAGTGTCTAACCATACACGTTTTACAATATTCTCATTATCAAGAATTCTTTCATATTCTTCTGCTGTAATCCCAGGATTATATTCATTAAGACTTGGATAATAATCAGTTGCTCCTAAATAGTCAATATTAGTGTGTTGTCTTGCTTTTCCAATCTCCCACGCCGTAATATCAAATATCCTATAATTTTTTACAGTAAAATATTTATCACGAAATGCCTTAACAATTCTTACATTTTTGATATATGTACATAGTTCTGTTTTACGTTTAATATCAATATTGAAATACACATAAATATTGTCAAATCCCATACTACTATTAAAAATAGGAAAAGTCATAGGTTTCAAACAATGAAGTACCATAGATGCTGATGCAGCTCGCATTCCGTGAAAGCCCTCATTTAATGTCCGTTCACATCTATTAAATATTTCCTTATCATTAGAAAGGTTCTTAATATCAATACACATTTGAATAAAGTCTTTTGGTGAGTGTTCGTCTGTTTTATTTTCAAATGTATAAAATCCCGTTCCGAACATACCAAAGTTAGCATCGTTCTCCTTATTATTGGCATATTCTCCGCGTTTTGCTCTCTCTCCAAGTTCATCCAGCAAGTTTTTCAATCTGTTTTTTTCGCTATCAGGAAGGTGACTAGCATCTATTGTTTTCTTTTTTGCATCAAATCCATGTTTCCAAGTTCCCACACACATAAGATATACTAAATTCAAATCCCTATAATCACATACAGATAAATCTTTCATCATTTCATATGAATTTATAACCTCTCTAATTAATTCATATGTTGCATCGTGAGTATCTGGTTCCATTTCATCTGCGTGAAGCAATTCCTGAACAATATCTAAATACTCTTTTAATTCCGATGATACTCTCACTGGCCCAAGTGGCGATTTAAAACTATGTTGTTCTAATCTACTCTTTTCAAACAATCCTGTTGAAAATTCTTCAATCATTTCCAGCTCCATATATCGCCCCTTTGAGCCATCAAATTCATCTGACTTATTAAATTTACTATCATCTATAGTTGGTACTGCTTTATTGACAGCATTTACTTTACATTTAACTTTTATAGTGCGAATCATATTTGAAACGTATATGTAAACAATATCTCCTACAGCAATGTTGGCACTTTGCGTCCAATCTATTGAACCTAACTCCTGAAAGGCTCCAATAACATCATATTTATCTGGATTACACGCAATAATCCATTCCGTATTATTTTCATTGTCTTCTTTTGGGTTAGCCAAACATATCACCTCAATTCAAAAAAATATACAAACTCTTGACTTTTATTTTATCATATTTGTGCAGGGTTTACATCTACATTCTTTAAACTATAAACTTCTTTACCAACCTCTACATCACAAAAAACCGCCAGCAAAAATGTCATTCCCAACATTTCCACCAGCGGTTTTTATAATTTTGAATCACCCGATTAATCTGCAATTAATTCTGCTTATGAATAATCTTCTTAGGACACTTCTCAGCACACTTGCCACAGCCAACGCACTTAGACTGGTCGATGTGTGCGATATTGTTCTCTACAGTGATAGCACCATACTCGCACTGCTTTGTACATAACATACAGCCGATACATCCAACTGAACATACCTGCATAACATCCTTACCCTTGTTCTGTGAAGAACAGTTAACTGCGTAAGATGCCTTGTATGGAATAAGCTCGATAAGATGTCTTGGACATGTAGCAATACACTTACCACAAGCCTTACACTTTTCCTTATCTACTACAGCTACACCATTAACTACGTGGATAGCATCGAATGGACAAGCCTTAACGCATGAGCCATAACCCATACATCCGTATGTACATCCCTTAGGACCACCATTAGGTGCTATGTTCATCATAGTACAATCCTGTACACCAGAATATACATAGTTATTCTTAGCCTTATCACAGTCTCCGCCACACTTAACGAACGCTGTCATACGCTCCTGGCTTCCTGCCTCAGCACCCATGATAGCTGCTATCTTTGCTGCTACCGGAGCACCACCAACTGGACATGCACCACAGTCAGCTTCACCTGCTGCGATAGCCTTTGCAAGTGCATCACAACCTGCGTATCCACAACCACCACAGTTGTTACCTGGAAGCTCTGCTCTTACATCTATTTCCTTCTGGTCAACCTCAACTGCAAACTTCTTTCCCATAAATCCAAGGAAGAGTCCAAGAAGAAGACCTGTTACACCTACGGCACAAGCCGCAATAATAATACCTGTCATTATTCAATATCCTCCTTAGATTATTCCTGAAAATCCGAAAAATGCAATTGACATAAGTCCTGCTGTTAAAAGAACGATAGGCATTCCCTTGAAACTTTCTGGAACATCATTGTCCTCTGTACGCTCACGTACACCAGCCATTATTACGATAGCTATTGTGAAACCAATAGCTGTACCAAGACCACTTACAAATGATTCGATTAAGTTGTATGAATTCTGTACATTTGTTAAAGCGATACCAAGTACGGCACAGTTAGTTGTGATAAGTGGAAGGTATACACCAAGTGCCTCATATAAAGGTGGCATACACTTCTTAAGTACCATCTCAACGAACTGAACTAATGTTGCTATTACAAGAATGAATACTACTGTATTCAGGTATGTAAGGTTAAGTGGTGTTAATATAAAATCATATATAAGGCTGCATATGATTGATGATATAGAGATAACACCAATAACAGCGCCACCCATTCCGGCAGCTGTGTTTATTTTCTTTGATACACCAAGGAAAGGACACAGACCTAAGAACTGGCTTAATACAACGTTGTTAACAAGCGCTGTGCTTATAGCGATAACTAATAAATTCATCTTTTACTCTCCTCCCTTAGTTCTCTTTTTCTTCATCTGAAACATAGTCTGGAACCTCAGCAGGCTTCATTCCATGCTTTCTCTTTACTCTGTTCATAACAGCTACACACATAGCAAGTACGAAGAATGCACCAGGTGCAAGGATAAATATACTAGCTGGTGTATAACCAAAGTTAGAAAGATCTACAAGTGCTGAACTACCTGTTGAAAGGATTGTTCCGCCACCAAGTAACTCTCTGATTGCACCAAGGATTGTGATAGCACATGTGAAACCAAGTCCCATTCCGATACCATCAAACATTGATGGAAGTGCTGGGTTCTTAGAAGCATATGACTCTGCACGTCCTAAGATAATACAGTTAACAACGATAAGTGGTATATAGATACCAAGTGCATCATATATAGATGGCACAAAGCCCTGTAATAAGAACTGTATTATTGTAACGAATGATGCAACGATTACGATATAAGCTGGCATTCTTACGCTGTCTGGAATAACCTTTCTAAGTAATGAAATGAAAAGGTTAGAAAGCATAAGAACTGCTGTTGTAGAAAGTCCCATTCCGATACCATTGATTGCTGATGTAGTAACCGCAAGTGTAGGACACATACCAAGTGTTAAAACCAGAGTAGGATTCTCTTTGATAATACCATTATAAAGTCTTTCAACACATTTATTCAACTGAAACACCTCCTACTGTCTTAACATTAGCCTTAGCAAGGTCTGCATATACAGCTAATGCTGCATTAACACCCTTTGTTATAGCCTTAGATGTAACTGTAGAACCACCGATTGCATCAATAGAGCTGTCTGATGATGAACCTGTTCCATCTGTTACTACCTTATATTCTGAAGTCTTAGTTCCGTTAAACTGTGCTAAGAATGAAGGATCCTGCTTAGCTCTCATACCAAGACCTGCTGTTTCACTTATTGTAAGAATAGATGTTCCAAGATATGTTCCATCTGTTGAAAGTCCAACAGAGAACTTGATATCTCCGCCGTAACCATCATGTGCAACAACTGTTACTACGAAACCTATAATCTTACCATTCTTAATACCAGCAACTACCTCTGATACATCATCCTTAGAGAAATCTGTTGCAGAAGCTGAAAGTACTGCCTTAGCTGTTTCTGCTACCTTATCAGAAGCATAACTTCCATCAAGTGCTTCAAACTTATCAGCATCAGCAATAACCTCCTGGTAAGCCTTCTGCTTAGCCTTCTCGTTCTGCTGTGCGATAGGGTCTTTAGTTACATTATATACAAGACCAAGAAGGATACCTGCAACAAGTGTAATTGCGAATAATATACATGCGTCTTTTATTATATTCTTCATCTTATGCAGCCTCCTTTGCCTTTTTTTCCGGCTTTTTCTTGCCAAATGACTTAGGTACTGTAACTCTTTCGATAAGAGGTACTAAGAGGTTACAGAAGATGATTGCGTATGAAACGCCTTCTGCTGAACCACCAAACATTCTGAATATGAATGTAAGTAAACCTAAGCAGACACCGAATACTAACTTACCATTAGGTGTGATAGGTGATGTAACATAATCAGTTGCCATAAAGAAAGCACCAAGAATAAGACCACCACCACAGATTTCCTGTAACATATACATAGCATCAAACTGATGTCCTGGTGCGAAAAGGAATATAAGCACTGCAAATGTTCCAATGTAAGAAAGTGGAATTCTTAATGAAATAATCTTTCTTACAACAAGATATATAGCACCGATAAGAAGACATATAACTGATGTCTCACCGATAACACCGCTTGTCTTACCAATAAACATAGTAAGAAGTGTTGGTGCTGTCTGTCCTACAACCTCTGAACCCGGCTTTAATATAGCAAGAGGTGTAGCTCCGGAATATGCATCACATACGAAGTTAGTCATTGGACCTGTATATGCAATAAGAAGGAAACATCTTGCTGCAAGTGCAGGGTTCATAAAGTTCTGACCAATTCCGCCAAACAACTGCTTAACAATAATAATTGCAAATACACAGCCAACAATCTCAAAACCAATGTTGAGAGTTGAAGGAATGTTAAGTGCAATAAGAAGACCTGTAACAGCAGCACTAAGGTCCATAACTGTTATCTTCTTATGCATAAAATACTCATATACTGCTTCAGAAGCCATACACACTACAATACCAACTATGATACGAATAAGTGCCTGAACTCCGAAGTTATAAATACCAAATATACTAGCAGGGGCTAACGCTATAAGTACGTCTCTCATAATAGTCTGAGTAGTATCCTTGCTACGTACATGTGGATTAGTTGATACGTTAAAAATCTCGCTCACTTTTAATCCTCCCTTATTTCTTTCTTCTGTTAGCCAGAACGATACTTCTCATAGCCTTAATCTGCTGTGTTAATGGTCTCTTAGCTGGACAGACATATGAACAGCTTCCGCACATTACACACTCCATACCATCAAACTTAACGAAACCAGCTTCATCGTTCTTAGCTGCAAATGAAGCAAGCTTAGCTGGAAGTAAATGGCTTGGACATCCTTCACCACATCTGCCACAACGGATACATGCTGTCTCTTCAAGCTTAGATACAACATCATTCTGGAATACAAGAAGTGATGAGCTTCCCTTTACAACTGGTACATCAAGACTGTACATAGCAAATCCCATCATAGGACCACCTGATATGTACTTCTCTGGTTCGCCAACTACACCTCCGACTGCTTCAAGAAGCTGTCTGTAGTTCATACCAAGCCATACATAGAAGTTGCCTGGTTCTTTAACACCATCACCTGTAACAGTAACGATTCTCTTAGTAAGTGGCTTTCCTTCAATAACAGCCATATATATGCTGTATATTGTATCTACATTATGTACGATACATCCTGCATCTGCTGGAAGCATAGTTGAGTTGATGCTTCTGCCTGTTGTAGCATAGATAAGACTACGCTCACCACCCTGAGGATACTTGGTCTTTAAAACCTTAACCTCGATATCTGGCTCAGAGGCAACTGCTGCCTGCATAACTTTGATAGCTTCAGGCTTATTATCTTCAATGCCAATAATACCCTTAGCGTGATCAAAAATGCTTAATGCAACCTTTAAGCCGAGTACAATCTTGTCTGACTCTTCAAGAAGTCTTCTGTAATCGGATGTAAGGTATGGTTCACATTCAGCACCATTTACTATAATATAATCAATTCCTTCTGGATTCTTAGGGCTTAACTTTACGTTAGTAGGGAAGCCTGCACCACCCATACCTACTACACCTGCATCCTTAATTCTTTGTAATACTTCTTCTTTAGAAAGTTCTTCTAACTTCTTAGGAGTATACTCAACTTCCTTAAATTCTCCATCATTCTCAATGATGATTGAATTGCACTTTCCACCTGTGGCAAGCGTTCTTGGCTCTATAGCCTTAACTGTACCAGAAACAGATGAATGGATATTAGCTGATACGAATCCACCAGCCTCAGCAATCAACTGTCCAGCAAGGACGTAATCACCTTTGGCAACTACTGGAACTGCCGGCGCACCGATGTGCTGTGAAAGTGGGAAAACCATCTCTCCTACAGCAGGGAACAACTCTTTTATAGGCTTATCCTTTGATAATTCCTTGCCGTCATATGGATGTATTCCACCTTTAAATGTACACTTTCCCATGACATATTTCTCCTTATAAAATAATATATGTTATCATCCAAAGCAATGCAAAAACAGATAGACAACCATAAAACCCAAGCTTAATGATTGTGTATCTGATTTATAATAATTA
>OOAE01002255.1_pt1 | contig 11032 bp, 8 predicted proteins | sample 1671271 | NCBI WGS metagenome assembly OOAE01 (sample SAMN06348139, study PRJEB24527) | human gut metagenome | biome: human gut; feature: ankylosing spondylitis patient; material: feces | host: Homo sapiens | place: China | collected 2015-10 | reverse complement strand
TAATATTCATATTTTATTCTTTTTGTTTCATGATCGTATTTTTTCTTCTATCCCTCTTCTATATTGTAAATTCTGTTTTCTTACATTTTGTTTCTTTTTTATTTTTTCCACTTTTCTATTCAAAAAACACTTGCATAATATTCACTACCGTTATATATTAATTTGCAGACAGGACGATATGTCCTTTATTCAACAAATGGAATTATGATATATCAGAAATGTACATATTCCACACAGACGGATTTTAAGGAGGATTTAGAAATGGCAAAAGACAAAGTTGTTCTTGCATACTCAGGCGGCCTTGATACAACAGCTATCATCCCTTGGTTAAAGGAAACTTATGATTACGATGTTATCTGCGCCTGCATCGACGTAGGACAGGAAAGTGAGCTGGAAGGACTGGATGAAAGAGCAAAATATTCAGGAGCTTCCAAGTTATACATTCTGGATGTTGTTGATGAATTATGTGATGAATACATCATGCCAACCGTTCAGGCAGATGCTGTATATGAGAATAAATATTTACTCGGTACTTCTTTCGCAAGACCTCTGATCGCTAAGAAATTAGTTGAGGTTGCTCGTAAGGAAGGTGCTGTTGCGATCTGTCACGGCGCAACAGGAAAAGGAAATGACCAGTTAAGATTTGAGCTTTCAATTAAGGCTCTTGCTCCTGACATCAAGGTTATCGCTGTATGGAGACAGCCAGAATGGAAGCTGGATTCCCGGGATGCGGAGATTGCATACTGTCAGGCACACGGTATCAATCTTCCGTTTGATGCTGCTCATTCTTACAGCCGTGACCGTAATATCTGGCACATCAGCCATGAAGGTCTGGAACTGGAGAATCCTGCAAACGAACCAAACTACGATGATCTTCTGGTTCTCGGTGTTACCCCTGAAAAGGCACCGGATGAGGATGAATATCTGACACTTGATTTTGAAAAGGGTATCCCAACTGCTATTAACGGTACAAAGATGAAAGTTTCTGATATCATTCGTGAATTAAACCGTTTAGGCGGCAAGCATGGTATCGGTATTATCGATATCGTTGAGAACCGTGTTGTCGGCATGAAGTCCCGTGGTGTTTATGAGACTCCCGGCGGAACAATTCTGATGGAAGCTCACAAGCAGTTAGAGGAGCTGACTCTGGATCGTGAAACCCTTGCATACAAGAAGCTCGTAGCAACCAAGTTTGCAGATCTTGTATACGAAGGAAAGTGGTTCTGCCCTCTCCGTGAAGCTCTTCAGGCATTTGTTGAAAAGACACAGGAGACAGTTACCGGTCAGGTTAAGATGAGACTGTACAAAGGAAACATCATCAAAGCCGGAACAACTTCTCCATATTCTCTGTATTCTGAGAGTCTTGCAAGCTTCACTACCGGTGAGCTGTATGACCATAAGGATGCAACCGGATTCATCAACCTGTTCGGTCTGTCCATGAAAGTCCGCGCAATGATGAACGAGAAGAACAAGAACAACGACAAATAATAGTTGAAATGGAAGCGACATTCCTGTTATAAAGGAAATTCCTTCCGTAAATCTTTGAAATAAAATGGGAAATACATTACATATTATTCCGCAAGTCGTTCGCACTCTATTTTAACGCAACGGCACTAAGCTCCTCGCCCATGGCGACTCGCTAAGAACCGGCGTTAAAAAAGGCTTGCTTCATAATAGTAATCCTATTTCCCATTTTGTTTCATATATCGATTTCCAGATATGTTTCCTTCATAACAGGAATGTAGCTTCCAGATGATGAAAGTTTTATGTAAAAGGGAAGTGGACATTATTATTATGAAGCAAGCCTTTTCGAATGTCGGTACTTAGTGAACCACGGAGTGGTGAACTTTAGTACCGCTACATGAGAAACAGAGCGAAAGCGTCTTGCGGAATAATAGATAATGTCCACTTCCCTTTTTATAAAACTTTCATCATCTAACTACTCACCAGGCGTTGGTTTCTGGCACGGTCGATCACGATTGCGATTGTGATGATGGCGGCTGCAAAGAGCACCTCGATCCCCATATATACGAATGCTTCCGATGGTATCTTTGCCTCATAGTCCAGAAGATCAACGACTTTGACATACCAGTAAGCCGGAAGGAAATGAGCCAGCTTGATGACTCCTGCTCCAAGGAATTCCATCGGAACAAAGATGCCGGACAGGAATGCCATACCAAGGGACACTATATTGCCGATCATACTGAAACCTTCCTCGTTTCGGACAATCTTACTTGCAAGAAAGGCAAGTGCCATAGCTACGAACATGTAGCAGACCATATTGAGCAGATTTCCAAGTCCTGCCGCCGTAAACATTTCTTTTCTGAATACAAAGCATCCTCCAACTGCAAATACTGCGCATCCAAGAAATCCTGTCACGATCGTTCCGAGAAGGATCTCTTTTGTCATATTGGAATATTTATATGCCGAGCTTGCGATCCGTTCTCTTAATTCTTTTTTGTCGTAAACGATCAATACCGGACTTACACCCTCGATCATCATAACCACAAGTATCCATCCCAGATAACTGAAAAATGTATATCTCGTACTATGTTTTCCGCCATGGCCTTCCGTTGTCATCGTTACGTTCGTTCTAGTCTGAAACAATTCATCCACCTGAGCTGCTGCCTCCGCCCGGTCATATCCGGCTGCAAAATATGCATTCAGATAAGAGATGTATTTATTCACGTCCGATTCAAACAGTTCCACCTTACTCCGGTTTGGAATTGCAACGATCTCGATATAATCGGACAGATCTTCCTTATCCAGATGATCCGCATAACCTTTTTTAATGCGGACGATACAGTCTGTATTCCGGTTAAACAGACTGTCCTGCATCGCTTCCGTCGTATCTGTTTTTAATTCAGCATGTTTATGTGCATGATCCAGATACGAAAACAGTTCTTCACTTTCTTCCGTATGATCATAATCAAACCAGGCAAATTTACACTTCATGCTTTTATATTCATCTTCTGTTTTACCGGAATTCGGCAATATAAATCCAAATATAATGCCTGCAAAGATCCCAATATACATCAACATTGAGCCTTTTTTCTTATTTAAGATTTTAAAATAGGATTTAAACACTTGCATATTTATTCCTCCTTAAGACCAGAATACTCGCTCCAAGCAGACAGACAGCCATACCGGTTAAGATCAGAATATTTCTGAAATAACGATCGTAATTATCGTATACATTGAGCGCATAGAGACAATCCGTTACCAACACTGCCGGATTAACCCGGTTCAGGATCGGAAGTTTATCTTCAATACTGTTTTTGATTCCATGTACCATCAGATCCGCCATAAAAGAGAAGATCAGGCTGGCCGCTACCGCAATTCCAATCTTTCCTCCATATGAGCATTTTGACCAGGTACCAATCAGCATTCCTCCGGCAATACCGATATTACATGCAATAAAGAGTACCAGTAAAATAGCCGGATATTTTGTTCCAAACTGTACACCGAACAGCCGCATATAGATTACAGTGATAACCTCGGCTGCAAACTGAACCAGCAGTAATGCCAGATACTCCGCCAGAACAGTCACAAGTTTAGGATTCGGCGACAGACAACGACGCATTCCAAGTGCGCTTTCATTTGCCTGCAGCTTATGCATTCTTGTGATTCCGGCAAAGGAAGAAAACAGGCAACTCATAGCAAGCACTGCATAGAAATAATTATAATACTCATTCTGACATCCGTCCGTTGTGGAAATCTCTTCATAATATACCGCATCGCTCTGCACTGCCTTCTGAATGATCTCCGATGCAGCCTCCGGATCCTTCTGCATCAGATTCAGATACATCTGTTCCATCTGCTTATACTGATTCAGGATTGATTCCAGTATCGACTCCTTGATGTCACTCTGCCTCACTGTCAGGCTCGCATCCGATGTATAGATCACACCGGTCACTTCTTCATCATTTAACTTTTGAAGTGCTTCTTTCTCGTTGAGCACCTCCATGTCGATCCGTTTATCTTCGCCGTCCATGGAGAGCGTAGACAGCACCATCATAAGTGCTGTATCATTCTTACCATCCCTCACAACCGCAACCGGGATATCTTTAAACATTTCATCCTTTTCCATGATATTTCCGAATGCCATGTACATGAATGTGAATAATGCGATCGGAAACAGTATCGTCCAGAACAGTGTATCTTTTCCTTTTATCAGCATTTTACCTGCATATTTAAAATTATGCCAAAACATATCCACCCCTCCTAATCCCGAAGTGTCTTCCCGGTAATCTCAAGGAACACATCGTTCAGACTTGGAAGCTCGGTATATACTTTTCCAAATAATACCGCATGCTCCTTCATATATTCCATAACCCGGATCAGATTGTGATCTCCACCGGAGTAGGTCAGCTTCAACATTCCATCCTGATATGAACTGTCATACACATGTGGAAGCTGTCTCAGCTCCAGCAGTTGTTCATCTGTCAGTGCCGGAGCTTCTATGAAGATACTCTCTGTCTTCTTTATCATTTTTTTCAGCTCTTCCTTCGTGCCAAGAGCGACCTTCCGACCTTTATCCATGATCAATATACGGCTACAGATCTGTTCTACCTCTTCCATGTAATGAGAAGTGTAAATGATCGTTGCGCCCTTCTTATTCAGCTCGACAATTCCCTCTAAGATCTTGTTCCTGCTCTGTGGGTCTACCGCTACCGTCGGTTCATCAAAAAAGATCAGCTTCGGTTTGTGTGCGATTCCACACGCAATATTTAATCGTCTGAGAAGTCCTCCTGACAGTTTTTTCGGCAGGAACTTCTTATAGTCCTGAAGCTCGACAAATGCGATTGCATCCTCTACATACTGTTTTCTTGTCTCTTTATCCCTGATATACAACCCACAGAAATAATCGATATTCTCATATACCGTCATTTCATCAAATACAGCCACATTCTGCATTACAACACCGATCTCCCGTTTCAGATCGTAGCTCGTCGATGTCATCTTCTTACCAAATACGCGGACATCGCCCTGATCGTATGTAAGCAGTGACAAGATACAGTTGATCGTCGTCGTCTTGCCCGATCCATTCGGTCCAAGCAGACCGAAGATCTCGCCCTCTCTCACCTCCAGATCAAAATGTGATAATGCTACAAAATCTTTATATCGTTTCACCAGATCTTTTACTTCAATCGCATATTCCATAACTGTCTCCTCATTCATTTTCTATTCGGATGCTATTGTTTCTTCCGGCATCGCGTCTGAAACTCATCGCATATGTTCCATGTTATGCTGTCATTCTACCATATACCAAAATTTTTGTTCAGTGCCAATCATCACATCTGTAATATGACATTTGTCACATTCTTTTAAAATCCGGAGTTTTTCAACCGTAGTCAATTGACGCTGTATTTCTCAACAGGTATACTAATACCGTCACTTATAAATCCAAGCCGGTTCACGCAATTACCTGACACCCGCGTGACCTGTCTACATACAAGGAGAAGTTATGAAGCAAATCCTGACTCGACTGCTTATATTTGCAATATGCTGTATTATGTGTATTCACACTTTTTCTATATGCACGCGCAGCGTAATATATATTCTGCTTGCGATCATCCTTGCCTTTGGCACAATACTGATTGCCGACAGACTCTCACCTGCAGCTCTGACTCTTATCCATGCAGGCATATTTATTCTGTGCTGCATGATTCCTGAACTTGTTGTATTTCTTCCGCTTTTCTGCTTCTATCTGAGCAAACGACCGGTTTGTTTTACTGCACCCATCGGAGTTCTTTCCATCATTCTGGCATCTGCAAAACTTCCGATGGATACTTTACTTCTGATAGGTGTCCTCTGTCTGTGCAGCATATTATACGGATATCTGACTACAGCGCTTACCACCCTTCATCAACAGATGAAGCACCTTACAGATACATCGGAGACAAACGAACTTCTGGCAAAGGAACGAATCCGTATGATCCGGAAGGAACAGGATAACAGGATCTATACTGCAACCCTGAAAGAGAGAAATCGTATTGCCAGAGAAATCCATGATAATGTCGGTCACATGCTTACCAGATCCATTCTTCAGGTTGGTGCGATCCAGACGATCAACAAAGAACCGATTCTTACAAATCCGCTCTCCGATCTCCGTGCTACGCTGGATACCGCCATGAACAGTATACGATCAAGTGTCCACGACCTTCACGATGAATCCATTGATACGAAAGCTGCCATTCAGGATATGTTGAATGATATAACAGGCTTTCATACTTCATTTGAATATGATATGGGCAACATTGTTCCGAAGGATATCAAATACTGTCTTATCAGCATTGCCAAAGAAGCGATCACCAATGCCGTAAAGCACAGCAACGGCGATCAACTCTCTATTCTGATCCGGGAACATCCGGGCTTCTATCAGTTGACGATCCGTGACAACGGAACAGGCATTCACCTTACAACCTCCCCCGGCATCGGACTTACCAACATCCAAGAACGAGTCCAATCCTTATCCGGTACTTTACAGATATCAACCGAATCCGGATTCCGCCTGTTTGTCAGTATTCCAAAATATACACAAAAAGGAGATAGAACTGCATGAATATTATAATTGTTGATGATGATGCATTTGTCAGTGCATCTTTAAAGATCATATTAGAATCCTGCTCAGACATTACCGTACTTGCAACCGGAGCAAATGGCCACGACGCCATCTCCCTGTACGATACATACAGCCCCGATGTTCTGTTAATGGATATCCGTATGGAAGGCATGGATGGTCTGACCGCAGCGAAAGAGATCATCACCGGCCACCCTGACGCAAAGATTCTGTTACTTACTACCTTTGCCGACGATGACTATATCATCAAAGCCATCCGGACCGGCGCAAAGGGATACATCTTAAAACAGGATTTTGAGACAGTTGCATCTGCGATCACTGCCGTACACAACGGTCAAACCGTCTTCGGGAATGAAATCATGAACAAGATCCCTACCCTGTTACAGGCTGATGATCGTTTTGATTACCTGTCCTACAATCTTACGGAAAAGGAATTTGAACTGATCCGACTGGTTGCAGATGGTCTGAACAACAAAGAAATTGCGGAGCAGCTCTTTCTCTCGGAAGGAACCGTCCGCAATTATCTCAGTAATATCCTTATGAAGCTTGACCTGCGCGATCGCACTCAGGTTGCCTGTTTTTATTATAAGAATTTATTATGATCTGTTTTTCAATATCTGCATTCTTATAAGCTGATAATTTGTGTCCGTTATTTATTGGACGATTTTTTTCTGCTGATCATCACATATCCTGCCAATATTAATATTCCAATCACAGACAGGCATATGCCCGCCATCAGATATGGTGTATTGTAGGTCAGTGTAATCACATGTTCCCCTGCTTCTACAGGAACGCCCATCAGGCCGGTTCCGATCTTTACAGGAGCTACTTTTTTGCCATTAACAACTGCCGAAAATCCCTTATTGTACGGAACCGCCAGATATAAAATACCGGATTCTTCTGTCGTTATGTGACCATTTAAAGTATTATCGGTCCATCCGTCAAATGTCATTTGATGTGACTCTGTATATTCTTCAAATGCTTTCACTACATTCTGATCTAAGGAATACAGTGCAAATGCTTTCGTTCCCTCCTGATCTTTAACTGCCGTTGTATAAAGACGAATTCTTATCGCATACATTCGAATCTGTACAGCATCCCCTTCTTTTACCTGACCTACATGATAAAAATCCGCTGAATCTGTGTAATTCGTAGACACTGTTACTTCATCATTCACCTTTACTTCGATACACTGAGGCTTCGTGTCCGCACATTCCAGATACAGATCTTCGTCTTTTTCCGCAGTAAGGTTCACCGTGATTGCTGAAAAAACATCATTGGTACTGATATAGGAATACTCACCGTTCTTCTGTCCGGTAATATCCATACCGGCACTTGTTACTGCATCCTCCGGTATATCAATTCTTGTAAAGGCATTCTGCGTGATCTTATGTCCAGTCACAAGCTTTACCAGTTCATTCTGATTCTCTGCCATGCTGCCTTTCTCGAATACATCCGATGTATCTTCCGTTTTCGCTGTTCCGCTCCAGTCAAGAACATCTTTACTCATCAAAAATCCCATACCTGCCAGATTATCCGCTTCGTAGAAATCAATCTTCTCATTTTTCCGGTCGATCAGACGATACCCACCTGCAACCCCTGTTTCATCAGTCACAACATACCGTACATTAAAGAACTGGCGACTGATCGGAGTTACCCCTCTATAGGTATATTCAATATTCTGATATCTTGATATTCCAAGGCTGGTAAACACATCTACTATACTGCCATTTGCCACAGATGAATACCAGTTTACGTCTGAATACGGCATATAGTTCTGTGACACCAATGCAGTCTTTCTCTCCCCTTCTGCAAGCTGCAACTGCTCATAATCCGTTAACCAGTCCGAAGCAGATATCTCGCTCTGAAGCCGCTCATCATTATACTTCTGCGGCATCTGAATCCATGCATTTGCAAAGATCTCTATACACAATAATACTATCATCCACACATAGCAGGTCGTATAACGAATACTCTTTCTGACATACAAGATCAATAAGATCAGATATGATATACCAAAGAGCAATACAGCCGCATAGGAATAGGAATTCGCATCTTCCTTATTTAAGAACAGCTCCAAAAGGAATATAGTAATACCGATACCTGACATACTGATTATCTGCCATACCTTTACCTGCTGTAATCTGAGCATTCCGATATAACCTGCCATCAAAATGAAAAAGACAAGGATAAATGCAAAACGATTTCCGAGTCCATGCGTAATCGTAAAGCCATGCAGGACATAATTTAATCCGACCATGTTCAATCCAATAGTCAGGAATAAAATAACGGCCGTATATCGAAGCTTAAAACTACGTTTGATTCCCGCTCCGAATAAGAAAAGCAGGAAGAACATAATCACCAGAATACCGCAATAATTATTGTGACTGAACAAATATCCCGTCGATATCTGTCGCAATGGATAAAATGAATTAACAAACATTCCTAGATTACTGATTCTATACCATGGAAGACTATAGTCCCCGTTTCCACAGGATGACAGATTCATAATGGCATAAAGAGACGGAAAAACAACCATTCCCGCAATCGATACCGCCATAACCGACCATCCGAAGAAACGACATACACCGGACCATAAATTCTTAGCATTCTTCCAATCCTGCATAAAAAAATAGCAGACTATAAACAGGCAAATATAAAATGCAAAATAATAATTAAACAAAAATGCACAGGCTAATAACAACGTATAACGGAGCTGCCATTTGCCTTCCGCCAGATGCTCAACTGCAATCGCAATAAACGGAAGCAGAATCAGTCCGTCCAGCCAGAGCACATTATGATTATATACCACCACATAACTGTTTAACGCATACAGGAGTCCGAACATCATGGAAATTACAGTTATATATTTCTCTGACAATCCCTTTTCCGCAAATCTGCGAATCTTTGAATGCCTGAAAAAGAACAGTCCTGCCGGAGCCAGGCATGATGCTTTGAGTACGATCATCAATGTCATAGATAATTCAACACGATCCGGACCAAGTACTATGGCTATAATATTAAACGGGCTCATGCAGTAATAGAACATGTTCAGAACAATATCGATTCCAAGCCCCCGTTCCCATATAAATGAACCTTTATCCCCTGAATGCAGCCATTCAAGGAAAATTTTCAGTATACCGGGATATTGATCACATGCATCCTGATACAGAAAGCTTCTGCTGCCAAACGGATATACATGTTCTACAGCCATATTTATCATGTAAAATCCAATACATATCAGAAACAACAAAAGATACATCCCGCAACTGCGTATGTATCTTCTGTTAAATCTGTCATTGTTTATCGTTATCGTTGAAGTAACCGGATCTGTATCGAGTTCCCGCTCCCCATGAATATTTTCATTTATCTTCATAAGCTTAAATCCATCTTTCAAAAACACTTTAGTAGAAACAATGATTTCCAATAATCTGATAATCAGATAAAGAATCTGTATCAATATAATTCTTATTTAAGAAGCTCATAAAACTTCCAATGTTGTTGTTACCGGCCAAGGCATCATTTGCTGCCTGCTGTGCTGTTGATAACGGACCATCCTGCAAGTATCCCTGCATTACGCTTCCCGTTGCACAAGGGAACTGATTCGGTGCATAAATAACTGATGAAATAGAACTTCCCCATTTACCACTTCTTACACGGTTCAAAACGACATTTGCTACTGCCAACTGTCCTTCATAGGATTCATATCCTGCTTCCATGCTGACCAAACATGCCAACAGATAAGCATCATCATACTGGGATGCATCAATCTTAGAACTATCATCCGACTTCTCCTCTGTTGTTGCTTCTGTTGTAGACACTTCTGTATCCGCTTCTGTTGCTCCCTCAGTTGTCGGAGTCTCAGTTGTTGCCGTCTCGGTTGTTTCTTCATCTGCCGTCATTATATCTGCACTGTCATCAGTTGATACCACTTCATATGCTTTCTGCTGTTCAGCTTCTACCATAGCTGTGTAGTCATCAATCGACATTGCATACTCATAAGTTTCTTCTACTGTGATATAATCCGCAGCTATATAACCATCTGTTCCGTCATTCATTGTAACTTCTACCCAATCCTTATCCTGTGTCTTAACAGAAAGAACGGTATCCTTCGCTACAAGCCCAAGGATATCTGACTGTGTAGACTTATCTGCACGTACACGAACCGTATCATCTGTTACTGTTCCAAGGACTTTCTTGTAATCTTCTGCATATGTCTCAGCATCCTTGCCGGTCAGAATATAATCACTGTTTACATACCCGATTACATCTCCCGATGAAATCTTTGTCCATTCACCGGATGTCTCTAATACATCACCTACATTACCGTCAAACAGCTTACCTACGATGTTGGAATCTGTCGTAGCTTCTTCTCTGATATTTAATGTATCATTGATCTTTGCGATAAACTTACCATCAAATTCGGATTTCTAGATCGGAAGAGCACAC
>OOAE01002253.1_pt1 | contig 11093 bp, 15 predicted proteins | sample 1671271 | NCBI WGS metagenome assembly OOAE01 (sample SAMN06348139, study PRJEB24527) | human gut metagenome | biome: human gut; feature: ankylosing spondylitis patient; material: feces | host: Homo sapiens | place: China | collected 2015-10 | reverse complement strand
GCGGTTTTCTTTTGTTCTATACTGAATTTATCACTCCATTTTCCGGATGAACCTTAATTAAGTTATGAAGAAACTGATTTTTACTTTTATGATGTGCGTTTTTGCTATTGCAATAAATGCACAGACAATGCAAGATTCTTACAACGTTGAGAATACATCAAAAGATGAGTTGTGGAGACGTGCAAAAGATTTTTGTTTATCACGTCATGATTTTACGCTCAATACTATAACGTCTGATAAAGAAATCGGAGTCATGGTTTTCAATGTAGAAAAGGAAGACCGACATTTCTCCTCGTTTTCGGAACTTACCGTTGGTTTTACTGCCAAAGTAAAGATAGGGGATAATAAATACTCCGTCGAAATCTATGATGGCACTTTCTCTTTAAGACCAAATTCGCAGGCTATGAGCGATCTTTCGTTTATGCCAACCAACGTATTAGTAAAGGTTAAAGATGAACTTACATTTATAGAGGATAGTTACAATGACAAAACAATAGACAGATTAGGGATTAGCCTATCTGTTTACAAACAAATGCAAAGTAAAAATCCGAAATATAGAAAGCCAAAGGACGAAAAGAAAGGAAAAGTAAACTATTGGTGGGAGTACTACCAAAAGAAGATTGATAGAACGGAATGTGTTATCAATAGTTACAAATATGCTGCATCGGATTTCAGACACGATTTGCTTACAAAAATGTTAAGCGCAAACGAATAATAATTTCCCCATCTATCAAGTATAGGTGGGGGTATTATATTAAAAAACAAATTAATCGAATGATTAATAACTGCCAAATGTTGAAGTTTGGCTAAAGGTTGCTTCTTAAGCACGCAAATAGGAATAATTTTCGTATCTTTCTCTGTGAAGTCCGAAGCCCATGAGTCTTTTTATGCGGTCGCATAACACGCATTTTATATTGCCTGAATACACATGAAATCCCGTTTGTACAGCGATGTGCAGACGGGATTTTTTTATGCTTCTAAAACCACCGAAAATATGCCAAATTATGCGATCGCATAAGTCGCATAATTTGGCATTTTATATATAATTTTTATCGTTGTAAACACTTGATTATCAATGTGTTCAACCAACTTTATGCGACCGCATGCAATCGCATCTATTATATATTATATATATAGTATATATTCATACTAACGTATTCATATATCCTATACACATAATATATAATTTTTCTCTTTGAAAGAGAGAGCGATTTTTGGGTGTTGGAATTGGGTGTTGGAATAGTCGTTGAGGGGCTACGCCTTATCGCTGTTGACGTAATCAATAATCTTGCGCACGGCATCGTCAATGCGTTTCGTGTTGTAGGCGATGTAATGGCTTGTCACGTCAGCCCAGGAGTGCCCAAGGCAAAGGGCGATAGTTTCTCTTGGTATCTCAAGTTCAGCACCGATAGAGGCGAATGTATAACGAGCGGTGTACACCGTGAGGTTGTCAACAATAGGTTGGTATCGGGCGGAAGGTCTGCCAGGCCCGTGCGCGCGCTTGACAACCTCCCTCGTGCCTATTTGCTTGAGTCCTTCGCGCCAATGGCGGTAATAATGGCGGTATGAGGCATTTGTGTCGAGTGGGAAGAGTAGCCAGTCTTTGCCCTTGTAGCGTCTTATGATTTCCATTGCCTCGGGAGGTACGGGTATGTCGTAGGGCTTGCCTGTCTTCTTACGCCGGTATCTTATGCGTCCGTTCTGTAGGTTTTCGTCTTTGAGTGTCAGGAGGTCGGCAGGGTTTATGCCGCACAGATAGAATGTCAGCATGAAGAAATCTCGATACACCGCCTTATGTTCGTCGAGCTGACAGTCGCGGATAGCTCGAAGCTGCTCCACGCTGATATTGTCAATGGGCGTTTTCTCTGTTTTGATTTTGTACCTCCTGAACGGGTAGTTGCTCGTCAATCCGTTGTCAAGTCCCCAATTAAATACGCTTCGGACTTTTTGTAGAATGAGTGCTTTGTAATTAACGCTTGCTTCGTCGCCCATGCACCTCACGAAGCGGTCAAGCCACGCCTTATCGACGGACGTGAATGTGGCTTTGTTATCGAACCTCTCAACCATGATAGCAGCTCGGAGGTATGTCTGTTTCGTGCTTTCCTTCTTCTCGGCTGCATACTTGCGAATGCAATCTACAAGTGTCTGCTTGGACTTTGGCTCCCTGCCCGTAATGAGAGTGCGCAATCCTTCCTTTAGGCGTTCATATTCCATGCCTTCATGTTCGAGGAGGAATTTGTCGATGCCGTCTATGATACGCACAAGCCGTTTTGTCTTCGCCTTTGAGTTCGGCTCATTCTGTGCGAACAAAACGCCACTCAATGGATACTTTGCCATGATACCTGTGCTCACGGCGAACTCCTTTCGGGAGTCGCGGAAAATGACAGACACGGGTATAAGTCCGTTTTCGTTCCGCTTGCTTTCTTTAGTGCTGATAAAATACCTCATAATAATGCTGGTTTTGTTTGAAATTCACTCAAAAAGTCCACCAAAAAGTCCACCTAACACCACTCCAAAACCCCTAAAAGCACACTTTCTTTGTATTTTGTTAGTCGTAAATACGACCCCTTGTGTTCGGTCTGTATTTGCGTAACATGTTGATATACAGCACTATTACAATGTTGCTTTGCCGTCTGAGGTTTTTTGTGGTTAACAGCCCTATACAAAGTGAAGTCACTTTTGTAAATAGCTTGTGTTTCAGTTGATTACAGATGTCTAAAAGGCGGAGTCCACTAAATTGGTCACTTTTGCTGCTGCTTGTTCACAAGTCCACGAAGAAATTCGATTTCCTGTTCTTGCCTTGCTGTCAGCTTGTCTTTTTCTGCAAGCAGTTGTGTCAATGCTTCTATCTTTTGCTCTAATGCCGTTATTTTGCCCTCTGTGGCGTTTATCGTCTGCGTGCCTTGATAGTTATCGCCGCTGATGACATTTTGCGACACAGGGCTTGAATTTGCGTCAAGCATCTGGTTGAAGGCGGCGAACTGCGCCTTGCCGATTGCTTTTTCTTCGGCAAACATCTCGCCGATGCCGTTGCGCAGCCACTCGAAGTTTACGTTGAAGGCGTGGGCAATACGCAATAGATACTGCGACGATATGCCTTTCTCGCTTTTTAACGCTCGATTAAAGTTTGACGGACGTATTCCGCATTTCTCGGCAAACTTCACCTGCGAGAGACCAACGCTATCCATGAGCGTCAATACTCTTGTTGTTGATTTTGTTTTCATAATTATATCAAGTGTTAAAAACTAATGTTCTTTTGTTAATCAACAAATGAAAAGTGTAAAAGAAGTTTAAATATGGAAACTTTTATCTATCAAAACTATATCATTTGATAATTATTTACTACCTTTGCAATCGTTGACAGAGCGCAGCGAAACGAACCCTAACCGCTCGCAAAACGCTCAATATATGTTTAATATGCAAATGTAGCAATTATAGTCGAGATGGTAAAGAGAAAAAGAATAAAACTTCGGCGAGGATGCCAAATTAAATTGGCAGAAGACTGCGGAGTAGGGGTGGCAACAGTCAGACGTGCCCTGCAATGGGAACTTGACTCGGACATTCAGAACCTCATCCGCAAACGAGCACATGAACTCGGATACGTGAAACGCTGGTAACGGACGGCACTGCCGTCACAACATAAACCAAATAAGCAAGATTATGAAACAGGCGACAGTAACACAGATTGAGAAGATTTGGCTCTCGAACAAGGAGGCGCAAGTGTACCTCGGCGTGGGCATGGACTTCCTCAAAAACCTTCGTTCAAGCGGACGTATCTCGTTCTTCAAGGTCGGCACAACGGTGTTCTACCGCAAGCGCGACATTGATAAGCTCATTGAGAAAAATAGAGTATGTTAGAGTTAATAGTACATTCATAATGTTTTTAAAGACTTTTGTTTAGGCGATATTTTAATCGCTTCGTCGTGAGACGGTTTTCTACATTCATTAGATCGTATTTATGATTATTAGACAAACAAGTTTCAGGCGTGAAACGAAACCTGCGGTCGTCGCGAGGTGGTCGCAGGTTTTAAAAACAACGCGGAGTGGTGCAAAGGTAAGCACATGTGGGTCGAATTTTTTCACAGGGTTAATAGAATCGCTCATAATTAGTTAGTCATAAGTTAAATAGGCAGTTAGTCCCACAGGATGCGGTGTCGTAACCGCCTCCGCGACAGAATACTTAAATTTGTTGTTGTTTTAGCGAAAACACATTTTGTAACAAATTAAATTATTGATGGTAAAACATTGTTGTCAGCTCGCAAATCTGCGAAGACAAGCGGGTTTTTAACAAGGTTGGAAGGTGCGATGGGCACCAGGGATTGTATGGAGAGGCGTTCTGATTTTTTGAGTCGCCAGCTTTTTTCTTACGCCTGAGCCTCGGATGGTTCCTGCGGTTCGACTCCGCTTCCGACCACAAAGTAAAAACGCTCTTTGAATTATTGACACACAGAAGAAAGGCATATAGGACGGCGCGAGACTGACAATCCAAGACCGCCGCCCGAGGATGCCGAGTAACGAAAGACCTATTAAAGCATCTCCTGATGTAGCGAAAGCCGTGAAAGCGGATAGAATGAACCATGTCGATGTCGGCACAGGCAAAGCAAAAGGGAATGCAGTAGGCTGCACGCTCGTCGTGCAAGACGGTCGCACCGCAAAAGGTCTATAAAGGTGCGAAAAACAACAGACAGAGACTTTTCAGTGTTTGTCATATTATATAATCAAAGAGGAGAGTGCGCGATTGGTAAGGCGAAGTCCTCGGAACTTTATACGAGTTCCGAGGACTATAATACTGGTTCGATTCCAGTCTCTCCTCCTGCTTTCTAATTCTTTTTAATGGGTTAATAGGAATATGTAAGTGATAATTTAATCGTATTAAGATGGGTTGTGTGTGCCGTTCGCGAGAATAGCACACATTATTTTTTAACTAAAAAGAAACTAACGTGAAGCAAACGAACATCTACAGCCACAAGGGATGGCTAAAAGACATAACAATTCGGGAATACCCGTATTCTTCTGCCGGGGAGATAGCCACAAGACACGGCGTTTGCAGTGGCAGCGTCTGGTACTGGGTTAAAAAACTGGGTCTCCAGCAGACGGACGAGACGAAAGCCCGAATACTCAAAAAGACACGGGGGTGTATCGCAAACACAATCAGGACAAATCCCGAGGCCAAACGAAAAAGCATGGAAACGAAAAAGCGCACATGGATGATGGAGCGGTTTCGTGTAATGTCGGGGCTGCCTCAGAAAACAAAGATGCGCATTGCGACGCAACCCATCAAGGTGTACAAGGCAATATGGTACCTGGAGAATATGCGCAACTACTTTCGCGACATCGAGGTGGGCGGCAAGTTTACGCTCTACTACGACGACGAGACGAAACGCTCCGGCAAGGAGTGCTACTACGCACAACAACTTGGACTCACATTCAAAAAAGCATAGTTTTTTGTACATTATTATATTTTTTACTTAAAAATGAGTTGCTAAAGGACAACTCTCGGGTGTGAACCCCGATTTTTGATTTTACTTGGTTGTTGCGGCGACTTCGGTCGTCCAATGAAGTTGTGGTATAGGCGCCTGGTAAGCTATACAAGCTCGCAAGCAAGGAGCGACGGGTCCTTTTTTCTACCTATGTTTGAGATAACTTTTCAGCCTTTCGTGTACCAAGCCTCTGGGGAGTAATAAACACCAAGCAGGTTCAAATCCTGCAACTTCGCAAATCAAAAAAAACAATATTGATTATGAAAATACTGGTTTTTGCATTTTTGACAGTATTTGCACTGTTCGGCTTGGCTGCAACAGTGCAGTCGGTGATTGATGTATTCAATAAAACAAAGGATTAAAGTCATGGGAAGACCGAGAGGGTGCCATGATTGCATGTGGGGAAACTGGCCCGAGATGTGTAAAGACCCGAAGCGAGACCCTAAATCAAACTATTGTTGCTGTCAGTGGGAATGGCGATACGAATAAAAAACATACGGTATGAATATAAGCGAAGTATATGAGCGCATCCGAGAACGAGAGTCGGGCGCAAGTGCAGAGTCTCGTACACGAGCAGAGCTGCACATACAGAAGATAAAGGAACTCCGAGAGAAGCACAAGGCGTTTATCAAGATGTCGCACACGAAAGCGTGCGATATGATAAAATACTGCCTTGCCATTGACAGAAACCTCGGCATCAACCGAATACATAAAAATGCGTTCGGGTTTATCTTCTTCAAGTATCAGTAACTAATTTTCCAAAAACATAAGGCAATGAGATCAAGAACAGCAAATTGGTTTGAAACCACAGTACGCTACGAACGTCAGAATGACGACAACACAAGCAGCATCACTACGGAAGCATACGCCGTGGACGCATTGAGCTTCGCGGAAGCGGAACAGAGAATTACAGAGGAAATGGAATCGTATTGCTCGGGCGAGTTCGACGTGAAGAAAATCGCAATCGCTCCGTATGCCGAGGTGTTCTTCTCCGAAGACGAAGGTGACGACAAATTCTTCCGTGCAACCGTCGCAATGATTACGCTTGACGAGCGTACCGGCAAGGAAAAGAAGACCAACGTAAACTTCCTCGTTCAGGCGAAAAACATCGAAACGGCACGCAGATATGTCGTAGACGCGTTTCTCAATACGCAGATTGACTACGAAATCAATCGCCTCGTAGAAACAAAGACACTCGATGTGTTCGAGAAGTAACAATAATCATAAAAACAGCATAGCAAATGGAAAATAACGAATACGAAGTGCTGCAAGTGCAGCATGATCAGAACATCGTTCAGTTGGACGCAGTAGAGCGTGCCAACGTGGACTCGCAGGTGGCAACCGCAAAGCAATATCCGAGAAACGTTACACGAAGCATCAACAACTCAATCGCTATGGCGACTATGGATGTAAATACAGCGCAGAGCTGCGGTTACGCCCTCCCTCGCGGCGGCAAGCCTATCACCGGCCCGAGCGTGCATCTGGCTAAGTTAATCGTATCCAACTGGGGAAATATCCGTGCCGAAGCAAAGGTTGTTCAGATTACCGACAAGCAGGTTATCAGTCGTGGTACATGTTGGGACTTGGAAAACAATGTGGCGACCGCTTTCGAGGTTCGTCGTTCAATCGTAGGCGGCAGTGGCAAGAGATATTCGGATGATATGATTACCGTTACAGGTAACGCAGCAAACGCTATCGCATACCGCAATGCTGTATTCTCTGTTATCCCAAAGGCTGTTACCGATAAGGTATATCAGGCGGCGCAGCACTGCATCACCGGCGACCTCTCCGACAACGACAAGCTGATTGCCACACGCAAGAAGTGCATCGACTACTTCAAGGACGAGTACGGCATCACAGAAGAGGAGGTTATAATGATTTGCGGAAAGCAGACCATCAACCAAATCAAGGCTGAACAGATTGCTCTGTTGCGCGGCGTAATACAGTCGCTTGTAGACGGCGATACCACCGTCGAGGAGCTTATGAAGCCGTACCGCAAGGAAGAGAACAAGAAGAACGTCGCTGCCAAAGCAGCCGAAACCGCAGTAGCCAACGCTGCAAAGAAGGATGCTAAGGCATGATTACAAACCAAATAATGAAACGTCCGCTTGCCGACTTTACCGTTGAGCAGCGGACGAAAGACGGATATTTCTGTCTTACAGGGTTGCTTAACAACTGGAATCTAAAGATGGGAACCAAGAAAGAGCTAAAAGACTATTTTGAAAATAAAGCAACCCAGGAGTTTGTAAAAGCTCTTGCGGACGAGGAAAATCTACATGGGGACAAATCCCCCTATGTAAAATCAAAGGCTCGTCTCGATCGTGGTGGTGGAACTTGGGGGCATCCGTTATTGTTTATAGATTTTGCCATGTGGTTAAATCCGCACTTCAAAGTCAAAGTCTTAAAATTCGTTTCAGACCAAATGCTTACATATCGTAATGAAGCAGGCGACGCTTATAAACAGCTATCTTCTGCCATGAGCAAAATCTGTACACCGCATCAGATGAAACGTTACATGCCCATTCTTGGCAAGGGGATTAATTATATAGTCGCAGGGCATCACGAACATCAGCTCCGCAACGAGTATGGTACAGAGGAAAAGCAGAAAGAGTATTTTGAACTTGAGAAACAGGTTGCAATGCTCGTCAATGAAGGCTTTCTTAGAACTCCAGAAGATGTTGCTAATTATTTGAGACGCAAGTTTCAGAACAAATACTTCTAAGATATGATAAGTACGGAAAGTAATCAACGTGAAATCTCATGGTTTCGTAGCCGCTTCGGAAATTTTACAGGTTCCGAAGTCCACAATCTTATGAAGTCGGGTCGCAAGAAGTATGAAGCGTGGTCCGAAACGGCAAAGAGCTATATGTACAAGGTAGCCGCAGAACGCCTGTTCAACCCCGACTTCCTCAACGATGACGATGTGTTTGATGATTATCTTCATCAGACGAACTTCACCTCCAAGGCTATGCAGTTCGGCATCGAGCAGGAGCAGTATGCCCGAGAGACATACATCAAGCTCAATAACGATGTCGAGGTGTTCGAGGTTGCATCCTGCAAGCACGATACCATACCACATTTCGCAGCCTCGCCCGACGGCATTGTAAGAGGCGCGGATTTGAAGTGTCTGGAAATAAAGTGCCCGAACATCGCAACTCACATGATGTATGTGGATAAGATACACGACGGCACGTCACTGAAAGAAGTCAAGCCCGAATACTATTGGCAGACAATGGCAGAGATGGCTTGCACCGGCGCGACGGAAACGGACTTTGTTTCCTATTCGCCGTGGCTCCTGAACCCTATGCACATCGTAAACATTCCACGCAACGACGAGGACATCGCGCTACTTGAAGAGCGCGTGAAGCTCGCGAACGCTTTCGTGGAAGAAGTTATCAACAAGTCAAAATCCTAAAAATTATCATGGACGTAGTAGGAAAAATCATAGCGGCCCTGCCTCCCAAGAGCGGCACGTCGCAGTCAACCGGCAAGCCGTGGCAGGTCAATACCTATGTGTTGCAGACCAACGAGCAGACACCGAAGAACATCGCCTTCGACGTGTTCGGTGCAGAGCGTGTCGAGCAGTACAATCTCAAGGTGGGCGATATGGTCACGGTGTCAATCGACATCGACGCTCACGAATACAACGGACGTTGGTATAACCAAATCAGAGCATGGAATGTCGTAAACCATGCTTCGGCACAAAAGCCGGCTGCACAACCATCTCCCGCACCGCAACCAGGTGCCCTGTTTCCGCAGCCACCTGCATCAGGAGCACAGCCCGCACCGTCAGCAGGAACTGACAAACTGCCCTTTTAACGTTCGCAAGTACGTTCTGTGGGCACAAGCCAACCTAAATGCTATCATAGTAGGGTAGGGTCACTTCCCTGCCCTACAAACTAAATAAAAGTCATTGTTATGAAAAACAGAATTTCCCTCGATTTATCAAACATGGAAGCCTTCAAGGAGCTGACCAACATACAACTTGGCGAGCTTATGAGGGCTGTATTTGCTTACGCTTCCGACGGCACGATGTTGTCCGAGGATGCCGACCAAGCCGTTCGTGTCGCGTTCGCCTTTCTGAAGGCGGACGTGGACGCGGAACGCGACTCATACAAAAGACGCTGCGAGCGCAACAAGGAGAATGCACGCAAGCGTTGGGCGAAGCGTAACAAACGCAAGACAAACACGCCTCAAACTCCTGCATCCGCACCACAGGAAAAGGCCGCAACGGTAGACTACGAAAAGCTCGTCGCCTACTGGAACCGACGTGTGGACGAAACGAAGTCCTCAATGGCAAAGGTGCTCAACATCACCCCGTACCGCAAGAAGCTGATCGAGGAACGACTTGCGGAATATAATAATGACAACAAGGCATTACAGAAGGTACTTGACAAGGCTCTCGCAGACCCCTACCTTAACGGCAAGAACCCGTCAAAATGGGTTGCTGACTTCAACTGGCTACTGAAACCCGAAAACTTCTCACGACTTGTAGAGAGTGGTGCTACTACTCCAAATGAGCCGAAACCGCAAGCCATTAAGACCAGGATTACCGAAACCGATTTGGCAAGCGAACACATGGAAGCGCAACGACACAGAGAGGAAATAGAGTTCACACGCGCTGAACAGCAACGTAACAACCTCCTCGCAGCTACCAAGGCTGCGGACAGAAACCCGAACTGCATCCAGGCAAGGATAGCATACAACGCCTACGAGGACGGCACGCTTGCAAAGCTCGGAATTGAATGGACTCCTAAAACATCAACAAATGGCACTGAAAGACGAGATACAGAAATGGCTAAGCGAGCATCCTGACGCAACAGTTGAGGAAGCGATATGGGCAGGAGCATACATCGAGATAGATTTATGGTGCAAAAAAATAAAATGACAATGACAACAACCGGAATAATATTACTCGTAGCCTACGTCGCTTTTGTGGTAGGTTCAATCGGCTACACAATCGGCTTCCTTCACGGAAACTCCGCAAAACATAGCGAATATAATGAACTTTAGCCTATGGAAACAATGGATAAAGAAGTCTACGAAATCAAGAAAGACGGCATGACGCGAGCAGAACGTAGAGCGTACAAGCGTATGCTGGCGAAACAAAAGAAAGGACAATAATATGGCAAACGAAAACAAAATTATCGCCTACAAAGGCTTTGATAAAGATTTTAAGTGCCGAGATTTTCAGTACGAGGTCGGCAAAACATACGAAATGGACGGCAATATTAAATGTTGTGGTCGTGGCTTTCACGCTTGCGAGTCGCCAATGGAAGTGTTCGACTATTATGATATGCTAACTTCTCGTTTTGCTGAAGTTGAACAATCCGGCGAAATCGACAAAGAGAATAATTCAACAAAGATATGTTCTTCGCGCATTAAAATCAAAGCAGAATTAAAACTTGCCGACATTATCAATTTGGGAGTTGAATGGCTGAAAGAAATTACTGCACCATCCAAAATTAAAGCAAACAACAGTAGCAATGACGGCGACTGCGCTCAGATTGGTTCATCGGGCGACTACGCTAAGATTGGTTCATCGGGCGACTACGCTAAGATTGGTTCATCGGGCGACTCCGCTAAGATTGGTTCATCGGGCGACTGCGCTCA
>OOAE01002242.1_pt1 | contig 11136 bp, 8 predicted proteins | sample 1671271 | NCBI WGS metagenome assembly OOAE01 (sample SAMN06348139, study PRJEB24527) | human gut metagenome | biome: human gut; feature: ankylosing spondylitis patient; material: feces | host: Homo sapiens | place: China | collected 2015-10 | reverse complement strand
GCAAAACGGATTGTTTCGGCCGGGATACGAAATATTCCGGTAGCTTTTGCGTATATTTGCCTGCGGGACATCCCGATGCGGAACGTCCGAGGCGTTTTCGACCGGCGGAAGCGGTGCTTGCCGGCGGCGGGAAAACGACTGTTGAAAACAAAACATAAAACTCGATAATTATTTGTAAAACAGTTTGAATATGAATTTTTCGAAGACCTTTCTGGCCGGCCTGCTGGCCTTCGTCGTGGGCAATATCCTCATTGCCGTGTTGTGGAGCCTCTTCGTCATGGGGATCGTCGGTGCGCTGTCGGCGACGACCGGTATCGACGACAATTCGATTCTGCGGATCGACCTTTCGGAGAACATCGTCGAGGCGCCTCCCGCCGATCCTTTCGCCGGCGTCGATTTCCGTACGATGACTGCCACGCCCCACGTGACCCTGTTCGAGGCGCTGCGTGCGATCGATGCCGCCAAGAGCGATCCCCGCATCAAGGGAATCTATATCCGGCCCAACGGGCAGGGTACGGTCTCGATGGCCGTGTTGGAGGAGTTGCGTGCGGCGATCCTCGACTTCAAGCAGGAGAGCGGCAAGTTCGTGCTGGCCTACAACGAAGCCTACGGGCAGGGAGGCTATTACCTCGCCACGGCGGCCGACGGCGTCTATCTTCAACCCGAAGGATTGCTCGACTGGCACGGAATGGCCGTCAACACGCTATTTTTCAAGGGGCTGCTCGACAAGCTCGATCTCAAAGTCGAGGTGTTCCGTCCTACGGCCTGCAAGTACAAGAGTGCCGTGGAACCCTACATCCTCACGAAGCTGTCCGATGCCAATCGTGAACAGTTGGGGCAGCTGGTGCACTCGATGTGGAGCGTCATTGCGGGCGACGTGGCCGAGTCGCGCGGCCTGACGATCGAGATGCTCGACGAATACGCCGACGAGCTGTCGGCGATCCAGCCCGAAGATGCGTTGGCGAAGGGAATGGTCGACGGATTGAAATACGAGGACGAGATGAACGATCTCTTCGCCGAGGCGGGTGTCGAGGCGGACGGTAACGGTCAGTATCGTTTCGTATTGCTCGGCCGGTATGCTGCACAGGTAGGGCCCGACGTGCGGCACATGGGAGCGGATCGCGTGGCGGTGCTCTATGCCGACGGCCAGATCGTCGACGGCGAGGGCTACGACGCCGTTTACGGCAATACGCTGGCGGAGAAGATCCGACAGCTACGGCTGGACGATGGGGTGAAGGCGGTCGTCGTGCGGGTGAATTCGCCCGGCGGCAGCGCTCTGGCCTCGGACGTGATCTGGCGCGAAATGGAACTGCTCAAAGCCGAAAAACCGGTGATCGTTTCGATGGGCGCCTATGCAGCCAGCGGCGGGTACTACATCTCCGCTCCGGCGGACGCCATCGTGGCCGACCGGCTCACGCTGACGGGTTCGATCGGCGTATTCGGCATGTTGCTCGATGCGGGCGACGCCATGGAGCGGAAATTGGGCGTCACCGTCGATGCGGTCAAGAGCAACCGCTCGGCCGATTTGAGCATCTTCCGCGGACTGACTCCGACTGAGCGCGCCATGATGCTCAAAAGCGTGGATCGGGTCTACGAGACCTTTACGAACCTGGTCGCCGAAGGACGCAATCTGCCCGTCGAGGAGGTGCTCGATATTGCGGGCGGGCGCGTATGGAGCGGCGTCGATGCGCTCGAAATCGGGTTGATCGACTCTTACGGCGGCTTGAAGAGCGCCATTGCCGTTGCGGTCGACAAGGCCGGCCTGGGCGAGGAGTATTTCATCGAGGAGGTGCGCGAAGCGCCGCAGGGGCTGGCCGCCATTCTGGCCGCCCTCAACGCGCAGGTCGAGGCACACGTCGAACACACGGAGCTTTTCGATCTCTACGACGAGTACCGCCACGTCCGTAACGCGCTTTCGCAGCAGGGTGTCCTGACCTATTGTCCCTACGTCTTCTCGTTCGAGTAGCGCGTTCGTATTCCGAAACGGGATTCACCCCTGCCGCAGCATGTCGCGGCAGGGGTGAATTCGTAAGGGAAAGGGCTCAAAGAGGCGACGATCCGGCGTCGCGGACGAGATTGGTAAATTCGACGGTACCGGCATAGCTGCCTGCGATCGTATGCGGCCGGGCCTCGTTGTCGTCGACGAAGCGGTAGACGATCGAATATCTCTTTCCGTTGCGTTCGACGACGATTTCTCCCTCCGTACAGGGAGCCATTTCGGTCAGCCGTACCTGGTTCGCTTCATTGGTCAACATTCGGTACCAGCTTCCTTCGAAGAGCGGATCGCCGCCGGAAGGCCGGATCAGGGTGCCGGCTATGACCGCTCCTTCGCCGAGTTCCGGTAAATCGGGCGACGTATTCCCTTCTCCGGCGATCGCATACCGACCCTCGATCGCACCCGTCCGTTGCGTATCGGCGCCGACGCACAGCGTCAGCATCAAGTTATCGATTTCATGCTGCGCAAGGTCGCCGTAAAGATTCAGTTGCAGCAGCCGCAGCGTATTCGGCAGTCGGTCGTCGGCATAGAAGGTCGCGCTCGCGACGGCGAGCGAAGGGCGTACGTCGCGTTCGAGGGTGGAGAGCGGTGAAGACGATTCGGAGTGTGCCGCCTGTGTCACGGAGACTTCGAAAGGTTCGGCGTCTTCTCCTGTGAACAGAATCGTCGCCGAACGCGGCGAAGCCGTTCGGTTGGGCATGGCTGTCGCCCGGAGCGTCGCGTCGTTGTCGCTCGTGATCGTTATCCACGCGGCTTCGCAGGTCGCCGTCCACGCGGCGGCATCGGTCGTGACGACCAAGTCGAACGACTCTCCGTCGGCTTTGAATGTCAGCGAGGAGGGTTCGACACTCAGCGAAGGGGTGTGGGACTCCCCGAAAGCCTTCTGTTCGACCGGTATCGTGACGGTGCCGGCGTCGTTGCCGCTCACGCGGATCGAAGCGGTGCGCCGTGCATCCGTTTCATTGGATGTCGCGGAGATACGGATGGAAAAGTTACCGGCACCTCCTCCGAGCGAGCCGTGCGGACTGCCGTCGGAAGATTCCACTTTTATCGTCAGCCATTCGCTCGGCGATTCGATTTTCCATTCGGCGGTTGTCGTCGCGAGGTTCAGAACGAGAGTTCCTCCCTCCGCATCGAAGACCAGCGTATCGGGCGTGACGCTCAATGGCGGCGCAGAAGCGTCGGGCGGTTGTGGATCGTAACGGAGCGTAGTGCTGTCGCCGCATCCGCCCGCGACGGCGCAGACGATGCAGAGAAGGCGCTTTGCAAGTCTTGCTTGAACGGTTTTCGTGTTCATTTCAGGTCGTTTTCGAACAAAAATAATGAGAATTTGTTTGAAAACGATATAAAATAATATAAAAAGACGTTAAAATAACTGTTTTGGTTTATGGGATCGGATGCCGGATGTATGCGACGGCGTTCCGGATTTCCGCAGAAATAAAGCGAGCGCTCCGTCTGCAAATAGTTGCAGACGGAGCGCTCGCTTGCGGACAGAGGTCGGGGAATTCATCCGGAAACCGGTGTGCTATCGCGAGTTGCCGTGGTGCCGCATCATGCGGTCACCGGAGCCTTTCGTCCGTGTGCCGGCCATGTGTTGCCGGAGGTTGTGCTCGTCCGAATCGAAGAGCAGCTCCGTCTGATCGGCGAGCCGCACCGAAATTCCGTTGCGTTCGAGCCCGATGTCGGTGACGGTCTGGCCCGGGTATTTGTTCTTCACATAGTCGGCGACCTGTTGAGGAATCAGCTTCATCGGGATGCCGTCGGCACTCTCGATGTCGGTCCATGCACCGTTTTGCGAAAACATGATTTCATCGCCGTTGTCGAGCCGCACCTTGTAGGCGAAGAGGTGCGCCGAAGGGTCGAAGCGGATGCGTTCGACACGGTCTTTTGCGTAGAAGTCGCGGATGAAGGCCTGTGCGGCTTCGGGCAGCGCATCGAATTTTACCGTGCGGTTTTCGACCATCCGCCCTTTCATGGGCGTCCGGTCGGGGCGTTTGTCGTCGTCGGGAGCGTTTGCCGCCGCCGTTGCGGCCGTCGTGAAGACGAAGAGTGCGGCGGCCGTCAGAATCCAGTTTTTCATAGTCGTATGATTTTAAGACGTTGACCGCTGTCGTCCAAATACCGCACCAAAAACGGCGGGACGGGGCATCGCACCCCGTCCCGTCGTCGTACAGCCGCCGCGGGCTATTTCACGAACCGGCCGAAGAAACGCCATATCTCTTCGGAGGTGTCCATATCCTTCTCGGCCCAGCTGTGGCCGCCGTCTACGACCTCGTAGAGCCAGACTTCGTTGCCTCCGGTGCCCCCGACGAAGCGGTGCGCCACCACGGGATGCCGCCGCAGGGCCAGCGTATCGGTCTGTTCGCGCACGCAGCGGTTGGCGGCGACCCAGTAGCCGACGGCGATCTCGACGGGCAGGTAGGCGCCCCAGCCGCCCTTGTTTTCCAGATCGCCCTCCCACGCGGAGGTGCGATCTTCGGTACCGTGGATCTCGAAGAGCGGGATCGGCGCCGGCGTGTCGCAGTCGCGGTACATCCATTCCAGCGTCAGTCCCGAAACCGGTGCGACGGCAGCGAAGACGTCGGGACGGGAGTAGGCGAGCAGGTAACACATCTCGCCGCCGTTCGACATGCCGGTACAGAACGTTTTTTTCCGGCTCAGGCCGTACTTGTCCTGCAACAGACCGGCCAGTTCGCAGAGGAACGACACGTCGTCGACGGTCATGTCGGCCTGGAACGGGTACCCGACGTTCCAGCAGGTTTTGCCGCGGCCGTCCTTCATGCCCTGCGGGTAGCAGACGGCGAAGCCGTGGCGGTCGGCCGCTTCGTTCATGCCGTAGCGGTCGAGGTTGAAATTGCCTCCGTAGCCGTGCAGCACGAAGACGAGCGGCGCGTCGTCGGGCACTCCTTCGGGCAGATAGAGGCGGTAGGTGCGTTCTAGTCCGTCGACCGTGCAGGTCTCGACGGTCATCCCGGCGGGTCTCGGCGAGGAGGTTCCGAAGGCCGAAAGGGAATACGACAGCATCAGCAGAATGCCGATCGGAAGAATACGTTTCATTTCGGATGGATTTAGGTCGTGTAAATATAGGGATTCTTTTCCGGAAAGCGAATGCGGGAGCCTAGCTTTGTCGCCGTCCCGTGCCGTAAGAAAGCCCCGAAAGTCTCCGCGGAGGGACTTTCGGGGTGGTTGCGTACCGGATTTTCGGAGAGGTTACCAGATGATCACGCGCTCCTCGACGGGCATGTACATCGCGCCGTCGGTGATCGAGAAGGCATCGTAAAAGTCTTGCAGGTTGCGCAGCGTGGCGTCGACGCGCCACTTGCCCAGCGAGTGTACGTCGAGCTTGGTGAGACGGGCGATCTCCTCGTCGCGGATGTTCTGCGCCCACAGCGTGGCATAACCCAGGTAGAAACGCTGTTCGGGGGTGAATCCGTCGATCGGGGCCGGGGTCTCCTTGCCTGCGAGCGAATTGCGATAGGCCGTGTGCGACACGCGCAGGCCGCCCTGGTCGGCGATGTTTTCGCCCAGGCAGAGCGCGCCGTTGGCGAAGATCGCCGGCTGGCCCTCCTTGGCAGGCAGAACCTCGATGGCGTCGAACTGTTTCACCAGCACGTCCGTCTTCGCCTTGAAGGCGGCGGCGTCCTCGTCGGTCCACCAGTTGTTCATGTTGCCGTCCTTGTCGAAATTGCGGCCCTGGTCGTCGAACCCGTGGGTCATCTCGTGGCCGATCACCACGCCGATCGCGCCGTAGTTCACCGCGTCGTCGGCGTCGGGGTTGTAGAACGGCGGCTGGAGAATGGCGGCCGGGAAGCAGATTTCGTTGGTCGTGGGGTTGTAGTAGGCGTTCACCGTCTGGGGCGACATGTGCCACTCGTCCTTGTCCACGGGCTTGCCCAGTTTCGAAATGTTGTCGGACGTATACCAGGCGTTGGCCTCGACGATGTTCTCCCAGTAGCTCTTCGCAGGGTCGATCTTCAGCGTCGTGTAGTCCTTCCACTTGTCGGGATAGCCGATCTTCACGGTGAAGGCCGCGAGTTTCTCCTGCGCCTTGGCTTTCGTGGCGTCGGACATCCAGTCGAGGGCGGCGATGTGCTGACCGAGGGCCGTTTGCAGGTTCTTCACCATGTCGAGCATCCGGACCTTGTCCTTCTCGGGGAAGTACTTGGCCACGTATATCTCGCCGACGGCTTCCGAAAGGGTTCCGTTGGGCACCGACATGGCGCGCTTCCAGCGGGGTTTCTGCTCCTGCTTGCCCGACATCACGCGGCCGAAGAAGTCGAACGACGCGTTGATGAAGTCGTCGCTCAGGTAGCTGGCGGCAGCGCCGATGTACTGTGCGGCGAGGTAGTAGCGGATGTCCTCCAGCGGGGCGGTTTTCATCAGTTCGTTGGCGTTGGCCAGGGCCGAGGGGGTCGTCACGATGATCTGCTCGAAATCGCCGATGCCCATTGTCTTATAGTACTCGGCCCAGTCGATGGCATCGTAGGCCTTCTCGAAATCGGCCTTCTTCGTGGGGTTGTACATGGCGGGGATGTTGCGCAGTTCGACGCTCGACCAGTTTTTCTCGGCCAGCTTCGTTTCGATCGACAGCACGCCCGCAACGGCTTTGTCGATGTCGGCCTCGGGAACGCCCGACAACCGGAAGATTTTGCCCAGATACTCCTTATAGGCGGTGCGGATCGACTCGTTCTCGGGATCGAGGTAGTAGTCGCGGTCGCCCATGATCAGGTCGGGCTGCGAGGCGTAGAGCGCGTTGATGTCGCTGTTCATCAGGTCGGACTGCACGCCCACGCCGAAGAACGGATTGGCGATCGAGGAGTGGAGCCTGGCCACTGCGGCGGTCAGCTGCGAGCGGTCGCCGATGGCGAGAATTCCGTCGACGGCGGCCTTGATCGGAGCGGCGCCCTCGGCGTTCAGGCGCACCGAGTCGAGCCCCATCTTGTAGAGGTCCGAAATCTTCTGCTCGACGCTTCCCGGCTCGGCTTTCTGCTGCGTCATGCCGGAGAACAGCTCGTTGATGCGCTTCTCGTTGTTGTCGCGCAGGATGTCGAACGAACCGTAGCGCGCATATTCGGGCTTCAGGGGGTTGTTCTTCTGCCAGCCGCCCGTGGCGTACTCGTAGAAATCGGCGTTCGGGGCTACCGAAAGGTCGAAGTTGGCCAGGTCGATGGCCGGGGTTTTGGATGTATTCTGACAACTTGCCATACAAGCTATTGTTGCAGCGAAAAGAATGATTTTTTTCATGTCGTTCGGGGTTTGATAAAACGGGGACTTCCGTGAAAACCGGAAATCCCCGCCGTTGTAATTGTTACGGTATGCCCGGTTAGTCGCGGATGGCCGCAACGCCCGGCAGGTCGCCGAATTCGATGTATTCGAGCAGCGCGCCGCCGCCCGTCGAGATGTACGACACCTGGTCGGCCAGGCCGAACTTGTTGATGCAGGCTACCGAGTCGCCGCCGCCGATGAGCGAGTAGGCGCCGTTCTTCGTAGCCTCGGCGATGGCCTGGGCCACCTCCTTGGAGCCGGTTGCGAACTTGTCGATCTCGAACACGCCAACAGGGCCGTTCCAGAGGATGGTCTTGCACCCCAGGATGTGCTCGCGGAAGACCTTTTTGCCCTCCGAGCCGATGTCCAGACCCTCCCATCCGTCGGGAATGTCGTTGGCCGGCGCCTCCTTGGTGTTGGCGTCTGCCGAGAATGCGTCGGCGATCAGCGCGTCGGGCGACATGACCAGCTGCACGCCCTTCTTCTTGGCCAGCTCGAGGATCTCGAGCGCTACGGGGAACATGTCGGGTTCGCAGATCGAGCCGCCGACCTTACCGCCCTGCGCAGCCGCGAAGGTGTAGGTCATGCCGCCGCCGATGATGATCGAATCGACCTTCTCGATCAGCGCCTTGATCACGCCGATCTTCGACGAAACCTTCGATCCGCCCACGATGGCGCAGAACGGATGGGCCGGGGCCTCCATCAGCGAGGAGATGGCCTTCACCTCTTTCTCCATCAGGTAGCCGAACATCTTGTCGTTGGGGAAGTTCTTGGCGATCAGGTAGGTCGAGGCGTGCTTGCGGTGGGCCGTTCCGAACGCGTCGTTGATGTAGCAGTCGGCCAGCGAAGCGAGTTTCTTGACGAACTCCTTCTGCGGACCCTCTTTCAGGGCCTTCTTGGCGGCGTCCTTCTCCTCCTTCGAGGCGTCTTCGGCCAGGCCGCGGGGCTTGCCCTCCTCCTCGGCGTAGAAACGCAGGTTTTCCAGCAGCATAACCTGTCCGGGCTTGAGGTTTTTGGCCATTTCGGCGGCCTTCTCACCGATGCAGTCGCCGGCGAACTCGACCTTCGTGCCGAGGTTTTTCTCGACGGCGGGAACGATCTGCTCGAGCGAGTATTTGGGATCGGGATTCTTCTTGGGACGTCCCATGTGCGACATCAGGATCACCGAGCCGCCGCCGGCGAGCACCTTCTTGATGGTGGGGATGGCGGCGCGGATGCGCGTGTCGTCCGTCACTTCGCCCTTCTCGTTGAGGGGCACGTTGAAATCCACGCGGATGATCGCGCGCTTGCCTTTGAAATCGTAGTTGTCGATCGAGATCATAGCTATTTGATTTTTAAGTATTTTGTTGAAATGATTTCCGGTAAGTCCTAATTCGGGACAAATTTATGAAAATATTTTAAGAAACTGTTATTCCGATAACAGAAAAAACGTTTTCTCGCAGCAAAAACCGGACCTGCCGTTGTCGGCGAGGTCCGGTCGGGATGATGCGGCGCGGCGCATCAGTATTTGTACCGTATCCACTTGAACAGCTCCTTGAGCGAGGGTTTCTTGCCGTACATGAAGATACCCACGCGGTAGATCTTCGCCGCGAACCACACCATGCCCACGAACGAAGCGTAGAGCACCACGAGCGAGAGGACGACCTCCCACAGCGGGATGTCGTAGGGAATGCGCGCCATCATGACGATCGGCGAGGTGAAGGGGATGATCGAGAACCAGAAGGCCAGCTGCGAGTTGGGGTCGCGGATCACGACGAACATCATCAGCAGTGCGAGGATGATCGGCAGCGTGATGGGCATCTGTAACTGCGAAGCGTCCTGCACGTTGTCCACGGCCGAGCCCACAGCGGCGAACATCGCCGAGTAGAGCAGGTAGCCGCCGAAGACGAACAGCAGCAGACTGACGAAGATCTTGACGATATAGCCCAGGTCGGTCATGGCGGCCACGGCTTGTAGCATCTCGGGGTTCATGCCGGACATCGAAGCCGCGTCGGGCATGCCCTGCTGCATGGCCTGGGCGCTCGCCATCACGTCTTCGGGCATCAGATGGGGCATCACCAAAGCTCCGACGCCGGCGATCAGCGCGCCCCAGAGCAGCACCTGTACGATAGCCACCGAGGCCACGCCGAGGATTTTGCCCATCATCAGGTCGAAGGGCCGGACGGACGAAACCATCACCTCCAGCACGCGGTTGTTCTTCTCCTCGATCACCGACTGCATGACCATCGAGCCGTAGATCAGCAGGAACATGTAGAGGATGAATCCCAGGACGTAGCCCACGCCCGTGGCCACGGCCGACGACTGCGCCTGCGTGTCCTCCTCCTGCGACTTGTCGTTGCGGAAGGTCTGCATGTTGACCGAGGTCTTCACCTCGTCGAGGATCTGCGAGAGGTTTTCGATGTTGTAGGCCTTGAGTTTCTCGGCTTCGAGGATGCGCTCGATCTGCCCCGTGATGTTGCTTTCGAGGGAGAGCGACGACGACGAGTTGGCGTAGAGCCGGACGTTGTTCGGGTTTTTCAGGATGTCGCCGCCGATGTAGAGCACGCCGAATTTGTCGGTCAACTGCTTGCGGGCCTCCTCGGTCGGGAGTTCCGTGGTCTCGAAACGGATCTCCTCGTCGTTTTCGAGTTTCGGGGCCACCAGCCCGCTGTCGTCGATGACGGCGATGACCTTCTCGTCGCCCCGCGAGAACTGCATGATGAGCGCCGGGGCGGCCATCAGCCCGATCATCAGTACGGGCATCAGCAAGGTGGTGATGATGAAGGATTTTTTACGTACGCGCTCGTTGAACTCGCGCTGGATGATGATGGATATGTTGGACATGACAGGATGTGATTAAGTCGTTTGTCGTTTGTTTTCGAAGTCCCCTTTCTCAAAGGGGGATTGTCTGTATGGTCGGAACGACATTCTTATAATGAGCCGTTCACGGCTCTTATGAAAATGTCGTTCATCGAGGGGATGATCTCGCGGAACGAGCGCAGTTCGACGGCCTCGTTGACGGCGCTGATGACCCCGCGCACCTCGGCGTCGTTGGCGACGTGGAGTTTGAGCATCCGGTAGACCGACTCCTCCTGCGTGCCGTCGAGGATTTCGCAGCGGCCCGCGACGGCCTGCCGCAGGGTCTGCTCCTCGCCGCGGTAGGCCACTTCGAAGATGTTGGAGCCGTGGCGGCGGCGGATTTCGTCGACCTCGCCCGAGAGGATGTTGCGCGACTTGTTGATCAGCGTGATGTGGTCGCAGATCTCCTCCACGGACGACATGTTGTGTGTCGAGAAGATGATCGTGGAGCCCTTGTCGCGCAGGGCGAGGATCTCCTCCTTCAGGAGGTTGGCATTGATCGGGTCGAAGCCCGAGAACGGTTCGTCGAAGATCAGCAGCTCGGGTTCGTGCAGGATCGTGACGATGAACTGCACCTTCTGGGCCATGCCTTTCGAAAGTTCCTCCACCTTCTTGTCCCACCACTCCTGGATGCCGAACCGGACGAACCACTGCTTCAGCCGCACGACGGCTTCGCGGCGCGAAAGGCCCTTGAGACGGGCGAAGAAGACGGCCTGTTCGCCGACCTTCATCTTCTTGTAGAGACCCCGTTCCTCGGGCAGATAGCCGATGCGGTAGATGTCGTCGGGAGCGATCTCCCGGTCGCCGAACAGCACGCGGCCCGCGTCGGGCGCCGTGATGCGGTTGATGATGCGGATCAGGGTCGTCTTGCCGGCTCCGTTGGGTCCGAGCAGTCCGTAGACCGAACCTTTGGGGATGGCGAGCGATACGTCGTCGAGCGCCGTGTGCGAAGCGTAGCGTTTGGTGACGTGTTCTACTGTGAGTAAATCCATAGTCGCTGATATTTTGTTTTTGGATTGTTACGGCGACAAATATAG
>OOAE01002234.1_pt1 | contig 11175 bp, 9 predicted proteins | sample 1671271 | NCBI WGS metagenome assembly OOAE01 (sample SAMN06348139, study PRJEB24527) | human gut metagenome | biome: human gut; feature: ankylosing spondylitis patient; material: feces | host: Homo sapiens | place: China | collected 2015-10 | reverse complement strand
GGTTACTGATATCAATAGGAGCAACCACACGGTTTACCTTATCTATACGATGCGTTGCACCGCGCAAAGTAACCTCCGCCGGAGTAATTATACTGCTGCCGATGGTCATATCACCGTTCACCGCGCCCACGATACGCGTAGTAACGGGAACCTTTTTCTCGCTTACCGTATCCACATATACGGAAACCTCCTTAGGCGTTACGGATACAATCTCGCCGCCGGAGTAGGTTACTGTAATCGGCAGGCTCTGCTGACCTTCGGTTATATTTTTTAAATTGATAGAAGCATTGATTTCGGCACTCAGATTATCGGAACTCAGCTTGGCACGCGAACCGCGCACCTTTACCAGAATTTTATCGGGAGCATTAAAGACCATCATATTCTGCGGCAGATTTCTCTGCTGCAGGCGCACCTCGATATTACGCTCGATAATCGGATTTTGGTCGGTCATTACATATACCCACAGGCCGCAGGCCATGAGCAGGCAGATAATCCTTGCCAACAGGTTTTCCTTACGCGCCAGCCTTTGCAAAAATCTCATTTTTTCTCACCGCCCCACAAGCTCTTGATTTTATCAACCAAAGAATTCTTAACTGCTGCATGCGGACGGAAAATTGCCGTGCGCAAAATTTCCTTCACATCATCCACCGTCAGGTAACGCATCAGTTCGCCGTTGCGGGCGATGGAAATCGTACCGGTTTCCTCGCTGACAACAAGAATCATCGCATCGGACTGCTCGGACATACCGATAGCGGCACGATGGCGGGTACCAAGCTCCTGGCTCAGATTACGGTTTTCGGTGAGCGGCAGCAGGCAGCAGGCAGCAACAACACGGTTGCCGCGGATAATAACAGCGCCGTCATGCAGCGGTGTATCCTTAACAAAAATGTTCTGCAGCAGTCCAGAACTCACCAGACCGTCAATCGGCACACCGGTTTCGATACGCTCTGCCAAACCGGTAGCACGCTCAAAGACCATCAGCGCACCTACCTTGTTTTTGCTCATCACCTTAGTGGCATGAGCAACGGAATCCAGCATCTCCTCCAGCTCCTGCTCGTCCAGCTCGCTGCCCTTATGAAACAGCTTGCCGCGGCCGATTTGCTCCAAAGCACGGCGCAGCTCCGGCTGAAAGACAACAGGCAGGGCGACCATAATCACCGTCATGCTCTTTTCCAGCAGCCAGCTGATAACATGCAGGTTGAGCCAACGGCAGATAAGCGTGAAGCCTATCAGCACCATCAGGCCCTTGCCCAATGTTGCGGCACGGGTGTTTTTCAGCATCAGGAACAAACGGTAAAGAAAATAGGCAACGACGACAATATCTATAACATCCAAAAATGTGATTGTCGAAAGCAAGCCTTGCAGTTGTATCATCATAATTGCATTGCTCCTATCTATCAGACACTATCGACTAAGCGCTAAGCCTTAGTCCATTTTCAGAATCGCCATGAATGCCTCCTGCGGCAGTTCTACACTGCCAACCTGCTTCATGCGCTTTTTACCTTCCTTCTGTTTTTCCAGCAGCTTACGCTTACGGCTGATATCGCCGCCGTAGCATTTCGCCAGTACGTCCTTACGCATAGCGCGGACGTTTTCGCGGGCAATAACCTTGTTGCCGATTGCTGCCTGTACCGGAATTTCAAACATCTGACGCGGAATCAGGCTGCGCAGCTTTTCAACCAGCTGACGGCCGCGGACGGTAGCAAATTCCTTATGCACAATTGCGGAAAGCGCATCGACAGGCTCGCCGTTCAGCAGGATATCTACCTTAACCAGATCGGAATAACGGTAGCCGGAAAGCTCGTAGTCCAAAGAAGCATAACCGCGGGTAGCAGATTTCAGGCGATCAAAGTAGTCAAAAATAATCTCACTCAGCGGCAATGCATAGTGAATCATAACACGGGTATCGTCAAGATAGGTCATGTTATCGTATTCGCCACGTTTTTCCTGACTCAGCTCCATAACAGCGCCTACATAATCCTTAGGCACAATAATGGTAGCATTAACGAATGGCTCCTCAACATGGTCGATAACGGTCGGGTCCGGGAAGAGGGACGGGTTATCTACCATTTCAACGTCGCCGTTGGTGCGGAACACCTCGTAAATAACGTTAGGCGCGGTAGTAATCAGGCTCAGATTATATTCGCGCTCCAGGCGCTCCTTGATAACATCCATATGCAGCAGGCCCAAGAAGCCGCAGCGGAAGCCAAAGCCCAGCGCGGTAGATGTTTCCGGCTCGAATACCAGAGAAGCATCGTTCAGCTGCAGCTTTTCCAAAGCGTCACGCAGATTGTCGTAATCGGAATTCTCTACCGGATACAGACCGCAGTATACCATCGGCGTAGCCTTGCGATAACCCGGCAGTGCTGCTTCGGCAGGTCTGTTGGCATCAGTTACGGTGTCACCCACGCGTGCATCCTTAACGTTTTTGATGCTGGCGGCAAAGAAGCCTACCTGGCCCTCCTCCAGCTCGTCCACATTGACAATGCCCGGCTTGAAGTAGCCTACCTCGGTAACATCAAATTCCGCACCTGTTGCCATCATGCGAATCTTCATGCCCTTGCGCAGACGTCCCTGCATAAGACGAACATATAAAACTACACCCTTGTATGCATCAAATTTGGAGTCGAACACCAACGCCTTCAGCGGTGCTTCCGCATCGCCCTGCGGCGCCGGCACGCGCGCTACGATTGCTTCCAGCACGTCCTCGATGCCAATGCCTGTCTTTGCACTGCACAGAACTGCGTCGGAAGCATCAATACCGATAACGTCCTCGATTTCCCTTTTTACATGCTCAGGGTCGGCACTCGGCAAATCAATTTTGTTGATAACCGGGATAATCTCCAGATCGTTATCCAGCGCCAGATATACGTTAGCCAGTGTCTGCGCTTCAATGCCCTGAGTAGCGTCAATAACCAGCAGTGCGCCCTCGCACGCTGCCAATGCACGCGAAACCTCGTAGGTAAAGTCTACGTGGCCCGGGGTGTCGATAAAGTTCAGCATATACTCCTCGCCGTTGCGAGCCTTGTAAATGCTGCGCACAGCCTGCGCCTTGATGGTGATGCCGCGTTCACGCTCCAAATCCATGGAATCGAGAATCTGCTCCTCCATCTCACGCTTGCTCAGCGTTCCTGTATATTCAATCAATCTGTCCGCCAGGGTAGACTTGCCATGATCTATATGGGCGATAATAGAAAAGTTGCGAATGTGATTTTGTTCAATCATAAATTACTCTTCCTGCTCCTTCATTAAAATGTATTATTTCAGGCCAATATTGGCTTGAGCCTGTTTTATTAGTACTAATTATTATACCATTATCCGGCAAAGCCTGTAAACTAAAAAGAGAGACAGCTCGGTGCCATCTCTCCTCGTACTGCGTTTTATTTCAGTTTAGTGTCCTCAAATTTAACGCACTTGTAGTAATTGTCAATTTTATAATTCAGCTTATCGAGCGTTTCCTGCATCTGCGCCATGCGCTCGAGCAGCTTGGCACGCTCATCGATTAAAATTTCCTTGCGTGCCGCCCGCGTTTTATCACCCTGCTGAAACAGCGCCACATATTCAATCAGGCTTTCTACTGAAATACCTGCCGCACGCATACATTTGGCAAAGTTTACCCAGTTGCAGTCCGTTTCGGTGTAGTCGCGAATACCGCTTTCATTACGGTTGACAGCCGGAATCAGGCCGATGCGCTCATAATAACGCAGCGTGTCCGCTGTAATGTCATACATTTTGCTTACTTCGTTTATTTTCATCCCGCTTACCTCCTGCCAGGATTGTTTTCCTGTTTTCTGCTTATATTTTAGCATTTGGAGTCAGCTCCAGGTCAAGCGTCCGCAAAATATTTTTTACAGGAACAGGCAGGCATATTTGTGATTTTCTCTTGCATAATGCTCACATTCGTGGTAGAATAATGCAGTACAAGAAAATTCAGGAGGTGAAATTCGTTGCCGAACATTAAATCTTCCATCCGCAGTGTAAAGACCGACGCAGAACGTCGTGCTAAAAACGCTCCGATTAAAGCAGCTCTCCGCAATGCTTCCCGCAAAGTAGAGGCTCTGGCTAAAACCGGCGCTAAAGAAGACGCTCAAGCTACTATGGCTACTGCTTCCGGTTTGCTCGATAAAGCAGCTCGCAAAGGCATTATCCATAAGAATGCTGCAGCTCGCAAAAAATCCAGACTTGCAAAGAGAATCAACGCTATGGCTTAATTCTTACAAGCTGACCTGCTCTGAAAAGAGCAGGTTTTTTGCATTTCAGGGATAAATTTTGCCGGACAATTTAAGCAAGAGTAAAAAGCATCCCTACACTTTTACTGCAAAAAGTGTAGGGATGCTTAATTTTTTGTTAGCAGCAGTCATTTCACTGCCTAAGCCTTACTCCCGACAGACACCGCAACGACGGCAGCCGTCAAAGCACATCGGCGTAAACTTGCCGCTTTCGCTGCGCTGCAGCTCAGCCGCAAGATACTCCTGCGTCACGCCCATGTCCAGATGCTGCCACGGCAGCGGCTGGCCGACCTGCAGCTCGCGCTCCGCCAGCTCCTCGGCATCCAGGCCTTCTTCCTTCAGCACCTGCTTCAGGCTGCGGCCTTCCACATGCGCCTTCAGCAACGCTTCGCCGATACGTCTGCTGCCGCGCGCCAGCACGGACTGCACCACGGTTTCCTTCAGCGATTCGGTAATCAGCTTGATACGCTTTTCCTTCTTCAGACCGTCGCCCAAAATTTTAAAGCGCTTCTTCAGCGTGCGCACATTGCACAGCGGCGCCCACTGGTACGGCGTAAAGGGCTTAGGCACAAAGCCGTTGACCGAAATAACCAGCTCGCCCTTGTTGCCCACAGCATCCATCTTGGCACGCACGCGTTTAATCATCTCCACCGTTTCGACGATATCCTCGTCCTCTTCTCCCGGCAGGCCGATCATATAATACAGCTTGATGTTGCGCATACCGGCAGCAGCCGCCAATTCGATAGAATTATAAACGTGCTCCTCCGTAATGCCCTTGTTGATAGCGGCGCGCATACGCTCGCTGCCTGCCTCCGGTGCTACGGTCATCGTGCGCTGTCCGCTCTGTGCCAACGCATGCGCAATCTGCTCCGTGAGCATATCAGCGCGCATGCTGGCCACGGAAAACGGTATCTTATGCTCTACCAAGTATTCCGTCAGCTCCGCCATCTGCGGATGGTCGGAAACGGCAGCGCCCATCAGGCCCACCTTTTTCGTGCGCTCGGGGCGCTTGGCGATATCTGCCAAAATATTTTCCAGCTTACGCGGACGCGGCTTGCGGAAGCAATAGCCTGCCATGCAGAAGCGGCAGTGACGGCCGCAGCCACGCGCCACCTCGACGATAAACATATCCTCAAATTCCGTTCCGCTCGTCACGATAGCAGAGGTGTGCGGATATGCGTCGATATCACGCGCCCACTGGCGTGCAACCTTCGCAGGCGCACCTTCCTGCGGCAGCAGGGCGGTAAACTCGCCCTCGTCATCGTACTGCGCCGTATACAGGCTGGGAACATAAACGCCCGGCACCTGCGCCAACGCCGCCAAGCGCTCTTGCTTGCTTTCCTCGCGGTAGATGGTATCCAGCACGTGCTGCACTGTTTCCTCACCCTCGCCGATAACAAAGGCGTCAGCCACTGCAGCCAGCGGCTCGGGATTAAAGGTGGCACAGGGACCGCCGATAATCACCAAAGGCTCTCGCTGATTGCGCTCCGCCGCCCGCAGGCGGATATTGCCCAAATCAAGCACCGTCAGCAGATTATCATAATCCATTTCAAAGGACAGCATGACGAAGATAACGTCAAAGTCTGCCAGCGGACGCTGGTTTTCCAAGCTCAGCAGCGGTGTTTTGCTTTTGATATGCTCCTGCTGCAATCGTTTATCCGGCAAAAAGAAGCGCTCGCAGGCGCTGTCACCGCGCTCGTTAATCATCTGATACAGAATGTGCATTCCCAGGTTCGACATGCCCAGATGGTAGACGTTGGGGTAAATAAACGCTACCGGATGGCGTAAGCCCGGCGGATACACCTGCGCGCCGGTTTCATTTTCTCTTGTTTCTTTAATGTAGTTTTTGATTATCCAGGACAAAGCATTTCCTCTCCGAGTATCTATAATGTATTAAGAAAATATCAGCGCAAAATTACGCTGATATCCTCTTGTATTTTACTGATGTTTTTCTGCCAGCTTACGTTCAAACAAGTCGATAACTGTTTTCAAAACCTTTAAGCGGGCATAATATTTATTGTTGCCCTCGACCACAGTCCACGGTGCATACGAGGTATCGGTGCGCACCAGCATTTCGTTGACTGCCGCTTCGTAGGCATCCCATTTATCACGGTTACGCCAGTCCTCGTCAGTAATCTTCCACTGCTTGTTGGGGTCAGCCTGACGGTCATTGAAGCGTCGCAGCTGCTCCTCCTTGTCAATCTGCAGCCAGAATTTGGCGATGGCGATGCCATGCTCGCTCCACTGCGCCTCCATATCCTTGATTTCATCATAGGCGCGCTGCCATTCCTGCGGTTTGGCAAAGCCTTCGATACGCTCCACCATAACACGGCCGTACCAGGTGCGGTCAAAAATCGCTATAGTGCCCGGCTGCGGCAGTCTGGTCCAAAAGCGCCACTGATAATGGAACTGCTTTTCAACCACGTTCGGCGCCGCAATAGGGTGCACATGAAAGCCCAACGGGTCCAATGCCGCCGTCAGTCTACGGATAGCACCGCCCTTGCCGGCAGCGTCCCAGCCCTCAAAGCCGATAACTACCGGAATCTGCGCCTTGAACATTTCAATCTGCAGCTGTGTCAGCTTTTTCTGGTACTTATCGAGCTTTTCCTTATATTCTTCTTTAGTAAGCTCTTTATTGGCGTCAATCTTGCTCAGCACATCGTAGGTTGCCGCAGTGCGCTTGTCGGCAGCAGGCTCGACAGGCATCTGCACAGCTTTTTCGATAGCATCGGCAATCTTAGTGAAAACCTCCAGACGCGCGCTGCGCGGATCATCGTCGGCAATCAGGTGCCAGGGAGCGTTTACCGTATCGGTGGCCTCCAGCATTTTTTCGTAATGCGGCAAAAATTTATCGTAGTTGTCGCTTTCATCAAGAGCCGGATTCAGGTCACGCCACGCCTTGCCCAGTGTTTTGGCATTCTTGGCGATATTTTTCTTTTGCTGCTCCGCTGACAGATGCAGGAAAAATTTAAGCACAAGATAATTATCATCCGTAAGCATTTTTTCAAAGTTGTTGATATGCTCAAAAGAAACAGCAGGATACTTGGTGTTATCCTCTTTATCTGCCAGCTCGTTGGCGTTTTTCAGATAATACCAGCTGCGGTGATAAACGGCAATATGTCCCAATGCCGGCAAGCGCTTCCAGAAGGCGCCGAAAAACGGCTGTTCCTGAATTACGCCGCGTAAACGCACGCTGGAATAAACATTAAAGCCGCGGGCATCCATCTGCTGCATCATTTCGTTAATCAGCGCACTGCGGCGTGCACCACGCCAGCCCTCAAACACGATGATAATCGGTCTTTTGGCGTCGCGGGCCATGCGCTGCGCCTTTCCCAGACGTTCACCCAGCACATCCATCTGCCTGTTGTAATCTTCCTTGGACACTTTTTTACTCAAATCCAGCTTTTCCAGCATTCTCCAACATCTCCTTACTGTTTGCGAGAATCTTTAAATCAGCGCTCCTCGTAGGGGTTAAGAGCGCGCGGTTTTCCTAATACCTCTGCCATGATAATGCCGTTGACCAGCGCCGCATGCTTCAGCTTGACGCGCTTTTTGGGCGCAGGCTGCGCCTGCTGTGCGTAGCGTGCGTTAAACGCCGCTGCGGCAGCGTTCATCTTTGCTTCGTCGTAGCTGTAATCACCGCGGGGATCGTAATAAACCTTGCCCTTATCATGCACGAGGGCTTCATTTTCACGGTGAATTCTGCCAGTATGGTCATGCAGTGCTTCGCCGTCACGGTGAACTCTGCTGCCATCATCACGGCGCACACGCGTTCCGTCATGCACTACGCCTTGGCTGCTTTGACGCTTGCTTGCCTGCGCCTCCTCCGTCGTCTTTTTCAGACGGCGTTCAAACTCGGCGGCAATATCTTTAGGCTTAGCCTGCGTTTGCTGCTCTGCCTGCGTCGGCTCCGCCGTTTCCTGCGGCTGCTCTTGCGGCAGCTCCCGCTGTCTGCGGCGGCGGTTGCGCCTGTCCAAAAATACGTTGGCCAGCATTACGAGGACAAAAAGCAGGGGGATTAAATCACTGTCAAATAAACCGCCCATAAGCTGCACCTCGCTTATTTACTGCCCTCAGGCTTTTCCTCGCCCTCCGGGCTTACCTCGGCAATCGTGCGGCGCATCTGTGTATCTGCCTGAATATTGTTCAGACGGTAATAATCCATTACGCCCAAGCGGCCGTTAGCCAGTGCCTCTGCCATAGCTGTCGGCACCTTAGCCTGTGCTTCCACAACCTTCGCCTGCATTTCCTGCGTATAGGCTTTCATTTCCTGCTCCTTGGCAACAGCCATCGCACGGCGTTCCTCAGCGCGTGCCTGAGCAATGCGCTTGTCTGCCTCTGCCTGGTCAGTCATCAGCGCAGCGCCGATGTTACGGCCTACATCTACGTCCGCAATATCAATGGAAAGAATTTCAAAAGCAGTGCCTGCATCAAGGCCTTTATCTAAAACTGTTTTGGAAATATAGTCGGGGTTTTCCAGTACCTTGCTGTGGTCGGCGCTGGAGCCTACGTTTGTTACAATGCCTTCACCGACACGCGCAATAATCGTTGCTTCGCCGGCACCGCCTACCAGGCGGTCAATGTTGGCGCGCACGGTTACGCGTGCCTTTACCTTCAGCTCGATGCCGTCCTTGGCAACAGCGCTTACTACCGGAGTTTCGATAACCTCGGGATTAACGCTCATCTGCACAGCCTCCAGCACGTTGCGTCCTGCAAGGTCAATGGCACAGCCACGCTCAAAGCTCAGCTCAATCTGCGCTCTGTGGGCCGCAATCAAAGCATCAATAACACGGTCAACATTACCGCCTGCCAGATAATGCGCCTCCAGCTGGTTAACGTTAACGTCAAGACCTGCCTTATTCGCCTTAATCAAAGGCAGCACAATCTGCGACGCGGGCACACGGCGCAGGCGCATACCGATAAGGTTGAAAATGCCTACATTAACGCCGGCAGCAATTGCGGAAATCCACAGGCCCAACGGCACAAAGTTAAGAAAAATAGCAATACCGGCAATAGCAATGATTACTGCAAAGCCACTGCCGAAAACCATACTGAATAATAAATCCATAACGTCACTCCTTCGTTTGTTCTACAAAAATTTTGCTGCCCTCCACCCGCACGATAATCACGGGCGCGGACTTTTCGATATAATCTCCCTGACTGCTCACGTCAAGACGCTTGCCGTCCACCAGAATCGTGCCTGCAGGACGCAGCGTGGTCAAGGCTGTGCCTCTTTTGCCAACCAGCATGCTCCAGTTTTTGCCGCCGGTGTAGCCCTCGCTGTTTTTCTGGCGTGTCCACAGCACAAAGGGATTATACTTGCTTTCCTTGGGCAGATACACACACAGCAGCGTAATTACCAGCACCAAAAACAGATACACTGCCAACAGCACCAGCGCCGCCCAGGCATTGCCGCCCAAAACGTAAAAGCCGCCGACTGTCAGGCACACCATGCCGCTGACACCGAAAATTCCGAAGCCCGGCACAACAAATTCTATCAGCAGCAGGACAAGGCCCGCCAGCATAAAATAATATTCCAATGGCATGACTGCACCTCCTCAACGCTTGTACATTTATAGTATAGCAGAGTAAAAGCATGAAGTAAATTTAAAGTTTGTGATGCAAAAAGGCTGCGGACAAGCTGCAAACAAAATTACCGGCATGATTCGTAACATCAACTTCTTTCATAACTGAAAGAAGTTGCAAGAAAGGTTCGCGCTTTTTGGAAAGCGCGGCAAAACAAAAACTTTTTCGAGAAAAAGTTTTACCAAAAAGCTTTAAATAAGCTAAATCGCTTTGCTGTAAATAGCTATTTTTTCGTAGTTCTGCCGAACGGTATAAGCGGTAGTGTTTACAAATCTGTGGTTAGCTTATGCCCAGACTGGCGTGACTAAGGTTGGGGTTAACTGTAAGCCGGAATGCCTAAGGTTTGCATGAGCAGCTATGGGATATCCAAGTATTTCGCTGTAAGACGCTAAAAAAGACCTTAGCATCAGCTTTTGCCGCTGCCAAGGTCTTGATTGTTGTTTAACTTCAGTTTTCCGCCAGCACCTGCCGCAGCAGCTCCAGCGCGCTCGCTTCGCTCGCTTTATTCGTGCCCAGCTCACCGCGGAAGGCACATGCGAGGATGGATTTCTTCATCAGGTCGATGCTTGCCAGCGCCTGCTCCGCAGCCTGCTGTGCTTTGCGCTCGCGCGCCAGCAGGTCGTCGATGAGGCGCACGATTTCGTGCTGTTCTGAAAGGGTAGGGAGAGGAATCTCAAACTCTCCTATTTTTTTTGCATTTATATTAGACTGACTGACCCCATCAGTTTTAACTTGCATATAATACTCTTTTGCTTTAGAAGAATTAAGATAGTAATTTAAATAGTCGCCAACAACTATATTTTTTTCATAATCTAACTTAATCAAGTACCCAGCATATATTGCAGGCATTTCACCTCTATATATTGAAGTTTTTCCTACAAGTTCAGGACTATTAGTTCTATTGAACAATACGTCACCTGATTTTAATAAATATTTTTTTATATCTTCTTCATCACTTGTATAAGCTAGATTGCTCCAATCTATTTCTCCATTTTGCAAATTTCCCATTCGCAAAACTACAACTTCTCCATCATCGCTAGATTTTTTAGAAGTTCCATATTTCAGCGAACTGCAAATCTCACCAATAGTTTTCTCTTCCCAACTTTCATCGCTCACGCCATTTTCACAGCGCCACTGCTTTGTCAGCTCGCCCGTAAATGCCTTGTGCAAAATTGCTGCCTTGCGCACGGCAAAGCTGTCGGCAACCTCCTGCAGTCTTTCCTTCGCTTCATCAAGCTTCGCAAAAAGCTCTTCGATGCGCTCGACTATGCGTTGCTGTTCGGAGAGCGGAGGGAGAGGGAAAGCACAGCAGATCGGAAGAGCGTCGTGTAGGGAAAGAGTGTAGATCTCGGTGGTCGCC
>OOAE01002222.1_pt1 | contig 11204 bp, 7 predicted proteins | sample 1671271 | NCBI WGS metagenome assembly OOAE01 (sample SAMN06348139, study PRJEB24527) | human gut metagenome | biome: human gut; feature: ankylosing spondylitis patient; material: feces | host: Homo sapiens | place: China | collected 2015-10 | reverse complement strand
CCATCTGCGTTGTTGCGTCGCCTCGACGTACTAAAAGTACGCCGTCGGCATCCGCGCCTAGCATCTGACGCACTCTAGCTTATCTCCAAAAAATAGAGGAAGATAGCACGCCATCTGCGTTGTTGCGTCGCCTCGACGTACTAAAAGTACGCCGTCGGCATCCGCCCTGGCATCTGACGCACTCTAGCTTATCTCGTAAAACAGAGGAAGATAGCACGCCATCTGCGTTGTTATCCAATTCCCCAAACAACTTCTCCCGTCGTTATTAGGAAAGGATTTAATGTGAATAAAAAATATTGTCTGATTCCTGATGAAGAAAAATTTTATAGTTTTTTGGCTTCGCTGACCTTTTCCCCGGTGGAACTGATGCAGCTGAAGCTGATGCATATTAATCAGATTTGTGTAGACGAGTCTGCCTGTCAGTGGGAGGTACACTTCAGCTGTGCCGCCCATCTTACCGGCGGCTTGCTGCAGAAGGCGGCGCAGCAGCTTGCAGCCGCTTTTTCTTTGCAAAGCGTAGATATGATTTGCGACGGCGATGGCTCCAAATGCCAGATGATGCAGCGTGAGCCGCAGGCAGAGGTAGAGATTACCGACTGCACCGGCGAGCCGCTGCCGGAGGAAATTCCTCTGCCGCCGGAGCCGCCTGATATTGAAATCGGCGAAACTCTGCCGCCGGAGCCTCCCTGTGAAACGTCCTATAACAATCCGGAGGAGGACCCGGATTATCTGCAGGCGATGGCAGCCTTATACGGAGAAAAGAAGGCTGACGGCCAGCTGTGGGGCAAAAAAATCAAGGGTACACCACGTAAGCTTGATACTGTTACAGAGGAAGAGCGCAACGTTGTTATCGAAGGTACCTTTGTCAAAAGCTTGGATAAGGACGGTGCGTTGCAGACCTTTATTGATAAGGAAACGCGCGTCGGTTCCATTGTGCTTACCTTTAACGTGAGCGATGATACCGGCGGTATTTTTGTTAAGCTGCGCTTTGACAAGCGTGACGGCGGCGACCCGCGTAAGGAATGCAATGAGTTTAAAAATCTGCTGAAGCCCGGTATGCGCCTGCGTTTGCAGGGTGATGTTGCCCCCGACCGCTTTGCCTTTGACGAGATGTGTATGGTGCCTCGCGGCATTATGAAGCTCGATGCCAAGGAGGAGCGCATGGATAATGCGGAGGTCAAGAGGGTTGAGCTGCATTGCCATACGAAGATGAGTAAGCTTGATGGCCTGACGCCTATGGAGGGCCTTGTAAAGCAGGCTATCCGTTGGGGCCACAAGGCTTTGGCGATTACCGATCATGGTGTAGTGCAGGCCTTTCCGTTCTGCTTTGATGCGGCGGAGGGCAGTGACCTGAAGCTGATTTTCGGCATGGAGGGTTATCTTATCAGCGACCGCAAGACGAAGGACGATGCCGTTGATACGGAAAATCCCGATGCTGCGACTAAGGGCAAAAGCAAAATCAGCAGCCATCATATTATTATTCTGGCGAAAAATGAGGTTGGTCTGCGTAACCTGTACCAGCTCGTTACTATCAGCCACTTGCGTTATCTGAATAAACGTCCGCTGCTGCCGCGCGCTGTTATAGAGGAGCATCGTGAAGGTCTGATTCTCGGCTCGGCCTGCGAGGCGGGCGAGCTTTACCGTGCGGTGCGCTTAGGTGCGAGCGATGAGGAGCTGGAGGAAATCGCCGGCTTCTATGATTATCTGGAAATCCAGCCTACGGGCAATAACCAGTTTTTAGTACGTGAAAATTACTGCACGGAGGAAGATTTGTGCGAGCATAACCGCAAAATCTATGAGCTTGGCAAGCGCTTGGGCAAGCTGACTGTGGCAACCTGCGACGTGCATTTCCTCAATCCGGAGGATGCACAGCTACGTGCGATTCTGCAGGCCGGTCAGGGTTACAAGGATGCGGATTTGCAGCCGCCGCTGTACTTGCACACTACGGAGGAGATGCTCGATGAGTTCTCTTATTTGGGCAAGGAGGCAGCCTACGAGGTTGTTGTTACCAATACCAATAAGATTGCGGATATGATTGAACGCATTAAGCCTGTTCCCGACCGCGACCAGCTGTATTCGCCGTCGATTCCCGGTGCGGAGGATGCCGTGCGTGATTTGTCCTATGCCAAGGCGCATGAATGGTACGGAGAAACGCTACCGCAGATTGTTGAGGATCGCTTAAAGATGGAGCTGGATGCTATTATCGGCCACGGCTTCTCCGTATTGTATTACATTGCGCATAAGCTGGTTAAGCATTCTATCGACCGCGGTTACTTGGTAGGCTCGCGTGGCAGTGTAGGCTCGTCTTTTGTTGCTACGATGCTGGACATTACCGAGGTTAATGCGCTGAAGCCGCATTACCGCTGTCCGCATTGCCGTCACAGCGAATTCTTTATGAAGAATGAGGTCGACAGCGGCTTTGACCTGCCGCCGAAGGATTGTCCCGAATGCGGCACGAGGATGCTGCGCGACGGTCATGATATCCCGTTTGCGGTTTTCCTGGGCTTCCACGGTGATAAGGTTCCTGATATTGATTTGAACTTCTCCGGCGGTATTGATCCCGATGATCCGTCCGCTATGTCTGACCAGAGCGTAGCGCACAAGTACACCGAGGAGCTTTTCGGCCGCGACAATGTTTGCCGCGCCGGTACGATTGCTACTATCGCCAACAAAACGGCGATAGGCTTTATCAGAAAATATTACGAGAGCAAGAATCTGCATGTGCATCCGGCGCATGTGGCAGCGCTGGTTGAAGGCTTTGCCGGTATCAAGCGCACTACGGGCCAGCATCCCGGTGGCATTATGGTTGTGCCGCGTAATATGGATATCCATTATATTACGCCGATGAACCGTCCTGCCGATGATAAGGATGGCACTACGATTACTACTCACTACGATTATCACAGCATCAATGACCGTCTGGTTAAGCTGGATATTCTGGGACATGATGATCCGATGGTTCTGAAGATGCTGGAAAAATATCTGCAGGAGGATGTGGATCCCAACTTTGATCCCAAGAAGATTCCTGTGGGTGATGAGGCAACAATGCGTATCTTCCAGGATACATCTTCCCTCGGCGTTACGCCGGAGCAGATTGACAGTGCTGTTGGCACCTTCGGTATCCCTGAATGCGGTACCAAATTTGTACGCCAGATGATCAGCGACGTACAGCCAAAAAAATTCAGTGAGGTTGTGCGTGTATCCGGTTATTCGCACGGTACTGACGTATGGCTGAACAATGCGCAGGATTTGATCAAGGAAGGCAAGCCTGTTGCCGAAACTATCTCCACGCGTGACGACGTTATGACGCACCTTATTTCCAAGGGCGTGGAGCCCAGTCTGGCGTTTAAGACGATGGAGCACGTGCGTAAGGGCAAGGCGGCGAAAAAAGGTCTGGAGCCGAAGATGCTCGAGGCTATGCGCGCGGTAAATATTCCCGAATGGTATATCAAGTCCTGCGAAAAGGTCCAGTATCTGTTCCCGAAGGCGCATGCTGTGGCGTACGTTCTTATGGCTTACCGTATTGCCTATTGCAAGGTGCATTATCCGAAAGAGTTTTATGCGGCGTACTTTACGGTGCGTGCCAAGGATTTTGACTACACCCATGTTTCCAAGGGCAAGAGCTATGTGAAGAATTTTATCAAGAATGTTTACCAGCAGGGCTTCAAGGCTTCGCCTTTGGATAAAACGACTGTCACCTATCTGGAGCTGGTAAATGAGATGCTGGAGCGCGGTCTGAGCTTTGATAAGATGGATTTATACAAGTCGGACCCGATTAAATTCCTGGTTACGGAAAACGGCCTGCGTCCGCCTTTGGCTGCCTTGGGCGGTGTAGGTGAAAACGCTGCCAAGAGTATTGCTGCGGCAAGGGACATCAACCGGCCGTTTATCTCTCAGGAGGATTTGCGCCAGCGTTCCGGTGTCAACAAGAGTGTTATCGAAAAACTGGCAGACATGGGCGTTTTGGGCGATTTGCCGGAAAATAACCAGATTGATTTGTTTGCCTGAGATAGGAGAATCATATGCAAAAAATAATTTTGGCCTATAATTTTACGCCTGAGCGTTTGCAGGCGCTGAAGCTGATTTGCATGATGCTGCGCACGCAGCTGCGCGCCGTGACGCGTGAGGAGCTGCTGCAGCCTGTAGGCTATCTGGCAGGCTTGCCGGAGGTGGCGCCTGTCAGTGAGGCTTACAGCGGTGACGAGGGGCAGGAGGAAATGCTGCTTATGTGCGGCTTCAGCCGTCAGGATTTGGACAGGCTGCTGGCTGCTGTTAAAAAAGGCAAGCTGCGTCAGGTGGCGCTGAAGGCGATGCTGACACCCACCAACTGTACCTGGAGCGGCCTGCAGCTTTTGCAGGAGCTGAGCCAGGAACATGCTTATATGCACGGTAAAAATGCAGGCAAATAAGCAAAATTGCCGCTGCCGGTAGTTTTACTGGCGTTAAAGCGCTTTCTCTGATATAATTAGGCATGATAAACTTTAGCTACATTTAGGAGGATAATAATAATGGCAAAAGATAGTTCCTTTGACGTTGTTTCCCAAGTTGATATGCAGGAGATGGATAACGCTGTTAATCAGGTTAAGAAAGAGATTGACCAACGTTATGATTTCCGCGGCAGCAATGCTTCCATCGAGCTCGGTGAGAAGGAAGTAAAAATTGCAGCTGAGGACGAGTACAAACTGGGCGCAATTTTAGATATGCTGCGCCAAAAAATGGCTAAACGCGGTATTCCTCTGCGTTGTCTGGTTCCGGGCAAGATTGAGCCCGCTGCCAAAGGTACTGTTCGCCAATCTCTGGAAATCCAACAGGGTATTTCCAAAGAGAACGGCAAAAAAATCGTGGCAGCTATCAAAGCTTCCAAGCTGAAGGTAACTGCTCAGATTCAGGATGACCAGGTACGTGTTGCCGGTGCGAAAAAGGATGATCTGCAGGCTGTTATCCAGCTGCTGAAGGCCGGTGATTTCGGCGTTGATCTGCAATTCATCAACATGCGCTAAGCATTCGACCACGGTTTGGAGAAGAGTGTAGCAAAATGACAGAACACAAAGACTTTGACAAAAGTAAAATCAATGAGCACGAGCTGAGCAAGTATGCTGACAACTATAGCGAGGAGAATTTACTGCACAAGATTAGTAAGTTTGGTGCTCATATAGGACTGGAGCTTCTGTATAAGGTCGTGCAGCTGTGGTGCGTACTGCAGAAGCCGGAGGTTCCTGCGAAGGAAAAGGCGTTGATTATGGGCGCCTTGGGATATTTAATCACTCCCCTGGATTTTCTGCCGGATTTGACGCCGGTGCTGGGCTACAGCGATGATCTTGTGGCAATTACTTTTGCACTGCTAAAGGTGCAGGGTTATATTGATGATGAGGTCAAGGCTGAGGCGAAGGCGCTGTTGGCGAAGGTTTTTGGTGAGGATGCTGTTGCGAAGCTTTGAGTGCTTTGGACTAAGAGGCGCTGCCGAAAGGCAGCGCTTTTTTTTTGCGCCAGCTTCCGGTGATGCAATGATTAATGCAACAGTTTGGTTGGCGTGCCCATATTATGCTTGCTGTAAAAAATATATAGAGCAATGGTAAAGCTTTGGCTGCGGCTAAGGCTTTTTTGTTGTGCAAAATTACGCGCTATTTCTCCAGGTGCTAAAAATTAGTTATTAGCTTCTTCACCACAAAAAAATAAAAAATCTTTCCTGTTCCGTGCCGCTTTGGCAAAAATACTGCAGATATATATAGTGAAAGAAGAAAAAACATGGCCTTAGCACATCAGAGGTTCAGTAATGCACGCACTTTTTTTTCCATGATATTTTAAATCCTTCAAAGTATAATCATGTTGAAATAAAAAATATCACAAAAGCAATGATAGACAGAAACTGTCACTGTCACTTGCTATACTGATATCAGCAAACAGAAAGGAGGAAGACATGCGACAAAAAGATATCTATTTTATGCCCTTGGGAGGCGCTCAAAGCGTAGGCCGCAGCTGCTACTACCTGCGTCTGGGACAGAGTAACATCCTGCTCGATTGTGGCCTTCAGCGCATCAACGGAGCAACTTGTTCCCCGGATTTTCGCAGCCTGCTTACCTCGCAATTCATGGAAAGCATGCAGCAACTTGACCACGTTTACATTTCTCATGCGCACACCGACCATGTCGGCTACCTGCCGCAGCTCATGCAGATGGCACCTCAGGCTTCCGTTTACATGACACTGCAGACCAAGCAGCTTGCCGAATACCGTCTGATTGCCAATAGCAGTCAGCAGGGAGCAGCCGAAGCTTCGCGTTTGTTAAGCAACGTTGCGTCTGTCAATTACCTGCAGAAAATCAAGCAGCGTGATTACACAGTCACCTTTTTCCCGGCAGGGCATATCCCCGGCGCTATGATGACACTGTTTGAATATGCAGGCCGCAAAATTCTCTACACTGGCGACTACTCATTGCAATCAGCCTTCGGTCTTGATGGCTGCTGGCTGCCAGATGACCTGGAGGTGGACGTGTTGCTGATGTGTGCACTGCACGCCAAGCAGCCCTACAGTGTTCGTGAAAAGAACACACTTCCACAGCGCATCAGTGAGGTTATGAGCAACCTGCAACGTGGGCAATCTGTTTATCTGCAGGCCTTTGACCCCGGCAGAGTGCTGGAGCTCTTAATGGCGCTCAACCGCGAGATGGAGCAGAGCGGGCAGGTTTATCCAATCTATCTTGAGCCGGAGGCCATGGCCGCCGTGCATGTGATGGAAAGCCTGCAGCTGCCGGTACTGCAGCAAAACAACTACAGCAGCTTTTATGCCGGTGCAGCACATCCGCACGTTGTTATCGGTACCAAGCGCAAGGAGCAGGTAAGCTGGCGTTATCGTATTTTTGGCAATGCCTATACGCTGCATGAGGACTACGGGGAAATGCTCAGCTTCATTCGCAGGCTGAACCCGCGCCAGGCCTATCTGGTGCATTGTGCCGAGGGCTATTATGGTCACACCGTGGAGCAGGAGCTCATGCGTGATGCCCAATGCCGTACTCAGGTAGTTTTTCCTGAGGAAGGCGACATTTATACAATTTAAGAATTAGGAGGTAGCATAATGCTGGAAACAAAAAGTATTAAGGTACAGGGAATTTTAAAGGAGATTCATGAGAAGGTGCAGCAAAAGGCCGGGCGCTTCGAAAAAATTTCGGAGGATATTGTTTTGGAGAATCTGACCTTGCAGGCTCTGTGCGCCAATCTTCATATGTCGCCTGCTGCCTGTGCAGATTTCGTACAAAATAATTATGACTGTAGCTGCAGTGTTGACGATATGATCAGAATCTATCGCGACTTCAAGATTAACACCGAAGAAAAACGCCTGGAGGTTTTTGAAAATGCTACCGGCGTTGCCATCATGTTGGAAAAAAGCATGAACGGTGACCAGCAGGCTTATGAGCTGTATCGCAGCACCCGGGAAAATTCATGGAAAAAAAGCCTAAGCATTACTATAAAATTCTTTTGGCTGTGATTTTTCACAATATTAAGCAACTGCAGCAGGAAAATGATCAGCAGCTGATTACCAGCTTTGGCAATACACTGTGCAAATATCTGCTTTTTGATATAGAAAATGCTATTACTTATGCCTATGGCTTCAATAAGCACCGCAGTAGTGCACCAAGCACCAATAATAATGCGAAAAAAGTTCATAGCCCTGAGCAGGAGCGTTTGCTGCAAAAGCTGGCAAGTCTTGAAAGCGCGCTGGAGCAATCCGATATGCTGCTCCGAGACCTGCAAAGTGAATTTGACGAACGCCTGGAGGCTGTTAAGCTGCAGGAAATGACAGAGTTCTTCGGTAAGCTCAATTCTGATAAATATGGCTGTATTTTGGACGAGCTGCTGATGCTGCGCAAGGGTATTGACGCCGTGAAAAAGAGTGGTTATGTGCTGCCGCTGGAAATCAACGGTTTACTGATTATGGTGCGCAAGCTGGTACAATTTTTGCGTGACAGCCACATTAATCCCATGCTGAAGCCTGAATCGCTGCGCATTGTAAAGGCTGGCGATGTTGAATTCTGGAACTACGAGGGAACTCCTTTTACCTGTGCTGAGGAAGAAAAGCAGGTTAAGGTAATTTCTCCTGGTTGGATTTATAGCGAAAAACAGGTACAAATTTCTCGTCCGAAGGTTAAGGAGGTTGTAGATAATGTTGATTAATAATGAAGAACACAATGATTTATGCGTAGGCATTGACCTGGGAACCACCAACTCTGTTTTGGCTACAGTTAATCTTAAGGCTAATGGCGATATCGTCAGCAAGGTAGTAGACCTGCCGCGTGCTGTTGATGTTTACAACAGCGCAGCAGGCAAGGCGCGCCTGAACACGCAGAAGAAGCCGCTGCTGCCGTCCTGCGTGTATTACCGTGAGGAACATGGCTATGAGCCGCTGGTAGGCGATTTTGCCAAAAACCAGTATGCGCTGCGCCCGCATCTGGTAGCAAAATCTATTAAAAGCCAGATGGGAAGTGCGCATGCCGAAGGCTTGGCTGATGAGATTATGGACAAAACTCCGGCGCAGGTTTCGGCACGTATCCTGCAGCACATGCTGCGGGAGGCCAGCAAAATTTATCGCACGGAAATCAAGGACGCGGTAATCACCGTACCTGCTAACTTTGACTCCGTAATGTGCCAGGCAACACGTGATGCTGCCGCGTTAGCCGGTATTCAGGTTACCAATAAGGATGGCAGCGAAAGACCAGTGTTGCTTTCTGAGCCGAATGCCGTTATCTATGATTTGATTAACCAGGTACAAAATGGTGAAATTTCTAATCATATTATTGACCTCAGCAGCGAGAAGAAGGTGTTGGTGTTTGACCTGGGTGGCGGCACCCTGGATATTACGATGCACAAGATTAAACGTCGTGAGGACTGTCCCGACGTTTTAAAGGTAGATGAAATTGCTACCAACAGATACACTCTTTTAGGCGGCGATGACTTTGATCGCGCCATTGCTGATGTAATGTTTGAGCATTACCAAAAACAGTATTCTACTAGTCCTATGGTTGTGCGCAAGCTGCAGCAGGAAAAAAAGGCGATTATGCCGCAACTGCTGAACTATGCAGAGGAGCTGAAGCTGGAGCTGAGCGAACGCCGTCAGGCAGAAAGCAGCTATGCTGCCGATGACAGCTTTGGCTGGGATGATGAGGAGGATGCCGAAGAATTTTTCGTAGGCGGTAACATGGGCGGCATCGGTTACGCCTATGACGACAGCTTCACTCAAGAGGCTGTGGAAAAGATTCTGCAGCCGTTTATGGGAAAAAATCTGCAGCTTGCCGACTACAAGAAAATAGACAGTCTGCAGGATACGAAGAATATTATCTATCCTATTCTTGACGTTTTGCAAAAGAGTGCCGCCAAGCTGTGTGATGAAGTGAAGGTAGATGCCGTAATTGTCAATGGCGGTATGAGCAAATTCTATATGGTTACGGACCGCCTGCGCGAATTTTTCGGGCTGGAGCCGATTTTGGCGCTGGACCCGGATCAGGCCGTAGCAAGAGGTGCAGCAGTATATCATTACTATCTGCACAAATATGCGAAACAAATGCAGGAGGATATGCGCATGGTAGGCGCAGAAGCGCCGACTCTGCAGCCCTTGCCTGGCAAGGCTGCAGCTCCGAAGGCTGCTGCCGCAGCCGTACAGCAGCGTGCTGCAATTGAATGGGGCAAAAATATTCTTAATGACAGCCTGTATCTTGGTATGCGCGATGGTGCTGTACAGGAGCTTGTTGCCTGTGGTACGGATCTGCCGTACCAGTCCGACTATATCAAAGGCTTCCAGCTGCTGCCGGACAAGGCAGAGATTGCCATCCCTATTAAAAGACGTACCTTTGGCGACACTTACCAGACCATCGGCAATGGTCATCTGAAGCTGGAGCATGGTTATAAGGATGGTGCTTACGTTGCGATTCGCGTGCTCATGGGCAGCAACAAGGTGCTGAGCATGGAGATGCTTTTGAGCAGTGACGTGGATATGCACCAGATTCTGGAGCAGGAAACCGCTGAAATCGTTATCGGCGGCGATAATCCTGATGCACCTGCTACTAAGCTGAAATTCAATCCTCCCGCCGGTACTAAGCTGAACGTGCATAATGAGCTGCATGGCCTGCAGACCTTGTGTGAACGCAAGAGTACTGCCAAGGGCAATGTGCCAAAGGATGTCATCAACAAGCTGAGCCAGCGCACCAGCAGTATTGCTGCTGCCGGTAATAAGGCAGAATTTGCCAGACCGCTGCTGGAGATGCTGTGCTATACCAATAATGATGAGCTGCGCCTGCGTCTTTTCACCATTGCCCGCAAGCATGTTGCTTGTTGGACTGAGCAGCAACGCCAAAGCCTGGCAAGAGAGTGTTTGAACCAGCTGCAGGGTGTACTGCAGGGCTTCCCGTGCTATGGTCTCAAAATTAATGTCAACATTCAGGCCATCTATACCCTTGGCTGCTGCGGCAGCAAGGAGCAGGTTGCCAAAGTGCAGCCGCTGGCAGCTGAAAACCGTTATTATACAGCAAGCCTGTACGCGTTGGGCAAGAGCCGCGTTGCTGGCAGCTTTGTGCAAGAGGTATTCCAGCGTGATGCTTACTGCGAAAGCAACAAGTGTAACCTGCAGGTTACAGCACATGCCCTGGGCATGGCGCTGCGCCTGGAGGATGGCGGCAGAGCGGCAGGCCTTGATGTGGACAAGGCAGTGAAGGACCTTTGCTTCATTATCAACAACCGCACTGTCCTTGATGTAAACTACAGCAGCGAGATTGTCTGCTGCCTGATTGCCCTGGCCTATGCCTGCGACCAGCGTTTTGGGGGAAATACTGTGTCTGCTGCTTCTATGGAGCTGGCAAGACAGACTTTGGCAAATCTCAACCGCAACTACAGCACGGAGGTTATGATGCGTCTGGCCAAAGCTGCTGGCGTTGCCTACAAAATGCTTGATGGTGAAAGCCTGTCTGAGGATGAAGAAGAGTTCCTGCTGAAGAAGCTGGAAATTTAAAACGGAAATAATAATTAAGTGAAGTTCAAAAGGACTGTCCCTGGCGATGATGTATCGCCTGTGGGGGCGGTCCTTTTTGATTTTATGTTGATGATGGAGATATCATATCTGTTGCGTATTTTTTTACGCAAAAATTAGCAAAGATATAATTTTTTAAAGTTTACTTATACCTATCTGAACCTTAACTGTTAAAATCTCTTCAACTAAATGTAAC
>OOAE01002218.1_pt1 | contig 11220 bp, 8 predicted proteins | sample 1671271 | NCBI WGS metagenome assembly OOAE01 (sample SAMN06348139, study PRJEB24527) | human gut metagenome | biome: human gut; feature: ankylosing spondylitis patient; material: feces | host: Homo sapiens | place: China | collected 2015-10 | reverse complement strand
GGCATGGATGGGATCGGTGAGGGAAAAACCGTGCCGGCCGGGAGAAAAAATGTGGAAAAATGACTGTCTGGCGAAAAGGTTCCTTTGGAGATAAAACCAAAAAAGGAGAGAAAAAGTTGAGAAAGCATGGCGCATTTTGTGTAAAATCACAATAAAAACGGGGAAATGTGCGCAACCGGGAAACACCTGTCGACAGATTGCCTGTGGAGCACGGGCGGTATTGTATTGACAAAATGGGAACAAATCTGTTAAAATTATAGAACCCCATAGCACCATTTTGCAAAAAAAATGAAAAAACAGGAGGTAAGTATGAAGAAGTTTTTGAGCTTGCTGCTCGCTCTGGCCATGGCACTGACCCTGATGGCCTGCGGTGGTGGCAACGACACCCCCGACAACACCGATGAGCCCAACAACACCGACGCTCCCGCCAACTACAAGATCGGTATCGTGACCGGTTCCGTCTCTCAGTCCGAGGACGACCGCCGCGGCGCCGAGGCTTTCCAGGCGGAGTATGGCGAGGATATGGTCACGCTGGCCATCTATCCCGACAACTTCACCGAAGAGCTGGAGACCACCATCCAGAACATCGTGAACCTGTCCTCTGATCCCGACATGAAGGCCATCATCGTGAACCAGGCTGTGCCCGGCACCACCGAGGCTTTCCGTCAGATCAAGGAGCGCCGCCCCGACATCCTGTGCATCGCCGGTGAGTCCCACGAGGACCTGCCTGAGATCGGCTCCGCTGCCGACCTGGTCTGCAACAACGACTTCGTGTCCCGTGGTTATCTGATCATCCGCACCGCTCACGAGCTGGGCTGCGACACCTTCGTGCACATTTCCTTCCCCCGTCATCTGGCTTATGAGACCATGTCCCGCCGTCTGGCCATCATGAAGGCCGCCTGCGAGGAGTTCGGCATGAAGCTGGTGGAAGAGACCGCTCCCGACCCCACCTCTGACGTCGGCGTGTCCGGCGCTCAGGCTTACATCCTGGAGAAGGTGCCTGAGTGGGTTGGCAAGTACGGCGAGAAGGCCGCTTACTTCTGCACCAACGATGCGCACACCGAGCCCCTGCTGAAGCAGCTGGTCGAGTACGGCGGCTACTTCATCGAGGCTGACCTGCCCTCTCCCCTGATGGGCTATCCCGGCGCTCTGGGTCTGGACCTGACCGAGGAAGCCGGCGATTTCGAGAAGATCCTGGCCAAGGTCGAGTCCGCCATCAATGAGAAGGGCGGCGCCGGCCGTTTCGGCACCTGGGCTTACTCCTATGGTTATACCCTGTCCGCAGGTCTTGCCCAGCATGCCAAGAACGTCATCGACGGTACTGCTGATCTGACCGATATGGACGATGTTGCTTCCGCTCTGCAGAAGTATTCTCCCAAGGCTGAGTGGAACGGCGCCGGCTACACCAACGCCACCACCGGCGTTAAGTCCGACAATGTGTTCCTGATCTATCAGGATACCTACATCATGGGCGACCCCGGCAAGTTCATGGGCAACGCTGAAGTGGAGATCCCCGAGAAGTACTTCACCATCAGCTGACATAGCTTTTGTAAAGCACAATGTATCGAACAGGGGGGAGGGATTCCTCCCCCCTGTTTACTTATAGGTAGGGTATATTATGGAAAATAACAATGCTCCCCTGTTGGAGATGCGCAACATCCAGAAGGACTTCTTCGGAAACCAGGTGTTGACGGATATCAACTTCACGCTGAAAGAGGGCGAGGTGCTGGGTCTTGTGGGCGAAAACGGCGCCGGCAAGAGCACCCTGATGAAGATCCTTTTCGGCATGGACGTGATCCGCGAGACCGGCGGTTATAAAGGCGACGTCCTTATTAACGGCGAGAAGGTCACCTTCAACACGCCGTTCGATGCGCTGAAGGCCGGTATCGGCATGGTGCATCAGGAATTCTCTCTGATCCCCGGCTTCACCGCCACAGAAAACATTCTGCTCAACCGTGAGCCGAAAAAGAAAAACGTCATCTCAGAAGTGTTCGGCGATAGAATGGACACTCTCGATTATAAGGAAATGGATGTGCGCGCCAAGCGCGCCATCGAAAAAATGGGCGTTGAGATCGACCAGAAAATGATCATCAGCAGCATGCCTGTGGGCCACAAGCAGTTTACCGAGATCGCCCGCGAGCTCAGCAAGGAAAACCTGAAGCTGCTGATCCTGGACGAGCCCACCGCCGTGCTGACGGAGAAGGAAGCCGAAGCGCTGCTGGACTCCATCCGCAATATGTCCGCCCAGGGCATTGCCATCATCTTCATCACCCATCGTCTTCATGAGATCCTGTCCGTCTGCGACAAGGTGGTCATCATGCGCGACGGCTATGTGGTCAAGGATACTCCCGCCAAGGAGACCGACGTGACGGATATCACCAAGTGGATGGTGGGCCGCAACGTGGAAAGTGCCGCCGCGGCGCAGGATATCAAGATCGACCCCAACGCCAAGACCATCATGTCCATCCGCAAGCTGTGGGTGGATATGCCCGGTGAGATCGTCCGCAACGTGAACCTTGACATTAAGGAGGGCGAGATCCTGGGTATCGGCGGTCTGGCCGGTCAGGGCAAGCTGGGTATCCCCAACGGTATCATGGGTCTGTACGAGGCCGGCGGCACCGTGGAATTCGACGGCAAGCCCATCGCCCTCAACAGTCCCCGCAAGTGCCTGGACGCCTCTCTGGCCTTCGTGTCGGAGGATCGCCGCGGCGTGGGTCTGCTGCTGGACGAGTCGCTGGAGTGGAACGTGGCGTTCCCCGCCATGCAGATCCACGACAAGTTCCTGAAGAAGCACCTGTTCTTCACGTGGCGTGACGAAAAGGCCATCCATCAGGTCACCCAGAAGTACATCGACGAGCTTCAGATCAAGTGCACCAGCTCCCTGCAAAAGGCAAGAGAGCTGTCCGGCGGCAACCAGCAGAAGATCTGCCTTGCCAAGGCTTTCGCGCTGGAGCCCCGTTTCCTCTTTGTCTCCGAGCCTACCCGCGGCATCGACGTGGGCGCCAAGGCGCTGGTGCTGGAGGCCCTGAAGAAGTTCAACCGCGAGAGTGGCATCACCGTGGTGATGATCTCCTCCGAGCTGGAAGAGCTGCGTCAGGTCTGTGACCGGATCGCCATCGTCTCCGGCGGCAAGATCGCCGGTATCCTGCCGGCTGACCATAGCTCCGAGGAATTCGGCATGCTGATGGTCAGTCAGGTGAAGTAAGGAGGACAAGATGGGCAAAAATGTAACCACAAGTCTTGGCAACAAGACGAAATTCCGGCAGCTGATCGATAATTTCGGACTGCCCCGCGTCATCATCACGGGCTTCCTGCTGCTGCTGTTTATCTCCGCCCCTATCGTGGGCGCCGATCTGGCCACCCAGATCACCAATACCATCAACCGCTTCAGCTGGAACGCCGTTCTGGTGCTGGCCATGGTTCCCATGATCCATTCCGGCTGCGGCTTGAACTTCGGCCTGCCGCTGGGCATCGTGTCCGGCCTGCTGGGCGCCACGCTGTCCATCGAGTTCGGCTTTACCGGCCCCATGAGCTTCGTGATGGCGATCCTGATCTCCACCCCCTTCGCGCTGCTGTTCGGCGGCGGCTACGGCTGGCTGCTGAACAAGATCAAGGGCGGCGAAATGATGATCGCCACCTACGTGGGCTTCTCCGCCGTGTCCTTCATGTGCATGATGTGGCTGCTGCTGCCGTACCGTCATCCCACCATGGTGTGGGGCTTCGCCGGTACCGGCCTGCGTACCGTTATCTCGCTGGAGGGCTTCTATGACCAGCTGCTGGCCAACTTCCTGGCCATCGACCTGAACGGCATCGGCATCAATCTGCGGATCCCCACCGGCAGCCTGCTGGTGTTCGCGCTGCTGGCGCTGGCCATGTGGGCGTTCCTGCACACCAAGACCGGTACGGCCATGACCGCCGTGGGCTCCAACCCGGCGTTCGCCAAGGCCGCCGGCATCAACGTGGACAAGATGCGTCTTATCTCCGTCATCATGTCCACGTGGCTGGGCGCCGTGGGTATCCTGATGTACGAGCAGGGCTTCGGCTTCGTGCAGCTGTACATGGGCCCCTTCTGGATGGCGCTGCCCGCCGTGTCCGCCATCCTCATCGGCGGCGCGTCCGTGAATAAGGCGTCGATCCCCAATGTGATCATCGGTACGTTCCTGTTCCAGGGCATCGTCACCATGACGCCTACCGTCATGAACTCCGCGTTCCACATGGATATGTCCGAGGTCATACGTATCATCGTCTCCAACGGCATGATCCTGTACGCACTGACCAGAAAGACGGAAGGAGGGCGCTGAACATGAATAATCTGATGAAGAAAAAAGTAAGCGTTCTTGACCTGATCCGCGGCAACTCCGTGCCGCTGATGTTCGTCCTGATCTGCGCCGTGTTTATCCCGCTGTCCGGCTTCTCCGGCAGCTATCTGCTCAACGAGATCATGACCCGTCTGGGCCGCAACGCCTTCCTGATCCTCAGCCTGCTGATCCCCATTATGGCCGGTATGGGCCTGAACTTCGGCATGACGCTGGGCGCCATGGCGGGCCAGATCGGCCTGATCCTGGTAGCCGACTGGCAGATCTGGGGTATCCCCGGTCTGGTGCTGGCGGCCATCATCTCCATCCCCATCTCCATCCTGCTGGGCCTGATGTGCGGCGTGCTGCTGAACCGGGCCAAGGGCCGCGAGATGATCACCAGCTACATCATTTCCTTCTTCGTGAACGGCGTGTATATGCTGGTGGTGCTGTACATGATGGGCCCCATCATCCCCATTGCCCACAACACCCTGAAGCTGCCCCGCGGCTACGGTATCCGCAATACCGTCAGCCTGCTGCCCATGCGCCAGACCATCGATAATGCGCTGGCCATCTACGTGGGCGGCGTCAAGATCCCCGTGCTGACCCTTATCATCATTGCGGTGGCCTGCCTGTTCATCGTGTGGTTCCGCAAGACCAAACTGGGTCAGGACATGCGCGCCGTGGGTCAGGACATGGAGGTGGCCCGTGACGCCGGTATCAACGTGGAGCGCACCCGCATCATCTCCATGGTGATCTCCACCGTGTTCGCCGGCTTCGGCATGATCATCTACCTGCAGAATCTGGGTAACTTCCCCACCTACAGCGCCCACACCAACGTGGGTATGTTCTGTATCGCGGCTTTGCTGGTGGGCGGCGCGTCCGTGGAAAAGGCGTCCATCGGCAACGTGTTCCTGGGCGTTATCCTGTTCCACACCATGTTCATCGTGGCGCCCTCTGCCGGTACGAAGATCACCGGCGACTCCATGATCGGCGAGTACTTCCGTGTGTTCATTTCCTACGCGGTCATCACCATCGCACTGGTCATGTACGAAACCAAGAAGCGCAAGTCCCAGAGCCTGATGGGCCAGATGCTGGCGCAGGCCCAGAAGGACGAGGAGGAGGGTAAGACGGCATGAAAGCACGCAGACTGATTATCCGAATCGCCGCCGTTCTGGTGCTGGTCGTGATCGGCGTGATCATGAGCATCATCGGCCGCGGCCATACCATCTATCTGGACAACAAGACGCTGGAGTACGACGGCCAGACCTACAAGGCACCCTATAAGGTGACCATCACCGTGGGCGGCGAGGAGCTGACCAAGCTGTACGACAAGGAGCGCGGCTCCACCACCTGCCTGGGCCAGACCTTCACCGTGACGCTGACCGTTATGGAAAAGAAGAACGGCACGGAGGAGACCCAGACCTACAAGATCCCCGTCCCCAAGAACATGGACGGCGTGATCCTCAACATCCCCGGCTATCTGGCCGGTCTGCCTCAGGAGGCGTACATCACCGAGTTTGTTCCGGCTGTGACGGAGGAGCCCGTTGACGACGAGGTTCCCGGCGGTGAGGACGACCTGATCCCCGGCACCGATGGCGATTCCGCGATCCCTGATATGTAAAAATGCTTCGATACAGCCCATGCTGCCTGCATGGGCTGTATCAGCCATTGTGGAAAAATAAGAAAAACGGAGGTAAATATTATGGCTGTATTGTCCGGGCTGAAGCCTGAAAGAGTGTTTGCGTATTTTGAGAAGCTCTGCTCCGTGCCTCACGGCAGCGGCAACACCAAGATCATCAGCGATATGTGCGTGGGCTTCGCCAAGGAGATGGGCCTGCGGTACCGTCAGGAGCCCTGCAACAACGTCATTATCTGGAAGGACGCTTCCGCCGGGTACGAGAACGCCGCGCCCATCATTCTGCAGGGCCATATCGACATGGTCTGCGCCAAGACCGACGACTGCACCAAGGACATGACCACCGAGGGTCTTGACCTGATGACCGACGGTGAGTGGGTCTGGGCCGACAAGACCTCTCTGGGCGGCGACAACGGCATCGCCGTGGCCATGATCTTGGCCATTCTGGAGGACGAGACGCTGGCCCATCCCCCTATCGAGGCGGTGTTCACCGTGGACGAGGAGGTGGGCATGGACGGCGCCTTCGCGCTGGACTGCTCCGACCTGAAGGGCAGGAAGCTGCTGAATCTGGACTCCGAGATCGAGGGCGTGTTTACCGTTTCCTGCGCCGGTGGTATGCGGGCCGACTGCCATCTGCCCGGCATCATGGAGCCTGTGGCCGGTATGGCGGGCTGTTCTATTACGCTGGCGGGCCTGCAGGGCGGCCACTCCGGCGGAGACATTCATCTGGGCCGCGCCAGTGCCAATCAGGTGATGGGCCGCGTGCTGTACAGCGCCATGGAGCGCTTCCACGGCCTGCGTCTGGCGGCGGTGTCCGGCGGCCAGTTCGATAACGTCATCTGCTCCCGCTGCGACGCGGCGGTGGCGATTCCCGCCGGAAAAGAGGCGGAATTCGAGGCGTTCATCGCGGAATTTGACGCCATCCTGAAGAACGAATACGCCGGCTGCGATGACGGCATCACCCTGAAGTGCGCCAAGGCCGATGTGACCTCCGCTGTCAGGGAGGCTGTCACCAACACCATGCTGCATACGCTGCTGGCGCTGCCCCAGGGCGTGCAGGCCATGAGCGTGGACTTCCCCGGCCTGACCCAGACCTCCCTGAACATGGGCGTGCTGAAGCTGGAGGACGACGGCCTGCACATCACCTTCTCCATCCGCTCCAGCATCGCCTCCCAGAAGGGGATGCTGGCCCAGCGCGTCCACGCCATCGTGGAGTTCGCCGGCGGCACCGTCACCGAGCGGGGCAAGTACCCCGGCTGGCAGTACGAGCGCGACTCCCAATTCCGGGACATGGTGCTGGAGGCCTATCACGACCTGACCGGCAAGGAGGGCGTGGTGGAAGCCACCCACGGCGGTCTGGAGTGCGGTCTGCTGATCGAGAAGATCCCCGGGCTGGACGCTATTTCCATGGGCCCGGAGCTGCACGACGTTCACTCTGTCCGCGAGCGGCTCAGCGTTCCCTCTACCGAGCGGATGTATGAGCTGCTGTGCGAGGCCCTGAAGCGCAGCAAGTGACCAGACACCACAATATGTAGTATATTCGCCCTGCAAAACGGCTTGTTTTGCAGGGCGAATGTCTTTTTAATGCAATTTCTGCAAGATGCCCGCCAAAAGCGCTGGCTTTTGCAGTGGTAAAAATGTGAATGGCGTTGCGCATATTGTGCATAAACGCGAGGGTTATTCCGAAGAAAATGAAAGAAAACACATGAAAAATGCGTTGTGTGAAAAAGCTGCAAAAAATAAAATGAATTTCTTGCCGATTTGACTTGCAAAAAACAAAATCTGGGAGTATAATACGCCTGTTGATACAATTTGGCCGCGGAACACGGCACATTAAAATGAGGAGAATTACCATGAAAAAGTTTTTTGCATTGATCCTGGCGCTGGCCATGGCTCTCAGCCTTGTGGCCTGCGGCGGCGGCACCGACAACGGTGACGGCGGCAGCAACGGCGGCGCGACCACCAAGATGCGCTTTGTTACCGGCGGCGAGTCTGGCACCTACTATGCTTTCGGCTCCGTTATCGCCCAGCACGCCACCAACAACGCCGGCATCGACGTGGTGGGTCTGGTGGGCAACGGCTCCCAGTCCAACGTGCAGGAGCTGCAGGACAGCAACGCCGAGCTGGCCTTCTGCCAGTCCGATGTTATGGCCTACGCCTACAACGGCACCAACATCTTTGCCGATCACGGCAAGGTGGACTGCTTCTCCACTGTGGCCGCTCTGTACATGGAGCAGGTGCAGATCGTCACCGTCGACCCCACCATCAAGACCGTGGAGGATCTGGCCGGCAAGAAGGTCTCCGTGGGCGCTGCCGGTTCCGGCGTGTACTTCAACGCCAAGGATATCCTGACCGCTTACGGCCTGGGCGATGTCAATGAGAATGACGAGTTCACCCAGATCAACGCCACCTATCAGTCCTTTGGCGACAGCGCCAACGACCTGAAGGACGGCAAGATCGACGCCGCCTTCATCGTGGCCGGCGCTCCCACCACTGCTGTCACCGATCTGGCCACCACCAAGGACGTGCATCTGGTCAGCCTGGACGACGAGCATATCGCCAAGCTGCTGGAGACCTCCGATTACTACACCAAGACCGTGATCTCCAAGGATGTGTACGGTCTGGACGAGGATGTGACCACCGTGGCCGTGGCCGCTGTGATCCTGGCCCGCAACGATGTGTCCGAGGATGCCATCTATGCCCTGACCGCCGATATCTTTGACAACGCCGCTGATCTGGTCAGCAGCCATGCCAAGTATGGCGAGCTGAGCCTGGAGTTCGGTTCCTCCATCACCTCCGTGCCTTATCATCCCGGCGCTGCCAAGTACTTCGCCGAGAAGGGCTTCACCGTCCAGTAAATTCTGAACGGCGCGTTAACGCGAAAACGGTTTATCGAGACTACGGCAGGCACGTCCTGCCGTAGTTCTCGCTGTTCTCTGGCATAGCATCCCCCAAAACCACATCAAGGAGATCCACTATGAAGCTATTCAAAAAACGGGTCGAAGAGGCCCCGGCTGTCGATACCGCCGCTGCTGGCGGCGAGGATATAGCCGCCGATCTGGACGCGGTGATGCGCAAATATGACCGCGAATCCAACACCCGTATCTGGGAAGGTCCGCTCCGCTGGATCACCGGTGGCCTGATGGCGGCGTTTTCCCTGTACTGCATCGCGATGACCCTGTGGTCTACCGCTCTGCCGGAGACCCGTCTGAGCCTGTTTCTGGCCTGCATCGTGTTCATCGGCTTCCTGACCTACCCCATTAAAAAGGGCCACGTGAAGGTCAACTTCATGCCCTGGTACGATATCGTGCTGATGCTGGTGGGCACCGGCTGCTTTCTGTATTTCGCCTTCAACGCCATGACGCTCATCAAGCTGGCCACCCGTATCGAGCCTATCCACGTGGTGATCGGTGCGGTGGGTATCCTGATCCTGCTGGAGCTGTGCCGCCGCTGCGTGGGCCTGCCCATTCTGTGCGTGGTGGGCGTGCTGCTGGTGTATACCTTCTACAATCAGCTCAGCTGGAACGCCGACTTCTATCAGGCGCTGAAAAACATCATCTATAAGCTGTTCTACACCACCAACGGCGTCATCGGTACCCCTGTCAACGTCTGCTATACCTACATCGTTCTGTTCATCATTTTCGGCGCGTTTCTGGAGCGCACCGGCATCGCCAACTTCTTCATCAGCTTTGCCAACCGCATTGCCGGTTGGTCCAGCGGCGGCCCCGCCAAGGTGGCGGTCATCTCCTCCGCCCTGTGCGGCATGGTGTCCGGCTCCTCCGTGGGCAACACCGTTACCACCGGCTCCGTCACTATCCCCATGATGAAAAAGACCGGTTATAAGCCGGAGTTCGCCGGCGCCGTCGAGGCAGCCGCCTCCACTGGCGGCCAGATCATGCCCCCCATCATGGGCGCTGCCGCCTTCCTGATGGCGGAGTACATGGGTCTGCCCTATGCCACCGTGGCCGTCAAGGCCATCCTGCCCGCCGTGCTGTACTTCACCGGCATCTTCATCGCCGTTCATCTGGAGGCCAAGAAGCTGGGCCTGAAGGGCCTGTCCCGTGACGAAATGCCCGCATGGAAGGATCTGGGCCGCAAGAGCTACCTGCTGCTGCCCCTGATCCTGCTGGTGTGGCTGGTATCCAGCGGCGCAAAGACCATGCAGTTCTCCGCTGCCGTGTCCATTCTGGCGGCGGTCGTGGTGGGCTTCCTGAATAAAGGAGAGCGCCTGACCCCCAAGAAGATCTTCGAGGCGCTGGAAGCTGGTGCCCGCGGCGCCATCACCGTCGGTGTGGCCTGTGCCGTGGCCGGTATGATCGCCGGCTGCATCACCGTTACCGGTCTGGCCTCTATCCTCATCAACGGCATCGTGGGTCTGGCGGGCAACGCTCAGATCATCGGTCTGGCGCTGACCATGGTTTGCTGCATCATTCTGGGCATGGGTGTGCCCACCACCGCTAACTACTGCATCATGGCGTCCACCTGCGCTCCCATTCTCATTAAGATGGGCATTCCTGTGGTAGCGGCCCACTTCTTTGTGTTCTACTTCGGCATCGTGGCGGATATCACGCCGCCTGTGGCGCTGGCTGCCTACGCCGGTTCCGCCATTGCCAAGTCCGACCCCATGAAAACAGGCGTCAACGCCACAAAGCTGGCCATCGCCGCTTTCATCGTCCCCTATATCTTCGCGTACTCTCCCGCCCTGCTGTTTGAGAATGTCTCCGGCTGGTGGGAAGTGACCCAGATCTGCATCAGCGCCCTGTTGGGTATCTTCGGTATCGCGGCGGCCCTCAACGGCCACCTGTACAAGAAGGTGCCCTGGTACTTCCGCCTCCTGCTGGTGGCGGGCGGCCTGGGCATGATGATCCCCGGCACCCTTACCGACGTGGTGGGTCTGGCGCTGGTGGCTCTCGTCATTGTTGTGCAGTACTGGTCTGCTAAGCGCGTCAAAGTTACCGTCGAATGATCTCCTTTCTGAACAAAGTGCCCGCTGTCCGTGGACAGCGGGCACTTTGTTTTCTAGTAAGCTAAAGCGACAGACAATACGCTTTTGAAAGTGCATAATGCGTATTGTGCAAAACACCAAAGCATGGAAGAAATTAACTTGTAAGAGAAAGTTGTGTGAAAACTACATAAACGGAGAGAAACAGAAAGAAAATTGACGTTTTTATTTCTATTTCGACGCGAAACGTCACGAAAAAATATTCTTATGCAAGCAATAAGAAATACTTATGCCTCAAGAACAACATATTTCTGGCAATAAAATGAAAGCAAATTGCAGAATAG
>OOAE01002200.1_pt1 | contig 11292 bp, 8 predicted proteins | sample 1671271 | NCBI WGS metagenome assembly OOAE01 (sample SAMN06348139, study PRJEB24527) | human gut metagenome | biome: human gut; feature: ankylosing spondylitis patient; material: feces | host: Homo sapiens | place: China | collected 2015-10 | reverse complement strand
AGATGGCCACGTGACTGGAGTTCAGACGTGTGCTCTTCCGATCTGCACCACCGATAGACGTAATGTTGATGATAGCCGCCGTTATTTCCGCAGCTTCCTGCATGCAGGCGGCCGGCGGACTTGATTACATGGTAAAGTTAGCGGAAAAACTGCTGCGCAAGAACCCGTCTCAGGTTACTATCCTCAGCCCCATCGTCACCTACCTGTTTACTTTCGTAGCCGGTACAGGACACGTGGCATACTCGGTTCTTCCCGTCATTGCCGAAGTTGCAACCGAAACCAAAATCAGACCTGAGCGTCCGCTGGGTATCGCTGTCATCGCTTCACAGCAGGCCATCACGGCAAGTCCCATTTCGGCGGCTACAGTTGCACTGCTCGGCCTACTTGCCGGATTTGACATCACTTTATTCGACATACTCAAAATAACGATTCCGGCAACAATTCTCGGCGTACTGGTAGGCGCATTGTGCTCCATGCGTGTGGGAAAAGAACTGATTGACGACCCGGAATATCAAAAACGTATGGCAGAAGGCTACTTCGACGGTAAGAAAGTGAAAATCGACGATGTAACAAACAAACGCCATGCTATGATTTCGGTACTCATATTTATCCTTGCCACGGCATTCATCGTTCTTTTCGGCTCATTCGAAGGGATGCGTCCTTCTTTCCTGATTGACGGAAAAACAGTTTCCTTAGGGATGTCCGCCATTATCGAAATCATCATGCTTTCGGCTGCCGCCCTCATTCTGCTGGTAACTAAGACAGACGGAATAAAAGCAACACAAGGCTCTGTCTTCCCGGCTGGAATGCAGGCTGTAATCGCCATCTTCGGCATTGCCTGGATGGGCGATACATTCCTGAATGGAAATATGGCGCAACTCACCGCCTCTATCGAAGGTATCGTACGCCGGATGCCCTGGCTGTTCGGCATCGCTTTGTTCGTCATGTCTATCCTGCTGTACAGTCAGGCAGCCACTGTACGCGCTTTAGTACCGCTGGGCATTGCTTTGGGCATATCGCCATATATGCTGATAGCCATGTTTCCTGCCGTAAACGGGTATTTCTTCATCCCGAACTACCCTACCGTAGTTGCAGCCATCAACTTTGACCGTACGGGAACCACCCGAATCGGCAAATATATACTCAACCACTCTTTTATGATGCCGGGTATCGTCTCTACGGCAGTTGCCATAGCCTTGGGATTATTATTCATACAATTTTTCTAAGCATATTTACCTTTAACCTATTTTTTAATTCAAACAAATTAAGTTATGAAAAGATTAGAAAAACTCAGCATGGTAGCCGTTATGCTACTGCTTTCCGTTACAATGGCTTTCGCTCAGCAGAAGCCTAACATCCATATCCTTGCCACCGGCGGAACCATTGCCGGAACCGGAACGTCTGCAACCGCCACCAACTATACTGCCGGACAAGTAGCCATCGGTACACTGCTCGATGCCGTACCCGAACTTAAAAACATAGCTAACGTAACCGGCGAACAAATTGTCAAGATAGGTTCACAAGACATGAACGATGATGTATGGCTGACTCTTGCAAAGAAAATTAACCAGCTTCTGAAACGCTCTGACATCGACGGCATCGTAATTACCCACGGAACCGATACGATGGAAGAAACGGCCTATTTCCTCAACCTGACAGTCAAGAGCGACAAACCGGTAGTTCTGGTCGGAGCAATGCGCCCCTCTACCGCTATCAGCGCCGACGGACCTCTTAACTTATACAATGCCGTCGTTGTAGTCGGAGCAAAAGAGTCCAAAGGGAAAGGTGTTTTAGTGGCAATGAACGGAAGCGTGCTTGGTGCTGCAAGCGTATTGAAGATGAACACTGTTGACGTGCAGACCTTCCAAGCTCCCAACGCGGGTGCACTCGGTTATGTACTGAACGGCAAGGTCACGTATAATATGTCGTCTGTAAAGAAACACACCACCCACTCGGTATTTGATGTTACCAATCTGAACTCACTCCCCAAAGTGGGAATTGTCTACAGCTATTCAAACATCGAGGCTGACATGGTGACCCCGATGCTGAGCAATGGCTATAAGGGTATCATCCATGCAGGAGTAGGCAATGGAAACATTCACAAGAATATATTCCCCGTATTAACGGAAGCCCGCAAAAAAGGTATTCTCGTAGTCCGTTCGTCAAGAGTGCCGACGGGTCCCACTTCGCTCGATGCAGAAGTAGACGACGCACAGTATCAGTTTGTCGCATCACAGGAACTGAATCCCCAGAAAGCACGTGTCCTGCTGATGCTTGCACTGACCAAAACCACCGACTGGAAACAGATTCAGGAATATTTCAACGAATATTAAAAACAGATAGAAATGATAAAGAAACTCACATTTATACTTCTGGCTGCGGGCTGTACACAAATCATGTACGCCCAAAGCACGGAGAAGAACGAGAAGTTCCTTGAAAACAAGACCCTATTTGAAGAACTCACCAATGTAAAGAAAAAACAAGATAAGTTCAACTTATTCCTCAATATGCAGGGCAGCTTCGATGCAAACTTCCGCGACGGCTTCGAAGAGGGAGCTTTCAAAATGAGACAACTCCGCATTGAAGCCAAAGGAAATATCAACAACTGGCTTTCGTACCGATACAGGCAACGGCTGAACCGCTCGAACGACAGTAGCGGCAACATAGACAACCTTCCTACTTCCATTGACATTGCAGGGATAGGTGTGAAACTGGGAAAAGGATTTTCTATTTTTGCCGGTAAGCAATGCACCGCATACGGCGGTATCGAGTTCGACCTGAATCCTATCGAGATATATGAATACAGCGATATGATTGAGAACATGAGCAACTTCATGACCGGTTTGAACATCGGATATGACATCAATGCCCACCAGCAGTTGAACCTGCAAATACTGGACAGCCGCAACGGCTCTTTCAACAAGACGTATGGAGTTGAAACCGAAGACGGCGAACAGCCTGCCATAGAATCGGGCAAGCTGCCGCTTGTGTACACCCTGAACTGGAACGGTAATTTCAATGACATATTCAAGACACGCTGGTCCGCCTCTATCATGAACGAAGCAAAGGACAAGAATCTTTATTATTTTGCATTCGGTAATGAATTGAACTTGAATAAGTTCAACATGTTCCTCGACTTCATGTACTCCAAAGAAGGTATAGACCGCAAGGGTATCATGACAGGGATAACGGGCAGTATGGAAGGACACAATGCTTTCGATGCCGGATATTTTTCAATGGTAACCAAGTTGAATTACCGTTTCCTGCCTAAATGGAACGCTTTCGTAAAAGGAATGTATGAAACAGCATCTCTCACCAAACAGCAGGGAGATTTGGAAAAAGGCAAATACCGCACCGCATGGGGTTATTTTGCCGGTGTGGAGTTCTATCCTATGGATACCAACTTGCATTTCTTCCTTACATACATAGGACGTTCCTATGACTTCACCGCCCGTGCCAAAGCACTCGGGCAAGAGAACTATTCTACAAACAGAGTATCGGTGGGATTCATTTATCAGTTACCGATGTTCTAGATTGTTACGTTGACCCCCGCTTCCACCCGTTAGACAATGCTCATTCCGAGCGTGCCCAAAAGAAAATCCCTCTCAGAAATAATCTGAGAGGGATTATTGAGGTTCCTGGCGGATTCGAACCGCCGTACACGGTTTTGCAGACCGCTGACTAAGCCACTCATCCAAGGAACCAATCTTTCTCGTTTGCGGTTGCAAAGGTAGTCATTTTTTTGAAACTACCAACTATCAACAGCATTTTTTCTTTATTTCTTTTTTACCGTCACTGCATTCCGAGCGTTTCTTTTCGTACAATTGCTTTAATTCACAGCCTGTTGCACAATTCTCGCAAGGATTACGCTTTTCTCTTACTTTCATGAAAAAAGCATAAACACGCTGTCCGATACGGACGATACACAACAATAAAATGAGAGCTACCGCCCAATTTTGCCAATTACTCATCCAAACAGCCCCCCTATCTGATAAATTGCAAAGGACACCACCCATGCAAGGACAGTAGTGTACACCGCTGCAAACAAAGCCCATTTCCAACTGCCCGATTCTCCTTTAATGGCCGCTAAGGTGGCGATGCACGGGAAATATATCAATACAAACACCATATAGCCAAAAGCCACCAACGGAGTAATCGGAATCCGTTCGCCCAAGCTCACCGCATCGGCTTCGGCATCATCTGCATACAGAACTCCCAGCGTACTTACCACCAGTTCCTTGGCCCCTACACCGGAAAGGATACCGACACCCAGTTTCCAATCAAAGCCTAACGGCTCTATCACCGGTTCAACAGCCTTGCCTATTCTGCCGATATACGAGTTTTCCTGCTGCTCGGCCACATCCTGATATGCATCGTGGTCCGGATAATACCCCAACGCCCATATCACAATGGAAGCCACCATGATGATACCTCCCATTTTGCGCAGATATTGCGCGCCTTTCTCCCAAGTATGGCGAAAAATGGACTTCGACGTCGGTATGCGGTAAGGGGGAAGCTCCATAACAAACGGCGTGTCATCTCCCTTTACCAGAAAGCGACAGAAAAGCCGTGCCATAACCACAGCCAGTAAAATGCCGATAGCATAGATTATCAGCAATACCAAACTGGCATTGTTCGGGAAAAACGCCCCCACCAACAGCAAATAAATAGGCAAACGTGCACTGCACGACATCAGCGGATTGATAAGCATGGTCACCAGTCGGCTCTTCCGGTTTTCAATAGTACGCGAGGCCATAATAGCCGGTACATTGCAACCGAATCCCATAATCAGAGGGATAAAAGACTTGCCGTGCAGTCCCATCTTATGCATTATCTTATCCATGATAAAGGCGGCACGCGCCATATATCCGGAATCCTCCATCAAAGATATGAAGAAATATAGAATCAAGATATTGGGCAAAAAGACAATCACCCCGCCTACACCGCCGATAATGCCGTCCACCAACAAATCCTTCAGCGGTCCTTCAAACATATTGTCACGCACCAGACTGCCCAACGCACCTACCAGCCATTCAATGCCCTGCATGGGATAATCTCCCAAGATGAATGTTCCTTCAAACATCAGATACAGGAACAGAAAAAAGATGGGATACCCCCATACGCGATGCGTCACAATGGAATCTATCACACGCGTTGTACGTGCCGTATCCTCTTGCTTGTCCACATAGGTTTCGCGAAGCGCGCCGGCGATAAAACCGTATTTGGCATCTGTAATGGCCTGCTCGCTATCTTCGTTTATTGCATTGCGCAGGCGTTGTACTTCGCGGTTACGGACTTCAATAATATCCTTCCCATTGGGAAACTCCTGTACGGTCTTCTCCAAATCCTCGTCATTCTCCAGCAACTTAATAGCAAGAAAGCGCGTGGAGTATTTATACCGTATATTCTCGTTGACACTGATTATGCGTTTCACCTCTTCAATGCTCCGCTCCAATTCCGGCCCGTGATTGATGTGGATGTGGCGGTAGAAGCCTGCCGGATGCTCCTTCTCCTCCTTATGAGTGCCGAAGTCGTGGTCGGGTACATACTCCTTGTGCCAGTTGCGCAAATCATTCAGGATTTCGGCACGTATCTTACCTTTTTTATCCAAAAAATCACCACCCTCGTAAATACCGATGATAATATGGAAAAGCTGTTCTATGCCTTTTCCGGTGCGACTGATGGTAGGCAGCATCGGCACGCCGAACAACTGACCGAGCTTTACGTAATCCAACGTGTTCCCGCTTGCTTCCAGTTCGTCGTACATGTTAAGCGCGATAACCATGCGCACGTTCATGTCAATCAACTGGGTAGTGAGATACAGGTTCCGTTCCAGATTGGAAGAGTCCACCACATTAATAATGATATCCGGAGTTTCGTTGATGATGTGATGGCGCACATAAATCTCTTCGGGAGAATAGGCAGAAAGCGAATAAGTGCCAGGCAAGTCTACGATGCGGAAATGATACCCCTGAAAGTCAAAATACCCCTCTTTAGCATCTACGGTGACACCGCTGTAATTACCCACATGCTCGTGCGAACCCGAGGCGATGTTGAAAAGGGATGTCTTACCGCAATTGGGATTACCCACCAAAGCGACATTGATGGTGCGGCGTTTTCCCAAAGCGATACGTTTCAGTTCCTCTTCGTCCAAACGCATATCTTCGCTCCATCCCTCGTGATAGTCGAGCTGCACGGACTCCCGACACATTTCCTTTTCACCGACAATCTCAATCATCTCAGCTTCCTGACGCCGTAAAGAGATTTCATATCCCATCACCTTATACTTGATGGGATCTTTTAGAGGGGCGTTCAGCAACACCTCAACGGTTTTCCCCTTGATAAATCCCATTTCCACGATTCGCTTACGGAAACCTCCGTGTCCCAGCACTTTAACGATTACTCCCTTCTCACCGGTTTTCAATTCGGACAAACGCATAGTCTTCTGCCTTTTTTATTTTTGCCGCAAAGATAAAGGATAAGTCCGTATAGCGCAAATAATTTAGAATGTTTTTAAATAAGAGGTATCAAAGAGAGCCGATTCTGCATTGTAAGCAAGCTGACAACGGTCTGCCAAAGCAACCTTTCAGCACGGAAGTAACAAAATCCGGGAAGAAACATGTATATTTGCCACTATGGAAAAGGAAAAAGTAGCACAATATATCAACCGGAAACAGCTTTTGCAACCGACAGACAAGGTACTTGTCGCCCTAAGTGGCGGTGCGGATTCCGTCGCTTTATTACGACTGTTGCAAGCGTCGGGCTACGACTGCGAAGCTGCGCACTGTAATTTTCACCTACGAGGTGCAGAATCCGACAGAGATGAGGCATTTGTCCGCCAACTGTGCGTAAAACAACAAGTACCGCTACACACCGTCCACTTCGACACCGCGCGCACTGCCGAAGAACGGCACATCTCCATTGAAATGGCCGCACGCGAACTACGTTACGGATGGTTTGAGGAAATACGGCAGAAAATCAATGCCGACGCCATTGCCGTGGCCCATCACCAGGACGACAGCGTGGAAACCCTCCTGCTGAACCTGATACGTGGTACGGGCATCAACGGGTTACGGGGAATACGCCCCAAAAACGGGCACATCGTACGTCCGTTGCTTTGCCTGGAACGCAAAGAAATCATCAGTTATCTGAACCGCATAGGGCAGGATTACGTAACGGACAGCACCAATCTGCAGGATGAATACACTCGTAACAAAATACGCTTGAACCTGTTGCCCATGATGCAGGAAATCAACCCATCCGTCAAAGAAAGCATTCTCAACACCGCCGAGCATCTGGATGGCGCATCCGCCATATATAAACAAGGGATAGACGAAGGCATAAAACGGGTGCGGACAGCAGAGGGCATCTGCATCGAGAGACTGATGCAGGAACCGGCCCCCGCAACATTACTGTTTGAAATCCTATACCCGCTCGGCTTTAACACTGCCCAAATCGGAGACATATACCGTTCGCTGGAAGGACAGCCGGGAAAAATCTTCACTTCGGAACATTGGTGCATCGTGAAAGACCGCGAATATCTGCTGATTGAAGCACACCGACACCCCATACAACCCGCACTGGCAATGGAAGAACATGTCTTTACCCCGGACTTTGTCATTCCCCGCGACAAGAACACTGCCTGCTTTGATGCGGACAAACTGACACATCCTCTCCTTCTGCGCCCTTGGCGACAAGGGGACTCTTTTATTCCATTCGGCATGAAAGGCCGGAAAAAAGTAAGCGACTATATGACCGACCGGAAGTTCTCCCTTTTGCGCAAAGAGCAGCAATGGGTATTATGTTGCGGCGAAGAGATTATCTGGCTGATAGGTGAAAGAACGGACAACCGTTTCCGCATCGGTGCCTCTACAAAACGGGTACTCACAGTCCGGCTTCTTCCCGCCGGGGACAGTCCTGTCACACCCTGAGACCTAAGCGGTATAACTCTGCATCCGAAGAGTACCCCATTATCCATTTCATCTTTAGGTTAGAGATACAGAACTTTAACCTAAAAACGGATCTCTCCAGCCAAAAGACACCCATCTTCAGGCCGGAGATAAAGTTCTTCTCCTATATTTACCGGCTTCTTACCTGAAGAGAACATCTCTCCTCTCCGACAAGAATCCTTCTCCTTAAGAACCTGCTTAAATCTTCTTCAGCACTCCTTGTTTGAAGATATTTTTCTATTTTTATTCGTCACATACCCCGTTATGCTTCTTATAAAAACAAAAAACAGACCGGATAGGGCTTCAAAAGAAGCTGAAAATACTCTTTGAACTCAATTTATGCCCGAAGGCAGATATGCCAGAATCTACTTACAAGATAATCCTATTTTCCTTCTGCTTCTTAAAGCAATCGGCAAGCAAGGCGGCAAACGGCGTATCAAAAGTACGGGCCTTTTGCGGACACCCTTTTACACAAGCACAGCAGCGAATACACTTTTCCACATCGGTACTACACTCATCGCCTTTCGCGATGGCGCCTGCCGGACAATGCTTCATGCAGTATCCGCAATGGTTGCAAAGTTCTGTGTCGACAGCCGGAATGCGCGGCATAGGAACTCCGCTTTTGCGTAGTTTCACCACCTTCCGCAAGAAACGGAATAACGGAAAAAACGCCTGACGGGGACGTTGAATACGGTTGACGTCAACGGCATAGAGCTTATCCATGTCGGCTGCCGCTTCGATTTTAGTCCGTATCTTAGCGCCGAAAGTTTCTGCAAACTGCAAGTCATCTGCATCCGGCCGCCCTGCAGCTATGGGATTTTGCTGCGTACTGTACGAATGCTCGCCTACAAACGTAGCACCGGCAATCACTTTAAACCCTCTGTCCGATGCAAATGCGTCCAACTCCACCAATGCTTTTTCATAGGCACGGTTACCATACACAGCAACCAGCACCGCCGGAGCACCGGAAGCATGAACGTCTTTCATCCGCTCCAATGCCAGGGGTGCCACCTTCCCGCCATAGACGGGGACGGTTATTACCGTCAAGGTGTTTTCAGGAATTTCCAATTTGCCGGCCGGGTGGAAAGTAAGGTCTGTCCGGGCAACATCGGAAATGCCCGTACCGCGAACAATCGCCTCGCCCACTTGTTTAGAGGTATGGGTAGGCGAAAAAGTAATCAAACGAACTGCATATATATTCATAAATCTGTTTCTTATATAATAATGAAACAAAGATAGACTTTTAAAATTAAAAAAAAGACGATTTATTTATGAAACCAAAAATTATTATTACCTTTGTGCCGTTGAAACATTCTGCAACTCCTTGCTGAGGTGAGGATTGTTAGTCAGATTTCCGGTTCAATAACAAATATCCCTATTAAATCATAATTTACAAAAGGTAGACTTACCGATATAAGTAAAAACCATTCACACATATACTATATGTATAATATCATTCAATTAAACGACAAAAATTTGTCGGAACTGCAAGCTATTGCCCAAGAATTGGGTATCAAAAAAACAGACTCTCTCAAAAAAGAAGAACTCGTTTACAAGATACTTGATGAACAAGCCATTGCTGGAGCAACCAAGAAAGTAGCAGCCGACAAATTAAAAGAAGAACGTAAAGGGGACAAGCAAAAACGTTCTCGCGTAACGGTCAAGAAAGAAGCAGCGGACAAGGTATTCACAGCCAATAAGAACGGTGAACTCACAAAAGGGAAAACCGAAGAAGCACCTGCCGTACAAGCTTCCGTACAAGCAGCAGAGGCGGCTAAAGAACCGGCCGTAGCCACAACTCCCGCAGCAGAGACTGAAGTTCCCAAACGCAAACCGGGACGTCCTCGCAAAGTAAAACAAGAAGCGGCTCCCGTAGCGGAAACACCTAAAACCGTTCCGGCAGAAACTAAAGTAGAAACTACAGAGCCGAAAAAAGCAGAACCCAAGAAAGTTGTTGCAGCCCCCCAGCCTACACCGGATGAAAGTCCTGTCTTGCCGGAAGCAGAGGATGACTTTATCCCCATCGAGGATTTGCCAACCGAAAAAATAGAACTGCCGTCAGAGCTCATCGGTAAATTCGAAGCCACCAAAGCAGAAACTCCTGTTCCTGCAACAGAGCAACCGCAACAACGCTCCCGTCTTCGCCTCCGCGATAACAATACGCCATACAACAACAATCGTAACAATAACAACCAGCGTCCTGCACAACAGCAGCAACGTCCTGCACAACAACAGAACAACAACGAGAATTATGTTGCTCCCGAACGCAAGCCGGCAATAGAACGCGAAAAGGCGTACGAATTCGACGATATACTCACAGGAACCGGCGTATTGGAAATCATGCAGGACGGTTATGGATTCCTGCGCTCATCCGATTATAACTACCTTTCTTCTCCCGATGATATTTACGTTTCACAATCACAAATCAAGCTGTTCGGTCTGAAGACCGGTGATGTAGTGGAAGGTGTTATCCGTCCACCCAAGGAAGGAGAGAAATATTTCCCGCTGGTAAAAGTATCCAAGATTAACGGACGTGACCCGGCTTTTGTACGCGACCGTGTACCGTTCGAACATCTCACCCCGCTCTTCCCGGACGAGAAATTTAAACTTTGCAAAGGCGGATATTCCGACTCCCTGTCTGCCCGCGTAGTAGACCTCTTTGCGCCCATTGGTAAAGGCCAGCGCGCACTAATCGTAGCACAGCCCAAAACGGGTAAGACTATTCTGATGAAGGACATTGCCAACGCCATTGCAGCCAACCACCCGGAAGTGTACATGATTATGCTATTGATTGATGAACGTCCGGAAGAAGTTACCGACATGGCCCGTACCGTAAATGCAGAGGTTATTGCCTCTACTTTCGACGAACCGGCAGAACGTCACGTGAAAATAGCAGGCATTGTTTTGGAGAAGGCCAAAAGAATGGTAGAATGCGGACATGACGTTGTTATCTTCCTTGACTCCATAACACGTTTGGCACGTGCCTACAATACTGTTTCCCCGGCTTCGGGTAAAGTATTGTCCGGAGGTGTGGACGCCAACGCACTGCACAAGCCGAAACGCTTCTTCGGTGCTGCCCGCAACATTGAAGGCGGTGGTTCGCTGACCATCCTTGCTACGGCGCTTATAGATACCGGTTCCAAAATGGACGAAGTGATCTTTGAAGAGTTCAAAGGTACTGGTAATATGGAACTGCAACTCGACCGCAACCTGTCCAACAAGCGCATCTTCCCGGCTGTCAATATCGTTGCTTCCAGCACTCGTCGCGATGACTTGCTGCAAGACAAGCAAACGCTGGAGATCGGAAGAGCACACGTCTGAACTCCAGTCACGTGGCCATCTC
>OOAE01002199.1_pt1 | contig 11303 bp, 10 predicted proteins | sample 1671271 | NCBI WGS metagenome assembly OOAE01 (sample SAMN06348139, study PRJEB24527) | human gut metagenome | biome: human gut; feature: ankylosing spondylitis patient; material: feces | host: Homo sapiens | place: China | collected 2015-10 | reverse complement strand
CTTTTCCTGTCCCGATAAAAGACGCCGCCCTCAGGTCGCCTGATGTTTTCAGGCGGCGCTTTTGTTATATGCTTTTTACAGCTCCGTAAAGGTATATCTTACCATGCTGCCCGCGCCGTCTCCCGTAACGATCCGCGTGTCGCCGTCTGGCTCCTGTACATGGTCGATCACCGGGTAGCGTGTTTTGGCTTTTACATAGGCTTCCGGGCTTTCAGCTTTCGCTTCAATAATTTCCCGCTTGGCATGTGCTTCTCCGCCGCACGGATTTATCGTTTCGATCAGGATCTCATATTCTTTCATGGCATTCGCCTCCTTTTTTCCAGTATATCACGGGGCAAACCGGAAACGCAAATGGACATTTCAACGAAAAATCATGCCAAACCGCACAAATCCGCCCGCACATCCGTCAGTTGCGGACGCGGCGCCGCTTTATTCCGCCTGATAGGGAACCTCCAGTTCCTCCGGCTTGCGGAGGAACTTGCGGAAATCGTTGCAGAAGGCGGCGTATTCATAGCCGGTGCAGATCCGCTCGTCCATCACAACGCCCAGCGGCATGATCTTCTTGTTGAGATTGCCGCTCATGTAATCCGGCACAGGCTTGCCCATGCAGACAAACACGCTGGTGGTGCCGAACTCGTAGCAATGGTGGTGGATATAGCTGGTCTTGATGGAGGCCAGATTGGTAATGAACATGCTGGTGTGGAAGGGGCTGAGGTCGATGATCTTCCGGGGCAGCAGACCCAGCTTATCCAGATGGTAGGCCAGCCAGATGACGAGCTTGGGCAGCAGCGGGATGGAGAACATCATCCGGGCGAACTTGTCGGTATTGTTCTTCTGCTCGGTGGCGGCGTTGGCGGACACGGCGTCGGTGATCTTCTGCTGGATGGAGAACACGGTGTCCTCCGGCGTCAGGAAAATTTTCAGGGACGTTTCGTCAGGCCGTCCATCCGCCAGCTTCTTCAGAATCACAAAGGACACGCAGAAGTGGTTCCGCTTGTATACCTTGCTGTTCATGATGAAGTAGTTCAGCTTGGGGTTATACATCACGGCCCGGTAGTAGGCGGCGATGATGACGGCCATATGGTTGATCCGGACGCCGGTACGGCGCTTTTCCCGGATGTAGGACTTGATCAGCTCCTCGTCGATATACTCGGTAATGGTGTTCTGGGCGTCATACCGCTTGGGCATGATATAGGGAATGGCCGCCACAATGGGCGGAAGGTCTTTGACCCGCTTGCCGTCAGGACGCATGATGATTCCTCGATTCTATGGTTTTCAACTTTTATTATACGGGATAGCGTTAAGGATTGCAACCATAGGGGGAGAGAATTTTTTCTTTACCTTTTTCCGGATATTTGCTATACTATAGCTTATTATAGAAGGAAACGAAAGGAGGCGGGCGAACCATGAAATTTCCGTCCTGGCATGTGGCGCAGGAAAACAGCGCCGCAGCGGAACGGCTGGCCGACGCGGGCTATCCCTACCTGGTATCCGGCGTGCTGGCGAGCCGCGGCGTGGAATGCGCCGAGGACGCGGCGGAATTCCTGACACAGGAAACGTCGCTGACCTATTCCCCATTTCTGATGCGGGACATGGACAAGGCCGTGGAACGGATCGCACAGGCTGTCGCCGCCGGAGAGAGGATTGCGATTTTTGGAGACTATGACGTGGACGGCATCACCGCCACGTGTATCATGGTGGACTATCTGAAAAGCCGGGGCGCCGACGTGCTGCACTACATTCCCCGCCGAATCGAGGACGGCTACGGCCTGAGCCGCGACGCCATCGAGGGGCTGCGGAAGGGCGGCGCCACGCTGCTGGTGACGGTGGACTGCGGCATCACCGGCGTGGAGGAGGTGGCCTTTGCCCGCTCCATCGGCATGGATGTGGTGGTGACGGATCACCACGAGTGCAAGGAGACGCTGCCGGTGGCCTGCGCGGTGGTGGATCCACGGCGCGGCGACTGCGAATATCCCTTCAAGCATCTGGCCGGGTGCGGCGTGGCGCTGAAGCTGGTGCTGGCGCTGGGCGGCTCCGACAGGGAGGAGGCTCTGTTCTCCCGGTACTGCACGCTGGCGGCGGTGGGCACCGTGGCCGACGTGATGCAGATGACCGGCGAGAACCGCACCATCGTATCCCGGGGCCTTGCCACGCTGGATCGCTCGGACTTTATCGGGCTGCACGCCCTGCTGAAGGAGGCTGGTCTGGCCGGACGGGAGATCTCCTCGGTGCAGATCGGCTTCGTGCTGGCGCCCCGCATCAACGCGGCGGGCCGCATGGGTGCGGCGGACATGGCGGCCGACCTGCTGCTGTGTCAGGATCCCGCCCAGGCGGAGGAGTTGGCCAAGGCGCTGTGCGCCCTGAACCGGGAGCGGCAGTGCGTGGAGCAGACCATCTACTCTCAGGCGGAGGAGATGATCGAGCAGCTGCCGGAGGAGGAACGCCGGGCGCTGGTGCTGGCCTCGGACACGTGGCATCAGGGCGTGGTGGGCATCGTGGCCTCGCGCCTCAGTGAAAAATACTCCCGTCCCAGCTTTATGATCCACCTCAACGGCGGGGTGGGCAAGGGCTCCTGCCGCAGCTGGGGCGGCTTCAACCTGTTCGCCGCGCTGGAGAGCTGCTCCGACCTGCTGCTGGGCTTCGGCGGCCACGAGCTGGCGGCGGGCTTTACCATTGACGAGGCCAACATCCCCGCCTTCCGGGAGCGGATGAACCAATACGCCGCCGAGTACTGGGTGGGCAAGGCACCGGAATCGGTGCTGGAGATCGACATGGAGCTGCATCAGCCCGGTCGTGTCACGTTACAGGAGGTGGAGGCGCTGAGCGCGCTGGAGCCCTACGGCAGCGGCAACGCCCGGCCCCTGTTCTGCCTGATGGGCGCCACGCTGCTGCGGACGCAGAACGTGGGCCAGAACCGGCATTTGAAGCTGCGGCTGGGCAAGGGAAGCGCTCAGTTTGACGGCATTTTCTTCTCCACCACCTCCTCTGCCTGCGGCTGTGCCGAGGGCGACCGGGTGGACGCGGCCTTCTATTTACAGGTCAACGAATTCCGGGGCAACCGCACCATGCAGCTGCAAATGGTGGATATCCGGCCCTCGCTGCTGGCCAGCAGCCGGGAGCAGGAGTCGCTGGCGCTGGTGCGGCAATGCACCGGCGGCGGCACGGTGTCCGCCAGGAATGCACGGCGGATGCTGCCCACCCGCGAGCAGTACGTGACCGTATGGCGGGCGCTGGAGCATCTGGTGCCGGAGGACGGGCTGCACACGGCGTATCTGCCGCTGCTGCGGTCGCTGAGCGCGGCGCTGGGCAAGACCGACGCGTTCCTGCGGGGCGCGTTCTGTCTGGCGGTGTTTCAGGAACGGGGCCTGCTGGACGTTTCGGCGCAGGGCGACAGCGTGACGCTGCATCTGGCGGGAAAGGATAAAAAAGTCCATCTGGAGGATTCCGTATACATACAGCGTCTGGCCGACGCGGAGACCACAGGACGGGGAGGAGGTGCCATCCAATGAGCAAGACCGTAGATATCGAGGCCATGTATCAGCATCTGGAGGACACCGTGCGGGGCTATAACCCCTCCGCCAACTTCCAGCAGATACGGCAGGCCTATGAGTTTGCCCGGGACCTGCACGGCCCGCAGCTGCGCAAGGACGGCTCGCCCTTTGTGACCCACCCGCTGGCGGTGGCTCAGATCGTGGCGGAGGAGCTGCATCTGGACAGCGAATCCATTGTGGCGGCGCTGCTGCACGACACCATTGAGGATACCGAGGCTACCCACGAGCAGCTGGCCAAGCTGTTTTCCCCCACCATCGCCGATCTGGTGGAGGGCGTCAGCAAGCTGACCCGCGTCCACTACACCTCCAAGGAGGAGGAGCAGATGGAGAACCTGCGGAAGATGCTGATGGCCATGAGCAAGGACATCCGCGTCATCCTCATCAAAATCTCCGACCGGCTCCACAACATGCGCACCATGGAGTACCAGACGCCGGAGAAGCAGAAGCAGAAATCCTTCGAGACCATGGAGATCTATGCGCCCATCGCCCACCGGCTGGGCATGCAGAAGATGAAGTGGGAGCTGGAGGACCTCAGTCTGAAATATCTCGACCCGGTGGGCTACCGGGAGATCACCGAGGCGCTGGACGAGAAGGCAGCGGAGTACGACGGGTTCATGTCCGCCGTCCACGACCGGATCGTGACGCGGCTCCGGGAGGAGGGCATCGAGGCCACCGTGTATGGCCGCATGAAGCACCCCTATTCCATCTACCGCAAGATGTACACCCAGAACAAGAGTCTGGACGACGTGTTCGACCTGTTCGCCTTCCGCGTCATCGTGGACACGGTGGCGGACTGCTATAACGTGCTGGGCATCATTCACGACCTGTTCAAGCCCATTCTGGGCCGGTTCAAGGACTATATCGGCACCCCCAAGCCCAATTTGTACCAGAGCCTGCACACCACGGTGGTGGGCGAGAGCGGCATCCCCTTTGAGGTACAGATTCGTACCAAGGAGATGCACGAGGTGGCGGAATACGGCATCGCCGCCCACTGGAAGTACAAGCAGAACGGACAGGGCGGCGGCGACGAGGGCCGCTACGAGTGGGTGCGCCGCCTGCTGGAGAATCAGGAGGGCGCCGACGCGGAGGACTTCATCCACTCCCTGAAGGTAGACATGTTCGCCGACGAGGTGTTTGTGTTCACCCCCAACGGCGACGTGATCAACCTGCCTGCCGGCGCCACGCCTATCGACTTTGCCTATAACATCCACTCCGCCGTGGGCAACCACATGGTGTCTGCCAAGGTGAACGGCCGCATCGTGCCGCTGAACCACCGGCTGCAGAACGGCGACGTGGTGGAGGTCTCCACCAGCCAGAGCGCCCACGGCCCCAGCCGCGACTGGATCAAGATCGCCCGCTCCAGCAACGCCCGCAGCAAAATTCGCCAGTGGTTCAAGCGGGAGAAGCGGGACGAGAACATCGTCAACGGCCGCCAGAGCTTCGAGTCGGAGCTGAAGCGCACCGGTGTCTCCCTGAAGGAGCTGCTGGCGGACGAGAACGTGCCCAATGTGCTGAAAAAGCTCAGCTTCAACTCCGTGGACGATATGTACGCCGCCATCGGCTACGGCGGCGTGACGGCGCTGAAGGTCATCGGCCGACTGCGGGAGGATATCCAGCGTATCCTGCACCAGCATCAGGCCGAGCGGCAGGCGGAGGTGCCTGTGGCGGGCCAGCCGGAGGTGACCCGTCCCGCCGTCCCCGTCCGGGAACACAGCGAGCAGGGCATCGTGGTGGAGGGTCTCAGCAACTGTCTGGTGAAGTTCTCCAAGTGCTGCTCTCCCGTGCCGGGAGACGATATCGTGGGCTTCATCACCCGGGGCTACGGCGTGTCGGTGCACCGGGCGGACTGCCCCAACGTGCTGCGCTCCAGGGACAATCCCGCCGAGGCGGGGCGTTGGATCCGGGTCAGCTGGGCCGACAAGACCAGCGAGGAATACCACACCATGCTGCAGGTGGTGGCCAAGGATCGCATCAGCCTGATCGTGGACGTGTCCACGGTGCTGTCGGCCACCAAGACGAGGGTGCTGTCCCTGAACGCCCGGTCTACGCCGGACGGATTCGCCCTGCTGGATCTGGGCATCGCCGTGTCGGGCCGCGACCAGCTGAAAACCGTCACCAGCCGTCTGGAGCAGATCCAAGGGGTCATGAAGGTGACACGGCCGGCGGGGTAAAAGTAGCTGGCGCAAAATCTTCGATAGACGCTTCGTAGGGGCCGACGTCGACACGTTAAAAAAATATGCCGGTGGCATGTTTTTAGTGTCGATCTCGGCAGCTATGCTGCCGTAGCATCTATCTTGATTTTGAAGGCACTATCTTACGCCGTCAGGGCGGACAGAGTCGTCCGCCCCTACAACTAATTTTTGTACCTTATTCGCATATCGGCATTTTCCCCCCCGCATCGATTGAATACTATCTGTATAAAGGAGAACAAATTATGCGCGCTGTATTGACCCGCGTGAAGCACGCCTCCGTCACCATCGACGGAAAAGTACATGGCCAGATCGGCGAGGGCTTCCTGATCCTACTGGGCATCACCCATGAGGACACCGAGGCCCAGGCCGTCAAGCTGGCGGACAAGCTGACGGGCCTTCGCATCTTCGAGGACGAAAACGGCAAGATGAACCGGGGCCTTGACGAGGTGAAGGGCGAGCTGCTGGTGGTTTCCCAGTTCACCCTGTATGGCAACTGCAAGAAGGGCCGCCGCCCCGAATTTCTGGCCGCCGCACGGCCTGATGTGGCCATCCCCCTGTACGAGAAGTTCGTGGAGCTGTGCCGCGCCAAGGGCTTCCACACCGAGACCGGCGAGTTCGGCGCCTACATGCAGGTGGACAGCCTGAACGACGGCCCGCTGACGCTGGTGGTGGACACCGACCAGCTGTAAGGAGGGCGCTTGCATGAAGGTACTGTCTCTGATGGTGGGCCCCATCATGACCAACTGCTACATCCTCTGCGACGAGGAAGCCAAGGTCTGCGCCGTCATCGACCCCGGCGACGAGCCGGAACGGATCGCCGCCATGATCGCCTCCTCCGGCTGCACCCCCACCATGATCCTGCTGACCCACGGCCACTTTGACCACTACACCGGCGTGGCGGGTCTGCTGGAAAAATGGCCGGAGCTGCCGGTGTATATCCACCGCGCCGACGCCGTGGACGGTGCAGGCGGCGAGCTGTGGTTCCCCCGGCTGGGCGAGAAGAACCAGCGGTACTATCAGGAGGGGGACAAGCTGACGGTAGGCGGTCTGACGCTGGATGTGATGGAAACGCCGGGCCACTCCGAGGGTTCCGTGTCGCTGCTGGTGGAGGGCCAGAACGTGATCTTCTCCGGCGACACGCTGTTCCGGGGCAACTGCGGCCGGTGCGACTTCCCCGGCGGTGACTACCGGGCCATGCTGCGATCGCTGGCCCGTCTGGGTCGGCTGGAGGGGCAGTACACCGTCTATCCCGGCCACGACTCCGCCACCGACATGGACTATGAGCGGAAGTACAATCCCTATATGAAGCAGGGCATGAACGCATGAAGCTGATCTTTACCGGTCACAACGACCGCTACGCTATCGAACAGGATCTGTTGGCCTTTTTCCCCACCGAGCGTCCGGTGTACGATCCGGACGCGGCGGAGGAAAACTGCGCCTGGGTCAAATTATCCGAGGGAAGCACCTACACCACCGCGACCACCCGCATCCGCTATCAGGGACGGGAGGGCCGCGGTCTTTCCCGCGTGCGCATCGATCCCGCGCTGACCCCCTATCAGCAGGAGGGACTGCGGCAGCGGGCGCTGAAAATGAGCTTTTTCAAGGCGGCGGTGGAGATCATGGGCCGCGTCCCCGCGTGGGGCAGCCTGACGGGCGTGCGGCCCGCCAAGCTGGCGGCACGACTGCTGCGCGGCGGCATGACGCCCCGGCAGGCCGACCGTGAGCTGGAGCGCACCTATCAGGTATCCGCGCCCCGCCGCCGCATGTGTATCGAGGCGGCACAGGCGGGCATCGCCGCCAAGGAGGCTCTCCAGCCCAACGACATCTCCCTGTATATCGGCATCCCCTTCTGCCCCACACGATGCGCCTATTGCAGCTTTGTGTCCCAGGCGGTGGAGCGCTCCTTCAAGCTGATGGAGCCGTATCTGGAAGCGCTGGAGCGGGAGATCACGCTGGCGGCCCGGATGGTGCAGGACACCGGACTGCGCATCAAGTCCTTCTACATGGGCGGCGGCACGCCCACCACACTGTCCGCCAGGCAGATGGATCATCTGCTGACCCACCTGAACCGCAGCTTTGACCTCAGCGGCGTGGTGGAGTACTGCATCGAGGCGGGCCGCCCCGACACCATCGACCGGGAGAAATTACAGGTGCTCCTCGACCACGGGGCCGACCGCATCAGCGTCAATCCCCAGTCGCTGGACGACAATGTGCTGCGGGCCATCGGCCGCCGACACTCGGCGACGGACATTCTGGCCGCCATGGAGCTGGCCACGTCCATGGGGTTCCCCCATGTGAACATGGATCTGATCGCCGGACTGCCCGCCGACACGCCGGAGGGCTTCCGGAAAACGCTGGATCAGTGCATCAAAAGCGGGGCGGACAACATCACCGTCCACACGCTGGCGCTGAAAAAGGGCAGCCGCCTGACGCTGGAGGGCAGCCCCATTCCCTCGGCTGAGGCCGTGGCGGAAATGCTGGACTACGCTGACCCCACCCTGCGCGCCGCCGGGTTCGTCCCCTACTATCTCTATCGCCAGAAGTACATGTCCGGCAGCTTTGAGAACGTGGGCTGGTGCATATCCGGCGCGGAGGGACTATATAATATCTACATCATGGAGGAGCTGCACAGCATCCTGTCGCTGGGCGCGGGCGGCTCCACCAAAATGGTGGATATCCGCCGGGACGACCGGATCGACCGGGTTTTCCACCCCAAGTACCCCACCGAGTACATCCAGCGGCAGGAGCAGGTGGCGGCGGATCTGGAAAAGTTCGCCGCCTTTCACCGGGAGATGCTGGAGAATTTGGGGGAATAGGGGTTCCCTTCCAAAGCCTCCCCTGTGTAAGGGGAGGTGGCAACGCGAAGCGTTGACGGAGGGGTTGTCCGGGAATTGACAATCCCCCAGTCTCGCTCCGCTCGACAGCCCCCTTTACACAAGGGGGCCTTGGCATATCCTATCATTACCCAAAGCAAGGAGGTGGCGGATTGCCGCGCAGACAGAGTTTTTTGAGCGGCGCGGCCATTCTGGCCGGCGCTGTGGCCGTCACCAAGGTGTTGGGGGCGCTGTACAAGATCCCACTGGGCAACCTGCTGGACAGTCAGGGCATGGCCCACTTCTACGCCGCCTACAACGTCTATAACCTGCTGCTGATGCTGTCCACGGCGGGACTGCCGCTGGCGGCCTCGCGGCTGGTGGCGCAGGCGGAGGCCCTGGGCCGTCACAGTCAGGCCCGGCGCGTTTTTCGCTGCGCGCTGGCGCTGCTGGGCGTCGTGGGACTGGTGTTTTCGGCGCTGATGTTCCTGCTGCCCCAGACCATGGCCGGGGCGCTCCACGACCCCATGGCGGCAGCGGCGATCCGGGTGCTGGCGCCGTCGGTGCTGTGCGTGTGTCTTACCTCCGCCATCCGGGGCTATACCCAGGGGCTGGGAAACATGACCCCCACCGCCGTCAGCCAGATCATCGAATCCGCCTGCAAGCTGCTGGTGGGGCTGGGGCTGTGCGCCTTTCTGCTGCGCAAGGGAGCTGCCCCGGAGACCGGCGCTGCCGGAGCCATCGCGGGCGTTACCTGCGGCACGGCGCTGGGCTTGCTGTTCCTTTTGTGGGCGCTGCGCCGCTGTCCCAGAGAGAGCGGCGGGCCGCTGGAGCCGGTAGGGGACACGCTGGGGCAGCTGCTGAGGATCGGCGTGCCCATCACGGTGGCGGGCGGTGCCATGAGCCTGATGACGCTGCTGGATCAGTCGCTGGTGCTGGGCACCCTGCAAGCCCGGCTGGGCCTGTCGGCAGAGGCCGCCGCGGAGCTGTACGGCCAGTACACCTTCGGCATGACGCTGTTCGTGCTGCCGCCGTCGTTCATCTATCCGCTGACGGTGTCGCTGATCCCCGCCATCTCTCAGGCCCGGACACGGCACGACGACGCGGCGGCGGCACGGCTGACCGCCTCCGCTCTGCGGATCACGGCGCTGCTGGCGCTGCCTATGGGGGTGGGGCTCAGCGTGCTGGCAGGGCCGATCCTACAGCTGCTGTACCCCGCCGTGCCGGAAACGGCACAAGCCGCCGCCTATCACCTGACGGTGCTGGGCATCGCCAGCATCTTCGTGTGCCTGATGGTGGCCACCAACGGCATTTTACAGGCCAACGGCCGGGAGAATATCCCCATCTGGACGCTGCTGGCAGGCGGCGCGCTGAAGATCGTCACCAACTACCTGATGGTGGGCAATCCGGACATGGGCATTCGCGGCGCGCCGGTAGGCACGCTGTACAGCTACGCCCTAATCGTGGTGCTGAACATGATCGCCGTCCACCGCTGCACCCGTGGGCAGGTGGACTTCTTCCGCTGCCTGTGGCGTCCGGCCCTGTGCACGGCGGTGATGGCGCTGGCGGCCCGCTCGGCGTTCACGCTGCCGGGCCGCTATGTTTCCCAGAATCTGGCAGTGGCCGCCGCCATTGCCGCCGCCGCAGCGGTCTACGCGGTGATGGCGCTGGCGCTGGGCGCGGTGACAGCCGACGACCTGAGCCACTTCAAAAATGGGCAAAAGTGGGCAAAGAGGCTGGGTCTGCGGTGATTTTTTTGCTCTTTCTGTGGAAAAGGGGTTGCAATAACACCGCAAATATGGTAAATTTTCTATTGCCCTCTGCGTTAGGGCCTTTCATTTGTTCTTAATGCGACATGCTTCGTTTTAGGATGTAGGGTTCATATCTTTACCAACGAAAAAAATTTAGGAGGAACTACCCATGAATAAAACCGAACTGATCAATGCCGTCGCCGAGAAGGCCGGTCTGTCCAAGAAGGCTGCCGAGGCTGCTGTCAACGCCACTCTGTCCGCTATCACCGAGGGCCTGAAGACCGAGGAGAAGGTGCAGCTGGTGGGCTTTGGCTCTTTCGAGGTGAAGCACCGCGCCGAGCGTACCGGCCTGAATCCCCGCACCAAGGAGCCCGTCACCATCGCTGCTTCCAAGGTTCCCACCTTCAAGGCCGGCAAGGCGCTGAAGGACAAGACCGCAAAATAATGCAGCCAGACAGGGCAGCCGAAGCGCTGCCCTGTTTTTTCGCGTTTTCTGCATTTTTTCCAGATTCCCGGTTGACTTTTCCGGTCCTTCCAGCTATAATAAATCGGTCTGCGAAGCGCAGACGATCCTTGCCGCAGGCGGGACCTGCGGCCATAAGTCCAGAAGGAGGTGCAACATCATGGCAAAACTTTCCGCAAAGTATGAGGTCCTCTATATCATCGACCCCGCGCAGGGTGAAGAGGGTATCGCGGCTCTCGTGGAAAAATTCAAGGGTATCGTGGAGGCTCACGGCACTCTGACCAGTGTTGACGAGTGGGGCAAGCGCCGTCTTGCGTACCCGATCAACGACCTGGTTGAGGGCTACTACGTCTACATGACCTGCGAAGTAACGCCCGAAATGCCGGCTGAGCTTGATCGTGTCTTCAAGATCACCGACGGCATTCTGCGTTCCATCATCGTCGCTGTTGAAGAGTAAGGAGGCGCTCACATGCTGAACCACATCGTTCTCATGGGCCGACTGACTCGCGACCCTGAGCTGCGCCGGACCGGCA
>OOAE01002191.1_pt1 | contig 11363 bp, 4 predicted proteins | sample 1671271 | NCBI WGS metagenome assembly OOAE01 (sample SAMN06348139, study PRJEB24527) | human gut metagenome | biome: human gut; feature: ankylosing spondylitis patient; material: feces | host: Homo sapiens | place: China | collected 2015-10 | reverse complement strand
GGGCCAGGCATGGGCCAGCCGCTACATCGGCCGCGACTTCGACCGGCAGGAGTCCTGCGGCGACTACGAGCGGGAGGAGGTCGCCTCGGAGCGCATCTTCGCGCGGATCAAAACCGCCCTCACGCGCAGCCGGCGCCGCCGCATTCTTTTTCGCGTCGCCGCCGTCGTGATTCCCGTCGCGCTGGTGCTGGGCGTCGCCCTGCGTCTCGACCGTCAGGTAGGGGGCATCTTTTCGGATGCGGAGTACGGCGAATTCGTCGTCGACCGGGGGCGGCGTACGCAGTGCCTGTTTCAGGACGGCACGGTCGCCCACCTCAATTCCGAGTCGAAAATCCACTATCCCGTGAAGTTCGGGCTTTTCGAGCGTCGCATCCGGCTCGAAGGCGAAGCCTACTTCGAGGTGACCCACAATCCCCGGCGGCCGTTCGTCGTGGAGTTCGAGGGCGGAGAGATCCAGGTGCTCGGCACGTCGTTCAACGTCAAGGCCTACCGCGACGATGACATCGTCGCCGTAACGCTCGACGAGGGGCGCGTGGTGCTCGACGACCGTCGCGGCGGTCGTTTCGAGCTGTCGCCCTCCGAACAGCTGCTCTACGACCGCCGCTCGGGCGAGGGGCGGATCGTCCGCGGAGCCGACGCCATGCGTTATTCGATCTGGAAGGACGACGTGATCTCGTTCCGCGACACGCCCCTTGCAGAGGTGCTCGAAACCCTTTCGCGGTGGTACGACGTGCGCTTCGAAACCGACGGACAGCCCGATCGCCCCATATCCTACACCTTTGCGACCGACAATACGCTGCTGGATAATGTTTTGCGTGAAATGGAACTGATCTCTCCGGTGCGTTTCGAACGCACCAAAACAGAAATAAAGGTAAGTTTCAGATAAAAAAAAGAGTTTCGGCTCATCGTTTTTTCCCGTTTGCGTGTCTATTCTGTGAAAAGCGCGCAAACGGGCTTTTTAGTAAACAACTACCTAAACTAATCTGTATGAAACGAATCAGACTACTCTTTCTGATGCTGCTTTGTGTAGCCGGGACGGCCCTGACGGCCCGGGCGCAGAAAGTGACGTTGAATTTCCGGAATGCCAAGCTCGAACAGGTGTTCGGGCGGATTACCGAGCAGACGGGCTACACGTTCTACTATGCGCGTCCGACGGTCAATCCCGACAAGGTTGTCAGCATCGCCGTCGCGGATGTCGACGTGCGTGCGGCGCTGAAACAGCTGCTGGCGGACGACAAGGTCGAAATCGAGATCCGCGACGGCAAGATTTACCTTTCCCCCCCCCGGCAGAGTACCGCTGTGCCGCAATCCGTTAAGGGCGTCGTCCGGGATGCCGCGGGCCAGCCCGTTGTCGGGGCCGCGGTGATCGTCAAGGGAACCACCCGCGGCGTGAGTTCCGGGACCGACGGCTCGTTCTCGTTCGAGGGTCTGGCTGACGGCGCCGTGCTGCAAGTCTCGGCGCTGGGCTACGCCACTGCCGAAATCCCGGTCGGCAACCGTTCGTTCGTCGCCGTGGAGCTGAAGGAGGACGCCACGCTCGTCGACGAGGTGGTGGTCGTGGGCTACGGCACGCAGAAGAAGGCCAACCTGACGGGCGCCGTCGACCAGGTCTCCTCGGAACTTCTGGAGAATCGTCCCGTGGCCAACGTCACGCAGATGTTGCAGGGCGCCGTGCCCAACCTCAATATTTCGCTGGCCGACGGCAAGCCCAACCGCTCGGCGTCGTACAACATCCGCGGCAAGACGTCGATCGGCGCGGGCGGATCGGCTCTGGTGCTGATCGACGGCGTCGAGGGCGACCCCGCGATGCTCAACCCCAACGACATCGAGTCGGTCTCGGTGCTCAAGGACGCAGCTTCGGCCGCCATCTACGGTTCGCGCGCACCCTACGGCGTGGTGCTCATCACCACCAAGGACCCGGGCAAACTCACCGACAAGTTCACGATCAACTACACGGGCAACGTCTCCATCCAGCAGCCCACGGCCATTCCCGACGTCGTGGACGACGGTTACGTCTATTCGCGCCTCTTCTACGACGCATGGTACAACTACCGCTTCAACGAGCCGACGGGCTTCAACAACTCGCAGGACTTTTCGCGTGCGTGGCTCGACACCTTCCGCCAGCGCAAACTCGCGGGCAACAAGCTCGAAACGACGGTCGAACCCGACGGCAAGTATGTCTACTACGGCAATACGGACTACTACGACGCACTTTACAAGGATACGGTGATCGCCCAGACGCACAACATCTCGGTCAGCGGTTCGAACGGCAAGATCAGCCACTACCTTTCGGGGCGTCTGTACGACTACAACGGCCTGTTCAACTTCACGCCCGACACCTACCGCACGATGAACCTCCGTTCGAAGGTCTCCTCGCAGGTGTTCAAATGGCTGAAGATCAGCAATAACTTCGACTATACGCACGACCACTACCGTCAGCCGATGGGTTATTCGAAGGAGGGCGGAGGCGTGCTGTGGCGTTCGCTCAACGACCAGGGGCACCCTTCGTCGCCGATCTTCAATCCCGACGGTACGCTCACCAAGTCGGGCGCCTACGCCATCGGCGGCCTGGTGACGGGCAACAACTGGCTCGACCGCACGACCAAGACGCTCAAGAACACCACCACGCTCAACGTCACGATGCTGGAGAACCGCCTGCGCCTGACGGGCGACTTCTCGTTCCGCACCAAGGACTACACCGAGACTAAAAAGACCACGGCCATCCCTTACAGCGCCTACGAGGGCGAAATCGTCTACCTCGGCACGCCCGAGACCGACGACGTGATGAAGGAGTCGCTGCAACTGACGACCTATATCGCCACCAACGCCTACGCCGAGTTCGAGGACACCTTCGCCGAGAAACACTATTTCAAGGCGCTGGCCGGTTACAACTACGAGCAGCAGGACTACAAGTCGACCTACTCCGAGCGCAACGGCCTTCTGATGCCCGACGCCGACAACATCAACTTCGCGCTGGGCGACATCATGTCGATCACCGCCGGCGGCAGCCGCTGGCGTTACGTGGGCGCTTTCTTCCGCTTCAATTACGCCTACGACGACCGCTACCTGCTCGAAGTCAACGGCCGCTACGACGGCTCGTCGAAATTTCCGAACAACTCCCAATGGGGCTTCTTCCCCTCGGCTTCGGCCGCCTGGCGCGTTTCGCAGGAGAAGTTCTGGAACGTCAGCCCCAAGGCCGTTTCGAACCTCAAGGTGCGTGCTTCGTACGGTGCGCTGGGCAACAGCAACGTCGATCCCTACACCTACCTCGAAACCTTCGGGCTGTCGACTTTCGGAACCGGTTCGGGCGATGCGGCCCGCTACCTCTACGGGCAGGCCAAGCTGCGCTATACGAGCCTTCCGGGGCAGATTCCCGACAACATCGGCTGGGAGACCTCCAAGACCTTCGACGTGGGACTGGACGCCGGTTTCCTGAACGGCAGGCTGAACCTCACGGCCGACTACTACGTCCGCAAGACGGTCGACATGTACACCGTCGGCCCGACGCTTCCCGACACCTTCGGCGCGACGGCTCCCAAGGGCAATTACGCCGACATGAGCACCTACGGCTATGAAATCGCGCTGAGCTACAACGACTCGTTCAAGCTGGCGGGCAAGCCCTTCAATTTCGGGATCAAGGCGACGCTGGCCGACTATTATTCCATAATCGACCGCTATAACAACGCCTCGCGCAAGCTCTCCGATTACTACGAGGGGCAGCGTCTGGGCGAGATCTGGGGTTTCGTCTGCAACGGGCTGTTCCAGTCGCAGGCCGAAATCGACGCGGCGTTCGGCGGCAAGGGCTACAAGAATGACATCATGCAGACCTCCGAGAAGTACATCACCTATCCGGGCGACATGCGCTTCGAGGACCTGAACGGGAACGACGCCATCGACCGCGGCAGCAGCACGGTCGACGATCCGGGCGACAGGAAGATCATCGGCAACTCCGAGCCGCGCTACCTCTACACCATTTCGCTCAATGCCGACTGGAACGGGTTCTTCCTCTCGGCGCTGTTCGACGGCGTGGGCAGACAGCAGTGGTTCCCCAGCGACGAGAGCCTTTTCTGGGGCATGTACAACCGTCCCTACAACCAGGTTCCGACGTGGCATTTGCAAAACTACTGGACCGAGGATCGCCCGAACGCCTACCTGCCGCGCTACGTGGGCTACTACGGCCCGATGAACGCCGGCACGGCCAACATCAACACGCGCTACCTGCAGGACGTGTCTTACATCCGTCTGAAGAACCTTCAGTTCGGCTACGAACTGCCCAAACGGTGGATTTCGAAGATCGGCCTTTCGAAGGTCTCGGTCTACTTTTCGGGCGAGAACCTCTGGAGCTGGTCGCCGCTCTACCGCTACACGAAGGATTTCGACGTGACGGTGGCCAACAAGAAGTCCGACACCGACCTCCAGTCCTCCTCTTCCGACAACAAGGGCGACGGACATAACTATCCCGTGATGCGCAGCTTCAGCTTCGGCATCTCGATCACCTATTAAACTGTTTACGCGCTATGAAAAGATCAACCTATATCCGGAGTCTGCTCGTGGGCTGTGTTGCGTTCGCCACGTCGTGCGACCTGACGGAGAACGTGCAGGTGAAAGCCGACAAGTCGATGATTTTCGGATCGAAATCGGGTCTCGAGCTCTACTCCAATTCGTTTTACAAAGCCCTGCCGACGCTCAAGAACGGCTTCATGCAGGACAAGATGTGCGACGTGGGAGCCGTCAGCAACACCGACACCTTCATCAAGCAGGGGGCCTACAACACCGAGACCGCGACCAGCTGGAGCTGGGGCACGCTCAAGAACGTGAACTACTTCATCGACGGCTGCAACGACCCGAAATACTGCACCGTCGACGCCGAGACGCGCGACAACTACCTCGGCATCGCGCGCTGGTTCCGTGCGTGGTTCTACTACGACAAGCTGACCACCTACGGCGAAGTGCCCTGGTTCCCCAACGACATCCAGTCCTACCAGAACGACGTGATGTACAAGGACCGCGACAGCCGCGACGTGATCATCCGCAACCTGATCGCCGACCTCGATTTTGCCTACGAGCATATCCAGGCCACCTCGTCGACCGGCAGCGCGACGCTCACGCGCTGGGCTGCCGCCGCGCTCAAGTCGCGCGTCTGCCTCTTCGAAGCGGCCTACCGCCGTTACCACAACCTCACGGGGCTTGAGATAACCCCCGAGGAGCTGTACCGCGAGGCCGCCAAGGCCGCCAAGCTGGTGATCGACAACAGCGGTTGTTCGCTCAACACCGCCGCGGGCAAGAAGGGCGCCTACCGCGATTTGTTCTACAACGAGACGCCGCTGACGCAGGAGGTGATCCTCGCCGTCTGCGCCAACGAGAAGTCCGGTATCTTCGGCGAGCAGAACTGGTGGTTCAACGCCCGCTCGTACGGACTGTGCTGGAGCCTCGTCCGCTCGTTCGTCCACACCTACCTCAAGCAGGACGGCACGCCCTTCACCGCCGCCGCCGACTACGCCGTGAAATCCTTCGCCGAGGAGATGGAGGGGCGCGACCTGCGCCTGGAGCAGACCGTGCGCGGCCGCAATTTCCTGTGGGACGGCAAGACGGCCGTCGCCGACATCAAAAATCTTTCGCTCACGGGCTACCAGGTGATCAAGTATACGCTCGACGAATCGAAGTACGACGGCGGTGCGAAGAACATCAACAGCATTCCGCTGATCCGCTATGCCGAGGTGCTGCTCAACTACGCCGAGGCGCAGGCCGAACTGGGGGTGATCACCGATTCCGAATGGGCGCTCACGGTCGGTGCGCTGCGTAAGCGCGCGGGTATCACGGGCGGCACGGAGACGCTGCCCACGACCGTCGACAGCTACCTGCAACGCACCTTTTATCCGGACGTGACCAGCCCCGTGCTGCTCGAAATCCGCCGCGAGCGGGCCATAGAACTCGTCGCCGAAGGCATGCGCTTCGACGACCTGCGCCGCTGGAAGTGCGGATCGCTGATGGAGACCCTGCCGTGGAGCGGCATTCACATCCCCGGGTTGGAGCAGCCCGTCGATGTCAACGGCGACGGCGTGAACGACTACTACTTCACCGAGGGCGAGGTTGCGTCGGCTCCGGCGGCCTACAAGAACATCGCCGTCCGCGTCAATCAGGACGGCGTGGGGCTTTATGCCGAGGCGAATCCCGTGTCGGGTTACGATCTGGTCTACAAGACCGGTGCGGGCGACCGCTACTGGTATCCCGACGGGCGCCAGTACCTCTATCCGATTCCCGCCAAGGTGATCCGCGATTACAGGAACGCGGGCTATACGATCTCGCAGAACCCCGAGTGGGACAACGAATAAATAAAAAGCAAGACCATGAGAATATTCCGTTATTTACTGACGTTTTCGTTGAGTTTCGCCTTCGTTTTCGCCGCCGGGTGCAGCGATCCGAAGCCCGATTACTCGGAATTCTACAAACCCCAGCCCGGTGACGAACCGGAGGAGCCGGTCAATCCCGGACTTGAGGACAATCAGCTGAGAGTCATGTCGTTCAATGTGCGTTACAGCTCGGGCGACGACGGTGCGAACAGTTGGGACAACCGCAAAAAGGCCGTTCCGGCGATGTTCGCCGACCAGCAGCCGACGGTGCTCGGCGTGCAGGAGGCGCGGCTCGACCAGAAGACCTACATGGACGAGAACTGCGCGGGCTACAAGAGTGTCGGCGTGGGCCGCACCGACGGCCAGAATGCCGGTGAGTTCATGGCCATCTACTACCTCGCCGATGCCGTGAAGCTCGAAAAGTGGGGGACCTTCTGGCTCTCCGACACCCCCGACGTCCCGTCGGTCGGCTGGGACGCCTCGACCTACCGCACGGCCACGTGGGCCTTGTTCACCCACTACAAGTCGGGCCGCAAGTTCTTCTATGTCAACACCCACATCGACCATGTGGGGCAGGTGGCGGCCCAGAAGTCGATGGAGCTGATCGAGGCGAAGATCCGGTCGCTCAACCCCGACAACCAGCCGACGGTGCTGACCGCCGACTTCAACAAAATGCTCGACAGCCCGATTTTCGACGGCGTGAAGAAGTTCATGGCCGACGCGCGCACGACCGCTCCCGTGACCGATAACAAGGCGTCGTTCAACAACTTCGGCGGGGCGACCAACTACCCGCGCATCGACCACATCTTCAGCTCGGGCTTCACGCCCCTGCGCTTCGCCACCGTCGACCAGCGTTACGAGAAGGTCCCCTACATTTCGGACCACTATCCCGTTGCGGCCGTGCTGGAGTTCAAGTAATCCTGCAACCAAAACTCAAAACCGATTGAAATGAAACGATTTATCTATATACTGGCCGCTTTCGCCCTCATGGGGGCCGTCTCCTGCCAGCCGGACGAGGAAGTGGCGGTCCACGCCTCGTTCACCACCGACAAGGAGTCCTACGATGTGGGCGATCCGGTGGTGCTCACCAACACTTCGACGGCCGAAAACGCCCTGATCGCCATCTGCAAATGGGAGCTGGGCAAGGGCGTCGTCTCCTACGAAACCACTCCGGAGAACATCTCCTACGATCAGGCCGGGGAGTACGTCATCAAGCTGACGGTCACCTCCGACCGCGGGGCGAAGAAGTCGTCGTTCGAGAAGACCATTCGGGTCGTGGACAACAACATCCGGCCCGTGGCCGACTTCACGTGGTCGCCCGAGAAGGTCGTGGCGGGCGAACCGGTGCAGTTCACCGACCGTTCGACCGACGAGGACGGCGAGGTGGTGGCCTGGGAGTGGAAATTCGGAACCACGACCTCCGACAAGCAGAACCCCGAATTCACCTTCGCGGCGCAGGGGGCTACGGAGGTCTCGCTGACCGTGACCGACAACAAGAAAGGCAGGAACACCAAGACGGTGACCATCGACGTGGGCCGCGGCGCCATCAGCCTCGACCTGCTCTGGTCGTACCCCTACGACGACACGAAGGACGCCTATGTGTTCGGCACGTCGCCCGCGGTCAGCCCCGACGGCGAGTATGTCTATGTGACTTCGACGGGTTATTCGCTGGTCTGCTTCACGAAGGCCGGCGAGCGTCTCTGGGCCTTCGACATCGGCAAGGACGGTGCGTCGGCCGAGAACAACAGCGGTTCGATCAAGGTGCAGTCGCCGACGCCTTCGGTCGACGAGGACGGCACGGTCTACGCGCTGGCGGGCTTCAACGAGCCGAACAAGGGTGCGGGAGGCAGCGCGTTCTACGCCGTCAGCGGCGGCGTCGGGGGCGGCTCGCAGGTCTGGCATGTGAATACGGGCGTGAACACTAGCTACCGGTTACTCTCGCCGGCCGTCACCGAGAAATATCTCTTCATTGTGGCGCGCAACGTGCCTTCGGGGCATCAGAATTTCCAGGTCTACGACAAATCGTCGGGCGACCTGGTGGACGAGCGACACGTCAACGGCGGCTCCTACGGCGGCGTGCTGCCGCTCAAAAACGGCATGGTGATCGCCGGTACGGGCGGCAGTCACGGCATGCGCGTCTTCTTCCCCGACGGCGCGGGCAAGTGGAAATTCTCCTGCGTGAAGTCGAACGGCCGCGAGCACAACTACGGCGGCAGCGGCAAGGATGCTACGTGCGAGGCGCCGAACGGCACGCAGCCTGCGTCGGGTCCCGGCGGCAAGGTCTACATTCTGTTCCAGAACCAGGGCGTGCGCGCGGACAAGAGTCTGGGCGGGGGTGTCGTCTACTGTTATGATCCGGCAAAGACCGTCTACGGGCAGACGCCCGAACCGGACTGGTACTGTCCCGTCAAGGGCGATTGCGCCCAGTCGGGCATGGGCGTGGCGCTGGGCGAGGACGGCACGGTCTACGCCGCGACGCAGAAGACCGGCAGCGTGGCGGCCCACGTCACGGCCATCTCCGCGCAGGGCGTGAAACGCTGGGAGCACGCCGCCGACGGCGACATCAACGGCGTTCCGGCCGTCGACGATCAGGGTTTCGTCTATTACAACGACCGGACTACGGGCAAGCTGGTGAAACTCCGCCCGGAGGACGGCTCGCGCGTGGCGGAGATCAAGCTGGCCGACGAGCTGCGTTCGTCGCCGACGATCTCCTACGACGGCACGATCTACGTCAACGGCATGAAGGATGACAAGCCCACCGTCTTCGCGGTGAAGGGTGCGGCCGAGGGCTGCGCCGCGTCGTGGTCGCAGCAGGGAGGCAACCCATCCAAAACCGAGTATATGTACTGATCCGCTGAAAATCAGGGATGAGCGGGCCGCGTCACACGACGCGGCCCATTTTTTTCGGCCTTCGTGTATGTCGTTTCCGGCAAAATTCCCTCTTTATTATGGAACGGGCGCAGGAACCGGGACGAAAAGAACCTCGAACACAATTCTAAATTTCAGCAGATGATCCGAAAACTATTGGTGCTGTTGCTCTGCCTCACGGCGGCGACGGCGACGGCGAAGAAGCCCAAATCCTCCGCTTCGAAGAAGGCGGAGAGTTCGGCCGAAAAACCGAAGGAAAGCGATTACGACAAACTCTTCAAGGAGAAACATACGGTGGCCGACGGCATGTTCCGCCTGCACGACGTCAAGGGGAAGCTCTATTTCGAGATTCCCGATTCGCTTTTCGGGCGCGAAATGCTGCTCGGATCGACCATTTCGGAGGTTTCGGACAACGCTGCGGCGACGACCGGCTCCAAGTCGGACTATCCGCTGCACGTGGTTTTCACGCGCAACGACCGTTCGGTCCAGCTGCGTACGGTCAACTGCGAGAACATCACCGACGAGACGGGGGCCTCCCGCGCGCTGGCCGAGGCGGTGAAGCGGAACACGGCCGATCCCATCCTGCGCAATTACAAGATCGAGGCCTGGAACCGGGACAGCACGGCCGTGGTGGTCAACGTCACGGACCTGTTCGTGGCCGACGTGGAGGAGATGTCGCCCTTCTCGAAGTACGGACTTTATACGGCTTTCGAGCTGAAGAAGACCTTTCAGAAGGAGCGTTCGATGCTGGGCGAAATCAAGGCTTTCAGCGACAATGTGGTGGTGCGCAGTACGTTGAGCTATATTTTCACGCTCACCCGCGGCCGCACGACGCTGGTCAAGGACCAGCCGCTGACGGCCGTGATGACCCGTTCGCTGGTGTTGCTGCCCCGCGAGCCTTACCGTCCGCGCATCACCGACAGCCGCATGTCGGTGTTCCCGACCGGCAAGGTGCTTTTCAGCGAGCGCGAGCAGCGTGCCAAGGTGATCTACTACGCCCACCGCTGGCGGCTGGAGCCGTCGGACATGGATGCCTGGAAGCGCGGCGAGCGGGTCGCGCCGAAGAAACAGATCGTTTTCTACGTCGACGACGGATTCCCGGAGATGTGGAAAAAGCATATTTTCGAGGCCGTCGACCAGTGGAACGAGCCTTTCGGGCGCATCGGATTTAAAAACGCCATCGCCGCAAAGCCCTATCCGAAGGACGATCCCGAATTCGATCCCGACAACATCAAGTATTCGTGCATTCGCTACGCGCCGATCGCCATCGCCAACGCCATGGGGCCTTCGTGGGTCGATCCGCGCAGCGGCGAGATACTCAACGCTTCGGTCTATGTCTACCACGACGTGATGAAACTGCTGAACAACTGGCTGTTCGTCCAGACGGCGCAGGCCGACGAGCGCGTGCGCGCCGTGACGATCCCCGAGGAGGTGATCGGCGACGGACTGCGCTACGTCGTGGCCCACGAGGTCGGCCATTGCCTGGGTTACATGCACAACATGAGCGCCTCGGCGGTGATTCCTGTCGATTCGCTCCGCTCGCCGTCGTTCACGCAGAAGTACGGCACGACCACCTCGATCATGGACTACGCTCGCTTCAACTACGTGGCCCGGCCCGGGGATAGGGAGCGCGGCGTGAAGCTCACCCCGCCGCGTTTCGGCCTCTACGACTACTACGCCGTGAAGTGGCTCTACACGCCCGTGCCCGACGCTGCGACGGCTGTCGACGAGTATGCCGTCACTTCGAAGTGGATGACCGAGGCCGCCGCCGATTCGGTCTACCGTTTCGGCAAGCAGCAGTTCAGCCGCTCGATCGATCCCCGTTCGCAGTCGGAGGATCTGGGCGACGACGCCGTGAAGGCCTCGGGCTACGGCATCGCCAATCTGAAATACATTCTCGGCAGCATGAACGCCTGGATCGGTGCCCAGGACCCCGATTTCTCCCAGCGGCGCACCCTCTACGACGAGGTGCTCACGCAGTATATCCGCTACCTGAACCACGTGCTGGCCAACGTCGGCGGCATCTACTTCGCCGAGAAGATGGAGGGCGACCCCGTGGAAGCCTACCGCAGCGTGCCGCGCGAACGCCAGCGCGAAGCCCTGCTGTTCTGTCTCGCGCAGCTCAAGGACATGAAGTGGCTGGAC
>OOAE01002190.1_pt1 | contig 11390 bp, 9 predicted proteins | sample 1671271 | NCBI WGS metagenome assembly OOAE01 (sample SAMN06348139, study PRJEB24527) | human gut metagenome | biome: human gut; feature: ankylosing spondylitis patient; material: feces | host: Homo sapiens | place: China | collected 2015-10 | reverse complement strand
TTGGCTTCCATAAAAAATGTGTTTAAGTAATTAATAATAGAAAATATATAGTATATATACTACTTTTCGTTTTCTGTCTTAAGCATTACTTAAAGTGCTCTCTAGCTGCAATAAATATAGTATTTTTATGGATAGGATGTAACTTTGCTTCTTGTTTATTTTATTCTTTTTCCTTCTTTTGGATAAAATTTATGAATATGACTCCAAGTTATTCCAACTAGCAATACCAAGCATTTCAGTTTAAAAATCAAGTAGTATACTAGTAATCATACTAATAGGAAAGGAACAGTCTTCATTACAATAGATATTCTAACAATTGTTCTGATTAAACCAAAAAGAAAATAAATGTATATGAGAGCATGTTACGCATGCTTATCTTTCGTTTCATCAGCTTCCTTCACTTTCTTCCCGCCAATAATATTCAGAATAATATTCATAGCCCCCTTTCCCACGAAAGAAGTACCTACCACGACAACTTTGGGCAAAGACTTCAACGCCTCCTTCACAGCTACACGCTTTGCTTTTCTTTTAGCTTTGATTCCATTTAATGAATTCATTCCATCAATCAGATAGTTACGCGTCACATAACCGATACGTAAAGTCATCAACGAATTCACGATTCCATCGCATATCGAGCCGATGACTACACCCGGTATTTTCACATTAGACAGAATGCTCAAAAAGCCGGTATCTCCCGAAACGGTATCACCAATGTCATCCAAATCAACATCGGCAGCGTCAACAGAAGCATCGGAAATATCGATATCGGACGCTGCATCCGAAGATTGATCCGCTAATGAGCCGAAGGGAGCAACCGAGCCCATATCTTTAAATACTTCGGATACAACAAATGTCATTAATGAAGTAACCAGAATATTGACATACTGCCGGAACAACTGTTGCCTCGTAGGCCGGAAACCGGAAGCTACAATCACATCCTCTATCATTTTATAATTCATATAAAGCACAGATACCGTGTCCAGCTTTCCATTCTGCGAAATTGCCGTAATCATAAAGACAGATTTCGCCCATTCTATAATACGACGATTAATACCAATGATACGAACCGAATGCATATCTTCTGTACGCGGACCTGAAGTTTCTTTCAGTTCTCCCCCTTCAATACGCAATTTCAGCTCTTCGCTTATGATTTGCACCAGTTCTTCCCTGCTCGTTGCATAACGTTCCAAACCTTCAAGCAATCTCTGCTGATGCAGTTTTCTTAACTCGGGACAGGACTTATCCTTAGGTATATAATTGCAGTTATCCGCCAGTTTGTGTCCAAACGCAACAAGTTGTGCAGTATTCCACTCCCCATCAATAGACAAAGCCGGAATCTGCGGAGCACGATGCACCCGAACGACCGGACGTATAACGACAACATAAAATACAACCAGAATCAAAGTGTAAAAAGCATACTCTGCCCACGCGACATGCGATAAGGAGGCTATTTTCTCACCAATAATAATGATGTTACCCAACAATAATATCACAAAAGAGCCCAAAAACAGGAGTGTGATAATTAATAAATTTCGTTTCATAGGCTTATTCTTATCTTATTGAATCCTTAAAACTCTGAACTTGTGCATTTATTGACCGAAGCAACGCATCCTTCCTGTCAAATTCTTCTTTATCAGACACCAGCGCATTCAGATACATTGTTTTTTGTTGTTCCAAAAAATCAATGATACTTTGTTTGCGTACAGGCACATACTGATCGTAAAGGTCATTAGCCGCCTTATATATACTCTTCCCGACAGTCAGCTGAAGATATCCTTTGATCGTTTTCCCGGTATGCGTATGATCGATTCCGGTGATACATTCCATCGCTTTCCTCAGAAAACTCTGAATTTCCATTGTCGAATAAGTCCCGAACGGATTGGGTATTCCGATATGCGGAACTGTCGGATTATTAATATTCTTCACATCAAAAGCTCCCTGCAAATCAAAATCGACCGCAGGAAAATTTGTCACTTGCGGCACTGAATCAAAAAGTGCACAACCTTTTTGCTTCAGAAAAGTATTCATCTTCTCTATAAAAGCCACATCATCTTTCAAGTTAGAGAGTTTCCGCAAATACTGCCGGACCAAGCTATGTTCATGGGAATCAAGGAATTTACTTTTTATCGCCGCTGACGAATCAGTCATAAACTTTGTGACAAGGCTGCGTGTAGCATCCTTCCCCTTCGCTCCACCAGCAAATGCGGAATTGCATCCGGAATCATAATACTCCCTAACGATTTCAGTAAACTCTTTCAAATCATCATCCATATAGACTTGCACCATTTTTCTAAAATCGCTCCCATCGTAACTAAGTTCACTCGCCTGACGGAGTAACTCGTCAAACGAAGTTGCCGCAGCCTGATATTCTATATCGATTGCTTCCTGTTGACCAATTGATTCTCCGACTAAATTATCCAGTTTTTCCAACTGATTCAGCGTTCTTCCGATTACACTTCTCAGGCGTATATCAGTACTATTGGAGATCACCTTGCCATACAAATCCTTCTCAAATCTCTGAAACTTCGCAGCTTCTTCCTGAAGATCCGCCATTCCCGCATAGCTAGCAGCATCCGCCACTTTTCCCAAGTTCAAACTATATATATTCTCCTTCAACTGGAAGTTACGTCTGCCCATTTCATTCTCGGCAAATTCTACCTGTACCTTAATTACAGCCTGCTTCTCCTCTTCCGAATGCCAGTAAGCCGCTTCAAACACATTATGCAGAAGACAAACCGGAACTTTCGGATTATTCTCCTGCAGCAACTTCAGAAAACGATTGGAAACCTTCGATATAGCAGAATTTGAACTTTGCACAAATATCACGAAATCTGCCCTTTGAGAGATCGTTTCATAAATAGGATTATCCAAATTCGCATACCCGCCATCCAGCCCGGGCATATCCACCAGAAATATATTATCTTTCAAAAGCTCCCCACCGGAAGTTGTTATGGATGTCACCAGCGTATGATCTGTATTTATCACGCTTTCTTCCAAAGCTAACGAAACACACTCCTCCAGATTAGCATCATTCAATTCTTTCTTTTCAATGCTTATCTCGGAAATGTTTTCCAGTTTCTCAAATCCGCGCAGGCTATCAATGACCGAATCAAACTGTTCTACTTTTCTGGCTTTATCAGCAACAGAAAAAATACGGGTAATGGATTCCTCCTGTCCTTTTGAAATAATGGACGGACGCACCGTACACTCCAAGAAATGAGTGGGGCTGACGTGAGCATGTGCTATGAGATTTACTAAAGTAGATTTTCCTGATTTCACGGGTCCAACCACTAATATAAGAAAAGATCCTCCGTCAAACTCAGAAACACGATTATTTAGTTTCTGAGTTGATTTACAAACAGCCTCCAAATCTTTTATTCCCCTTACTGACTCCAAAGTTGACATCAATTCCTTAGATCTGCTCTTCAGTATATTCAAGAATATCTTAAGCTCCGACGAAGACATTGTTTCCACTCTTTCTTCTATAAATTTGTATTTACCCATAAACGAGATTTAAATAATGGTACAACCGACTATTCACATGTCATTTTAATAATGATGATAAAGTTAGCAGTTTGTCGGGAAATAAAAAATGTATAGAGCACAAAGATTGCATAATAATTGAAAGTTCGTCAAAGTTTTATGGATTCAAGTTCAATTCATCAACAAAAAGTTTCTTCATATCCGCAAAAAAGAATATATTTGTTCATTAACATAGAACACTCTAAATTCAGCACTTATGAAACCAATTATCTTACTATTCATATTAATATTCTTCCCCTATATAGTATTCTGCCAAAGCAGTAATGACGAATATTTTATATTAACCGAATATTATTATAATGATGAAGGAAAACAAATACTCATCCCTACAGACAGTATAGAATATCATCGTATTACTAATAAAGATCATTCTATGTGGGGATTCAAAAACAAAGAAGGGAAGATAATGATACCACCCGGAAAATATAGTTTTTTGAATCCTATAGATGAACATGGAATGATACTTGCCCAAAAAGATGGCAAGGAAGGCTATATAGATATTACAGAAAAGGTGCTGATTCCTTTTATTTATGATAATGTCGGAGTCTTCTCTACAGATGTGGAATTGGCCAGTGTCATAAAAGATGGCAAACAGGGATTTATCAACCGGAAAGGAGAAGTCATCATTCCGCTGGAATATGACGGAAATTCATACAATACAAATTTCCACTCAGGAGTTGCCATTTTAACTAAAAACAAAAGATATGGAGTAATAAACGCTCAAAACAACATCATAATCCCATTTGAATATGAAAAAATAAAGTATTCGGATAATCAAGATTGCCTTATCGTAACAAAAGACTACGATTGGGCAACCTATTCTTTTGAAGGGAAACAGCTCTCTGAATTTGATAATTATTTTATCATATCCAGACCATTATCAGCCATCCCTTCCAACAAAACAAACCTTCCACTGCTGATTACAACAGATGAAATGAATGTATATCTAGACAAGACTCAATACTTAGAAGAAATAGAACAAAACAAAAGATCGGATAACACACCTGTAGAAAACAAATTTGCATATATTGATAAAACTAAAAAGGTAGTTGTACCTTTCGGAACATACGATTATGCCACCCCTTTCGGATTGGGAAGAAAAGCCATTGTTGCGAAACAAGGAGCATTTGGTATTATCGACGAATATGGTAAACCCATTCTGCCTCTGAGTTTCGATTTCATAGAGCAGCCTTCTGAATATGCCAATATATTTTTGGCAACCAAGGGGCAAACAGTAACAGTCTATAATCAAAACGCCCAAATAATTCCAATAAAAGGCATTGAATCTTACGAATGCAGAGACAATCACATTATTATTTCAAATATTCACAATAAGAAAGGACTTCTTGATTATGATGGAACGCAGTCAATACCCTTTAAATATGACACACTTTACACTTCCCGCTCTATTTCTGTCATAGATTTCATTGCCAGAAAAGGTGATACATATGGCTATATTTCTAGAAAAGACGAAATAATCAAGCCTTTTACATACAAACACATATATGGACTGAAAGATGATCTTGTTTTTGTGAATGCTGACGGCAAAGCCGGAATGTATGATAAAGAAGGAAATATAAAATTAGCTTTTGAATATGACAGCATCTGCGATACTCACTATAATAATTTTGAGCCAGAAGAAAATAAATACATCGTTATTAAAAATGGGAAGGTGGGTACGGTTGATATTCACAATAAGGTCATTATACCAATTATATACGATGAACTATCCGGATGGGTGGAATATGGTCCTGAGGCACATTTTGCAAAAAAAGATGGCAAATATGGATTGATATCCTACGAGGGACAAATTATTATCCCTTTGGAATACGAATATGTCGATTTACCGGTAGCAGGCATTATTGTTGTTCGCAAAAATGGAAAGTATGGGGCTTTATCATGGAAAAACAAAGAAATACTACCTTGTATATATGACAGGATCATTAATGATATGCCTATAGAAAGTATTGGAGATACAAGAGAACCTAAATTGATTGTTTTGTCAAATGGCAACTGGAATTATTATGATAAAAAAGGAGACATCATCCGTAAAAATGTTCCCAAAGAAGTAATAATGGAAAGTTATGGACACAGAATAGAGCGGGGTGAACCATCTAACGAAAACCTTGATTTTGGAATGAAACGGGCAAAAAAATAAAAGAACCTGCAAGTTTGTCTTAAAAATGCAGACTGCATTTTTTTATAATTGGATAATAAATTCTTGCCGAATGCAAAATATAGAAAATTCTCTTTGATACTCACAACTCAAATATCCTTTATCATATATTATTGTATTATCTTCTCATATTTTAGGCACAAGACTAATTATCAATAGACTAACTGTAAAAGGCAGAAAGCATCGTCAATCATACAAAGCACATAAAAGTCATATTTTGCTCTTTATTGAACAGTATTTTTCCAAAACTATAAAAGGGCTGCGTTAAATTTGCATCTGAAAAAGTACGTTAACATTTTAAATTCTAAAAAGTATGCATTTATCTAACACATTACCCCATAATAATCGTATAGAAATAGCTGATGTGCTACGTGGGTTCGCTGTAATGGGAATTACACTTATCCATTTTATCGAACGGTTTAGTCTCAATAGCTTTCCGGAAGAGACCTGTAACTTTCTGATATTTACGGATAGGGTAATTTGGGATAGTGTATTTTTCACCTTTTCCGGTAAGGCATACTGCATCTTTGCGTTGCTTTTTGGATTTAGTTTTTTTATTCAAGACAATTCACAAAAACTTAAAGGGAAAGATTTTCGTGGGCGGTTTGCCTGGCGGTTAGTATTACTTCTTTTTATAGCTTGTATTAATTCGGCTTTATTTCCGGGTGAAATATTGGTACTCTACGCCTTGCTTGGTTATGTACTGATCGCAGTCTGCCGACTCTCTACCCGAACAGTCACGATCATAGCAGTCATTCTTCTACTTCAACCTATTGAATTGGGACAAATAATTTATGCACTCATCAACCCCGACTATATGATTAATGCTGATCTTGATGCTCCATACTGGGAGTTAGTCAATGCTGCTCAGAAAGAAGGTTCTTTCCTCAAAATGTGCAAAACTGCCATTTGGACGGGTAATGTTGCTAATATGGGGTGGATGCTCTTACATGGAAGGGTTACCCAAACCGCAGGATTATTTATGGTAGGTATGATCATAGGACGCAGCAATGTATTTCTCTACTCAGAAAAAAATATAAAAATCTGGCTTAAAGTATTCATCATAGCCGTTACAGCATTTTTCCCTCTTTATGGTTTGATAGATATACTTCCCGACTTTATAAGCAGGGAGGCACTACTTGTACCTTCTGTCCTTCTACTGAAATCACTTTCAAATATTGCATTTACCGGAATCATGTTTGCAGGGATTATACTCGTTTATTACCTGACAAAACTGAAACATGTCCTTCATAAATTTGCACCTTATGGCCGCATGAGTCTGACAAACTATCTATCGCAATCTTTGATCGGAGGATTCTTGTTTTACAATTGGGGATTAGGTCTTTATCTGCATACAGGCATTACAGCATGCATTCTTATTGGTGTATGCGTATTCTTTTTACAATACTTTTTCTGTAATTGGTGGCTTTGCTCACATCGTCAGGGACCATTAGAGTGGTTATGGAAAAAGGCAACCTGGATAAACTGGAAACCTAACAACTAAAACATAAAGCTGAATCCTCTTTCCCGGAAAGTATGATCCCTTTCAATCTCCAAAGAAAGGGATTTTTTCAGTTGTGTTGCCATAAAGTCCAAGAAAGGCTGACTGGTTTCCTCATCTTGCGACTGCTGTAAAGAAAGTATATAATCGGCTCTATCTTCCTTAAATATCTTTGCAGGGAAAAGACGATAGCAGAATTGAATATAGTTCATTAATAAACGAGCCGCTCTACCGTTACTGTCCACCCATGGATGAATAGTTACTAAATTAAGATGAGCGTTGAAACTCAATTCATATTGTTCCCGAAGTGTATTCATTAACTTTTGCCGTTCTTGCAATATAGAACATAATTCTTCTACTTTTGCAGGCACTTTCTGATAACTCATATAAGAACGGCCACCCACACCAGCCGTAACACCACACAAACGAAACTCGCCTTTGGAAGAATCGAAAGAACCGCCTATTGTATTATGTACGCTTCCAGTGGTACGCATAAGAGTAGCATTTAGCTTTTGTAACAAGGAAGAAGTAATATCAACACCCTGCACACTTTCTTCTTTAGCAAGTTCGTATGCATTCTTCAAATCCTCATTCATCAAATGATAAACCAATGGCTTTCCTTTGGCAGTCACTCCTTCATCAAAGAGAAGTTGAGTATCCATCTCAGTGAGTGTAGAACCTTCAATAGCTGTAGAATGAGTAATAAGAGAATAAAGGTAGTACTTTTCATAGTCTACCAACTGACCGATACCGAGTTTCTGAAATTCTTGATACAGTTTTTCTATCTCCTGCCAAATACTCTTTTCCATAATAGGCTATCTTTAATTCGATCTTCTTCCCAAAAATACTCCGAGTTTATACTCCGACAAAAGGAAACGACATATTTATTTAAAGAAAAGTTTTTGTTTAAAGGTGGTGGAATAATTTAGGAACAATCACTTTATAACAAAGAAAGCCAAGTAATTGATTATTCAATACTTGACTTTCTTTGTGGCACCCTTAACCGTTCTGTTCTCGAACCAATTCCTACATGATTTGGACCTAATTTATGAATTAAAATCTTGGATACCAAATCCATAATCACCAATCTTATCTTACAACAATATAATCTGATTATTTTTTCATTTTCGAAATATACAATAGCTCTTCCATTGTCAAACGATATACCACCTTAACATCGTCAATATATTTTCTTTTAGCATTATATTGAATTTTATGTGCAGAGAAATTTCCAAGCTGCCTAAAAGTGTCCAATAATTCTTGACTCTCTTTTGCTAAAGAAAAAGGTTTATTGCTTAAGGTATAGTTAATTATATAACTCAACCCTTTATACTCTCCGCTGGCTTCTTGTATTAATCCTATTTTACCAATAGCTTCGTAAGAATGAATGAGTAATATTTCTAATAATCTTCGCATAAGAATAGCACACCCGTCATAGATATTATATTCATAACTCGCATTTATTTGTTTACAAAGACATTCAATATACCCCCTTGTTTCTTCATATAATATTTTAGGAATAATTCTATCATCAGAAATAATTGTTTCATCTTTTAATATCAAATCACAGAATTGAGCATCCAATTTTTCAATTAGCTCACGATTTGGTTTATATGTCCCAATAGTTTTACCTGCAATAATACCCTTTGATTTTCTCAAATCATTTTTTAGGTATGTTGGATTGTATTTAGGCAAATCACAAGCCTCAAAATATTTATTTATCATTTTTATATCACAGCCATCTGGAAACATTTTATAGTGCAACCATATAAAGGCCGATGCTTTATCTATTTTTTTAGCATATTCACGACAAATTGCATACAACAATGACTGTGTATTCAAATCCATAAGATTATTTTTTCTTAGAAAGAGACTTCTTCTTAGTTCTTGTCACAGACTTTCCTAAAGCAATTAATGAAATTTGTTCTTTTCCCTTGGAGGTAATGGAAAATTTAGTTTTATTTAGTGCTGTAATATATTCTGCTTTAAGCAAATTATTAAGTGCTGAAGATAAATTTTTAGTTCGTGTAGGCGTATGAATATCATATTCTTTATAACCATCTATCAAAGCTAATCTCTCAACTGGTTGAGTACCTTTATTAGATTTAAAATAAAAAACTAATAATAAAATATCCATTTCACTTTTCGCAAATCCTTTAGTCATTAGCTCATATATTGAAGGAACATCTGGCTCACAGTTATCGACTTCCACCACTTCTTGAGAGTGTGGTATGTGTGATTCAATTTGGGCAAAAGTGGTAGGTGTCAAATTGGAGACATTAGCTTGATTAGAAATAGAACTTATAGCATTATTTGTCTCTATTAGTTCAAATCTATCCAGCAAGTGTTTAATTACTCTTACCTTTGCATTATTCTCAATCAAAGAAAGTGCTTTTGCACATTTAGCAATAGCTTCTGATTCTAAATCGTCATCGTAAACTCCCATAATTAGATTTATTTTGTGCAAAAATAATTAGTTTTTTTTTCATTACGAAATATTAATAAAGATAATTGCGAATTTCAGTTAAGCATAAAATACATCCATACCCCTACCTTTCATTTTTCTTCTTTAGAAGAAGAGTTCTATAGTATATACCGAACCAATTCTTATAACAAAGTAGTTGACTTAATATATCAGCAAACCAACGAGTTACGAGGGACAGAAAAGAAAAGCGGAGAGAGTTTTTCAACTTTCTCCGCTTCAGTACCCAGACCCGGGGTCGAACCGGGATGGAAGTGAATCCACTGGTGTTTGAGACCAGCGCGTCTACCGATTCCGCCATCTGGGCATGCTTGATTTCTCAATTGCGGTGCAAAGATACGACAATATTTTGATTCCACAATAGTTTGAGAAAAAAAAGGAGCAAAAAATAATAAAACATGTCCCAAAGGCTTCTGTATTTAGAGAATAAACCGTACATTAGCAAAAACATTTAAAAATAGAGTCACTATCATGACAAACATGGATAATTATTGTGTGATTATGGGTGGTGGTATTGGCAGCCGCTTCTGGCCGTTTAGCCGCAAAACATTACCCAAACAATTTCTTGACTTCTTCGGAACCGGTCGTTCACTCCTGCAACAGACCTTCGACCGCTTTCAAAAGGTAATCCCAACCGAAAATATTCTTATTGTCACCAATGCAATGTACGCTGATCTGGTGAAAGAACAACTTCCCGAATTGGATGAGAAACAGATTTTATTGGAACCTGCAAGAAGAAATACCGCTCCATGCATCGCATGGGCTGCCTATCACATCCGCGCTTTAAACCCGAATGCGAATATCGTCGTTGCTCCCTCAGATCATCTGATTTTGAAAGAAGAAGAATTCCGTGCCGCAATCATTAAAGGACTGGAATTCGTTTCTCACTCCGAGAAGTTACTGACACTAGGCATCAAGCCCAACCGTCCTGAGACCGGATATGGCTATATACAAATTGACGAACCAACCGGTGATGGCTTCTACAAAGTAAAAACATTCACCGAAAAACCGGAACTGGAATTAGCCAAAGTATTCGTAGAAAGCGGTGAATTCTACTGGAACTCCGGATTATTCATGTGGAACGTCAATACCATCATTAAAGCCGCAGAAATCCTGCTTCCCGAATTAGCATCCAAACTGGCACCGGGAAAAAATATCTATGCTACAGATAAAGAAACAGCATTTATTGAAGAAAACTTTCCCGCATGTCCCAATGTATCCATCGACTTTGGCATCATGGAAAAAGCGGACAACGTATATGTATCTTTAGGCGATTTTGGCTGGTCTGATCTGGGCACATGGGGATCACTCTACGACTTATCAGAAAGAGACAGGGAAGGCAATGTGACTTTAAAAAGTCATTCTTTGATCTATAATGGAAAAGATAATATGATCGTACTCCCCAAAGGGAAGCTCGCCGTGATCGATGGCTTGGAAGGCTATCTGATAGCCGAATCGGACAATGTCCTGCTAATCTGCCGTAAAGACGAAGAACATTCTATCCGCAAATACGTGAATGATGCCCAGATGCAACTGGGAGACGATTTCATTTAAGAACGAAGAACATTACTGTCCCATTAAAATCTAAAAGAGTTCTTTGAAATATTTGAAATTTAGTTAGTTACAGCGATTCTCCGAGCGAACGGACTTGAATTTGTAGCTTTGCATCAGATTAATCCGATGGCATA